>Ga0209064_1000802_pt1 | contig 63823 bp, 51 predicted proteins | sample Inofromicrocosms_FD_187498 | JGI IMG/M metagenome (GOLD analysis project Ga0209064, IMG submission 187498) | Mouse cecum microbial communities from Vienna, Austria - Inoculum for glucosamine and mucus D2O microcosms (SPAdes) (version 2) | ecosystem: Host-associated > Mammals > Digestive system >...
GATTCAAAGCGACGCTTCTTGAATTTTTACACTCATCCTTACCGACACGATAAGTCAGCTCCACAATAAATGTATTTCCCATCGGAATAATTCTCAGATCGCCCGTAACTGCTTCCTCCGCTTTGGCGTTGAACTCCTGATGTTTACAGCAAACTACACGAATGGGAGAAAAATCGATATCTTTCCCGCCCGTGATTGTCAGTTGATAATCACGGATTTGATAGCCGTTGCGGCCGAGTTCAATGGCAATTGTCGCAAGCGTCCACATAAGAAAGCCGTTCAAAGAAAAGATCACGGCAATGGAAGGAAGACTTCCTTTGCCAAGCAGCGAAATAGCGATCGGCACCCCGAGCTGAATGTTGTTGGAGAAAACGCCTGCCATTCCAAAAAGCGTCTGGCCGTCTCGGCTCAGGTGCAGGAACTTTTTCCAATAAAAAAGCCAATCGCAAAAACAATAAAACAGGAACCGAAGAAAGCTACGCCGATAAGCCAGTTCGGCGAAGGCAGATTCGGAAGATCGCTCATCAGGCGAAACAGCAGAATCGGGATCGTGACGGTAAAGGAAAACTTTGACAGAGCATTGCCGATATCAACAGAGACAAATTTAAAGCGGGCGAAGAGGTAGCCCAAACCAATGATGCAAAAGAGCGGGAGCGCCACTAAAAAGTTTTGTAAAAACATCTTTCCTCCATACTCCGAACGGGGCTCGGCAGCTCGGAAGTCATCGGATTCGAAGAAGATGAGGCGGTTTTTCCGACCTTTTTTAGTTATGACAATCTGAATATTATTGGAGCTCCCGCAATTATTTTGGGAGCTCCATTCTGAGATAAATCAATCAAAACACAGAACTACATTGCAAGGTAGGCTTGGCGCAGCATGTACATGCACAGCACGCAGAGCAGGCATGCAAAGATCTTTTTGAGCGGTTTTGTATCAATTGAATGAGCCACTTTTGCTCCGAGCGGCGCAAACAATACGCTGGTGACCGCGACAGAGAAAAGCGCCGGGATACAGATGTAGCCGAGCGTAATCGGCCAGCCCGGGAGATTCTCCACGTTCCAGCCGCTGACGATATAGCCCATGGTTCCGAAGAACGCGATCGGGAAGCCTAATGCCGCGCTTGTCGCCACAGCATTGTGCATTTTGACGTTGCACCAAACCATCCATGGAACGGAAATGAATCCGCCGCCCGCGCCGACTAAGGCAGAAAGCACACCGATGATGGTGCCCATGCCGAACTTACCGGCAGAGCCCGGAAGTTCTCGATCGGCCTTCGGAGGCTTGTTCATAAACATCTTGAATGCTGAAAAGCCGACGAATACGGAGAACAAAAGAGAAATCCAGAAGGTAGACAGGAAACCGGCAATTTGCGCACCGACCATTGCACCTACCAGAATGCCGGGTGCAACTGCCGCGACGACTTTCCAGAGAACCGCGCCTCTCTTATGGTGCGCTCTCACTGAAGAAAGAGAAGTAAAGGCGATCGTCGCCAATGATGTCGCGATCGCGACATGCACGATGTGCGTCTGAGGAATAACGCTGGTTGGGATGAGCATAATCAGGAACGGCGTGATAATAAGACCGCCGCCAATGCCAAGCAGTCCCGCCATAAAACCTGTAAAGCATCCGAGAAGAGCCATCAGGCCGATAGTTATTAAGTCCAATTCAGTCCTCTTGGTGGTTTGATAAGTATAAGAATTCAAAAAATATAGCGCTGAATCATGCAGCCAAACAAAATCGCACGAATGAAATCCGGGAACCTCAGTGCAATTACTGACTTAATTCAGCGCTAAACGCAGGGAATCTTCTTCCGACTTTAAGCTTCGTCAATGAGAATTTTTTGAATCGCGTTCCACTGTGCCTCGGTGACCGGTGTAATCGAAAGACGATTGCCTTTGCGAAGCACCGCCATATCAACACACTCCGGTATTGCGCGAAGGTCGGCAAGCGCAACAAGTTTTACCTTCTTCAGCACCTGAACATCGACCTGAACCCAGCGCGGCTTCTCCGGTGTCGCCTTCGGGTCGTAATACTCGTCATGATCGTCAAACTGCGTCGGATCGGGATAAGGTTTTGAAGCAATGCGCCCGATGCCGACGATCCCAGGCTCCTTGCACGAAGAGTGGTAGAACAGTACCGGATCATCAATCTTGCACTTGTCACGCATAAAGTTTCTTGCCTGGTAGTTGCGTACGCCGAACCAGCCGACTTTTGAGCCTTCCATGGTGAGTACATCGTCGACGGAAACTTCCGAGGGTTCCGATTTCATCAGCCAAGCATACGTATCAAAACCTGCCATAATTACCTTCCTAACTATTTGAAGCGCCTGTTATAACACAGCGGAAAAATCTGTTGTGTACGCACTGCGGGCCAACATTTTTGAAAGGAACAACCGGATGACCGATTCATCAATCCTTACCGCGGATCCCAAAAATACCGCGAAGAAATTAGAGACCTTCCGCTCAATCCGCCCGCTGGTGCACTGCATTACCAATGAGGTTGTTCAGGAGATTACCGCAAACGTTCTGCTTGCCGCAGGTGCGTCGCCCGCTATGGTCGTCGGCGAAGGAGAAACCGAACAGTTCGCTTCGATCGCGAATGCGGTTTCCGTCAATGTCGGAACACCGTACGAAAACCGTGTCGCCATTATGAAAAAAGCCGCGCGTGCCGCTTCAGAAGCAGGCAGACCCTGGGTTCTTGACCCGGTCGCGGCGGGCGGCATGCCGTGGCGGGACAAAATCATCTTTGAACTTCTGGAACTCGGACCCGCCGCAGTGCGCGGCAACGCCTCCGAAATCCGTTTTCTTGCGGGCGTCGGCACCGGAGGAAAAGGCGTCGATTCGCTGGACTCTTCCGAGCAGGCTGTTGAGGCGGCTAAAACCCTTGCTAAAAAATATAAAACTCTGGTTGTCGTCACCGGAGAAACCGATTACGCCACCGACGGCGAACGCGTATTGGCAGCCCGAGGCGGAAATCCGATGATCACACTGGTTGTGGGAACCGGCTGCTCGCTCTCCTCCCTGCTCGCCGGATTTATCGGCGCTAACGGCGCAAGTGTCGAGACCTGCATCGCCTGCTGCGATTACGTCAACCGAGCGGGCGAATTAGCCGCCGCCCGAGCCAAGGGACCCGGTTCATTCCACTGCGAATATCTGGACGCGCTTTGGCTTCTGCAGCCGGGGAACTTTTAAATGAAGAAAAAATTTGATCTGTCACTCTATCTGGTACTCGACGCCAATTTCTGCATGACACCCGACGGCATGGTGGAAACGACACGCAAAGCGATTGACGGCGGCTGCACCATCGTGCAGCTGAGAGCGCCCGAGTGGAAAAAGAAAAAAGTACTGGAAGCCGCCCGTAAATTAAAAGCGCTTCTGGAGCCCGAAGGCATTCCGCTCATCATTAACGATCATATCGACGTCGCGCTGCTTTCCAAAGCTGACGGACTGCATGTCGGACAGGACGATATCAGTCCGACAGATGCGAGAGCACTCCTTGGCAATAAAGCCGTCATCGGCCTTTCGATCGGAAGCGGAGAAGAAATGCGGGAAGCCGACCCTGAGGCCGATTACTTCGGCATCGGCCCGGTATACGCGACTCAAACCAAGAAAGACGCAGGCGCAGCAGTCGGGATTGAGGGGCTGAAAGAACTTTGCGCCATGACAGAAAAGCCGTGCGTTGCGATCGGCGGCATCAATCGCTCAAACGCGTTTAAATGCGTTGAAGCGGGCGCTGACGGCGTTGCCGTCGTTTCCGCGATCTGCGGCGCAGATGACCCGGAAGCGGCCGCCGCCGCAATTCTGCAGGAAGCGGACTTAGCCAAAAGAAGTTAACGGCTTCCTTTGGCGGCTCTGCGGTTCAGCCACGTCTGCAGACCAAAGGCTGCCAGAAGAATGACCAGCCAAGCGCCCATGAACATAAACGTCATGCGCATGCTGCTTTTTCTGGCGGCGGTCTGAACAAAGAGACCGTAGGCCGAACGAGCTTCTTCTAAAGTCGGCGAACAGATCAGAGGATTCTTCTGCGGATCGAACACCTCGGCGCGAATCGCCTGTGGTGTTTTTGCGTCACCCGTAATTTGGTATTTCGCGCAATAGTCTTTCAGCGTCTTGGTCTCAGTCGTCTGAATGTATTTCCAGTTGGCTTCCGCAAGCGCCTCTCCCTTTGAGTACGCGGTCATCGTGTCCCAGATGCACCAGGTGCCGCAAACCAGAAAAGATACTAAAAACCAAAGCTGCCAGCGAATTTTCATGTTTGTTCCGTTCGTGTCTGAAAGTTTTTCAGGCACGCAGAAAATATTTCAAAACTTTTCCAAGTGCCTTATTAGGGCAATGATCATACCTGTCCGATGATACGGTCGACTATGATGGCCTCACTATCGGTGTATGAAAGGAAATACCATTATGAAGAAAAATATCGCCGCTGTCGCAGCCCTCATCGCTGCCGCATCCCTTCTTTCTGCCGCACACGCGCAAACCCCTGAAACATCTGCTCCGGCTGCGTCTCAGGCAAGCGAAGCCGCACACAGCGCCGGCCAAACTGTCTCCGGCTGGTTTGACAAACTCTCCGACTCCGTCAAAAAAATCGGAGAAAAGAGCTCGGAATACGCTGATGAAGCTCAGAACTACACCACACAGCTGAAAGATCAGTGGCCCTCTATTAAAGAGAAGTTCAGTCAGGGCTGGCAGGAAAGCATGCAGAAAGGCAGCGAAGGCAAAGAAGCTATCCAGAAATGGATGAACGATACGTTCTCCAAAGAACGCATGGACAAAGCGGAAAGCTGGCTTGCCGACTTCAAGAACGGCGTCGAAGACAAAGTGGTTGATCCGCTCGTGCCTTATATCCTGACCATCCGTTATCCGAACCCGATGGACGAATGGAATCAGGGCTACAAACGTCTCTTCCCGGTTCAGGTCCAGGGCTTTGAGCAGCCTGTGGAACTGACGCTTCCGCTTTCTTGGAACCTGTCTCAGGATCTTTCTCTCGGACAGAATGAATTCATGAGCTTCAGAAGCGAATCGGGCAGCGGCAAGTATGTCGTCGCGCTCATCACGACACCGACCGGATCGACGGTCGACAGCCTGGTCGCGGGACTTCAGAAGAACAGAGCTGACGCCGTGACAGAAAAACTTCCCGACACTCAGATTGTGCGCGTCACCTATCCGGCGGTAAATGACAAAGACAACGCCGTGTATTACTACGCGATTCCGGTGGACGGAAAAGCGATGCTGCTCTGCGGAGAAGTTCTGAGATCGGACGGACAGAGCACGCAGCAGCTCAACGAAGCGCTTGCAGCTCAAAGCGACTTCTTTAACGCCGTTACGAAAAACGTATTTGTTAAACCCGCCAATTAAACAAAATTTTCCTGCAAAATGAAACAGCCCGACTCGTTCGGGCTGTTTCATTTTGCAAGGTAAAATTTCGATATTACTTTTGTCAGGAGCTGCGACATGGCCGGTCTCAATTCGCTTAACGTCTCACGTCCTCCGCTCAATCAGCGAGCTTCGGTGTTCATGCTCTGTTATGACCTTAAAAATTTCTCCCGCGTGGCAGAAGTTCTGCACATCTCTCAGCCGGCAGTCTCCAAGTCGATTAAAGCTTTTGAGGAACAGGTCGGCGTCAAGCTCTTTACCCGAACGAAGCCGCTTCAGCCGACGCCGGAAGCCGCGCTTCTTTATAACAAGCTGAGAGACATTACGAGTGATTTAAATGAATTCTTTGAGGAGCTCAGAATCCGCAGAGAAAACCTGCCCTCGCTTCGGCTCGGCATGCTTGAGAGTCTTTCGGTTACGCTCGGCGTCAGTCTCGCAAGGGAATTAAGAAAGGACCACGGCGATATCGCGATCACTTCCGGCAGCGCGAACGTTCTGATTCCGAGGCTTCAGAACCGCACCGCGGATTTGATTCTGACCAATAACCTCTACACCAACACCAAAGCGATCAGCCGCAAAAGAATTTTTGAAGAACCGACGCTTCTGATTTTTCCGAAAGGCTATCTCTCCAAACACAGAGTCCAGATTCAGGATTGGAAAGATCTGAAGCATCTGCCGCTGCCTTATATCGGCTATTGGAACGAGTGCGGCGCGGGTCAGGTCAATGAAATGTTTTTGCGAAGCAGAGGTATTTCTCTCATTCCGGATATCGCGGTCGACTGCAATATGCTGCTCACAACAATGGTTGCCGACGGTCTCGGCTGGGGCATGGCGCGTCCGACCGTCATTATGGAAAATCAGAATTTCAGTGACAGCCTGGATATCATTGCGTCTCCGGAACCAATTTTTTTCAGAGCGGTATATCTGATGTGGATCAGCAAGGAGTTTGATGCGGAAGCCTCTCGCCTTGCCAAACTCATCAAGAACCAAGTCGCAGCGGTACTCGCGCCAAAAATTAATGAAGTGCTTCCGGGCGTTACGCTCAATATTAATGTTGAGCATCAGGGCCTATAACAAACAAATTTTCATATTTAATCTAACCAAAAGTTTTGTTTCACTTAAATAAACTGAACTCAGTTTGAAGGGAATAGCAAGGTTTATTCGCTTACTGTTCCGATTTTTGACAACCGGGTGATTCACCTCGACCACTCAATACGGACGGCTCTAAGCCGTATTGAACCCTCCTTTGTCAGCGGCCGACTTCTTTCTCCTTTGAAGTCGGCACCTTTTTTTCTTGTTCGGACGGTCATTTTCTATGCCCGAGGACTAAAACACGCGGCCGCTCGAATTAAAATGGTGCTGGTTAATTTCTTTGCTTCAAATCCATACAAACGCCCGCTCTTCAGCTGGAAACGGCGGGTCACAGGAGAAAAAATGGCTGAAATTGTCAAGACTTCCATTAAGTCACTTCCTCTCGTCTACCGCGGCAAAGTTCGCGACAGCTATGCTGTCGGCGACGATAAGCTTCTGATTATTGCTTCCGATCGTATTTCCGCCTTTGACGTTATTCTCGGCGATCCGATCCCGAAAAAAGGCAAAATTCTTACTGCGCTGACTGACTTCTGGTTCAAGCAGCTTGACGGTATCGTTCCGAATCATCTCACCGGCATCAAGCCTGAAGACGTCGTCGAAGCCGACGAAGTCGATCAGGTTAAAGGACGCGCCGTTGTCGCCAAACGTCTGAAACCGATTTTGGTTGAATGCGTTGCCCGCGGCTATCTTTCCGGAAGCGGCTGGAAAGAATATCAGCAGACAGGTTCCGTCTGCGGCGTAAAACTTCCCGCCGGCCTGAAGCAGAGCGAAAAACTTCCCGAACCGATCTTCACTCCGGCCGGTAAGGCCGAAGCCGGTCAGCACGACGAGAACATCTCTTACGAAAAAGTCGTTGAGCTCTACGGCGAAAAGATCGCTTCTCAGATTCGCGACTACACACTCGCGCTCTACAAGAAAGCGGCTGACTATGCGGCCACAAAAGGCATCATCATCGCCGACACCAAGTTTGAATTCGGTCTGGACGAAGACGGCACGGTTGTGCTGATGGACGAAATCCTCACACCGGACTCTTCCCGCTTCTGGCCTGCCGACGAATACAAGGTCGGTCAGTCCGAACCGAGCTTTGACAAGCAGTTCATCCGCGACTGGCTGGAAACACAGCCCTGGAATAAGAAAGCGCCCGCGCCTGAAATTCCCGCCGATGTTCTGAAGAAGACCAGCGAAAAATACGAAGAGGCGCTGATTCGCCTCGCCGGCCACGGTGTTGAAGACTAAGTCTTCTGCCCTACTCATGAAACGCGCCGCAAGGCGCGTTTCGATTACTGACTAATTAGGAATTAACGATGACAGAAACAAAACCCGCAGTCGCTATCCTCATGGGCTCCAACTCCGATTGGGATGTCATGAAAAACGCCGCCGACATGCTGACGCAGTTCGGCGTTCCGTTTACCGCGAAAGTGGTTTCCGCGCACCGTATGCCGGATGAGATGTTTGAATTTGCAGAAAACGCCCGCAAGAACGGCTTTAAAGTGATTATTGCGGGCGCGGGCGGCGCAGCCCACCTTCCGGGCATGCTTGCCGCTAAAACCACGCTGCCGGTATGCGGTGTGCCGGTTCCGAGCCGCTACCTCAAAGGTCAGGATTCGCTTTATTCAATCGTCCAGATGCCCAAGGGCGTGCCGGTCGCGACCTTTGCCATCGGTGAAGCCGGTGCCGCAAACGCCGCGCTTTACGCCGTTCAGATTCTCTCCGTCACGGACGAAGCGCTTGCGGACAAATTAGCGGACTTCCGCCGCGCGCAGAATCAAAAAGCCCGCGACATGGTTCTTCCTCTTTAATTGACCCGAATATGACAGACAAACCTATTCTTCCGGGCAGCTGGCTCGGTCTTCTCGGCGGCGGTCAGCTCGGCCGCATGTTTGCTCAGGCAGCGGCGACGATGGGCTACCGCGTATGCGTGCTTGAGCCGGATCCGAACGCGCCCGCGGCCGTGGTCGCAGAAAAGCACATCTGCGCACCCTACACCGACGAGAAAGCGCTCGAAGAACTCGCTTCGCTCTGCCCGGCTGTGACAACGGAATTTGAAAACGTGCCTGCTCAGGCGCTTGAATTTCTGGCGTCCAAAGGCGTAAGAACTAGTCCCTGCGCAAACGCTGTACGCGTCACGCAGGATCGTTTTGATGAGAAGAACTTTATCCGCTCCGCGCTCTGCCCGGTAGCGCCGCATCTTCTGATTCTCTCCGATCATGACTGCGAAGAAGTCACGCCGGATTACTTCCCTGCGATTTTAAAAACCGCCCGTCTCGGCTATGACGGCAAAGGTCAGATCACAGTAAACGATAAGCGTGAACTTCTCAGCGCGTTTGAAAAACTCGGGCGCGTCCGCTGTGTTTTAGAAAAGCGACTGCCGCTTTTTAAAGAAGTGTCCGTTATCGCCGCGCGCAACCGCAAAGGTGAGGTGAGCGTTTATCCCGTCTGCGAGAACTACCACCGCAACGGTATTCTTGCGGTATCGATCATGCCCGCGCGCGTGGATAAAGAAATCGCGAAGAACGCCAGAGCGATTGCGGAAAGAATCATCAATAAGCTCGATTACGTCGGCGTTCTCTGCACCGAACTCTTTGTGCTTGCCAACGGTCAGCTTGTCGCCAATGAGCTTGCGCCGCGTCCGCACAATTCCGGTCACGCCACCATTGACGCCTGCGTCTGCAGCCAGTATGAACAGCAGGTGCGCGCGATGGCCGATCTGCCGCTCGGATCTTCCGAGCAGGTCAGCAAATCCGTCATGCTGAATCTTTTAGGAGATTTGTGGTTTGATGAGAACGAGGAGATTCGTGAACCGCACTGGGAAAGCGTATTAGACATTCCGGGGCTCAAACTGCATTTATACGGCAAGAAGCAGCCGAGACACGGTCGTAAAATGGGCCACATTACCTGTATCGCTTCAAGCGAAGAGGAAGCCATGTTTAAAGCCCAAATGGCGGCTCGCCTTCTCGGATTGGAGCTTCCGGAATAATCGATAAGCATGAAAAAAGAGCTTGAAAAAGCAGTTGAAGTGTTAAAGGCAGGCGGTCTCGTCGCAATCCCGACGGAGACCGTCTACGGTTTAGCGGCGGATGCGGAGAACGAAGCGGCGGTTAAAAGCATATACGCCGCTAAAAATCGTCCTGCGACGCACCCGCTGATCGTTCATGTCTGCGGCGCGGACGCGATCCCCTACTGGACAAAGGATGTTCCGAGCGACGTTAAAAAGCTTACGGACGCCTTTTGGCCCGGTCCGCTCACGATTGTGCTCAAGAAAAGCGAGAGAGCCAAGGACTTCGTCACGGGCGGCCAGGACACCGTCGCGCTGCGCTGTCCGTCGCATCCGCTCACGCACGAGCTGCTTTGCCTTTTTGATGAAGGCAAAGGAAAAGGCGTGGCCGCTCCGAGCGCCAACACGTTTGGAAAGATCAGTCCGACCACCGCTCAGCACGTTCGTGACGATCTCGGCGTCAAGCCCGAGGGCAAAACCGACTACATACTGGACGGCGGCGAATGCACCGTTGGTATTGAATCCACCATTCTGGATATGAGCGGCACAGAGCCCCGCATCCTGCGCGAGGGCGAAATCACCGCCGAGATGGTTTCCAAGGTCCTGGACAAACCGGTTATGCACGGCGCAATCGGCGCTTCTCCGCGCGTCTCCGGTTCTCTGAAGAGCCACTATGCGCCGGAACACGCGCTGAAGATTGTCGGCGCTGAAGATTTAGCGGGCGAAACGCAGTTTGCCGCGCGTCACTTCGAGACCTTTGCGCTGATCGCGCCGAAAGCGATTGCCGATCGCTTTGCCAAAGTCTGCGTGCGCGTCAAAGGCTACACAGATACGAAAGACCTTCAGGTCCATCTCTACAGCTGGATGCACGAACTGGACAAGTGCGGCGCGGATATGATTTTTGTGGTGGAACCCGAGTACAGCGAGACATCGGCCGGTGTTCTCGATCGTCTGAGCAGAGCGGCCGCTGATAAAAAACACTGAGCGAAAATCATGACTGAACAAACCGCTTCTGACCTTGTCAGACTTTCCAAACGAATGAGCGAATTAGGTCTCTCTTCCCGCAGAGAGGCAGATGAATGGATCGCCAAGGGCTGGGTCAAAGTTGACGGCCAAGTCGTCAACGAACTCGGCTCAAAGGTGCGCTCTGATCAGAAAATCGAAATCGATAGAAGAGCGAAGGAGCAGCAAAGCGAGCGCGTGACGATTATTTTGAATAAACCGCTCGGCTATGTTTCCGGGCAGGCCGAAGACGGGCATGAACCGGCCAAAGTGCTAATTCAGCCGAGAAACCGCTGGGCGGATGACAAAACCAAGCAGCGCTTCAACCCTGGACAGTTAAAGAGTCTTGTCCCCGCGGGAAGACTGGATATTAATTCCACAGGTCTGCTGGTGCTGACGCAGGACGGTCGAGTCGCCAAGCAGCTCATCGGTGAAAACAGCACCATCGAAAAAGAATACATTGTGCGTGTCGCGCAGACGAACGGAGCCCCTAACTCTGAGTTTCCGCAGGAAAAGCTTGCACTTTTAAACTTCGGTCTTGAATTAGACGGCAAGCCCCTTCAGAAAGCGGACGTCTCGTGGCTGAACGACGATCAGCTGAAATTCGTGCTGCGTGAAGGCAGAAACCGTCAGATCAGACGCATGTGCGATTTAGTCGGTCTTAAGGTGCTCGCGCTGAAACGCGTCCGCGTGGGCGGCGTCACGCTTGGCAAACTGCCTGTCGGGAAGTGGCGTTATCTTTCGGACTTTGAAAGTTTTGAAGCAAAACCCGGGCTGCGCCGTCGTCCGACAGGAAGCGCGCACCCAAGAAATAAAAACAACAGTTATCACCGCAAACCCAACCGAAGCGATAGAACCCGATGAATTTTTTCACTAGGCACGTCAGGCCCGAATGGGCGCTTGTCATGGTGACAGCGCTCTGGGGCGCATCCTTTATCCTTCTTTCCATCAGTCTTAAAGGACTTTCTCCGGCGCTTCTCGTAGCGCTTCGCTTTATCGGCGGCGCGCTTGTGATGGCGCTTATTCTGCGCTCAAGGCTTTTTAACCTTCGCAAGGAAGATTGGATCGCGGGTTTCAGCGCGGGATCCTGCATCTTTTTAGGCTATTTTCTGCAAACCGTAGGGCTGCAGACCATCTCGAGTTCAATTTCCGCCTTTTTGACCGCGCTATATGTGCCTTTTGTTCCGCTCTTTCAGCTGATACTTTTCCGCAAGCGCCCGGGACTTATTGTTTCCTGCGGCATTCTGAGCGCGTTCCTCGGCATGATTCTCATCATGGATCCGAGCCGAATTTCCTTTAGCGGGAACTTTGGAGAATGGATCACAATCGCAAGCGCCTGCTTCTGCGCGCTTGAGATATTGGTGCTGAGTCATTTTGCCAACAAGTGCGATCCGATGCTGTTCTGCTTTACGCAGCTTTCCACGGTTGCGATGTGGAGCACGCTTTACTGCCTTACGTTTGAGGATATTCGTTTTGCGCCGACCGGCGCCACGTTTATCTGTCTGGCGATTCTGATCGGCATGATCGCGTTTAACCAGTTCGCGATGAGCTGGGCGCAAAAGAGCGTGTCGGCAACAAGGGCTGTACTGATTTACACGCTGGAACCGGTTTTTGCAGGCCTAATCGGCTGGCTCGTCGGAGAACACATGGGCTGGAACACGCTTGCAGGCGGCACACTGGTCGTACTCAGCATTTTGGTCAGTTCATGGCTTCCGGGCTATCTTAAAAGCCGCAAGCGTCTTAATCCGAGCGAGGCCTCATGAACAAAGCGCCTGTCGGAGTTTTTGATTCGGGACTTGGCGGTCTTTCTGTGATGAAAGCGATTCGCTCGCTGATGCCCAATGAAGACCTGCTCTATTTCGCAGACTGCGCCTATGCGCCCTATGGGGATCGATCCTCGCAGTACATTATCGAGCGCTCGGAAAGCATTACACGGGAGCTTCTGCTGCGCGGCGTGAAAGCGCTTGTCGTTGCGTGCAACACTGCGACCGCAACTGCGGTCAATGACCTGAGATCAAAGTTCTCGCTTCCGATTATCGGTATTGAACCAGCGGTTAAGCCCGCGGCCGCCGCCTCCAAAACCCGAGCGATCGGCGTCCTTGCCACCACACGAACGCTGACGAGCGAACGTTATCGAGATTTAGTGAAGCGTTACGCTCAGGACTCGATTAAAGTTGTTTCCGTGCCGTGTCCCGGTCTTATGGAGTGCGTTGAAGCCGGAGCTTGGGAGAGCCTGCATACGCTTTCGCTGATTCATAAGTATCTGGAGCCGATTCGCAGAGCAAATGCCGATCAGATTGTGCTCGGATGCACGCATTATCCGTTCCTCACTAAGCAGATCCAAGCGCTTGCGCCTGCCGGCATTACGATTATTGATCCGAGTCTTGCGGTGGCCAAAGAGCTTCGGCATCAGCTGTCGCTAATTGACGGGCTGAACGAAACAGATCATGAAGGCTCGGAGCGCTTTCTTATCAGCGGAGAGGCCGAAAACCACCGCAGTGTTGTTGAGCTCTTGTGGAATCGTCCAGTACAGCTTGAAAGCATTAGAGACTGAACCGAACCGGCGTTCCGTTCATTGACATCTACAGGGAAGTTGTCTGTTTTTTTAGCTGACTCGAGCGAATAGTTCCAGCGGAAACCTCTGCGGCTTGCTTCGCATTCCGGTTGCACAACCGCAAATTGAAGTTGCTCGTATTACCGAATTGCTCTTTAGCGTATTCTCGCTAATATGCACCTATGAAGATTTATGTGCGCCTTATTCTCATGATATCGGTCCCTCTATTTGCAGGGCTGGCTCATGCGTCTAACAACAACACTATTACGATTGGAACCGTTCGAACTCTCGATACGTCGTTCTACATTCATACTTTTGGCCCGACGCTGTTAAATCTTCGCTCTAAGCATCCAGATCTGATATTTAAGACCCGAGAATTCAAAGATTATGACTCAATGGTTCTGGCAGCTGAAAACAACGAACTTGATTTTTTCATGACATCTGCCGGAATGGCTGCATACTTGGAGAGAATCGAAAAGGCGCGCGCGATAGCGACCCGAACACACCCCAGGGCTACGATTCCCAGAGAATCCGTAGGAGCCGCTTTCATCAGTCGTTCTGATAGGAATGACATCCGCACTTTAGCTGATTTGAAAGGCAAAAAAATAGCGGCTTACTCGGATGAAGGTTTTGACTGGTATCTAGCGCTCAATGAACTCGTAAGACTCTACTCAGACATAAAAGAAATTGAAAAACACACTGTCTTCACCAATCACGAGTTCCCTGATGTAATTGCACGAGTCGCAAATGGAGACGTTGATATCGGGATCCTTAGTGCCTGCGAGGTGGAAGACCTTCTTAAAAATGAAAGTTTTTCTTCTAAAGATTTCAAAGTCATTGGGCCAAGAAAATCGGCATCTTTAAAGTGTCTGCACAGCACTGATCTCTATCCGGGCATTGTTGTCGGCGCGTTTGCTCACACCGATCCTAATAAAGCAAAGCTTCTAGCCTCTTCACTTCTGAGCATGCCGCCTAGCCGCGACGCCTACAGCTGGAGCATTGCTAATAATTATCAAGACATTGAAAGCCTATTTCGCAAGCTAAAAATAAAACCGTTTTACAACCCGACGCTTGAATCGGTGTGGGACGAATACAAGAACTTTGTGTATGCTGCAATCGTTTTGATCATTCTGTTCATTATTCACTACCTCAGAACAGAACAGCTTGTTCGCATTCGAACAGAACAGCTTCGAACTGAGATCCAAAAGAAAGTTCAGCTCCAGAAAGAAGCTTCTGCAGTCCGGGACAAGCTTAACCGAGCCGAGCGCTCAGGCATCATCTCTCAGCTCTCCTCTATCGTTGCGCATGAAGTGAATCAGCCCTTGGAAGCAATCATCAATTACTCTGCCTGCCTCAGCAAGTACGTTGAAAACAATTACCGGGAGGATAAAACAGCTTCGGAAATTTCAAACCGAGTGGCTGACTCTGCGGCCCGCGTCGCTGCGATCATTGATAAAGTCAGAAGCTACGCAAAAAAGAAAGAAAGCGAAAAAATTGTCCTGTCCCTCACTCAGACGCTAAAAACTACAATTAATGAGTTTCAGCACGCGGATTACGGTACGGACATCAAGTTTGAGCCGGATCTGGGCAATAAGGAAATCCTTGTCGAGGCTGAGCCGCTTGAACTTAAACTGCTCTTTTCAAACCTTTTCAGAAATGCGAAGGAAGCTATGGAGTCAGAGGAAGAAAAGGTCATCTCAGTCATGCTCCGGCAGACTCCCGATGGAAAGGCAGAAATCCGAATTTCCGATCGGGGACGCGGCCTGCAGGAAAGCGACCTGCCAAAATTAACTTTGCCTCTCTTTACAAGAAAGCCTCAAGGCACCGGTCTTGGGCTGTCCATTTGCCGCCAAATCGCAGAATCTCACGGCGGTCATTTGGAATTTGAAAAGACTGCGGAAAACGGACTAATTGTCAAAGTCTTCCTACCAACGGTTAAAGGAAATATAAATGCTTGACCCGATCATACGCATTGTGGACGATGAAAAAGAAGTACGGGATTCTCGAAGTTTTCTTCTCAGACTGAACGGCTGGAATACCGTTTGCTATGAGGATGGTCTGGAATTTTTAGAGCATGACGATTTTGAACGTCCGGGGTGCGTCATACTGGATTTGCGCATGCCGAAACTAACCGGCCTTGAAGTGATGTTGGAACTTAAGCGCAAAGGCGCAGCCCTTCCGATTGTCTTCGTAACAGGACACGCCGATGTCGATTCCGCGGTACTCGCATTCAAAGAAGGAGCCTTTGACTTTCTGAAGAAACCGATTAAACCTGAAATACTGCTTGAGACCGTAAAAAAACTTTCAGACTACTGCGTCAGAGATTGGGAGGAGAAAGCATCTAAGCAGCACTGCAGTAACTTGATTGAAGGATTGACGGCTCGGGAAATGTCTGTCGCGCATCTTGTTATTTCCGGACTCAGCAATAAAGAAATTGCCGCGGAGCTTGATCTTGCCGAGCAGTCCGTCAAAATTTATCGAAGTAATTTATGCCACAAACTGAACGTAAAAAACGCGCTTGAGCTGAAGGCTCTATTTGACGCTGCGGGCGTCCTTGATAATGATAAGTACGACCCGAAATTCTTCACTAAGACACTCATTTTGAAATAAACATGCGTCGCCGGCAAACTCTCTTTTTTCCTGCCCTTCTTTTTACTCAGTCCTGCTTAGGCACTTGGGCTAAAGCGTCATTTCGCGCTCCTGACGTTATCGTCATTGGAGCCGGTGCAGCCGGCCTTGCCGCAGCCTGTACCGCTGCTGAAAACGGAGCAAAAGTTCTTGTATTAGAGAAGAACAAAGAGATCGGAGGCAACACATGGATCGGAGGCGGCTACTTCAACTTCGTCAGTCCGGAAGACAAAACAGACAGCCCACAGAATTTCTATCTTGATATTATCGAGGAAGGCGGGTCTTCTGCTGATCCGGCACTTGCTAAAGTTCTCGCTTTTGAATCGTACGAAGTCATGCTTTGGCTGAAGAGCCTTGGGATGAACTTCGTCAAAAGTTCTGTTGCCAGTTTCGGAAACAGCAGGCCTCGCTCGGCACGACCGTCAGGATATGAGGGCGACGGATACATTCGAACACTGAGCTTGTACGCTCGGCAGCTCGGTGTCGAAATCATCACTGCCGCGGATGTTATCAAGCTCATTACTCGCAAAGGCTCAATCTGCGGTGTTCAGGCACTCATTGAAAGAAAACTCACTGAAATTTCGGCATCAAAATCAGTCATCCTTGCTTCAGGCGGTTTTGCCTCCAATGAGAAAATGATCCGTCAGTACGCTTCTGAATTTGCTGATCTGCCGTCCATAAGCCTCAAAAGCGCAGACGGAAAGATGATTGAAGCGGCACAGGACATCGGCGCCGCCGTGACGCTCATGGACAAAGTTTTCTGCATGGTCGGGACCCGGCGAGGCGGTCAATTCAGAGGACGCCTGCACGGTGACAATGCCCGCTACATTCTTGTCGATCACCGAGGCAAACGCTTCATCAGAGAAGATGCCGGAATGACTGAAATACAAGACAAGATCCTCTCCCTTCCTGAAAAAGAAGCGTTTCTAATTACAGATGATGACAACTTTAGGAGCTACAGCCCTACTATTCAGAGAGACAGTATTCGGGCCGTCGAGACCGGTGATATCGTCTGCTCGCTGACCCTTGAAAACCTAGCCAAACAGCTTAATATCTCTGCCCACGAATTAAAAAAGACGATTGATGAATACAACGGCTTCGTCAGACAAAAGTTTGATCCTCTTGGCAAAGCAAAAGGACAACTCCTGCACGAACTTCGCACGGCTCCTTACTGGGCCGCATTCGCAGTCATGAACGTTTGCTATACGGTAGGCGGTCTTCGCATCAATAACCGTGCACAGGTGCTCGACAAGCAAGGCGAGCCTATCCACGGACTTTATGCAGCCGGAGAAATCACCGGAGGCGTTCACGGCCAATCCAGACTCAGCGGAAACGGATTGACGGATGCACTCGTCTTCGGCCGAAAATCAGGGAAAACCGCATCCTCACCATAAACTTTTGTATATAGTTTACGTCCTGAGTTTTGAGAATAATCGTTCTGTCAACACTCAATTCTTGGAGAAAAAATGAAAAGACTGCTTACTCCCACAGCCGCGGCATTACTGTTCATATTCGGATTTACTGCTTCAGCTGCAGACGGAACATTTGAAGGAGAGGCTCAGGGCCACAACGATGCAATTCACGTCGCTGTCACTGTTGAAAAGGGTCATATCAAGGACGTCAAAATCCTTAAAAACTTTGAATCTCCCGGCGTTTCCGATCTTCCTAAAGCTTTTATTCCTAAAGCCATCGTTGATCATCAGACACTGAAAGTTGACCGCGTATCCGGCGCAACTTTCACATCTATGGGTATTCTAAGTGCTGTTTCCGACGCACTTAAGAAAGCCGGTCTTGATCCTGCACAATTCCGCAAAGGCGAGGCAGTTAAATACGCCGTATCAGTTCCTGCTAAATCTGAAGCTGACGTTGTCATCGTTGGCGGCGGCGGGGCCGGTATGTCTGCAGCTGTTGCCGCAGCGCGCAAAGGAGCCAATGTCATTGTTCTTGAGAAAATGCCGTTCCTCGGTGGTAATACCATTCTCGCCGGAGGTGCTCTGAACGCTGCCGATGAAGCGCTTGAAAGCAAGCAGAAGATGTCTGAAGGACAGATGAAACTCGTAGAGGATGTCCTAAAAGATAAGCCTAGAAGCGAACTTCACAAACAACTTCAGACCAAAATATCCGCTGACTACAACGCTTGGATTAAAGCTCACCCGGGGGTTCTTTTTGACAGTCCCGAATTCCATGCTCTTCAGACTTGGAAAGACGGTGATTATGAAGCCGATCTTGATCTGATCTATGAAATGACGAAACACGCCCCCGAAACGGTTGTTCGTCTTTCGAAAATGGGCCTTGAGTGGCACCCGTATACCAGCCAGTACGTCGGCGCTCTCTGGCCTAGAAGCCATGACGCTGCGAACTATCACAGCGGCTTAGGCTATCTCAATACCTACCGAGATACGATAGATAAAGAAAAACTCCCCGTTAAGGTCTACTACATGACTCGTGCTAACGAGCTGATCAAAGATAACGGTCGAGTCGTCGGTGTTAAGGCTAAAGATGGTCAAGGCAAAAACGTCGAGGTCCTTGCTAAGAAAGGTGTTGTTTTAGCAACAGGCGGTTTCGGAGCGAATATCGAAATGCGCATGAAATACGACCAGCTTTGGGACGGCAAGCTTGACAAGCGCATCGGTACAACTAACAGCCGCGCGATTACCGGTGACGGCATTCCGATGGCAGAGAAAGCCGGTGCCAAGTTAGTCGGCATGGGTTATATCCAGCTGCTTCCGGTTACTGATCCAACCACCGGTCAGACGATCGCAACCTGTGAAGGTACAGCACTTTACGTTAACAACGAAGGCAAACGATTTGTCAACGAAATGGAACGTCGAGACGTCCTTTCGAAAGCTGCGATTCAGCAGCCCGGCGGGACATTCTGGAGAATGTGCACGGTTAAAAACGCTCGGGTGAAAGACGGCCTTACTGTTCACGGACTGTCCGTAGACAGCCTCATCAAAGCCGGCAAACTGGTCAGAGGTGAAACTGTCGAAGAGCTCGCGAAGAAGACAAACATCGATCCTAAGGTCCTGAAAAAGACCTTTGATGAATTCAACAGCTTCTGCCGCGGCGAAAGAAAAGATACGGAATTCAATCGTCCGTCGTGCTCTCCGACGATTCCGATGTATGAAGGTCCGTACTATGCGGAACCCCGCAAACCGTCCGTACACCACACCATGGGAGGCGTCGCGATTAACACGAACGCTCAAGTTCTGGATGCAAACGGGAAACCGATTCCAGGCCTTTACGCCGCAGGTGAAGTCACCGGAGGTCTGCACGGCAAGAACCGCATCGGCGGAAATGCTATCGCTGACGCTCTGACATTTGGCAACATCGCAGGTATCTCTGCCAGCCAGAATAAATAAAGCTGATTTTTAGCAGCTCATCGGGGAAAGCCGCTATTTGGCGGCCTTCCTCTTGCACACTGACGGCATTTCCTTGACGAGAGAAACAAAGCTAAAGCACTGCGGTTCAGCTGCTATTACTCACTGCCCGTCTTTTACTTCAATCATCTCCGTCAGGATCAAAGCGGCAGAATTTAACTCCTTATTTTTTAAACTTGCGAGAAGCTTCTCGCAGAGATCCGCCCGTTTTTCAAAAAATTCCTTCGGCTTCTCTTTGATCAGATGCTTGGTTGATTTGAAATAGGTCCGCACAACACCGGCAAACACTTCCATCACTCGATTGCCGCAGCTGTGCAGCATGAGCAGATGAAATTCCATGAGAAACGCATCGGCCTTTAGCGGATCTTCCGAGTAAAGCCGTATGTTCTGAGCAAGCTGTCTCATCTGGGCCTGAATCGCAGGAGTAAGCCGCTGAATCACAAAAGGAATGACTGCAAGCTCAATCATCAGCCGCGCCTCGTTAAATTCTTCTTCATCAAATCCTGCAAGCTTCAATTGCTCCAGAATGTTATACGTCATGTCATTTGTCGCGAGCCTTTTAATGATGGTTCCACGCTTCTTCTGACGCTCAACCACACCCATCTGTACCAGAAGATCCAAGGCCTGACGCACTTTATAGCGCGTCAAATGAAGATTAGCGATCAGTTCATCTTCTCCGGCGACTTTGTCGCCGGGCTGAGGATGTGTTCTAAAAATATAACGCTCGACCTTGAGAAATTCTTCTGATTTTGGAGACAGCGGCATCATTTACTCCTGTTATCAGACCATTCTAATTGCAAAGCCGAGGATCCTGCCTCGGCTTCGAAAGATTAAGTGACCGTCTTAGAAAACAAACTGAGCAATCACATAACCAATGACTAGCTGACTGAGCGTCGTCACAATACCGGGCAGCATGTAGCTATGATTAAAGACGAATTTGCCGATTCTTGTCGTTCCGGTTCTGTCAAAGGCAACGCAGCCGATGATCGCGCCGCCCGCAGGAATAACAAAGTAGCCGCTGACCGCAGGGAACATCCAAACTAAGTCAGACGGAGCAATGCCTAAACCGATACCCATCGGAACCAGAGCGGTAACCGTCGCACCCTGAGAAAAGAGCACGCCGGAGAGAATGAACAGCGCAACTGCAAAGAGAATCGGAGCACCCGCAATCATGTTTCCGAACTCGGAAACAAACATCGGTTTATAGAAATTAAAGAAAGTCGCTGTCAGCCAGGACACACCGTAAACCGCGACCATGCCGATTAAACCGGAACGGAAGACAGAGCCGTCAGCAAGCTTCTTCGGTTCAACATTGGCAATCACCATGATGAGGCCGGCGCAGCAGAGCATCACGATCTGAACCATATTCGGAATAGAAAGACGTGTCACCTTGCCTGCGGTTTCCCATGAAGGAAGAAGACTTGGGAAAGAGCCGAAGAAGACAACTGCCAAAATGCCAAGCGCAAAAACCGCAACACCTCTCTTGGCCTTGGAAGAATAGCTGCGCATGTCAGTGCTGACCGGCTTGTCCTGGAACTCGCCGCTCATCACGCGTCTCTGGAATTCGGGATCGTCGGCAAGCTCATAGCCCTTCTTGAACATGAAAGCGCAGCCGATCAGAACACCGATCAGACAGGCAGGGATCGATACCGCGAAAATCTGCAGCGGTGTCACTCCTTTAACCGCGAGAAGAGCAATCATAGCGCCGGTCGCAGCAGACATCGGAGAACCGGTAATACCCGACTGAGCTCCTATCACGGACATCGTCAGCGGACGCTCTGGGCGGACTCTTGCACCGATCGCAACTTCGGCAATGACGGGATACACCGAGAAAGCAACATAAGCGGTACCGCAGAAGAGCGTGAAGAGGTAGCAAACCAGCGGGCCCATGAAAGTAATGTTCTTTGGATTTCTCCGCAGCAGCTTTTCCGCGATACTAACCAGGAAATCCAAACCGCCGGAGCCCTGCAGAATAGACGCGCAGGTGATCACGGCAGTGATGATGAGCAGCACGCTCACAGGCGGCGCTCCGGGTTTCATATCAAATACAAAGACCAGGACAGCTAGGCCGATACCGCCTGCTGCGCCTAGCCCTGCACCGCCCCATTTGGCGCCTATAAAGATAGCGACAATGACGACGATCAGTTCCATCCAAAACATCATGTCCATCATGATTCTCCTTATTGAAGGGTTTTAGGTCTCAGAACTTCAGTAATCTTGTCTCTGTTGGGCGCAATGATCGCAACGACCAAAAGAACCATGCCTGCCCAGCGGAATGCCGGAATATGTTCACCGAGGAGAAGACTGGCAAAGCAGATGGTGAATACCGGTTCAAATGAGCAGAAGATTCCTGCCTGCGTCGCGCCGAGCATTTGGATCGCTTTGGATACGAATATGGTGGACAGTACTGTCGAAACCACGCCGTAGCCGAAGGTAACGCCAAGCTGTTCTGCATTAAGACTGAGAACAGAAACAGGATTGTGGAAGAAACAAAGTCCGAGACTGGCAAAAAGAAGGGTTAAGAAAGTAATCTTGTAAGCCGACACGTTCTCCGCGAGCTGCTGAAGCGAAAGAAGGTATGCGGCATACATGAACGTGGATAAAAATCCGATAGCTAAAGCCGTAAGAGTGATTCTGGAACGCAGCGCGTCAGAAAAGATACACACGCACGCCAAGACGATCAGTGCGACTGAAACAATCTGGCTCGACTGTATTTTCTTGTGAAAGACGGTTCCGTTAACAAGAAGAATGATCACCGGATAAACGTAAGTGATCAGACTCATCATTGACGCCGGAATATCTTTCAGCGCATACACATAGAGAAGATTCAGCGGCAAAAGGACGATTAAGCCGATAAAGAGCGATTTAATCAGCAGCGATTTGGAGAAGCGATAAAAACCGTCTTCCAAAAACGGTCCGGCAATAGCGAGAGTCATGACAGCAAACAAAAATCTCGACTGCAGAATCTCTATTCCGGAAAGCTGCGCCGCATAACCGAGTTTCGCAAAAATCGGATTGAGGCCGTATGTCACCGCACTTAGTATGGAGAACAATATTCCCATGCCTAAGCAGCTGCGCATGCCTTGTTTTTCAATAATGTCTCTCATAGTTTTGTGAAGAGTTTTTTGCCGGTAATCCGATGGCGCGAGACAAACCCGCGCCCTGATTTGCGAGGTTTAGAGAAGCTTCTGATGTGCGTCGTCGAGGAATTTCTCAGCGTTCTGCATCTGAACTTTTACAGCCTCAGGAGAGGTGCCCCCGTAGGACTTTCTGGCACCTACGGAGTGTTCAAGAGAGATATCTTCAAAGATGTCTTCTTCAAACAGATCGGACTGAGCTTTGAATTCTTCAAGCGTGAGTTCTTCCAGAGTCTTATCTTTTTCAACGCAGTAGCGAACGGTCTGGCCCACTACGCGATGCGCATCTCTGAACGGCATGCCTTTCTTAACAAGGTAGTCGGCCATGTCAGTCGCGGTTGAGAAGCCGTGCGCAGCAGCCTGATATGTACGTTTAGCGTTGATTCGCATCTTGCGGACCATCGGAGCCATAACTTTCATAGTGTTCTGCCAAAGGTCAATCGTCTCGTAAGAAAGGAACTTGTCTTCCTGCATATCCTTGTCGTATGCAAGCGGGATACCTTTCATCATGGTCAACATGGCCTGGAGGTAGCCATACATACGGCCGGTACGGCCTTTAATCAGTTCCGCAAAGTCACAGTTCTTCTTCTGCGGCATGATGGAGGAGCCGGTTGTGAAGTCATCGGAGAGTTCGACAAACTTATATTCCTGGCTCGCGAAGATAATGATTTCTTCGCAAAGGCGGGATAAGTGCATGTAGCTCATTGCGGCGATAGAGGCGAACTCAATGCAGTAGTCGCGGTCAGCAACAGTATCGATACTGTTTTCTGTCGGCTTCTTGAATCCGAGCTGTTTGGCAGTCGACCAACGATCGATCGGGAAGTCCGTTCCCGCTAAAGCAGCGGCACCCAATGGGCACTCAACAAGACGGTCGAGGAAGCTCTGCAGTCTGTCGTAGTCGCGTTTGAGCATCCAGAAATAAGCCATCATCCAATGTGCGGCAAGTACGGGCTGAGCAACCTGAAGGTGTGTGAAGCCCGGCATGATGGTGCCGAAATTCTTCTCTGCCTGTTCAAAAAGGGATTTCTGGATTTCGACGATCAGCTTCTGGCATTCTTTCGCAGCGTCGCGGAAGTAGAGATAGCTGTCCACGCAGCACTGATCGTTACGGCTTCTTCCGGTATGAAGACGACCGCCTGCGGGTCCGATAATTTCGGTGAGGCGCTTTTCAATTGCCATGTGAATGTCTTCGTCTTCGGCGTTAAAGACAAACTTGCCTGCTTCAATTTCTTTGCCGACTTCTGCGAGACCTTTTTTAATCAGCTCGACATCTTCTGCCTTCAGAATACCGGTTTCGCCAAGCATCGTTACATGCGCCATGCTGCCTTGGATATCGTACGGGCAGAGACGAGTTTCTACTTTGATGACTGCACCGAATTCTTCAACAAATTTAGACGGTACTTCAGAAAAACGACCGCCCCACATTTTGCTTGACATAAATATTTCTCCTACAAGAAGATTTGACTGCTAACAACTACATAACCTATTTGTAAGTTTAGAAATATTTTTATATCGATAAATCTATGAATTCCCTGTATCAAAACCAAGCATATACGATGAGCTAATCTTTATTAACTATTTGTTTTATTTATTTTTAAATATATTTAAATTAATAAGAATATATCGATATATTTTATAAATCTTATTTCCTTTCGCTAATAAATATCGTTTTTAAGTTGCATGGCAATTAAATTTTTCTGAAATCCAACCGCAAACCGAACAAATCTTGTGCTCTGAAGTCCACTTTGATTAGCTGACACACTCGGCTCTGATTCCCTCCAAATAGACAGAAGGCCGTCAAATTGACGGCCTCCTGATAAAGAACAGTTTATTAAGCAAGCTCCTGCTGCTTTAAGCCTTGTTCGGCTAATTTCTCCTGTTTTTGAGAAACCTGAACAATATCGCCGCCATCGGCCTTAACTCGGATCTCCTCAATGGCCTGCAGGTAATCCTTGTAGTTTTCCAAGTAGAAAGAAAGCGCCTTGGAGAATCTCTGTCCGAGCATTCCGTCAAGGAAGAGACGTGATACCTCCTGGTACTGAGACAGCGTCTGCTGGAAGCGTACAAACACCAGTCTTTCTTCCGCACTCATCTTGCGAAGCTCGGACATGAAGGCATATCTTGCGCAGGGCTGGTAGTACCAGATGTACATCAGATCAAGCGAAATCACAATGCTCTGAATCTCCATCGCCTTCGACTTCATCGAAATCATGTTGATGAATTCGGACGGATTAGAAAGAAGCGAGAGGATGTCGTTCTTCGGAAACTCAAGTTCAAGCTTAGTGAAGCAGTCAAACAGGCCTTTGACGCCCATCTTAAAGTCCGAGGTACGCAGACGATAGTTGTTCTGACGATCCGCGATACTTTCAATCACGCCCGCAACGGTATCCGAAGCGAACTTGGAAACAATCGCGGCAGCAGGCACCAGAACCGCAGCCGCGGGACCGCCTGTCAGAATCGGAATGATCATTGCCAGTACAAAGTTGTAGACCATCGCCACCGGAATCGCGAGCACACTTCGGAAGAGATTTCCAACGACCGCGGTCTTCGGGAAGCCTCGGAAGATATTGTGCGAAGAGATATACAAGCCGTTCGCAAGCGCGATGATCGAGAACACCAGAAGCGGCGCTTTATCTACAGTGATGCCGAGCCAATGACCGAGCAGGATGTTGCGCGTAAAACCTTCCAGCAGCACGACCGACATGCCCGTGTACATGAGCGAATCACTCACGCGGGACCAGTTCACAACCTGAGTCCAGTTAATGCGCATGCCCTGACGGAATCCGCCTGCCGCGATCAGCGCCTGAATAATGTTGCGGACACCGGTGATACTGAACCAAATCAGCGCGCCGAACCAAGCAAGCACCCACCAGTTCTGCGTCATCATGAACGTAAAGAATGCCGGAACAAAACCGATGGAAACCTTCAGGATGTTTAAAAGCGTGGTATTGGTGTACGCAAAGCCCTGTTTCTTACCGTTTTTTTCTTCGCTCTGCTTATGAACAAAACCGTTGGAATCCGCAGGCGTCTCACCGCCCAACGTAATGATGTTTCCTTTATCAGTGAGAGCGGCATGCGCGTAGCCGGCTTCCCAGACTCGTTCGTGTTTTCTGCCGAGTTTGGAGCATCCGGTCTTTTCCTTGAGCCATTTAATCCAGCCGGGCGAATGTTCGTTTTCCGAGTACACGTCCACGCATTTAACCGGCACTTTAAGCGGCAGGCTGAACGGGCTGAATCGGGATTTTTTCCCGATCATTTTCTGCGCGCTCGCAGGAAGCGTTTCCGGCACGGCAAGCCCCATGCCGAAATGCGAACCCAAAAGCGTCGTAGAGTCCGTACCGAACCGACTTCCAAGGGGCTGTCGGCGATAGAAACTCAGGAGCAGAGGAATGTTTTCCAGAATCTCGGTAAAGACCGCCTTCTTCTGCGGATGCTCCTGCACCTCAGGAAGCGCGAGCATCGAAGAAATCAGACGTTTAAGCTTGATGACGTTTCTTTCATTGATCGCGTGCTGCAGATCGTTGATCTCCTGAATGTTCTCCTGTGACCCTAGCTTCCACTCCTTCATGTTGAAGACTTCCAAGTGCGAAATCGCGCCTTCGGTATCCCACAGAAGTTCCAGCACATCAACGGCGCTCAGCCGGCTTGTCAGCAAAGTGGCGCGGGAATTCGCACGCACAGACTTGAGCATGGAAAGCAAAGAAGCGATGTCAATATTCAGAAGCTCCGGACGGTCGTCATCCTGAGGAAGGCTGAGCGACTTAATCTCAGGGTTGCGGCTTGGTCTCAGATAGTTCTGATACAGATGCGCGGACGTGAGCTCATCAAGCTTTGCCAAGGAAGCGTTCAAATCGGCTTTTTCGTTTTCGGCTGCGGCACCTAGTGCCTCTCGGATTTCTTCCGCTCTCGCTTCAAGGGCCGGAAGAATGGACTTATGCGTAAATTCTGCCAGACGAACTAAGGAGGTTTGTCCGGTTCCGATGAATGCTCTGAACTGCTCTTCAGAAAGTTTCGGCAGTTTCAGGCCGTATTCTTTTTCGATTGCCCGGGCGTGCTTCTCGTTAAAGGCAGCAAGCGTCTCAAGGACTCGCTCACGTGCCCAAAGTTCGACCTTACGGCCCTGAGCCATTAAACGAACAACATCCGGCTCCTGCAGGAAGTCCATCACGCTCTTCGTATCGGTAAACCCTCTGGGCGTCCAGAGAATCTCTACATATCGATCGTCAAACTTGGCTTTGTATTTAATGCCTAAGCGGACGGAAATTTCCATGATGCGCGCCGCCTCAAACAACTCGTAAACGGCGTGCGGATCTACATAGTTGTAGTACACGACAGACAGGCGTCGGATGCCCTTTACACGAGCATCCATCACCAGGTAAGTCGGGTTCTTGCGGCCCATGGTATTTGAATCATGAACATGGTCATCCATGGTCTTCTGATTCCACTCCTCCGGCATTTCCAGAAGATAGTATTTCGTGAGAAAGGAACGGACGATACGAGGGTTGCCTGCGGCAACCTTTTGGAAGTCGTGAATCAGACGAAGCTGCTCTTCTTCATTGCCGCGAGAGCGGACAATGTCTTTCATGATTTGAATCAGCACGCGGGCGGTATTGAACTTAAAGGGCGTCTGAGCGCTGTAAAGCACTTCTTCATGAAGTGTTTTTAGCGCAGACAGGCGCTCATTCATTCCTTCGATGCTGTTCAGTCTCTGCAGAAGGTTAATGACCGCCATTGCCATGCGAACTTCATGGGTGGTGACCATATTCTGGATACCGTGCGGATGCAGACTGGTATTAAAGGCCTCCTGCTCTTCGGATGTCGCGGGGCCGTGGTCAATCACCTCGTTGATGCGTCTGAGCAGTTCTCTGTCTTTTTTATCGAAGTTTAAAGTTTCTCTCACGTCTGATTCTTTCCGGGAACTTTTGAAAACCTTTAATAATACGGGAGGTTATTTATTCGCGTTAGGTGGAAATTACCTACTCGGTAACACTTTTCCCAAGAACGTGGGGTATTTACGTACCGGAGTTAAATCCAACATTGATTTAACGATCAGTTGATAACATTTTTGAATCCTAAATGGCGTATGAAGCGCCTTCAAAGAAGGTATCTGCATGCATCGCAAAGGAAGACCTACAGCTAAGTAGCCTGGGCGTCGGAGCTCGGCACCGGAGCTGCACACACTCAAAACCATTCAAATTGGTAATGAGTCCTCCGAATTTTTCGATTCAACTTTCGCGCAGAAAGGACACCTAAGCACTCATTCTTCTTCAGTTCCAAAAACAAAGGAGCCCGAAGGCTCCAAAATCAACTGCTTTTTTTCTATAAAAACCGAACCAAGTTAACTTCGAAACCTCAGAGGATTTACCGCACTCAACACCCCAAGAAAAAGAGACTGCGATCCTCTGAGGTTCTCTGGGCTACATGACAGGGCAGCCGGTCGGATTTAACTCTCTATACGGTTCCACTTTGATGGGAATGCCTGAGCGACAGTTGGCTGCAGCGTAGTAATCATTGAGCATTTTTACAGCTCCCGGACGAGTGGGATCAATCGGTATCAGTCGATTGATCGCAATTCCGCCACCTCTTCTTCTCGAAACCGGCAGTGATTTCCCGTCAACTTCTCTAACTTCCGCGCCTCCGGCCCAGTGTCCATAAGCATGCGCAACACAAACCGCCTTCTCTGCGACTCCGTCGTCACAAGCCAAAACGCCTTCAGCAGTAATTCCGTCCGGGCTTGTCAGAATGACTCGCTCTTTATCCTTCAGACCAAATTGTTTCGCAGTATTCCCATTCATATAAACGAAATTCTGAGGAGACACTTGGTTGCAGTGATCAAAAAAGCCGGAATAGTTAGATCTCAGGATCGGCTTATATGTCGCCAAAACCAGCGGATACTGTTTCTTGTCCCAGTGCTTTTCCCATAAGGACCCGTCAAAGAACTTCGGCGGTTCATAACAAGGAATACCCGGATAATTCTCTCCGCTGTAGCAGTGTTTTTGTGCGGCTATGGCCGGATTGAAGATCTGCAGGAATTTTCCGCCCCCGTTTGCCAGGAAATCACCGTCATATTTTTCGGACTTCTCGTAATAACCTCCACGGGAAAGCAGCGCTTCAACCTGTTCACACTGCTTGGCTGAAAGAATATTCTGTAGAGGTTTCATAGCGCGCGGAAGCGCAGCAAGCTCTCTGTCGGAATCGGTTACTTTCGGCAGCGAGCCGCACTGAGATGCCACGTTGCTTAGGTAATAGGCATACCAGTCATCAAATCCTTTCAGAGCGGCTTTCCCTCCTTCTTTGACCGGTACAGCACCTTCACCAAATCCCGGAAGATTTAACTTTTTAGCAACGTCAAAGAAAAACTCTTCCATACAGATATGACGCCCGTCTGAGGTCAGTGCCGTCCGCGGCGTAACTACCGGAACTCCTGCTGTCACGCACTGATCAAAATTTCCCCAAGTCCTGTCGCAACCGTATTCCTCAAACATCACTCGATCAGGAATAATATAGTCAGCATTGCGGTTCGTCTCCGTGACAAACGCGTCAATTGCAATAAACAAAGGCAGTTTTCTCGTGTCTCTCAGAGCCGTTTCCGCCTCACAGGGCAGAGAACCGGCACTATAAACAGGATTGCTGCGCCAATTGATCAGTGCTTTTGCCTTATACGGTTCCTCATTGGCAATCGCCGTAATCATTTCTGCAGCGTTCAGGCCGGTGTAATCAGACGCGAGCGGTCGGTAGACGTGCTTGGCCGGATAAGGATTTTCTCCTTTCTTCACATGCTCAGCATATTCCGTGGAATCTTCATAACGATAATTTCGGCAAACACTGACAACGCCTTCCTGCTCAACCGCACCCTCAACGTTTTCAAGATCATAGTTTCCGCCAAATCCCATGAAAGCACCGTTTCCGTAAATCGCGCCACCCTTTCTGTCATGAGACCCTGCAAGGGTATTCAACAGACAAATGAGCCAGGAACTCATCACAGAGTCCCAGCCATTATTGCCGGTATTGGAAACAGCAACGACTTTTGTCCCGTGCGAAGTAAATTCTTTCGCGACGGACTCAATCACTTCAACCGGTACACCGCAGACGTTGGACAGATACTTCAGGGAATGCTCATTAGCTTTTTCTTTCAAAAGCTGAAGGGTCGACTTATAACGAATTGTCTTGGATGCAGAATTACTGAACGGGCGATCAACATACAGATCGGCTGATCCTGCCTTGGAAGCAGCGAGAAGTTTGCCTCCGCTATAAACAACACCGTCACCTTTATCGCCGATACCAAAATCAGCGGCATCGGCTAACTGATTTGTCTCTATATTGACCAGATAAGAAGCATTAGACCAATTAATTTCCCCATTCTTCTTGGCAGAAGCCTCGTTCGGATTGGATAGGAATTTTTTATTTTCCCTTCCTTTATTCAGAATAACTTGCATCACTGCCAGTAAGAATGCTGTATCTTCGCCGGGCTTAACCGGAACCCACTGAGCGTTTGTGTTGTTGACAACGTTGCCGCGCAGGATCGGATCCACACAGACATACTTGGCTTTGCGGTTCACGCGGGCATTGCTCAAACCGCTCCCGGTACGGTTGATGCTGGCTCCGGAGCAGCCGGGCGCTGTTCCGATAAAGATCGCGAATTCGAAATTATCCCAATCAACATCACACATCCCTGCGTCGATTTCAGGCGCGAGACCCATTGCGTAACCGACACCGACGGGAGCGCCACAGTAGCCGTGCTTCGTGGTCAGATTCACCGTGCCGAATGCCTGACGCATAAAGCGGCTGTAGAAGCCTCCGCGCATCGTGTCTTCTTCATTAAAAGTCGCAAAGAGCTGGTTGCTTTTAACGCCGAATTCAGGGAACCCGGGAACCAGAGGAGTCTTGGTGTCGCGAATGGCGCGCAGACCTTCTACGGGACCTTCTCCAAATAAATTACCGCCTTCTATGATTTCTTCCAGGGCCTGTTCATAAGGAATAGTTACCCAGCGATCTTCACCGCGCTTACCCGCCCTCTTCAGAACTTTCAGTACGCGATAAGGATCGTCGACTGCGTCAATGCCGCTTGCACCCTTGCCGCAGGAAGTCGCTCTAAAAATCTTGCCGTCTCTGCCAAAAGCGAGCGCCTGGTAAGCTTCGGCCACAGAAAGTTTAAGGGGCAGAGGGGCTCCAGCTGTGACGACTTCGCAGTAAGGATTGCCTGACACACGTGTGATTTTGTCCGTAGCTTCGTCAACGCGATAGCGGAGACCGCACATGTTGTTGCATGTAAAGCAGCGAGTGAAGCCGACGCGAACTCCGGGCTGAAGCGCAACGCCGGATTTATTTACCTTCAATTCAGTCGTCGCATGATTGCCGAAATAATTCGTTTTACCTGTCATTTTTAGATCCCCTTAACGCTGCCATTCTTTTGAATCTGCCGATAACCATTTCTTATCTTCAAATTTCTCCGGCAGACCGATATAAAAGATATTCGGATGAGTACCCGCAGACTCCAGAAGCACATAGGTTTTGTTGTTCTTAATTAATTGGCTGACCACGCTGTTCTCGTCATTTAAATCGCCGAAATATCGTGCGCCGCCGATGCAGCTTTCTACGCAGGCAGGAAGCAGACCCTCATTTAAGCGGTGAATGCAGAAGTTGCACTTTTCCGGAGGATTCTTACGTTCCGGGTCCTCCTTTCTGGCACCGTATGGGCAGGCTTTAACACAGTTCATGCAATGAATGCAGCGGTCATAGTCGATCACTACAATGCCGTCCTCAGGACGCTTAAAGGTTGCCTTGACGGGACAAGCTTTGACGCATGAAGGGTCTTCACACTGATTGCACTGATTCGGCAGCGCAATAACGGCGGGGCCTTCATCACTTGTGAGCGAAAGCTGCGTGACAACCGTTCGTTCGCGTCCCGGCTGAGTCTGATTTTCAATGCTGCAATTGACCGTACAGGAAAGACAGCCTGTACATTTGCGGACATCAAAAACCATGGCATAACGTTTGCCCGGTGTTTTAGCAGCAAGCACCGCCTGAGACGAAACCGCTGAAAAAGCCGTCCCGGAGGCAATGAGTTTTAATAATGTTCTTCTGTCTAACATCGTTTTAATCCTTGATTTTTACGAACCGGGCTCCGCTAACATCAGCAGAACCCGGCAGACGTCTTACTTCTTACTTTGTCTGGTCCTGAACCTTTGCGTACCAAAGGTTATGGTTCTGTTTCGCCCAGTTCTCGTCACACTTGCCGCTCAGCATGTTTTCCATGCCGCCTTCACTCATGACCGCACCCATATAGATGTGGACGACAGAGAAGACGCCAAGCACGACGGCACTAACGATGTGGATGATGAGCGCAAGGAGTGCGCCGTTTTTAGACAGCGTCCCGAACATTTCCGGGAACAAAAGCAGAAGACCGGTAGCACCTAGCGCTAAACCAAACAGTGTGAAACACCAGAAGAAGGCTTTTTCTCCGGCGTTTGCAAAGCCGGCATCCGGGTGTTTGGGTTTACCGAGGTTAATGTAGCCGCCTAAGGCCATAAACCATTTAACGTCACAGCTCTCAGGCATCTGCAGCTTGCTCCATTTCACCATCAGAATCACCGCAGCAATAATGAAGGGGATCGCAAAAATGTTATGGAACACAACACTGGCATAGACAAGGCTGTGGAAATGAGCCTGAGTCATCATGGGAGCGAGCCACACTTTTCCTGCCCCGATGACAAAACCAGTCAGAATTAAAACAATGCAGGGAATCGCGACACACCAGTGAAGGATGACATCGCCGACAGACCAGCGCGGAATCAGTTTGCCGGAGAAGCCGTCAGAGAGTTTTGCGCGTCCGTTAATCAAAACAAACACTGCAAACAGCACTGCAACAGCAACCACTGAGGCAAATACTAAGTTAGAGATCATCTCCGCCGACTGCAGGAATCCAAGGTAGCCGGAAGAAACCGAGCTCGGGTCATAGGAGGACATCAGCAGGCCTGCATTATCCGTATAGCCCAAGTATTGGGGAATGTCTCTCTGAATCTGATGCTCTACAACCGGAGACCAAAATTCAGGCTGGTGGACTGCCTTCTCGTTAGCAAAAGCCATGGAGGAGAAACAAGCACTAAAGGAAAGTAAAAATTTATTCATGGTAATTCCTCAAACGTAGGCAAGAGTTAACGCACTTGGGTGCGATGAAGCTCCTTATTCAAAGCCAAGACCGCTTCCTTCCAGAACTGCTGATTCGTGTTCTCAGAGATCGCCTTCAGGAAAGATTCGTACCACTTGTCAAAGTGTTCGGCTCGGAAAGAGTCAGACAAGCCCTGAACTTCTTTAATCAGTTTCTCTTCTCGGCCTTTGAGACTCAATTCCTGTTCAAGGGCAGAGAGGAAATAAAGAAATTCAAGTTCATTTCCAAAAAAATCCGGAAATTCATTAAGCTCGGAAGCACTTGAGAGACCTGCTGCGGCATAAAAATTTGCCACATCTTCAGCGATTGGTCCGTTCAGCTTTCTGGAGGCTGTAACCCACGCCGACTCGTAAGGGATCACGATCAGACGATAAGGCCCGATACAGAGCCGATTAAATTCAGCTTCAGCCTCTTCCGGCTGCTTAACGGCCTTTTCTGCTTCCTCGGCAAGTTCCTTATAGCCGAACTCCATGGCCCAAGACTGCAGTTCTTCATAAGTCGAAGGGAGCCCCGGATTCAGGAACAAATCTTTGAAAACCGCAAACGTCTTCTCTTGCCCGTTTAATTTCATTTTCTTTCTCGGATGATGATCATATTCGGACGATTCGGACCGTCTTCGTATCCGATACCCTTCTTGGAGGCCGACTGGGTCTGAGCCAGAACCTGTGTCACATTTCCTACTTTCAGGCATTTGACCGGGCAGCCGTCCACACAAGCGGGATTTAATCCGGCATCCAGCAATTCCACGCAGAGGTTGCATTTAGCAGCTTTGCCGTCGATCTTACTGATCGTAATTGCATCGTAGGGGCATGCCGTTCTGCACAAACCGCACGATGTGCATTTATTTCTGTCAAGCACCACAATGCCGTCAGGACGCTGCGTAAAAGCCGCTGCCGGGCAAACAGCCAGACAGGTAGGATTGGAGCAGTGCATGCATGCGTGGCTGTACCAAACGTCCCTTACTCTGCCGTCGGGAGAGGTCACTTCGTAAAGATCGACTTTGCGGAAACGAACGTCTTCGGGCAGCTCGTTGTGAATCTGACAGGCAACGGAACAGCCGCCGCACCCAACACAGTTTTCCTGCCTGAAGATGAAACCTTTTTGAAATTTATTACTCATTTCGTCCTCCTATGCCTTGCTGAGATTTACGCGGGTTGAGTGGTATGCGGAGCAGCCGCCCATATCCGTTAACTTTGCTGTTGTCAGAGAATTTGTATTTGTTTGATTACCGTACGGGTTCGTACTTCTCCAGTTGCATTTCGCTGTTCTCACCACCCCGGGTGCAACTCGGGTCGTAACGCGTGCAACAAAGAACGCTTCCCCTCGCTGATTGTTCAGACGAACTTTATCTCCCATACGGATGCCTAAGCGTTTCGCATCTTCCGGGTTGATTTCACATTCATAGGCGTTGTAAGCGCGGATGTACTTCACGTTGTAGAAAGACGAATTGACTCTCTGCGGTATTCCCGGAGAAAGAAGTCTGAACGGCAGATTCTTTTCTTCTTCAGGCATTTCTTCTTCGCAAAGCGTCAAATCAATCACCGGATCAAAACCTGAACGCTTCATCAGCTCAGAATAAAGCTCAATCTTTCCGGATTCTGTTTCGGCTTTACCACCGGAGCGAACCGGAACACTTTCCGGCATGTCCAAATGAATGAACTTCTCTTTTTCCAGACGCTCAAGCGTTATTCCCTGATACCACGGTGTATCAGTCTGAAGGAACTGTCGAATGATATCTTTGGGTGTATCTTTAAAGGCCTGCTCTGTAAAGTCCATTCTTCTGCCCCATTCGGCAAAGAAATCCCAGTTCGGTTTAGATTCACCAAGCGGTTCAATGACCTTTTCGCAGATTTGGACATACCAAGAGTGGTAGTCGCCGATAATGTCATCCGTTTCAAACTGTGTTGAAGCCGGGAGGATGAGATCACAGTATTCGAGAGAATCTGTCATGATCATGTCGAAACCGACCACAAAAAGATCCTTTCTCTTAAGGTTTTCTATGACCGCATTAACATTCGGAGAAACAGCAACCGGGTTGCCGTTGTAAATAACCAGCATGTGAATCGGTTTAATCGGACGATTCTCCGTTGTCGGATTCTCTGCCCTAAGCGCCGTATCCAGATCGGTCATATTGACATGCTGCTGTTGTCCCTTGCGCAAATAATTTCCCCGGCCCAGATTTAGATTCATACCGGTAATCGGGCGGACGTTATCGTAGATAATGCCGCACGAGGGCTTGTCAAACATTCCTCTCATTGCCTGAAGGATGCCGATTGCTCTAGTCATACGGGCACCGTTGTAATTGCGCTGCATACCGTATCCGGCTCGAATGATAATTCTCTCAGCACGTCCGTACACATCTGCAAACTCCTCGATTTGCTTCTGTGTCAGACCTGTGACTCTTTCGATGTCTTTCCAATCGACTGAGTTAACCTTGGCTATTGCCTGATCTGCGCCAATACAGCAGTTTTTAAGGAAGTCATGATCGAGCATGTCATTTGCGATCAAGTACTTCATGACTCCGGTTGCCACCCAAGCATCAGTTGAGGGCTTGGGCTGCAGATAGACGTCAGCCTGGGAACAAATAGGCGTTCTGTTGGGATTAACCGCAAGAACCTTTGCTCCCTTATCTCTCGCCTCGTTAATCAGTTTGATTCCGTGAACATTGGAAACTGTTTCATTGAAGCCCCATGAAACGTAGCAATCACAATTCGCTATGGTTTCCGGATCCGGCCCATCGGTAGTTCCCTGGACGCTGCCATATCCCCAAACGCCGGCTTCTGTACAAACCAAACGGTCAAGGATCGATGAACCGATACGATTAAAGAAGCGATCGGCACCGCGCATACCGATTGCGCCGTAGTTACCGGAATAAGAATACGGAAGAATTGCTTCGGCCCCATACTGTTCGACTACTTCATGGGTTTTCTTGATGAGAATGTCCCAAGCTTCATCCCACGTGATTCTCTTCCACTTATGCGAACCTTTTTCGCCCACTCTCACCATCGGATGAAGAATTCGGTCCGGAGCATACGTGTATTCAACGTAAGTCAGCCCTTTAACGCACGGGCACGAACCGGTTTTATATTGTTCGTCAGCACCTCTGACATAAGTCATGCGTCCGTTTTGAACACTGAATTTCATCAAGCATCTGTCTGCACAGTTTCTGAGACAGCTACTGTATTTAATTGTGCCTGCTCTTTTTGCCATAAGCGGGGTATTTGCGCCATAACTATTCATAGCAAATACATTTTTTGGAGCAAGCCCCGTCAGAGTTCCAAGGGCCGCCGATGCGCCTAAACCCTGAAGGAAATATCTTCGAGTAAGCTTGGTCATATACATGACTCCTTAAAATCTAGGGTGAAAAATATCTTTTCCCGAGATAGCTCCGGATCTGTCAAAGTAAAAAAGATTGTTCTGTTATTCAGAGAGGGCTTTCTGCCACTCTTCGCCTAATCCTGCTTTCAGTTCCTGTTTTACCCAATCAAAAGCCGGGAACTGATTAGTATTCCCATAAACGATGTAATTCCCGATAGGACGCTCTGCACTGCGAATTTTTTTTATTCGTCTGATCACCTGCCTTGGAAGTGTCATGTAAGAGATACCGGGCACCAATTTTGAATACTGCCGTGTAAATTGATTACAAACTACGGCAACAGAATCTGTCGCCATTAGCATGCGGAAAGCTGCAGCCAGACTTTCTGTGTAGTGCGCAACCTGCATCTTCAGCCCCTTCTCTTCACAAACGCCCACCAGAAGCGGACAAGTCACGTCGCTGTAGTTATCGATTTCTAGAAGCGGGTATTCTGAAATATCGTTAATTGAGAACTTTTTTTGTTCAAAAAGCGGGTGACCCTTCCTTGCAAAAAGATAAATATCGCTGGTTTCCGCAAAGCATTCATAATTCAGTCTCGGATCACCGAACCCTTCATAAACCACCGCAAAGTCAACCTTGCCGTTAATGAGCTCGGGAATGCAGTTATGGGATAGGATTCGAATATTAAAACGCATTTTTGGCGCTCTTGGTCGAATCCTTTCATTGATAACTTTAAGGGTCGGGAAAGAGAATTCATCATAAACTCTAAGCTCAAAAGCACCTTCGGACGTGAAGGGATCGAATTTAGAGTGCTGCTTATCGAGCTTACGAAAGAGATGAATGATCTCGACCATAGTCTGTGAAATTTCAACCGCTTTTTGTGTCGGACAAAAGCCGCTCTGTGTACGGATGAACAAAGGATCATCATACATTTCACGAAGGGAAGTGAGAGCACGGCTAATGGCGGAATTGCTAATACCTAGCTCAGTCGCGGCCTGACTAGCACTTTTTAGCTTAAACACCGCAAGAAATATCTTGCAGAGCTGATATGTCAGTTGATTAATTGTCATTTTGTTCGGACTTTGGGGTTGAAGTCTGATTTCATTATATGAATTGAGGCTCTTCTAAATTTGACATTAATCAAACTTTTTAAAATTGATTTTTACGAAAAAATATATTTTTAATTTATGAAAATTGCTTTGAATCAATATGTTACAAAAACAATTTTGCTTGGAAAGAAATTATAACGATAGGTATTTATCCGAATTTACCATTCTAAAATTATCTGAACAAATTTTTATTTTTATCTTTTTGAAAAAGAATGTAGATGTTGCATTTGTTCGTTAATTAAGATCTCCGAAAGCAGAAAAAATACTTCAGAAGTGAGCCAGAAAGCCAAATTTAGAATAGTCCCAATAAACACCTGATACTTGATGCTCAACTCGCTTTTGCCAACAATAGATCGTTCGTATACTCAATTCGGTTATATTAATTTGACGCACCACCGCCAATTACAGCAAACCTTAAACAACTTCTTTCGAACTACTCCCTACGTGATTCTCTTAACTCCTTTACTTTTCTGCTTGACCTCTGATCACATCAAACACGATAAACGCCCAGAGACATTTAAGTCTTGAGCTTGTCGCACGTCGACAAGCCTGTTTAGAAGAGGTTCCCTCTGCATGAGCTTTTGTTTTTCCTCCTGTCTTTGACTCATGGAAAAATGTCCTGAGCGAAATTTTCTTCAAAGTATTACTTACCTGCGGAGGAGGATACCTACGGCTGTCACTTCTGCTCTTTGTTCCCAAGAAGTATTTCTCACCGTTCAGACAAAGAGCAGGACGTTATAAAACATCCGATTTGAGCTCGGCTGCCGCCTTAATAAGTGAAAACCATTATGATTAACGGCAAAGCTTAAAGTTAGTCCCGATTATTTGGAAAAATGCAAAATGCCTAGCTCAATCATTCAGAGGCTTGCCTCACGGCACTCCGTGGGCGCAAAGTTTCTAACAGAACCCGTACCCACAGCAAAGGATTATGAAGAGGCCGCCCTGTGGGCCTCTGCCGCACCGGATCACTGCAGACTGCATCCGGTGCGTTTCGTCATCATAGAAAACCGCGCCAAGCTCGCGGACTTCTTCGAAAGCGGTGAGCTTTCCATGGGCGCAGATGCCGAAGAAGCCGCAAAAGCACGCAGCAAAGCGACTAAAGCGCCCGCTGTCGTCGCGGCTATCGCAAAAATCAGCACCGACAACGCCCGTGTCCCGGAATACGAACAGTGGATGAGCGTTGGCGCCGCGGTTTCTAATTTTCTTTCCGCGCTGGAAATCAAAGGATTCGGCGGCAAGATCGTGAGCGGCTCCAGCACCAAATACCCGGATGCGGTTAAAGCCTTCTGCAAAAAAGACGAAGTCATCGCCTGCTGGATCATGCTCGGTACACCTAAAAAAGACGCTCCGAGTCCCCAGCCTAGGGAACCGATCGAGCAGCTGCTGACCTATTTTTCTTAAACTTTTAATCAGACCTTTAGACACGAGGTGCCTTCTATGAAACGATTTTTCATGTTAGTCGTGGGCATGTTTATGACTGCCACCATGCTGACGGGCTGCGGATACAACGAAATCCAAACGCTCGACGAATCCACTAAAGCGGCATGGAGCGAAGTGCTGAATCAGTACCAGCGCCGCAATGACCTGATTCCTAACGTTGTGAACTCAGTCAAGGGCGAAGCGGATTTCGAGAAATCCACCCTGACAGACGTCATCAACGCCAGAGCAAAGGCCACATCCATTCAGGCGACTCCGGAACTGATGGAAAATCCCGAAGCGTTCAAGAAATTCACGCAGGCTCAGGGCGAATTAAGCAGCGCGCTCTCCCGTTTGCTCGTCACGGTAGAACGCTACCCCGAACTCAAGAGCAACGCAGCCTTCCAAGAGCTGAGAGTTCAGCTTGAAGGATGCGAGAACCGCATCGCGATTGCGCGCAACCGCTACATTAAGACAGTTCAGGAACACAACACTTATATCCGTCAGTTCCCGCAGATGGTCTGGGTCTGGATCCTCGGCTACAAACCTAAGGCTCAGTACACGGTAGCTGATGAAGCCGCTATCACAACTCCTCCAAAGGTGGACTTCGGTGGAACAACTGCTCCTGCTCCGGCCAAGTAAATGGCTTAATTTCCTAGCCGCTTTGATCGTCAGCATCGCAGCGCTTTTCTGCGAAGCAAACGCGGCCGATCTGCTTCCGGTACCGGATGTCGCCTATGTCACTGACACGGCAAATATCCTGACACCGGAGCAGAAACGCTCGCTCGAAGCGAAGCTCGCTTCCTTTGAATCCAAAGTCGGCTCTCAGATCGCGGTCATCATCGTCCCCTCCACAAACGGAGAACCGATTGAAGACTACGCGCACAGAGTCGGAGATCAGTGGAAGCTCGGGCGTAAAAATGTCGGCGACGGACTGCTCTTTGTCGTCGCTGTTAATGATCACAGAGTCCGCATCGACGTGATGCGCGCCTTAGAAGGCATCATCCCGGACGTCACCGCTTCCCGCATCCTCAACGAAGCGGTCCTCCCGGCCTTCAAAACCAATAATTACTATCAGGGCATCAATCAGGGCCTCAATAGAATCTTTGCGCGCATTGAGGCGGGCAACCTGCCGGCGCCGGACGCAAAATCTTCTGACGAGGGCAACTGGAACATCTACGATCCGGATGAGGCCCTTTGGGATCAGCCGTGGGTGGCGGTGATTTTCATCGGCTTTGTGATCACCATGATGTTAAGAGAGCTGATGGGACGTAAATCCGCACCAATCGCGGGTTTGGCAGTCGGCGGACTCTCTGCCTTCATCATGCAGTCGCTCACCGCAGGCATCATCATTGCGATCGCGGTGGTCATCATCGCCATGAGCATCCCGACCGCAGTCCTTGAGGCGGGCGCCAGACGCACTGCCCGGATGTACTCTCAGGATCGCCGCTATCGAGGACGAAACAGCGGAGGCGGTTTCGGAGGCTTCGGCGGTGGCGGCGGCTTCGGCGGAGGCTTTGGTGACGGAGGCGGAATCGGCGGTATGGGCGGCGGCGCCGGCTCCGGAGGCGGCGGAGACTCCGCTGGCGGCGGCGCAAGCGGGAGTTGGTAAAAATGTCAGTCGGAAGAATACTTAAACATTGGGTCATGTCACCGATCCCAGTGACTATGGCCTTTCCTCAGTCCTCTTTGGACGCAGTGTCCCGCTGCATTGAAGAATGCGAAACTCAGACCAGCGCGGAATTCCGCCTGATTATCGAGCGCAGCATTCCTTCTAAGGATCTGAGAAGAAACATCACGGACGCTGACCGTGCAAAGGAGCTTTTCGGTCAGTACGGCGTCTGGGACACAGAAGAAAACAACGGCGTTCTGATTTATCTCAATCTCAGTGATCGCGCGATTGAGATTTATCTGGACCGAGCGGCTGCCCGCATCGTCAAACAAAGCGATTTGGACGGAATCGTAAAGAGAATCGAAGAAAGCTTCTCCAAGGGTCAGTTCGAAAGCGGCGTTTGCGACGCGTTCAGGGAACTCACCAAACTGCTCGCACCGGCGTTTCCCAATAAGCCCGTTGAGAATCCGGTACCCAACGATCCGGTTATCCTTTAATCATCCTTCTTCCCGCGGTTTTCACCGCGGGATTTTTTATTTAGCGTCTAAATAAATCTTCTGATTCATAAAACGGCTGTTCTGTAACCGAGGTCGGCAAGTGCAATAGCGATGACTGATAAAATATGGGCTCCCAATTTTTTTACTTTAAAAGTAATCATCATGGAATTGTCTGCCTTAACCGCTGTTTCCCCACTTGACGGCCGCTACGGACGCCAAACTGAAGCCCTGCGCGATATCTTCTCCGAATTCGCATTTATGCGTGCTCGAGTCACCGTCGAAGTCGAATGGCTCATCGCACTTGCCGAGTTCAATCTTCCCGAACTTAAAGATCTCTCCGAAGAGGACAAACTCTATCTGCGCGGTCTGGTTTCCAGTTTCTCCGTCGAAGACTGCAAAGCCATCAAGTCCATCGAAGCAACAACCAACCATGATGTCAAGGCTGTTGAATACTGGATCAAGAGCAAAATGGAAATCAACGAACATCTCGCTGCCGCAAGCGAGTTCGTTCATTTCGGCTGCACTTCCGAAGACATCAACAACACCTCTCACGCTTTAATGCTCTCCGCAGGACGCGAGCTGCTCTGCTCCCACCTGCAGACCATCATCAATAAGCTCAAAGAATTTGCGCACGAATGGGCGGGCGTCTCCATGCTCTCCCGTACACACGGCCAGCACGCTTCTCCTACCACTGTCGGTAAGGAAATGGCCAACTTCGTCGCTCGTCTTGAAAACGCGGTTCAGGTTATTGAGTCTGTCAAGCTTCTCGCGAAGATGAACGGTGCCGTCGGCAACTACAACGCCCACACAATAGCTTATCCGGATCGTGATTGGCCCGCTTTCTCCCGCAACGTCATTGAAAACCGTCTGCACCTCACGTTCAATCCCTACACTATCCAGATTGAACCGCATGACTACATGGCTCAGCTCTTCAATGCGATCACACGTGCCAACACGATTCTCATTGACTTGGATCGCGACGTTTGGGGCTACATCTCTCTGAACTACTTCAAGCAGCAGCTCAAGGAAGGCGAAGTCGGCTCTTCAACCATGCCGCACAAAGTCAACCCGATTGATTTCGAAAACTCCGAAGGCAACCTCGGAATGGCAGACGCCTTCTTTACATTCCTCTCCCAGAAACTGCCGATCTCCCGCTGGCAGCGTGACCTCACTGATTCAACAGTCCTTCGCAATTTAGGCGTTGCTTTTGGCTACAGCATCGTCGGCTACACCTCGTTAATGCGCGGCCTCAATAAGCTGCGTCTGAACGAAGAAGCGATCTCCGCGGATCTGGATAACTCTTGGGAAGTTCTGGCTGAAGCGATTCAGACCGTGATGCGCCGCTATGGTGTTCCGCATCCCTACGAACAGCTCAAAGCGCTGACACGCGGAAAAGGCATTACACCGGAAACTCTGCACGCGTTTGTCGCCCAGCTTGAAATTCCGGCTGATGCGAAAGAATCTCTGCAGAAGCTGACACCGCACGACTACATCGGTATCGCTGAGCAGCTCGCTAAAGACATCTAATCGTCTTTACAGAAAAAACCGCCGGACGTTCCAAACGCACGGCGGTTTTAATTTTTTAATGCTTTAAATTTAGAGACTTCTAGAGAAAAGCATCCGCAAGAATGCTGCCCCAAGTAATAATGGCAAGTGTTAGCGCAAGAAGCACCGCGGCGCTTCCCAAGTCTTTGGCTTTGCCGGAGAGCGGATGAATCTCTCCTCCGAAACGATCCACCACCGCCTCAATCGCGGAATTGAGTACTTCCACAATCAAAACAAGAATAACGGAGCCGATCAGCAGAAGCTTGTAAACCAGAGAAACCGGCAAAAGCACTGCGACCGGAATCAGAATGACAGCTAAGACGGATTCCTGACGAAAAGCGTCCTCGGTTTTCCAAGCTGCTTTAAAGCCCTGAGCAGAATAGCGCGTCGCGTTAATTAAACGTCTGAGTCCGGTTTTGCCTTTAAGTTCGGAGGCGTCTTTCGGTTGCGGTTTTGTCATTGATCAATAGTTAAAAAAGACCGCCGAAGCGGTCTGTTCGAATCAGGATTACTTAACCTTCTGTGCCAGAACGCCTTCGCTATAGAGACGAGCCATTTCCGGAAGCGGCAGCGGGCTGATCTTGGAAGCCTGTCCTTCGCATCCGAAAGCAAGATATCTGGACTTGCACATCTCAACAGAAGCCTGTTTAGCGGCCTTGAGATAAGCTCTCGGGTCAAAGGCTTCAGGATTTTCTACGAAGTACTTGCGAATTGCGGCAGTCATCGCCAAACGAATGTCGGTGTCGATATTAACCTTGCGAACACCATACTTAATCGCTTCGACGATTTCTTTAACAGGCACGCCGTATGTTGTGCGGAACTGACCGCCGTATTTGCGGATTTCTTCCAGGTATTCCTGAGGAACAGAGGAAGAACCGTGCATCACGAGATGTGTGTTCGGAATACGCGCATGAATTTCTTTTACACGCTGAATCGAGAGGATATCGCCTGTCGGCTTGCGTGTGAACTTGTATGCGCCGTGACTTGTACCGATCGCAATCGCCAAAGCGTCAACCTGTGTTTCTTTGACGAATTCTGCAGCCTGATCCGGATCCGTTAAAAGCTGATCACGAGTCATTTCAGCGTCAGTGCCGTGTCCGTCTTCCTTGTCGCCCTTCATGGTTTCGAGAGAACCGAGGCAACCCAGTTCGCCTTCAACAGAAACGCCGACTTTGTGCGCAAAGCCGACAACTTCCTTTGTCACGTTCACGTTGTATTCGAAAGTCGAAATTGTCTTTCCGTCGCTCATGAGGGAGCCGTCCATCATGACAGAAGAGAATCCAAGATCGACTGCGCCCTGGCACACAGCCGGGCTCTGACCATGGTCCTGATGCATACAAACAGGAATATGCGGATAGGATTCAATAGCGGCCTTGATCAGGTGTTCAAGGAATCGTTCTCCTGCGTACTTACGAGCGCCTGCTGAAGCCTGCATGATGACAGGAGCATTGACCTCGTTTGCGGCCTGCATAATGGCCTGAACCTGCTCGAGGTTATTGACGTTAAAGGCGGGAATACCGTAGTTATTTTCTGCTGCGTGGTCAAGAAGTTGACGCAACGACACAAGAGCCATTTTTTTCTCCGAAAGTTAGAAGAGTCCAACAGAACCCTAATCTGGTAATTTTACCTAAAGTAAATCAATGAGGACAATCCTTTTTGTCTCTTGCAGCCGAAGAATTGTCACTTTTCCCTTTAGAGAGAAACTTAAACTACACTCTTATTGTCAATCGTCTCAGCGATAGAATTTACCTCTACGCTCTCGGCTGAAAATAGCCGAATCCTCAACTTCATGCTTTGTAGTGTTTTAATCCATTTTTCCAATTAATTTATTCTTCAATTTAGCATCAAACTTTCTAATTTTTTATTGACAATCAATATGATATTTGCTATTCTCCATTATTGGAAGGGTTTATAAGGTTCCAGATAGAAGTGCCGGCCCATTATTGGAAGGGTTTATAAGGGACCAAATGATCGTTAACCCCATTATTGGAAGGGTTTATAAGGAGAAAAGCCAAATCGCAACCCATTATTGGAAGGGTTTATAAGGCTAAAACTCATAATCCCTACAGTTACTAAATAAATTAGGGGCTAAATACAGTCATATTATTGTATTTAGCCCCTCACCTTAATTATCTAACAATCTGTCAGATATCTTTACGTTCGAAGGAAAATCACTCCTGCGATTTTTTCTCAATGCAGTAAGGAACCGGCGCCCAATATTAATTGCAGCGTTTTCGTCTGCCTGCATGCCGGAAAAATGAAGCGCACAATCTTTATAAACGCAAAAATATTGACTCTGACTCGTATCTCTCGATTGCTTGGATTTAGGGGCTCTTCTTAGATTTGTGCGCACACGCCTTTCAATCTCTTCCAGAGAGTAAGAGCCCTTTGCTATTGGCTTTGTTAGGGGCGTCCTCTCCTTTCTTCTCGCATAAAACTTAGGACCTTTGGATCGATCTGCTTCAAACAGCTGAATGACGCCGTCAGCAGTCGTAAGTTCTCCTTTACTGTTTACATTAAACTTCTTATTTGTCTTCGCTTTCTTTTCAGTGAAGAGCCAATCAAAAACATTCCTCCCGCAGCAGGAACAGGTCTTGCTCGTGAATCGAGCAGAAACGGAACGCCCGGGGAAAACTTTCAGCGGAACAATCTTTTCCACCCCTTCTTTTCCGTCCTCTTTCCTCTCCCTTGTCACAATCTCAATTCCGTCAATAGTCCAAGAATCTCCGCCGTACCAAAGCTGCTTTCTTAATGCATCTCTGCCAGGCTCCTTAAAGTACAAGAAGTGGGAGTTCACAGCCTTATAGACTGCTGACAGCTGTCTGCTTCCGGACTCTAAATTTTTAACGTCATATTCCAGAACTGGAAACGCATTGAATTCCTTCATTAAACCAACAATCTTTGCGCATACATCTCCTGTCACGTTCTCACGCATAATGAAGGCTGTTGAATCGTAATTTTGCTTAAAGTTTTGCAGTCGCTGCTTCTTTTTTCTGTAAGTCGAGACAGAATGAATCAATCGCCTAATGGACGGAATTCTGATTGTACCGACCGCAATTGGCTTGGTTTCCGCTTCACCAATACTCTTAAGAGAGAACACCGCATATGCAAGTCCGGCTTCTCCCTGATCAATAGCCAAAACATTTTCAAATTGATTGGATACCTTCGGTTCCTCTAAGTGGTATCTAATCGGGACTGCGATTGAATAAGTACATGATTCCAATGAGGCCTCCACTTTCTGAGCTTCTACCTTCTGGCTTATTTCCTGATCGACAATAAGCATGCATTCCCGTAGGTCCTTATCTAAAGGATTAAAGAAACAATCATCCAGCAGAGATTTAAAAGGTGCAGGACCTATCAGTCGGAACAAAGATCCCGGTAAAGCCGAAGCAACTTTAGGTTCCCCTTCTTTGTTAACTTCAATGACGTTTTTTTCTCTGCCCACGCTCTTCACAAAGGGATTTCTGTAGCACCAATCATGGGGGAGTTGTCTTAAAAGTGGGTAGAAAAGCCTCAGATCACCTTCACGTTCACACACCTTTTTCAGGGTCGGTGCCGGAAGAACATTGCCGGCTTTATCAAACACCAGCACATTAGAATCTAGGATCATCTTCCATTCGTCCGATTTCCAATATGCATTGGGAATTTTCCATAATCTAGCTTCTTTTGCCGCATAGATAAGTTTACTATTACCCACCCAACTAAATTTAGCTCGCAGATAAGACCTGCTTCTTCGCAGCAGAATAAGATTACCGTTCAGGAAACTCGAATATAGATTAAATTGGGTTATATACTCCGAGGGTGTAATTTCCTGATTCAAAGCAAGAAATGCTACGTTAGGAGGAAGGGAGTCATAGTACTCCTGTGGAAGAGAAAAAAACGCTATCTCCGCTGGTATCGGCTTTTGTATTCTTCTCAAAAGAAGTTTCATACGCAGATTTTCTAAGTGAAGAAATGTTTGGAATTCCTGGCTAAAAATATTGAATTTCTCTATTTCTTTTGAAATTTCTTTATAGAAAGTCTCAAATTTTTCCCAAACAACTTCAATCGTGTCTTTATTGTCGCTTCTTAAAGCAAACGCCAAACTCCTACGTTTCGAGTAAGGTGGTTTATAAATACATCCTTGACAATTAATGAAATAGCGATTCAGGTCTTTCTTGGCGAGGAAATTATTTACAACAAACCAATTGTAAGCAGCTTTGCTTACAGAGTCAGTTTTTCCCCTAGCAGCTGCTCCGATCCCCTCAAGTAGGAAGCGAACCGCATTTTCTTTTGCAGCAAAATCCGTAGAAGATTCTTTATTAATCTTCTTTTTTTCGGCATCAACCAAAAATTTAGGAACCGTTTCCAGGCAATGTTCGTTTACCGCCCACTGGATTACTCTCTCGAAATCGATCCGTTGGTAATGTCTTATCTGTTTTACGCTCTCCAGCGCTTTATCAAGTAATTCCTGTTGTTTTGGAACTCCTCCGCCAAGACCATTTAATTTCGGGAGTTTTTTTAACTTTTTCCACTCTTTCCACTCTATTGCCGACTCAAGGTCAATTTTATCCTTCTTGGCTGTTTGAACAGCATTTTCAATTTGATTTCGGATTGAACCCAGCCGATTAAGCACATCTGAAAATGCATAGAACTCTTTTATATCTTGTTCATTCGGAGAACTCGAGATGTCTATGCCTGCCAATTTTTTTAAAGTTTGACGAACATTTTTAACAAGACCTTCAAACAGCTCCAACGAATGGCTAACTTCTGCTTCCTGAAGTCCCAGGGATGCAACAAGATTATGATTCTTCTGCGTAAGTATTGAAGGAAGCTTAATTGACTCCGGTAATTGATTTACTAATTCTATGAGCTCAAAAAGGCGATTTACGTAGTTAGCAACCCAACTGTCTATATGACCGGCAAAAGAAGTTCTGAAGTCTTGATACCCCAGCAGTTCTCCTTTTTCTCCACAAAGCAAAGAAGCTTCTGGAAGGGCTTCACAAGCCTCCTTAATAAACTTTAGCCCATCTAATTTATCGTCCGGCACAGAAAATAGCTCTTGAAGAGACTTCGAGCCATCTGAAGTTGATTGTTTTGAAGATACCGGAGCCTTTCTGATGAGATCGAGGCCGAATTTAAAGAACCATGACAAGCCATTGCCATTCGTCGTTGTTAAGTGGCTTTGAACATACGCAACCGGTGCTGCTTTTGATTTGCTTTGACGGTATTCTCTTAACAAAGCCGCAATTGCCATATAGGGCATTACTGATGATTCGATGTCTACTGTGATCTCAGCATTGTTTGTAAAAGCAATCGTACTTTTGTCTGGCAACGAGTTTCTAGAATCAGAGTCTCCAATCATCTTGCAAACGGAATCAAATGGTCCGTATGAGGCGAGCATGCTATCCAGCAATTCCGCAGCCTCCAGATATTTCTTATTGACCTCGTTCCATGAATCAAATTTCCGGAACAATTCTTGTGAAAATTTGCTTAAAAAGGAATCAAACAAGGCCGAAGACCCTTCCGAATTTTTCCTACCAAATTCGCTATTCAGGACTCTCTTAATATTCTCCTCTGTCCAATCTTTATTGTTTTTTCTGCGGCCTTTTTTGAGAATACTCTCAAGTTCCGAAGGAATAAAATTTTTCACCATTTCCCCGAAAATTTCTTTTATCTGGGATGCAAATTGATCGTTTTTATAACAAGAGGAGCTTGCAAACGTCTTTGCTGCAGACGAGTTTGGAAAAATTCTGAATCCAGAGAGAATTAACGCAAAAAGAAGATATGACAGGGAGCCCTTCTCTATTGTCTCGAGGGCATTGTAAATTTGCGAAATTCTGTCAAAAGACGGCAGCTTCGACCCTTCAGGAACCTCTAACTTAAATTTAATTGTTTTCAAGCAACTGAGTTCCTGAGCGGGATCAGCCGCTCCCGACTGCTTACGTCGTTCCAGATCTTTTTTTGCTGTATCAGATAAGCATGCAATCGTTCTTCGATATTTTCTTGATGCCTTGGCTGAAATTAGATGAAGGTGTGTTTTCTTTGTTTGCATTTTTTCCCCTTTTTTCTTAGAATAAATTTCAGAAACTCCCGACTTCCTCAGGATGAAGTTGATTCTTTATCCATACCTTGGTGCCGGGACGCCGATTGAGGAATGGGCGGCGCCTTCCAAATTCTCATTCCTCACTTTCCTCCTGCGAAACTTCATCGAAGCAAATTTCGTCTTTTTGTTTAATTTCCGGAGGCTTCCTTCCTACATCATACATACTGCCAGGTAATTTGTAGGACGCCTTTATCGGTCGACCGCCATTGGGTACTCCCTCTGAAGGAAAAACAAGCTTTCTCATATCGCCAATTAGATATGACCTTAATGCCAAGACGGCTCCATGAAGAAGGTTTTTCTTTCTGACATATTGTCTTGTTGCGGGAACATAACAGGGTTTGTCTAGCTCCTCTTTTAAAAAGCTCAGTGAAAGTGCAACTATTTTAGAGTTCTCCCTTTCTCCTCTTTTCCATGCCGCTGAACAAACGTTCTCAATCATGTATCGAAAAGGTTCCATCAAGTCATAAACTAAAGAAGGATAAGATGTTGGCTGATGCATGAAGCCGTGATTTGGCGAAAATCGATGAAATACAAGCCAGCGGAGTATCACTCCGTAGATAAACTTAGAACCGGCGTCTAGTGCACTGTTAATTGGATGATCCTTCCGTCTGGTGGTTTCGATATTCAGATTTTCATACCACTTATTCCAATACCTCGCCGTTGTATTTGCTTCGATTGCTCTAACCTCATCGATACTTTTGGCCGCCGATAACTGTCTTAATAGTGGCGCAGAGATCGGTATCGTTGAACCCATATTCTCAAGTCTTTTCTTAATAAGAGTCTTTGCGATATAAAGTCTTTTTCTTTCATTCGTTCTAAATTGAATCTGTTTTGTGAGGATATCTTCCTCATCACCTATAACTGAAGGATAAAAAACATAAGGTTGCAACACATTTCGTCTATGGATGAGGATCATGACTCCATTTTTAGAAGCATCATCTAGAAACTCAAGCGGCAGTTCACCTGTTGCGCCGTAAAACATGATGAGATCCGTCTCTTTTAAGTCAAACTCGATCGATCCCCCGTTATATGCCACGGACCATTTTTTACTTCTTGGGATTTTCTTCGCTTGTGAAAAATACGGCAACCAAACGCTAACTCGGCTTCCTCGCTTGTTTGATTTCCATGTCCAAAGAAAATCCGGATGCTGATCGCAATTGATTGTTTGATTTTCGATTGTTTGATTTCCCTGGTCCATATTTATTTAACTTTTTAATATATTTTCTATCAAGTTTAATCACATATTAAACAAATTTATTATACTTTTATAATTGACTTTCAAATAGATATTTGCTAGTCTCCCATTATTGGAAGGGTTTATAAGGAACATATGCAAACAGAGAACCCATTATTGGAAGGGTTTATAAGGATCGCTGCTCTTATTACGCCCATTATTGGAAGGGTTTATAAGGGTTGATAACGACATTGCGCCCATTATTGGAAGGGTTTATAAGGATCTCCGAGGCCAGCGTTCCCATTATTGGAAGGGTTTATAAGGGAAGTAGCAGAAGAGGAAGACCCATTATTGGAAGGGTTTATAAGGAAAGTAAAGAAGACCTGCTTTCTAGACGTCCATTGTTGATCCGGGAAGGATCGGTCTTCTGCGTCCCTAATTTATCGTATATGACCATCATTGCAGCGTCTCCGGACTCCGGAGACGCTCTTCCTCAAGCTTTCTGTGATGAAGGCTCTTTCAGTTTCCCGGCGATAGCGCCTTTTCAATGACACCTAAACAAGCCAGCAGTTCACTCTTGCTGTGAACATTAAATTTTTTCGAAAGATTTAATCGATGTCCCTGCACGGTCCGCTCTGAAAGACCTAGCCGTTCCGCAATCTGACGACTAGTGAGCCCTTTGACAACAAGATTCAAAATGTCTTTCTCTCGGACACTGAGCTCATTAAATATCTCAATCAGCTCCCGAGCTGAAAGTCCGGACTCCTTTGCCAGATATTTCCTTGCACACTCGTCTAGAACAGCTTCAAGTTTTTCAGAGGTCACCGGCTTCGTTAAAAAATCAAATGCGCCTCGCTTCAATGTTCGTACCGCCGTATCTACGTCGGCATGTCCTGTGATAATCACAATTTGAAGCTTACAGGCTTCCTCAATCAGCTTCTGCTGAAGAGTAAGCCCCGACATCCCCGGCATACGAATATCCAATAAAACGACACCGGCAATATCGCGGTTGTCCTTCTCTAAAAACTCAGCGGCGCTCGAGTACCCGACCGACTTCCATCCTAAACAAGTCAGAAGAAACTGCAGCCCCGTGAGAACGCCGGGATCATCGTCAACAATTCGTACCAGGAAACGAGATTTAATCTTGTCTTCCGTTGCCATCGCTTTCCTCTTTCCATAAGCCAAAGCAAACTTTGACAGTCAAACCGCCATTGTCATTCGCTCGAAAATCAATCGTGCCGTTCATTGCTTCAAGAATTGAATGAACCACTTTCAGTCCCAATCCCAGACCTTCGCGCTTATCACTCTTTAAGACATTAAGAGATAAATTTTTCACGTCTTATTCAGACATCTTTCGCCCTTCATTTGAGACTGTCAGACAAGCCGTCTCTCCGGCGGTTTTCAGTCGAATGTCCGTAGCCCCTTTAACCGCAGAACACTCTTCGAGCGCATTCTTCACTAAGTTCCAAACTAGGATCTCAATTTCAACCGCATCAGCCTCGATAAATACGCTCTCTTCAATGTCAGGAGTATGGAGAGTCGCCTCAGGGAATTTAACTGTCAATGTTTGGCAGATTTCATGAAGGATCGAAGAAATATCCACTTTTGAATCCCGGGATGCCGTCTGTTTGGAGTACTCGCGAACCTTATTAACAATTGACGAGGCTCTGCCTAACTCCTTGTCCATATTGCTGACGCTGTAAAGAAGCACCGAATCGCTGATAGCGGTTTTGTTTCTAAGCAGCGTTTTTAATCCGTCCACAAAATACTTGCAGGCAGCAAGCGGCTGATTCATTTCGTGAGCAAACATCGACGAAAGCTGAGCAACCAGATTCAATTTCTGCTCTGTTTCCATCTTGGCGGTCAGCTCCTGTGCGCGTTTTTCTACCTCTCGTCTCGTCCTTTCCGCCGCTAAAAGCCGCTTCGTTGCGCGATCGATAAGCTTTTGAGCGCGCCAGCTGTGGACAATCAAACCTAAAACGCCAAGGATAATAATGGCAAAGATCGGCCAAAACTCTTTCAGAACGCGCTTTGCCGACCATTGATTCAGATATTCATAGGGCCCTACGCGAAGAGATTTGTACAATTCGTCCACCGGTTTAAAGTCTGTCGCTATTGACCAATGCTGACCGGTCGGTCCCGGTTTCATGGAAAGTAATGCAACCGCGACCTGGCGGGCCAATTCAGACTTAACGCTGAATGTCGCAGCGAAAGTGTTGTTGGGGTATGCGCTCGTAGAGTGCAGACAAGCAATCTTTCCAGGTCTGGGCGCTACAACTTTGATTTTGTCGAACACTGCAATGTTTTGGTACTCGTGTTCTTCAAGCCAGCAGGCCCTGATGAAGGCAACTTCCGCCCGGCCCGAAATAACTTCGTCCAGCAGTTTATGCGCTGACTCTCCGACAAAATGCGTCGACGAAAAAATTTCTTCGGGTCGTAGCCGTGTTTCACCAACTCCGCTATGCCAATCCGATACCCGTGAAAGGCCGATTCATAATTGGCCGCGAAGGTTTTGCCGCGCATATCTTCCAGAGTCTTAATATCGGTTCTGTCCCTTCTCGTGATGAATGCGCCTGCTGTCCCGAAGTTAGGCTCCGGCTTCTCGTTTGTGACCACCGTCGCAATGTCACGGGCACCAAACCTCAGCATTCGATAGAAAAATCCGGAACTTGCGTAGAAGAAATCGATCTTCCCCTCTTTAACCGCATTCTCCAGATCGGCGGAGCTGTAGACCTTCGCAATAACTTTCCTCGGCGCGAAGACTTTTTGAAGATGCTTCAGACTCGGAGAAAAGTCCATATCGTTGCTAAGGGGCGCGGAGAAATGTATCAGACCAATAGTGATCGGCTTCTCAGAAGACTCGGAGAAGCCGACGATGGGAATCAAGAGTAGGAGGATAAGAATTTTCCGCAGCATCTTCACTTTAGTTTAACCGCCGTGACAAGAAGAGCACTTCTTCAGCTGGTAATTATGATGGCATGCGTAACAAGGCTCAAGAGATGCCGATTCATCTTTGTAGCCGGGCTTTGGAGGCATTGAGTGCTGCGCATGACAATCAATACACTCTGTCGCGTTCTTGTCCGGACCTCCTGCATGAGGAATCCACACATGGGGATTGACGGGACCGCTGTCAGAGTTGGCTTGAACGTTTTTCTTGATCAGGTCATCGAACGTCGGACCATGGCAAGCCAAGCACTGCTCTTTTTTCATCATCTCTTCTGCCGCTTGAGCTGAAAAAACTGAGCAGGCAAGAAGAATCATAACTGCAAAATATTTCATGGCTGTTTCATTTGCGCCCGGCAGCGCTGCCGCCGGGCTGTTTGCTTTCTAAAGACGTTTAATTTCCGGCTGCGTGTTCACCGGCCCAGCGGCCCGGCATGATGGCACGAGGCATGCCGTTGCCCACATAAAGACCGCCGGCGCTTTCGCCTGCTGCATAAAGGCCTTTGATCGGTTTCATATCCTGACCAAGAACCTGGGCATTATCATTGATCGCAAGACCGCCTGTAAGGTTATGCACGCAGAGTACGAGACGTACCGCATGGAAGGGACCGGTTTCGATCTTTTTCGTCAGACTTTCTGCAGGCTTGTCGAAATCGCCATCTTTCTTTGCGTCAACGAACGTGTTGTAGCGAGCAACTGTCTTTTCAAGGTTGGGCTGATTGGTCAGCTTCGCAAGTTCGGCAAGACTATTCGCTGTAAACGCATAGTTCTCTTCACATGTCGGAGCCTTGGTATCCCAGTGATATTTCTTGGCAGTGGCATCGTCAAAGACTGTCCAGAGGAATTGATCAGGCTGAGCCAGAGCGACATCGTAGAAAGAGTAGCCGCCGAGATTTGCCTTATCGACTTCCTTCACAAAACGGTCGCCGCTCTTGTTGGTGAAAATAACTTCTGCCCAGCGCGGACCCGAGATGCCAAGACCCGGAGCGCCGTATTTGCTGCCTTTCGGGAAGCCATAGTGAGCCGTACCAAATTTTCTTCTCAGATGCGGAGTGTCTTCACAGCGATCGCCAACAAGCATACCGCCGGCGCGTACACCTGCAAGAATGGCACTACCGTCCGGCGCAACAAACGGATAACCGGTGGAAATCATATTTTCTGTGAATCTCGGATCCGTCAAACGACGAAGTTCAGGATTGGCCTTCCAAGAACCGCCTGCAAGAACAACTCCTTTGGAAGCCTTGATATTCATGATTCCGCCGTCAGGCTTCTGAACTTTAGCTCCGATTACCGCGCCTTCAGGAGAAACATATACGTCGAGAAGTTTGTGCTCTAACAGAATCTGGCCACCTTTTCCTGTGAAATATTGGTAGAACGGCATCATGATGCCGCGGCCAGTCATGAAACCGCCGCTCGGCTGAGGCTTTCTTCCGCCGTCGCCGCTGTCGCTCCACCAAATGTGATGGTAAGACTCATGGTGCTGAGAGTCGTATTTACCGGGTTTTGTGAATGTCGAAAGGAAGCGGACACCGTGCTCCTCAAGCCAAACCTGTGTTCCCGGACACCATGTAGAGTATTTCGCAATAAGTTCGGGAGTGTTTTTACGGTACTCGTGGTGAAGCGGGTTTGTCAGCTTCTTGTACAAGAGCTCGGGCGAATCCTCCACGCCGTGTTCTTTTTGCGTGCGAGTGCCGCCGCCCAGAGCGATAATGCCGCCATTAATGATCGCGCAGCCGCCATAATTTTTACCTTTTTCCAGAACCAAAACCTTGGCATTTTTATCCATAGCGGAAATCGCAGCTGACATACCTGCGATACCTGATCCGGCAACCAGAACTTCAGTTTCAGCATCCCATTTCGAGGGAAGTTTGAGTGTCGCTTCATCGGCTGCATGAACTGAAGAGGTAGCGCCGAGCGCTCCTCCTAATGATGCAAAGGCAGAAGCTTTGAGGAAAGAACGACGAGATGTAGTCATTTTGTTTGCTCCTTGGTCATGAGTGGATTCATTGTTGTTTCAAATGAATTCTCTGCCTTAGAACTGCTCGAGTAATTTGATTTTTATCAAAAGGAATACACTTTTTTCTGCTTCTTCCGAACCTAGGATAAGTTCGTCCTTTCTTAGCACAAGCCCCTCATGAATATGGAGTCGGAAATAAACAAACTGCTTATTAAGATTTCTGCCGTTGCCTACTCAAAACTGATCAAAGCCGTTCTCTCCGAAACTTATATTTTTGAGCCGTTATGCAGAATAACAACTAATGTATTTTTTTGAACAATAGCGAGTTTTCCGCACTCTGCAGTCTAGTGAGCCTCCAGCTGAAACCTTACTTCTTTCCAGTCTCTACGAAAATGAAACACTTCACCAAGGTTAGTCCGTTTCGAAGATATTTGATTTAAAGCATCGCTCGAGAGATACTCAGGGAGGTCCATTATGGCGTCCTTTTCAGATAAGAGCAGATGAGTTTGCTGTAGTTGAGCATCTCAAAGAATTTTCTTAACTAAAGGTCAACAAAGCACATGTCTTCATCCTTCACATATTCCATGGCCTTTCTCCTGCTCTTGGGTACTATGTAATTTCTGCTCCTTGTCATTCGTTGTTACTACCCGGTCGGCCTAGTGGGCCTCCCCGAGTAAGTGCAGGCTCTTTCACCCCATACTGCTTTCGAGTTTACGTCCAGATATTCCTTCAATGGACTAGACTCTAGGCTTAAGCACCCCCAGCCTCACCTTCTCCGTCTGCCTGAGACGCTTCCTGTAGCTCAGAGATTTGCTATCCGCTTCGCAGCCTACACATCACAGCGCACACCTTGCGTATCGCTAACCGTTGCCCACTGCAGACGGGTTCGGGACATGTACCCTATAGGACCTTCCCAGACCAAGCACAGGAAAACGCTCCGACCGTTGAGCCAGAGCGTCTCCACGTCGTGTTAATCTAACTTGATACTCGATATTCCGGAGGAAAAAATTACTTCTTTGTGACAGGATAGATGACCTTGTTAATCTCTTGTACTGTCTGAACTGGCATCTGCCAGGGATTCGAACCTTTAACACCTGAAGCAAACGTCAAATCAATACCAAAGAGGCCCCCAGCTAAACGTGTGATTCTTCCTTCCTGACCGCTGGCTGAAGCAATAACGGGATGAGCAGGGTTCTTTGTTCTAAATTCAAGCGTTCCGTTGAGGAAGCGAAGAACATCAGCTTGAGAGTTTGGTTTCACGACGATTTTGGCAACATCTCCGCCGGCATCAATTTCTTTTTTAAGAATGTTAGCAATTTCTTCACTGCTCGGAGTACCTTTTAAATCATGATAAGCCACGACAACGGGGACTCCATTTAAATCCTTCTTGAGATTTTTAATAGTATCTGCTCCGTACACCAGTTCGACGTCAATTAAATTTGGAAGCTTGAGAGCAGCTGCTTTCTTGTAAAAAGCAAACTTCGATTTTTGATCAACTTTTTTGAAACCTCTTTCTTCCGCAACGCGAACGGTCAGAAGAATTGGTGTATCACCGATAATATTGCGAATCGCTTGGAGAGCTTCAATAGCTTTGTCAGTATCCTCTATGAAGTCCCAATAATCGGCACGAACTTCAACCATGTCCGGATTCAGAGCTTTTACCGTTTTTGCTTCTGTCTTGATGTCTTCAAAATTTTTCCCTACAAGGGGAGAGCAGATAACGGGCTGTTCACCACCCAGTAACGTAGGACCGGCTTGAATCGGCTGAGAAGGCATGGGACGTACAAAATCTGCTGCATAGGCGGACAGGGCGAATGCGGGAAGAAGAAGAGTGGCTGCGATAAGGGAAAGTTTGGCTTTTTGCATCTTATGAACTCCTAATAGAATTTAAAACTGAGATTGATTGATCTCGTATAGCAATATTTTGAAATTAGAATATTTTTCCTGATACCCCCGACTGGGTGGAAAAAACAAAAATGATTGAGCTCCCTCTGCGTCAAATGTTTTTTTTCAGAATCGTCGCTTCCTTATTGGTAAAGAAGGGAGTGGTCAGCAAGCTGTTTTTTGTCGCTGGATTATTCTGCTATCATTTCTTTGGAGTTCAAGCGATTGCCGCGGGTGCTGCGATAGAAAAAACACAGCCTCCTTTTACGATTGGCATCCCAGATACTCTAGTAAATCCAAAAGACGTTATCGAACTTCAAGAAATGCTCTCTGAGCTCAGGAAAAGTCTTCCTGCATATCGCATAGCAACCGTAACATTTTCAGCTGCTGACGGTCTGGACGCTTTGAGAAAAGATAAACCAGATTTTATTTTGGCTCCGACGGGTTTTTTTGCCACTATAGACGGCTCTCCAGCATTAAATACCTATAAAGTTGCCACTCGAATCAATCTCAAGAGCAGAGATCCTGAACAATCTGTAGGCGCAGCACTCGCAGTGCTGAATGACAGGAAAGACCTCGTATCTCTTGCTGATCTTCGGAATAAAACAGCACAGAGCGGGCTTCCGAATGCAATCGACAGTTGGCTGAGTGTTCGTAATGAGTTAAAAAAGAATCATTACGACGACGAGCACTTTTTTTCGAAAATATCCTTCAGTAATAACGCGTATCCTGACGTCCTAAGCGCATTGCTCAACAAAAAAGCTGATGTCGGAATTATTCCTGCTTGTCTTTTAGAAAACCTTGAAGAACAAGGTTTGATCAAGAAAGGCTTGATTCGAATTATTCATCAAAAAGAAGATTCTCCGCTTAACTGCCGGCATTCCACAGATTTATTCCCGGATATCAGTCTGTGGGCGGCGGAAGGTACGCCGCGCGAAGAAGTTAAAGACCTGATGATTGCTTTGTATAAAGCCGATGGAAATTTAAGTCGCCATTGGGTTCCAAATGTCACTGATCGACGAATTATGGAATTGTTTGAGCGACTGAGAGAAGGACCATACCGGTATCTTCGGGACTTTACCCCGGCTGCATTGTACGAGCGGCATAAAGAAGCAGTTTGGTTTGTACTTCTGTTATTCGTATTCCTACTATTGAATGAACTTCGTTTGAACGTTCTTATCAAAAGACGTACGGCAATGCTTGCCAATGCACTTCTGGAAAAAGACAATTTTGAAGCTAAAGCAATAAAAGTCAGAAAAGCCCTGAATGCCTACGAGAAACGTTCCATTGTGCAGCAGATGAGCGGAATGATTGCCCACGAACTCAGCTCTCCATTAGGGAGCATTAGAACCTATGCGACGCTTCTGAGGATGGAAGATACATCCCAAACGCCTTTTTCTCAAGATGTGAAACAAAAGGCTCTCGATGGTATTGATGCGCAAATTTTAACAATTTCAAAAATTATTGATCGTGTAAGGGGTTACGCCAAAAATAATTATTCGAGCCAAGAAGATTGTGATTTAGCCCTACTGCTTAAAAAGTCTGTAAGGTCTTTGATTGCTGAGCGTGGAAGACAATTGGAAAACCGAATTGTTTTTGATCTGCCGGTGTGCAATCTCCCAATCAAAGGAAACGCGTTGGAGCTGCAAATTCTTTTCTTAAACCTACTTCGGAACGCTGTTGATGCATTGAATAATATATCTGACGATGCCCTCAGCACGATTCACGTTAAGATATCAACAGACACAAAAGCAGAACAATGTTTGTGTGAGATCGAAAATCCTGCCCCTCAAATGTCTCAGTCTGAACTGGAAATGATTAACGAGAAGAGTTATTCCGTCTCTACAAAAACCACTGGCCTTGGAATTGGGCTGAGCATTTGCCGCGGCATTTGCGACCGTCACGGCGCTTCTTTAAGTTTTCAATTAATCGATAAAAAATTAAAGGCAATACTAAGATTCGACATTTTGTCGGAAAATCAGGCCGCTCAAATAGAAGGATAGAAAGTCTATGTCCGAAATTTCTCCGCTTGTTCGTTTAGTTGATGATGACGACGCGTTCAGAGAGAGCCAAAAGCTCTTTTTATCCATGTGCGGGTACGAGGTTAGAGATTGGGCTGACCCGGTTCGCTTTTTGAAAGAAGACGATCCCCGTGTCCCAGGCTGTCTTGTGCTCGACATTAGAATGCCTGGGATGACGGGGCTTGAATTGCAGCGAGCGCTTTATGTACGAGGCAATAAGTTACCTATTATCTTTTTGACAGGTCACGGAGACATCGAAACAGCCGTTTACACCCTGAAATATGGAGCCGTAGATTTTTTCGAAAAACGAGGCGATCCTCTTAAACTTCGAGAATCTGTTTCCAAAGCTTGCGAAAGATCGCAACAATACTGGAGGAAGACAAAAGAAGAGGAAAGGCTTGCAGAAATGTTCAATTCTTTGACGAATAGGGAAAAGGATGTCATTGTGCTTGCAGCCAAAGGGGCTAGTAACCGAGAAATTGGTAATCAGCTGGGAATCGGACACGAAACGGTAAAAATGCATTGTTCAAATGCATACGGAAAACTGGGAGTGCGATCGCGTTTGGAAGCTTATCAATGGCTGCAGAATGTGCCAGGGGATGTTTTCAAGGAGAAGGCCCCATGATTTCAAGAAGGAGTTTAATTACTTACTTCCCTCTCTACACTTCACTAGGATACTTTCCTGTAGTCTTCTCGAAAGAACCTGGATGGGATGTTATCGTTGTCGGAAGTGGAATGGCCGGTCTCTGCGCAGCATTATCTGCAAAAGAAAATGGTGCAGAAAAAGTATTGATTTTGGAAAAAGGACCTTTAATAGGAGGGCACACTCTTTTTTCCAGCGGGACCATTTCTGCCATGATCCGAGAAGATCAGCGACGTAGTTCGGGTCTTCTAGACAGCATCGATCTTTTCGTCAAAGATGCCTATGAATTGGGCGGGGAAATTGGAAATCTCAAAATTTTGGAACAAATCGCCCTCCATTCGGAAGAGGGATTGAACTGGTTGGAGGCGAAGGGCATAGTTTTTGGAGAACCGTTTCAGGCTAAATCTGGCTTACGCGCTAGGGGTTTTGCAATGCCGGGAAATTCAGCCGGCAGAAGTTATGTCATGATCTTAAACCATGCCCGTATACGCCAAAATATCCCGATTTTTCTTGAACATCGACTTCAAGCGTTAATTCCAAACGCAGAAGGCTGGTCTCTTTTGGCAAGTACTCCAGAAGGAGATAGATCTTTTAGGACAAAGTCTTTAGTTTTAGCAACTGGTGGTTCGACTGCTAATGTTCTTCGCCGGGTTGCTTATGATCGTCGTCTCGGAATCAATCTAAAAACCAGTGCTAATCCATGGGGAAATACTTGGGATGGTGCAGACGGAGACGCATTAGATATCGGAGAAAAAATAGGTTTAAAACTTACTTACGGGAATGGATATCAGATTGTTCCTTTTTGGGGCGGCCGGGTGCTCGACTATGCGGGAGGCGATATTTATTTAAATGCAGACGGAGAGAGATTTGTCGACGAAAATCTTCCGTGGCATAAGATTGTAGAAGTCCTTTTAGAATGGCCGAAGCCTGAATTTACAGTCATAACAGATACTCAGTCTAAGAAGGGCGCCACCCTTGGTGTCAAACTACTGAGCGGAATTGTTAAGAAAGCTTCTTCTATCCGAGAGGTGGCGGAGGGGATGGGAATTCCAGAACAAAGGCTTCTTAAAACTTTAGAGGAATATAACCAATCCGTTGAAGTTGGAAGGGATAAGTTCGGGAAAACGGTATTTACACAAAAGATTGAAAAGCCACCTTTCTACTGGGGAAAAGAAAAGATTTATGTCCACACGAGTCTGGACGGACTAGCGACCGATGAAAAGGCCCGAGCGCTGGACAAGGAGAGCAAGCCGGTTCGCGGTTTATTTGCAGCCGGAGAAGTTGTCGGGGGTATTTTCGGAAAAGACAGAATCGGCGGAGGTTCGCTGGCAAATTGTTTAGTCATGGGGCGTATTAGCGGTAAAAATGCAGCCCAGTCCTAACCTCTTTTTGTTTATTTTGTTTCCAAGAGGAGAAATTAAAAGACCTTGTGCGGATCTCACAAGGTCCTTTAAGCTAACTGGATAGTTATTATTTAATTTGGTCAGCAATACGGTCAGCTGCAAATTTACCGCTGGTTAATGCCCAACCGACATTGGCTCCTGCAGGAGAGTCATCTCCCATTGTGCCCCCAACCAACTCACCAGCGGCGTATAGATTACCAATAGTACTACCGTCTTGGCGCACAACATTGAGTTTGCCGTCAGTGACTAATCCGCCCATAGTTGTAGCAAACCTAGCTTTCTGCTCTACGATGTAATAAGGACCGTGAGAAGAAATTTCGCTCTTCATATATTCAGCAGGCCGATTAAAGTCAACATCCTTCTTGGCTTTTACCAATTCGTTGTAACGAGCAACGGTTTTAGTAAGATTTTCAATATTAATTCCCGCCTTCCTAGCTACTTCTTCGAGCGTATCGCCTTTAACAAAGAGAGGTGTTGAATTCCCGTCTTGGGCTAAATATTTGTCTGCGTCTTCATGGGAAACACCGGTTTCGGGAAGGCGTTTATAAAAACCTTTCCATGAGTTTTCGTCCATAAACACATAGGCCTGTTTGTTAGGAGTCTCCATCATCGGGTCCAAAATATGACGATTGCTCGCTTTTTCATTGACAAACCGTTCACCGTTGACGTTAACAAGGATCCCTGAGCAATTGAAGGCACCGACGTTTGCATAAATCGTGGATTTTGCTTTTCCAGGCGAAACTTCGATACCATTTGGATAGCGTTTCCCATACTGCATCAACTGAGTTTTAGCACCTAAAGACATGGCCATTTGATGACCGTCACCAGTTGAGGAGACGGGTCCATAGTACAAGGCACTTTTCACTGGTTCAGAGAGCATTTCTTTGTTATTTCCGAAGCCGCCCGTTGCCAGGAGGACAGCTTTGGATGTAATGGTGTAAGTCACGCCATTATCATCGATCGCACTCACTCCTATGACATCTCCTTTGTCATCAGTCAAAAGTTTTTGTACACGAGTGTTGTAAAGAACATTAGCGCCGTTTTCGCTGATTACTTTTTTAAGATGTTGTGCCATTGTTTTGGCTCCGCCTTGGAATTCCAGTGCTCGACGATGCGAATATTCAGCAAGATAAGGCAAATCGTTAGGAATGAACTTTACTCCGACTTTTTCATGCAGCCAGTCGATAGTTTTCCCAACATTATTGGCATACAAAGACAGCATACGCTTGTCATTAAGATCATGTCCGTTGGCTAAGAAGTCCTTCATCATAGATTCTGGACTGTCTTTTGTCGAACCAAATTGTTTCTGAAGTTTTGATCCTTGTGCAACAACTTGACCTCCGGAAATCGCTGCGGCTCCGCCAATGTACGGCATTTTTTCAACTAGAACTACTTTTAATCCCCGCATTCTTCCTTCAATCGTTGCTGCCATTCCGGAGCCTCCGCCCCCCACAACAACCATATCTGTGGACAATTTTTCTTCTTTAGCCCCTTTCTTAGCTGTGACAGGAATAAGTTGTTCCGGTTTGGCTCCCGCCTGTTCAATGCATTTGTTAACTGCAGAGATGATGGCTTTGGAAGTTATTGAAGCACCAGCAACTCCATCGATCCTAGTCGACTGAGCATTTAGGATCTTTTCGGGAAGCTGCGCGGCTGCTATTGTTCCGATTCCTTCAGTTTCGCTCTGCTTAGTGACTTCAACGGAATTGATTTTATGTTCTGAAAAGGTTGTTTTGACTATGACCGGCCCGTGAATACCGTCGGCGGAGGCCTCATAAGTTCCCGCTTTAAACGTAACAGCAAAAGCTTGAGCAGCCATTGGAAGTGAGGCTAAAAGTACAGTATTGAGTATAAGTTTTTTCATATGCTTCCCCTTAATGGACAGAATAAAGTCTAGAGAGCTAATCGGTGCCGCGATACCCCTGTTCGGGGGAGAAAAATCTGAATTATGGACTTTATTTTCTTTCTCAAATTTGGCAACTTCAAAAAACAACGACACGAATCTTCTTTTGATTGGAGACCTATTCCATGAGAAAGCTAGATCCGTATGCAATCACTCATTGCAACCAGCATATCCTCTATTTTATTCAGCCTTTCCCTGCTCTCTGGTTTGGTTGAGCCGGCTGTCTCTGTATCTTCTTTCAAGTTGGTTTAGATTTTTGTCGTGAAGTTAAGAGCAAGACATTCTTCCGACCAAATACTGAGTTGTACACTACAGCCTATCCTGATTAAAGACGATGTCTAAATGCGAGACGCAGAGCCTGTACAACATTCGCGGCTTCGTTCCTTAATGATGAGATGTAATAACTTCCAAGGCTCCCACCGGTATTTTTCTTTTCAGTATCAGTGACGGCTTCCACAATTGAACCTTCGTCGCGAGCAATCCATTTATTAAGGATTTCTCTTTCAGCAAAATATTTCTCGGAAGAGCACGAGTTTTTCTTTTCATAATTTTGTCGCTCTGGCTAGTCACAGACGCCTGTGCTGCTTTACCCCAATTCAAAGATGCTTCGTACCTGTTCATAGGTCAGGTCCTCGTTAGCCTCCAGAGCTAGGCAGTAGACGGCCTTTTCTGAAATGATCTTTGCGGCGAAGTCGTACACCTACGAAAGCAAGAGCTCCACCTCGGATAATCCTTGGATCCAAACTTGAAAACAGCTGCGTGGTCTCAGCCACAAATGCCTATGAAAATGCGTGGATTTTGAACGGAAGAAAAATGTCCGTATAAAATTAGTAAATTAAAGCAATTGCCTCCGGATGAACGCAGGTCTGTTCTCTTAACCAATGCGTCTACGCCCGTTATCTCTCTAGTTCCTGAAACAATGGGGTTGCCGGAAGCATAAGTCAGTTTAAATCAGTCACTCTGTATGATCAAAACTCCTACGCATATTCAAGAAATTTAATTTAATGAAACGATGCAGAAGAAGGTTCGAGTGTAATTTGAGGGCTGCTTCGACAGCTTCGAAGCAGACGGCCGGAAACTGTACTGCAGCAGTAGGTTATTCGTCTGTTTTGCAATTTAAATTTCGTTGCCGGTTGCTATTAACGCGTCGACCTCCAGCTCTTCGGGAACTTCTTTTTGGACTTCAGACTCTCAAGCGTAATTACATCGAGCGGTATGAGCGGGAGTTGGAAATGAAAACAGGGTCTAAAAGAAGTGTTGAGCTGAAAATAAAAGAGCATTGCCCTCGGGACGAGAGCCATACTAGCCGCCTATGCCAATCACTGGACACGCACCCGAGCTTAACTGGGCTAGGACAACTTCTTTGATTTTATTTTAGAAAAATTTTGAGATTTTGCTTTTCTAGAGCTTCACTATTTTTATTCTCAATTAAATCACAACGGCCCAAAATAATTTGTTCTTGGACTTTGGCCCCAACATTTACAGTTAATTTGGCTCATAAGAAGTTAAAGCGAGAAACAGACATCGGAAGAAATTTCTCATTGCAAACTCACTTAAGACGCATTTTTAGGGGCTGTTCATTTGACAGTTCAAATTCCTTTTTTATAGCGGTGACAAAATGGGCAAAATCTCGCTTTTAACTCCGCTCAATATCCTTCCCAGCCAAAGGAAAACTTAACGACCCGATTTCACTTAAGCGGGGATAAACAAAGGAAGCAACAGCTTAGATTTGTCATGGTTATTTATGAACAGAGATAATAAAGTCCTGCTCTGAAAAATTGCAGAACTAGAGAACTAAAAATTTAAAAATCACAAAAAATCCTTTTATTTCAGTGGAATAAAAGGATTTTTCGTGTTATACTAGATTACCTAATTAGATAATCGATTGTAATTATGAATACGCCAAAACTTCCTCCGCTCATTATTAAAAAGAGCCCTTCGGCTTATTACGTTTACACCTATAAAAATAAGTGGGATTCCGAGAAAA
>Ga0209064_1000805_pt1 | contig 63737 bp, 57 predicted proteins | sample Inofromicrocosms_FD_187498 | JGI IMG/M metagenome (GOLD analysis project Ga0209064, IMG submission 187498) | Mouse cecum microbial communities from Vienna, Austria - Inoculum for glucosamine and mucus D2O microcosms (SPAdes) (version 2) | ecosystem: Host-associated > Mammals > Digestive system >...
GCGAGCTGGGTTCAGAACGTCGTGAGACAGTTCGGTCTCTATCTGTTGCGGGCGTAGGAAGATTGAGGGGTCCTGACTTTAGTACGAGAGGACCGAGTTGGACGAACCTCCGGTGTATCGGTTATGCCGCCAGGTGTACCGCCGAGTAGCCGCGTTCGGTTTGGATAAGCGCTGAAAGCATCTAAGCGCGAAGCCATCCCCAAGATAAGTCTTCCCTTGAGGGGCGTAGGAGACGACTACGTTGATAGGTTGCAGATGTAAAGACAGTAATGTCAAAGTCGAGCAATACTAATTACCCGAACGGCTTTCTTGCAAGATTCTTTATCTCATAGCCCTTTCATGTCATCCTTTACCGGGTGCGGACGGTTCAGGGGCGTTGCTTAAGCGTCTTCCGCATAAGGGTTCTTTCTCAGGTGTGCCTGAAATAGAGTTCAGGAGGGTTAAGTTTGGAGTAGGTAATTTTTAATTCTTCATTTTTAATTCTTCATTCAAGTTTTAGGTGGTTATAGCAGTGAGGTTCCACCTCTTCCCATTCCGAACAGAGAAGTTAAGCTCACTCACGCCGATGGTACTGCGGTTTTCCCGTGGGAGAGTAGGTAGCCGCCTCTTCAAGCCGGATTCCTTTGGGAGTCCGGCTTTCTTTTTGGGAAATACACTCAACCTTGCTTGTTCCTTATTCCCCTTTATTCCTTGGTCGGTCCATCGCGGTCCGGCCTTTTTTGTTGTGTTGTGGGTATGCTTTCGCGCTATTGGGAGGCGAGGTTATACCCTTTTCAGATGGCAAAACAATGAATAGTTAATAATGAATAGAGAATAATTTTATTTCGCATTGTTCGTCATTCTGAGGAGCCGTAGACGAACCGACGAACGTAACATGCGCAGAGACTGCTTGCAGGCTATGTCATGCAAGGAGGAGGGAAACAAGCGTAGCGAAGTTAAACATCTGTCGTTTGTCATGTTGAGCGTTAGCGAAACATCTATTTTGCGGGGAAACAGATTCTTCGTCAAGGCACTGCCTTTCCTCAGAATGACAACTTGTATTAGATTCTTCGTCGGTCTTGCGACCTCCTCAGAATGACAGAGGGGGGGGCAGAATGACAGAGGGGAGAGGGCTCCACAGAATGACGGGTAGGAGCTTGGAATGACGGTCTGGTTGTTCAGATTAACTTTGCTACGTTCGTTTGTCGCAGGGCTTTGTCTTCGGGTTTAGCATGAAAGATAAAAAGCAGCCGTAGATTCTGGACGCAGCGCACGGAGAAGCCGTAGGCACGTCCGCTAACGTCCAAAGGCTTCACGTCTCCTGCATGACACCATAAGTCTCCCGCATTGCCGCTTCCAACTGCATTGGACGAAGCAGACCAGCAGACGAGCACCGTTCCGACACTGGCCAAGTCTCGCGGAAGCGGAAGCCCGCAGCAGGCGCAATGAGCAATCGCTCGAATGAATGACAGAAAAAATGAATAATGAATAGTTAATAAGGAATAATTGACAAAGATAGGAGAAAGCAATTATTCACTATTTATTCATTAACCCAAGTTCTCTGCCAGACTGGAATAGGATAACTGAACAGGTTCGGTGTCTTGTCCTGTCAGTGGATTGCTGAATCTACGGGCCGCACTGGCGGAAGCCATGACCTGCCGCCATTCCGGGCCGTAAGCTGCTTCTTATCTGTGTGCCGCATAAAAAAAACACCGTCCGAATATTTCCGGACGGTGCCCCGAAGGGTGTGGAGTTGCGTCAACATCCCAGCACCGGGCTATCCAGCTTCAGCCCGGCAGTGCAAAGATACAAAAAATCCCCCCCCCGCAAATTTCAGACCAAAAGAATAATCAAAAAATCTTTTTGCGTTATATTTATAACACAAAAAGTCTTTCGTGTAGAATGGAAAGCCGATAGGGATGCCGGAAATCAAGAAATTCATGCGCTTTTCTTGTCTCCGAACGCGGCGTGTGTTCGCGCGTGCAATAAGCGACCGTTGTGATTAAAGTGCGGTTAAATCGAGGCGAAGCCACCCGGAAAGGGGATGGTCTCTCAAGCCCGGGTTTCGATTGCGGCTGCGCACTCGGTCGGGCTGCCGAAGATGAATTGCAGCAATGCCTGTGCGGTCGCTTCGGGTTCTTCGAGGAACCCCATGTGTCCCGAGTTTTCGAGCCGGACGACCTGCGCCTGCGGGTGGGCGGCTATCATTGCTTCGGCGGCTTCGGCCGGAATATACCCGTCGTGGCAGCCGAGGATGAATAGTTGCGGTACAGACGATTCGCGCAACAGCTCGTTGCGGTCCTTGCGGGCAATCATGCCGTTCAGCAGGGCGATGATTCCCTCGTCCTCGGTGATGAAAACCTGCTCGGTCAAATCTTCTATCTCGTCTTGCATCCGCCGGCGGTTTTCGGGGGCGAAGCCGGCGGCGGGCGCCACGCGCGCCAGCGCATCTTTCTTTCCGGCCCGCACGAGGGCGATTTCCCGGCGGCGGTTTTCGGCTTTTTCGGGCGTGTCGGCATTGGGGGTGGAGCTCAGCAGCACAAGGCCGTCGAGCATTTCGGGATGGCGTTCCAGAAAGGCCAGCGCTACGTAGCCGCCCATCGAATGGCCGACCAGCGTACACCGCTTGATCCCGAGCGCCCGCAGTCCGTCGGCTACCGTGTCGGCCAAAAATTCCATAGTGTGGACTTCGCCTTTCACTTCGGAAATGCCGTGGCCCGGCAGGTCGAGCGTGACCACGCGCACGCGTTTGTAGAGCAGCGGTACGAATTCTTCCCATACCAGGAGCGATTCGAGATAGCCGTGCAGCAGCACGACGCACCGTTCGCCTTGTTCGGAATCGCAGACATGCAGGGCCGTCGGGCCTGCCATGATGAATTTTTCGGTCATGGGCCTATTCGTTGTCGTCCAGATAGTCGAGCGCCGATTCGCGTTTGGGGCGCGGCAGTTCGTCGTCGGTTTCGTCGTCCATGCGGCTGTAGAGCGCATGGCGTTCCTTGCCGCTTTTGTGCATCGGTTCAAGGCGCTTGGCCTTGCGAAGTTCGTCCGTGTCGCGGTGGCGAACCTCCTTGGGTGTTTTCATGGGTGGTGACTTAGTGATTGTCTGTGTCGAACACTCCCTCGAAGACGCGGCGTGCTGGCCCCGTGAGGCGGATGTCCGTGTAGTGTTGGTCGGCGCGGCGGGTAAAGGTCACGCGCAGCTGGCCGCCGGGTACGTCGATGCGGAACCGGTCGGTCGCAGGTTGGCGGGTGAAGTTGGCGACGATGGCGGCGGCTGTGGCGCCCGTGCCGCAAGCGAGCGTTTCGTTTTCGACGCCCCGTTCGTAGGTGCGCATCCGCAGATGGCCGTCGCCGACGATGGCTGCGAAATTGACGTTGGTACCCTGCGGAAACCGGGCGGTGTCGCGGCGGATGCGGGAGCCGCGTGCTACGACGTCGACCACAGCCGGGTCGTCCACGAATTCCACATAGTGGGGAACGCCCGTATTGAGGAACCACCAGCCGTCGCCGCTGACGATTCGTTCGACGTCGGTCATGCCGACTTCGACTTCGCCGGCGAAAGCGTCGGCCGCAAGAATCGTCGCCCGGTGCAGGCCGTCGGTGGCGTCGAACCTCTTTTCGCGGCCGCCGATGCCCAAGTGTTCGGCAAAAAGGGCGAAACAGCGGGCTCCGTTGCCGCACATTTCGCCGGGCGAGCCGTCGGCGTTGTAGTAGCGCATCGAGCAGTCGTGGTCGGGGCTCGCCGAAAGGGTCATCAGCCCGTCGGCGCCGATGCCGAAATGGCGGTCGCACAGCCGGGCGATTCGCTGCGGGTCGGCCGTGAAGCCGCCCCGGCGGTTGTCGACGAGGATGAAGTCGTTGCCCGCTCCCTCGTATTTCCAGAAAGCCGAACGCATGGTTTTGCTGTCTTGTCCGTGGCAGTTATCTTGTTACAAAAATAATAAAACTTCTGAAAGTTTTGCTAAATTTGCAAAAGATATGCGCCCGGCCGTTCCGGGCCGTTCTTTGTATCGTTTTTGCAGAACCCGAACAAACCGTCCGTCATGAAAAACATGCTTTTCAAGCATCGCTCGATACGCAAGTTCCGCCCGGCACCCATCCCCGACGAGGTGCTGCGCGAGTGTCTGGAAGCCGCTACGCGGGCTTCGACCTGCGGCAACATGCAGCTTTATTCGTTGGTCGTCACGCGCGACAAGGCCATGCGCGAACGGCTGGCGCCGTGTCATTTCAACCAGCCGATGGTGACCCAGGCCCCATGCGTGGTCACGGTCTGCGCCGACGTGCACCGTTTCACGCAGTGGTGCGAGCAGCGCGGTGCCGACCCGGCCTACGACAATTTCGAGTGGTTCCTCAATGCGGCGACCGATGCGCTGCTGGCGGCGCAGAATTTGTGCGTGCAGGCCGAAATCCACGGCTTAGGCATTTGCTACCTTGGTACGACCCTCTATACGGCGGCCGACATCGCCCGGATTCTGGAGCTGCCCAAGGGGGTCATTCCGCTGACCACCGTGGTGGTGGGGTATCCCGACGAAACGCCCGGACTGACCGACCGTCTGCCGCTCGATGCGGTGGTCCACTACGAGAAGTATACCGACTACACGGCGGCCGAAATCGACGAGCTGTGGGCCGAGCGCGAGGAGTCGGAGGAGACGAAGCGGCTTATCGAGGAGAACGGCCTGGAAAACCTGGCCAAGATATTCACCGAGCGCCGTTATGTCCGCCGCGACAACCTCGCCGTTTCGCAGGCTTATTTCGCTTTGCTCAAGGAACAAGGATTCTTCAACAATTAACGAGGGTGCACAAGGCGCGTCGCATAGGGGCAGCTGTGGTGCTGGGCATCGTTTGCTCGGCATGCAGCGTCACGCGCCATATCCCCGAGGGGGAATATTTCCTGCAGAAAGTGACCGTTGAGGAGGACCGTTCGGCGCCCCGCAAGCAGCGGATTCCGACGGCCGACCTGGAAAAGTACGTGCGGCAGACCCCCAACAAACGGTTTTTGGGGACCAATTTCTACGTGTGGCTCTACGAGCAGGCCGACCCCGCGAAGACCAACAAATGGAACGAGTGGAAGCGCCGAATCGGCGAGGAGCCGGTGCTGCTCGACATGAACCTGACGCAGAAGAGCGCCGAGAATCTGAAGGTCTACATGGATACCAAGGGGTTCTTTTCGTCGCGGGCGTCGTTCGAGGTCGACACCCTTTCGCGCCGCAGGCGGGCCAAGGTGACCTACCGCGTGCGGCAGGGGGCGCCCTATCTGATCGACACGGTTTCTTATGAGTTCCGCGACAAGTTCCTCGAACAGATTCTGGCTCCCGACACGGCCAACACGCTGGTGCGCCCGGGGCGGATTTTCGACATCACGATGCTCGACAGCGAGCGCGAGCGCATCACGGCCTATCTGAAGGAGCGGGGCTACTACAATTTTTCGGTCAACAACATCGAGTTCGTGGCCGACACCCTCTCGGCCGACCACCGCGTGGGGGTGCGGATTGTGGTCAAGCAGCACTTGACGGGTTACGACGAGCGCGGGCAGGCCGTCATGGACAACAACATGGTCTACCGTATCGAGCGGATCAACATCTTCCCCGACTACGACCCGCTGGCCATCCGGAGCGATTCGACCCTCGTTTCGCGGCTCGACACGCTCTACTACCGGGGTCTGAACGTCATCTACGAGGGCAAGCCCAACCTGCGGCCCTCGATTCTGCGGCAGGCGGTGCCGCTCTATCCCAACTATGTCTACAATTCGGCGCAGGTCGACCGCACCTATACCGACCTCATGGCGATGGGGTATTTCCGCAGCGCCCGCATCGCTTTCGTCGAGCAGCCGCAGACGGTGGACGTCACCAATTACGTTTCGTATATCGGTGCGACGGCCGATTCGACCCGCACCGACTATACCCAGGAGGGTTATCTGACCTGCAACATTCTCTGCACGCCGATGCTCAAGCAGAGTTTCAAAATCGAGCTGGAGGGGAGTACGACGTCGAGTTTCTACGGGCTCAAGGCGACGGCCGGATACCAGAACCGCAACATCTTCCGCGGCGCCGAATCGTTCGACGTGTCGTTTACGGGCGGATACGAATTCATGAAGGCGCGCGACGCCAAAAAGAAGCGCGCCACCGAGTTCGGTGCCACGGTAGGACTGACCTTTCCCCGCTTCTTAGTGCCGTGGCGCACGCGGCGCTACCGTTCGGTCAACCAGCCCAAAACCAAGGTCGAGCTCTCCATCAACTTCCAGGACCGCCCCTACTACCGGCGAACGCTGTCGAGTGCGGGATGGACCTATCTGTGGACCAATTCGCGCTATTCGTCGTTCTCGCTGCGGCCTATCGACATCAATGTGGTCGACGTGAGCTATCTGAACAGTGATTTCCTGCAAGGGACCACCAACAAGTACCTTATCAAGAGCTACGAATCGCAGTTCATTGCGGGCCTTGCGTTCAGCTACGGTTTCAACAACCAGCTCAAGCACCTGGGCCGCAACGCTACGGTCATCCGCTTCAACGTGGAGACTTCGGGCAATCTGATCGACGGGCTCGAACACCTCTTTTCGGAGCCTGTGCCCGGCAAGGACTACTACACGATATTCAAACTGCGCTATGCGCAGTATTTCCGCACCGACCTCAGCCTTAGCCGCAAAATCATGATGGGCGAGAAAACGGCCCTTGCATGGCGTCTGTACGGCGGTGTGGCGCTGGCCTACGGCAATTCCAAGGTCGTGCCGTTCGACCGTCTGTTCTATGCCGGCGGCAGCAACAGCATGCGCGGCTGGACCCCGCGTACGTTGGGCCCGGGTTCGGTGCCGATTACCCGGACGGACGAATTCCCGACGCAGTTGGGCGACATGAAGCTGGAGGCCAACCTCGAATTCCGTTTCCCGATATGGGGCATCGTCCACGGAGCCACGTTCTTCGACGTGGGCAATATCTGGTACGTCCGGACCAATCCGTCGGAGTATTCCAGCGAGGCGGTCTTCCATTTCGACGATTTCTACAAGCAGCTGGGATTCAACACCGGACTGGGCTTGCGGCTCGACATCAAGTTCGCCGTGCTGCGCCTGGACTGGGGCATTCAGCTTCACAATCCCAACAAGCCTGCGGGCGAGCGGTGGATCCACAACTTCCGCTGGAAAAATACGGCGCTCAACTTCGGCGTGGGCTATCCGTTCTAATCTACTCTACCTCAGAAGCATCCAAAGAATACCCCCCCCCGCCGTTTTCCGCAGGGCAGTCGGCCGACTTGTATTGCGAGGGCGACATGCCCGTGTTGCGCTTGAAGTAGCTCCCGAAAAACGACTGGTTGGGGAAGTTGAGCGTATAGGCGATTTCCTGGATGCTCAGGCTCGAATATTTGAGCAGCGTTTTGGCTTCGAGGATGACATAGATTTCTATCCACTCCGAAACCGACTTGCTGCTGATGCGCTTGACGAGCGTGGTCAGGTATTTGGGCGTGACGCAGAGTTCGCGGGCGTAGAATCCGACGCTGCGTTCTTCCTTGTAGTGTTCGCTGAGCGTTTGGAGGAACTTGCGGAAATAGATGTCGGCGCGGCTGTTGCTGCGCTCCTGTGCGGCAGGATGCGCTTCGAGGTAGCTTTGGAGCGTGTTGCCGATTTTGTAGAGCGTCGCGAGCAGCAGGTTGCCGAGCAGCTGGTCGGAGAACTCCCCGGAAACACCTCTTTCGGCATCCATCAAGCGGATGAAGTCGCGGAGCTGCCGGCTCTCCTCGTCGGAAATTTCGATGCAGGGGTGGGCGCTGAGCTGAAGAATAAGCGACATGATTTGCTTGGACCCGATGTTCATCCGCTGCATGAACTGCGGCGACACGACGATGACGTCGCCTTTGAGCGTTCCGCCGTGTCCGGTGCGGATGATGCTCTGCGGCCCTATCAGAAAAAGCGTGTTCCGGCGCAGCGTGTATTGGTTCAGATTGATCGAAATCTCGGTTTCGCCCTCGTGTCCGAGACCGATGAAGAAGGCGTTGATTCTGCACGGAAACCGGAATGCGTCCAGCTGCGAGGCATCGCTGTGGACGATGAGGAAGTCGGGGGCCGGTCGGCTGCCGCCTGCTATGCTGATGAGTTCGCCGAGCGAGAAGCTGGCTATCGGTGCGGTATTCGGTTGTTGCTTGCTGTCCATTGGTTCCAAGTTAGACGACAAAAATAAGAATATTATGCTTTATTCGGCCCGGAAAGTCGGAAAATAGGTCATATCGAACAACAAGGCGGAGGGAATCGAAAACGCGAATACTCGCATCGCTTTCTGCTCCGGGGAACGGCAACAAAAAAACGCGCTGGAAACAGCGCGTTGAAAAACGGAGAAACGTTTCTCCGGAAACTATTGTGCGGCGGGAGCGTCGGTGATGCCCAGTTCGGCCCGTACCTGCGGGGCGAGGTCGGTGAGGGCGGCTTCGTCGAACGCTGCCAGCGATCCGGTCTCGAAGATGGCCATGTAGCCGTTCTCCTTGGCGACCTTGTCGATGGCGGCCTTGGCTTTCTCGATAATCGGGGTCAGCAGCTCCTGCTGTTTTTTCTGAATGTCCTGCTGGGCTACCTGCTCGAACTCCTGACGGCGGTTCTGCAACTCTTGCAGTTCGCGTTCCTTGAGCTGGCGCACGGAATCGGAATAGGTGGCGTAGTTTTTCTGGAAGTCGGCCAGTTTCTGGTTGAATTCGACGGCGATGGTTTCCAGGTTGTCTTGGAGGTCCTTGGCGTAGGCTTGCAGGTTGGTCTCCATCTCCTTGGTTTCGGGCATCGCCAGCAGGATCTCCTGCGAATTGATGCGCCCGAACTTCTGGGCGAAGAGCGACGTGGCGCTCAGCATGAGGGCAACCGCAAGGGTCAGTTTGATAGCCTTTTTCATAGTTAGTGTATGCGTTAATGTTTTGATGGCTTGTTTATTGGGCGAGCGCGTCGATGATTTGCTGGGTGCGTTCCGCCGTGGGGTCGGTGTAAAGCAGCGTCGGGTTGTTCGACGAGTCGATCACCACCTCGGCGCCTGCGCGCTTGGCATAGGCTGCGATGACGGCGAAGACCTGTTTCTGAATGGGCGCAATCAGTTCGACGCGCTTCTTCATGAGCGCTCCCTCCTGCCCGAAGATGCTTTCCTGGTATTCGGCGGCCTCCTTTTCGAGGGTCAGAATGGCGTTCTCGCGCGACTGGCGGGTGCTGGCCGAAAGGGAGGTCTTCTGCGCCATATAATTGTTGTAGATGCTTTCGATTTTGGCATAGCGGGCGTCGACCTGCTCCTGGTATTGTTCGGCGAGCTTGTCCAGCTCGGCGATGGCTTCGTTGTAGGCGTCGATCGACTTGAAGACCTTTTCGCTGTTGACGACGATGCAGTTTTGGGCCGACAGCGCGGTGGCGGCCAGCAGGAAAGCGGCGAGGAGAATCAGACGTTTCATAATCCGGTGTTTTGAAGTTATGCCCTTGGGCGGCGGAATACTCCGTAAATATAACTCTTTTCTTTCAAATTTATTGCCACGGTGCGGCCGCCGCCGTCAGAACTGCTGTCCCATGACGAAGTGGAACTGGCTGCCGCTCTTTTTGGTGCTGCCTGCCGGGGGGTCGAAGCCGTAGCCCCAGTCGATGCCGAGCATGCCCACCACAGGCAGGTAGAGACGCACGCCGAAGCCCGCCGAACGCTTGATTTTGAAGGGCGAGAATTCGCGCCACGAATCGAACGCGTTACCGCCTTCGAGGAAGCCCAGCACGTAGATTTGCGACGAGGGTTTCAGTATGACGGGGTAGCGCAGTTCGGCCGTGTACTTGTTGTAGCCGCGCGAATAGTTGTCCGAGGGGTCGAGTGCGCCGTCTTCGTAACCGCGCATCGAAATGATGTCGATACCGTAGATGTTGTAGCCCGTCATGCCGTCGCCGCCGACCTCGAAGCGCTCGAACGGCGAAACCTTGTGTTTGTTGTAGCTGCCTAAGTAGCCCATTTCGGCCTTGAGCATCAGCACCAAGTTTTCGTTGCGCGTGAGCGACTGGAACCACTGCGCCTTGAACTGCCATTTGTGGAATTCGATCCAGCGGTAGCGTTCCTGCTGGCTCATGTTGGGATTGCTGTAGTCCTTGCCGTTCCACAGCGAGTAGGGCAGGGTCGCCTGGACCGAGGCGCTGAATTCCGAACCGCGGCGCGGGTAAATGGGCTGGTCGACCGAGTTGCGGGCGAATACCAGCTTGAGCGACAGCAGGTTGGACGAACCGTTGTCCATCACGAACGTCTTCCAGTTCTTGAGCGAATAGCGTTCGTAGTTGGCTTCGGCGTAGAACGTGAAGTAGGGGTCGGGCCAGGTCAGACGCTTGCCCAGACCGGCCGCGGCACCGTAGGTGCGGAAGAAGCGGGTGGGCTTCTGGGTGATGAAATAGGCGTCGTTCTGGTCGGAGTAGTGGGCCGAGAGGGTGAACGAATTGGGCTTTTTGCCGCCCAGCCACGGGTCGGTGAAGCTGAAAGCGACGGCCTTGTAATAAGTACCGTTGGTCTGGGCCGAAAGCTGAAGCCGCTGGTTCTGCCCCATCGGGTAGGGACGCCAGGCGCCTTTCTTGAAGAAATTGCGGATGGAAAGGTTGTTGAGCGTGATGCCGATGGAGCCGACGAACGTGCCCGAACCCCAGCCGCCGGCGACGTTGAACTGGTCGGAAGCCTGTTCTTCGAGCGCCCAGTTGATGTCGACCAGCTCGTTCGAGACGGGCCGGATGTCGGGGGCGATGTTCTCGGCGTTGAAGTGGCCCATCGAACCCAGCAGGCGCAGGGTGCGCATCAGCAGCGAGCGGTTGTAGAGTTCGCCGGGGTAGGTGGCGAGCTCGCGGCGGATGACCTCGTCGTCGACGCGCTGGTTGCCCGTGATGCCGACGTTGTTGATGGTGAACTGCTTGCCCTCGAAGACCTTGACTTCGATGTCGATGGAATCGGGGCCCACGATGGTCTCGGCGGGCTCGATTTGCGACATCAGATAACCGTTGTTCTGATAGAGCGACGAGACGGACATGGCTTCGAGGTCGACCTCCTTCTGGATGCCGAGCCGTTTGTGCATGGTCTTCTTGTCGTAGGTGTCGCCCTGCTTGACGCCGAACATGCGCTGCAATTCGTCGGTTTCGTAAACCGAATTGCCGACCCACGAGACGTTGCGGATATAGTATTTGTTGCCCTCCGAGAGTTCGATGTCGATGCCCAGCCGCTTGCTGTCGATGGGGTAGACCGAATCGCGCACGATGGTGGCGTTGCGGTAGCCGCGGGCGTTGTAGAAGTCGATGAGCAGCTCCTTGTCCTCCTCGAAATCGTTTTCGTTGAGCTTGGTGTTGCGCAGGAAGTTGATGGACTTCTGATGGGTCTTCTTGAACGTGCGGCGCAGGCGCTTGTCGGGGAACTGGTCGTTGCCGATGAAGTTGATTTTGCCGATTTTGACCTTGTCCTTCTTGTCGATCAGAAAGGTCACCTTGACCGCCTGGGGCCGCAGCGAATCGTTCTCGACGCGCACACCGACTTCGGCGTTGCGGAAACCCTTGTCGGCCCAATAAGCCTTGATGAGCTTGATGTTCTTGTCGATGACGTAGTCCGACAGCTCGCCGCCGCGGCGGAGCTTGAGTTTTTCGAGCAGGTCTTTTTTCTTGCCTTTGGTGACCCCCTCGAAATCCCAGTTGAGCACGCGGGGCCGCTCCTTGAGGAACACCTGCAGGTCGAGGTCATCGCCCTCGATTTCGGCGCCTATCTTCACGTCCGAAAAGGCCCGCTGGCTCCACAGCCGCGAAATGGCGTTGGAAATGAAGTCGCTGGGCAGGTAAATCGAATCGCCCGCGATGAGCCCAGCCGAGGATTTGATGATTTCGGGGTTGAGGTATTGTACGCCGTGGATGTCGACGCTGCGGATGCGGTAGAGCCGGGGGGCTTCGTCGGAGCGCAGCATCGGTGCGTCTTCGGGGAAAGAAACGCTCTTTTCCTGCGCTGCGGGCTGGGCGGGAGCGGGCTCCTGAGCGGACGTATTCGCACAAAGGAGCGTCAGCAGCGCCGTTGCCGCGAATACCTTGCCGAGATGATTCATCTGTTCCAATCTAATCTTCAACTTCATTTACTTGACCAGCCCGAACCGCCGTTCGCGCCGGGCGTATTCCTCCATCGCCCGGTCGAACTCTTCCTCGGTGAAATCGGGCCACAGCACCTCCGGGAACCAGAGTTCGGCGTAGGAAGCCTGCCAGAGCAGGAAATTGCTGAGCCGGTGTTCGCCGCTGGTGCGGATTACCAGGTCGGGGTCCGGGTCGGCGGCCGTGTCGAGCGTGCGGCCGATGGTCGCTTCGTCGATGGCTTCCGGGGCGAGCTGCCCGGCGGCTGCGCGGGCTGCGAGCTTGCGGACGGCCCGGGTGATTTCGTCGCGCGAGGAGTAGTTGAGCGCCAGCGTGAGGGTGAGTTTGTCGCCCCCAGCCGTGAGTTCCTCGGCCTGCGCGAGGTGGGCCTGCACCTTTTCGGAAAAACGGCTCCGGTCGCCGATGGTCCGCAGGCGGATGCCCTGCCGCTGCATGTCGGGCGTTTCATGGATGACGCTCTGGCAGAACAGCTCCATCAGCGCGTCGACCTCCTGCGCAGGACGGCCCCAGTTCTCGGTGGAAAAGGCGTAGAGCGTCAGAAAGGCGACCCCGTGGCGGATGGCGGCGCGCGACGATGCCCGGATGGGTTCGATGCCGGCCGCGTGGCCTTCGTATCGCTCCAGTCCGCGCTGTTCGGCCCAGCGTCCGTTGCCGTCCATGATGATGGCCACGTGCTGCGGTATGCGTTTCTCGTCGCTCATAATAGGGCACAAATATAGGGATTTTACCGGGTTATTCCAAGGTGGTGTAATTAAGAATTAAAAATGAAAAATTAAAAATCGTTTCCGGCTTCTGTCGATTTTGGAGTACGGGCCCCGAATGCTTTCACGATTCGTGCGGCCTGTGGTCTGCCGAAAAGATGGCGGTCCATGGCCGTGCGGAAGATGTAAGCTGCTCCCGAGAGGCCGGCCCCCGGATAATCAATTTCCGCCTTTCACTTTTCACTTTTCACTTCTCGTAAGTCCACGCCCCACATCATCTTATTGCGTAACGTGTCGTAGAAAGAGATATTGTGCGGCATGGCCAGAAAAATCTTTTGTTCGGCCCGCCGCACGGTGAAGGTCGCTTCGGGGCCGACGGGGTAGATGCGGTTGTCGAGGGTGACGAACGAATCGGAACGGCGTTCGTGTACGCGCAGGTCGATGCGGGCCGTGTCGGGGATGACCACCGGGCGCATGGTCAGGTTGTGAGGCGCCAGCGGCGAGATAATCAGGCAGGCGCAGGAGGGCGCCACGACCGGGCCGCCCGCGCTGAGCGAATAGGCCGTCGAGCCCGTGGGGGTGGAGACGATGACCCCGTCGCCGTGGTAGGTGGCGACCATCTGACCGTCGACGTAGGTCTCTATCGAAAGCATGTCGGCTCCGTGACGGCGGACGGTCATTTCGTTGAGGGCCAGCCGGCTGTCGGGGTTTCCGGCGAAGCCGCCCTGCACTTCGAGCATCGACCGCGGCTGGACCGACAGCTCACCGCGGGCTATTTGGCCGAAAATCTGTTCCAGCCCCTCGTTCGGGGCTCCGGTGAGGAATCCCAGGTGCCCGGCGTTGATGCCCAGCACGGGTATGGGGGCGCCGCCCAGCCGGTGCACCCCTTCGAGCAAGGTGCCGTCGCCGCCGTAGCACACCATGATCGTGCCTTCGGGCTGCGGGCCGATGCGCTTGCCGTAGATGCAGTCGGCAGGGATTTCCAGCCCGATTGTTGCGCGGACCGCTTCGGCGAACTCTTCGTTGACCAGGAACCCCAATCCGGAGGCCCGGAGGGTGTCGAACAGCTGGCGGAGTTCTTCGGCGCTGCGGGCGGGGCCGCTGCGGGAAAAAAGTATGATTTTCATCGGCGGAGTTTCAAAAAAAGTAAGTAACTTTACCACGCCGCCGCACTCCTGCACAGGGTCGGAGAACGGCATTGCGGGGAATCCGGACCGGGCTGAGAACGTTTTTGGCGTGTCGTCCCGCCGGCAGGGTTCACCAAGCAAATATAGTGAATTTTATGACAAAGTTGAGCGTAAATATCAATAAGATTGCCGTTGTCCGCAATTCGCGGGGCGGCAACCTGCCCGACGTGGTGCTCGCCGCAACCCGCATCGAGGGGTTCGGCGCCGACGGGATTACGGTCCATCCGCGGCCCGATGCCCGGCATATCCGCTACGACGACGTGCGGGCGCTCAGGCGGGTGCTTCGGACCGAGTTCAACATCGAGGGCAATCCGACGCCGGAGTTCGTCGCGTTGGTGTCGGAGGTCGTTCCGGCGCAGGTGACGCTCGTACCGGATGCTCCCGACGCGATAACTTCCAATGCCGGGTGGGATACGGTGGCCAACCGGGAATTTCTGACCGCTGTGACGGCCCGTTTCCATGAGCAGGGCATTCGGGTTTCGCTCTTTGTCGACCCCGACCCGGCCATGGTCGCCGGGGCAAAGGCCTGCGGTGCCGACCGGGTGGAACTCTATACCGAAGGCTATGCTCGTGAGTATCCGGTCGACCCGGAGCGGGCGGTTGCGCCTTATGTCGCGGCTGCCGAAGAAGCGCGGCGGCAGGGGCTGGGACTCAACGCCGGGCACGACCTGTCGCTGGAGAATCTGCACTATTTCGTGCAGCGGATTCCGTGGACCGACGAGGTGTCGATAGGCCATGCGCTTATCAGCGACGCGCTCTACCTGGGGCTGGAAAACACCGTGCAGCTCTATCGCCGCCAACTCAAAACCGCCGAATAACGCGTGCCGCTGTCGAATCCCATATTCCGCCGTATTTCGCGCTTGGCCGATGCCCAGGGGGTGAAAGCCTTCGTGGTGGGCGGTTATGTGCGCGACCATTATCTGTGCCGTCCGTCGACCGACATCGACGTGGTGGTGGTGGGCAGCGGCATCGCGCTGGCCGAGGCGCTGGGGCGGGAACTGCACACCAAGGTGTCGGTTTTCAAGACTTTCGGCACGGCGATGCTTCGGGCCGGAGGGGTCGAGGTGGAATTCGTGGGGGCGCGGCGGGAATCCTATACGCACGATTCGCGCAAGCCGCAGGTCGAAGCCGGAACGCTGGAAGACGACCAGCGGCGCCGCGACTTCACCATCAATGCGCTGGCCTGGTCGCTCAACGGCGGCAGCTTCGGCGAGCTGGTCGACCCGTTCGGCGGGCTGGACGATTTGGACGCCTGCATCATCCGCACGCCGTGCGACCCCGACATCACCTTTTCGGACGACCCGCTGCGCATGATGCGGGCCGTGCGCTTTGCGGCCCAGCTGGGTTTCTCCATCGAAGACGAAACTTTCGAGGCCATCCGCCGCAACGCCTCCCGCATCAAAATCGTTTCGCGCGAACGGATTGCGTCCGAACTCAACAAAATCGTGCTTTCGCCCGTGCCCTCGATGGGTTTCGAGCTGCTCGAACTGACCGGATTGCTGGAACTGATATTTCCTGAGATGCACCGGCTCAAGGGAGTGGAGCGCCGCGGGCAGCATGCCCATAAGGACAATTTCACCCATACGCTCAAGGTGCTGGACAACGTGGCCCGCCGTTCCGGCGACTTGTGGCTGCGCTGGGCCGCCGTGCTGCACGACATCGCCAAGCCGCAGACCAAAGCCTACGACCCGCGCATCGGGTGGACCTTCCACGGCCACGAGGTGCTCGGCTCGAAGATGGTGCCCGCGATTTTCCGGCAGCTGAAACTGCCGCTCAACGAGCACATGAAGTTCGTGCAGAAGCTCGTGTTCCTGCATCTGCGGCCCATCATCCTTTCGGAGGACCTTGTGACCGATTCGGCCGTGCGGCGTCTGCTGTTCGAGGCGGGCGACGACATCGAGGCGCTGATGACGCTGTGCGAAGCCGACATCACGTCGGGCATCGACGCCAAGGTGAAGCGCTACATGGCCAATTTCGAGCTGGTGCGCCGCAAGATGAAAGACCTCGAAGAGCGCGACCGCATCCGCAACTTCCAGCCGCCGATTACGGGCGAAATCATCATGAAGACCTACTGCATAGGTCCTTCGCGCGTCATCGGCGAAATCAAGGAGGTTATCAAGAATGCGATTCTCGACGGCGAGATTCCCAACGAATACGATGCCGCCTACGCGTTGATGCTCCGCCTTGCCGCCGAGCGGGGATTGGTGCTGCCCGAATCCAGGCCGTAAAGTACGTGGGCGGCGCGACGCAACTATTTTCGGATGAATCCGATGGGGCGGCGGTTTCGGATAGAGGGCCGTTCCCGCGACTGCAACTCCGCCAACGTCTGATTGATAAGTTCCAGCTGCATCCGGGTGTCTTCGTTGATGTCGTTCTGGTCGGCGAAGATTTCTTCGATATATTCCTTGAGTTCCTGCATCTGTGTTTCCGGCCGTCCGATTCGGTCGGCTGGCGGAATTGTGAGTACCTGCCGGATGGCAACGAACGCCCGCATGACTGCGATGTTCACCTGAATGGCCGTTTCGACCCGATACATTGCAGCCAGGTCGAAGTCGAGCATGACGCGTTGTCCGCGGATTTCGTAAATCTTGTTTTGGATGGGTTGCAGTTTTCTCTGCCGAATACAAAGATAAGCTGACTTTTCCGGAAATGTCTTTTTGTTTTATTTTTCGGGCTTTTTGCGTGGAGAGGGCAAAAAAACAAGGGACCGAACTTTCGTTCGGCCCCTTTGGTAGCGGGAGGAGGACTCGAACCTCCGACCTCCGGGTTATGAGCCCGACGAGCTGCCAACTGCTCTATCCCGCGATATATCGTCAGAATGAATCTATCGCTGTTGCGAGTGCAAAGGTAATACAAAAAACGGTGTTTGCAAAATAAAATTCGCATCCGTTCATGCGCTTTTCCTCTACCGGGTTGCCGTGCAGGGAGTTAACGCACCGAAAAAAAATTATCGCCGGATATGGGCCGCGACGATTTCGGCCAGGTCGTGCACCTCTTTGGTGGCGCCGCGCGCAATGGCTTTTTTGCAGAGCGGGCACGCCGTGACGATGGTTTCGGCTCCGGTGGCTTCCAGTTCTGCGGCTACCGAACGGGCGATGGCTGCCTGCTGTCCGTCCGAAATGGCCGTGTTGGCGACCGAGGAGCCGCAGCACAGGGCGTTCTCGCGCGTCTCGGCCGGTTCCAGCAGTTGGCCCATCGCTTCGATGACGGCGCGCGGCTGGTCGTAGATGCCGCTTCCGCGTCCCAGTTCGCAGGGATCGTGATAGGTGTAGCGCGTATCGCCGTGGCTGAGCCGGAGACGCCCGGTGCGCAGCAGGCGCAAGATATATTCGGAGTGGTGGAGCACTTCGATGCCTTCCAGCGCGTAGTCTTCGCGGAAAACTTTCAGACAGATGGGGCACGAGGTGACCAGCGTCGTGATGCCGTGTTTGCGGAACAGCTCGGTGTTGTAGCGCATCATCTTGCGGGCCGCATCGGTTTCGCCCGAGAGCTTGAGCGGACGGCCGCAGCAGACGCCGCCGTCGCGGTCGGCCCACCACACCTGTTCGCCCGCCGCCGTGAAAACCTGCTCCATGGCCTGCAAGATGCGGGGCGTCAGCAGTGTCATGCAGCCTGCGAAGTAGCCCACCTTGCCCGAACCCTGCGAGCGGTCGGTCTCTTTCAGATAGGCGTAGCGGCGTTTGTCGGGCAGGTTGCGGAGCCTGTCGCGCGAGTTGAGCCGCAGGGTGTTGAGGTCGATGCCGACCGGGCATTTCGTCGCACAGCGGCCGCACATCAGGCAGTTGTCGGCGATTTCGGGCCGGAGCATCTTGTAGCGGCGGTCGCGCAGGAAATAGACCGACTGCACGTTGTCGACGCCCAGCACGCTCTGAAGCTGGCAGGGGTCGATGCAGATACCGCAGCGCGAGCAGGCTTCGAGCTGGAAACGGTCGTACGAAGTCGCCTTTTCGCCGGAACGAAGCCGGTAGCGGCGCAGGAAGATAAGCGGTATTTCCGTGAAGATGTGCATGTAGCGCGAGAACGGCAGCGCCACGAAGAAAAGCCCCAGGCAGGAGGAGTAGAACCACCATGCGGCGCTTTCGAGGTTCATCAGCGCGAGCATTCCGATGCGGTCGTGCATCCATTCGCCGAGGGTCCCGGTGAGGAACCCCCCCCCGCCGTAGAGGGCGCAGGTGGCGCTTTCGGCCAGCAGACGCGCCGGAAAGATGAACCACAGGGCCGACAGGGCGATGCGGTCGCCGAGGACGTGTTTGGTCGTGCGGCGCATGCCCAGCGCCTTGGACCGCAGTCGCTTGCCCCATGCCAGCGCCACGCCCGAAAGGACGAAAAGCAGCAGCAGGTCCATCGCGAAGTCGAAGAACGGCTTGTGTTCGAGGCTCGTTGCGAAGTACTTGAAAAAGACGTGTCCTTGCAGCGGGACATAGCGGAATCCCAAGTGGGCGACCGTCTCGATCCAGCCGACCGAGATAAGCAGGAACCACCCGAAAGCCAGCGACATGTGCATGTAGCCCAGCACGGGGTTGACCCGGAAAATGCGGCGGTGCAGCAGCGATTCGCAGAAGACTTCGCCGATGGCTCCGAAGGTCGCGCGCGAGGGCAGGCCGCGCAGAATCAGCATCTTGTCGGCGCGGGGCAGCCGCAGGAGCCATACGAGCCACTTGCCCAGCACGATGGCGAACATGGTTGTGGCGCCGATGATGAATGGCAGGCAGAACGGTGCGTAGAACTTCATGGTCAGAGGTCTCCCAATTTGTGTTTGATAAGCATGACCACCCCGCGCGTGTTGATGCCCCGCGGGCAGACGAGCCGGCATTTGCCGCACAGCATGCACTTGTTCATCTCCTCGTAGGCGCCCTGGTATTCGCCGCGGCGCACGAGGGTGTGGACCCTGCGGAAGTTGAATTCCGTCAGATTCCCGGCCGTGCAGACCGCCGTGCAGCTCCCGCATCCGATGCAGGTTTGCAGTTCGGGCATTTCGTGCAGGATTTCGTCGCTCCGGCGCAGGTTGTTGCGGTCGACGTCGATGGCCCGGGGCTTGGAAATCGTATATCCGAAGTTGATGGATGCCATGCCTTTACTCGTTCAGATAGTCCGCCGCGGCGTCGGCCGCTGCGATGGCTTCGTTGAGCGTCTCGCCGATGTTCTTGGGCGCCGTGACGGTCCCGGCGTAGAAAATGCCTTCGACGTTGCTTTCGACGTTGTGCAGGAAGTGGTCGCGCGGGGCCATGAATCCGCTCGGGGAGCGTTGCAGTCCGGCGCTTTCGGCCAGGGCGGCGCTGTCGTCGTTGGCCCGCATTCCGACCAGCAGAATCAGCATGTCGACGCTCATGCGCAGAGGGCGCCCCGTGAGGGTGTCTTCGGCCTTGATCTGGATGCGGCCGTCGAGCGTCGGCGCCGCTTCCGATATGCGGCCGCGGACGAAATGGACGTTGCATTTCTGCTGAGCTTCGCGGTACATCTCCTCGTAGCCCGGTCCGAACATGCGGATGTCCATGTAGAAGTTGAAGATGTCGGCTTCGGGGAAACGCTGCTTGAGTTCCATGGCCTGCTTCACGCCTGTGATGCAGCAGACGCGCGAGCAATGTTGCTGGCATACCTTTTCGTCGCGCGAACCCACGCAGTGCAGCAGGGCGATGCGCCGCGGAGCCGAGCCGTCGGCACGTGCCACACGGCCCTCGTTGAGCATCCGTTCGATGTCGGCCGAGGTGAAAACGTTGTCGTAGAGCCCGTAGCCGTATTCTTCCTTGATGGCGGCGTCGAACAGCGTGAAGCCCGACGCGAGCACCACGGCGTCGCAGTCGAGCCGCTGGCCGTCGGCGAGGGTCACGCTTTTGGGCGTGAGACTGCGGACTTCGGAACGGGTGCGTATCTCGATTTTTTTCTCCTCGATGCGGCGGCGCAGCTCCGTGAGCACCTCTTCCGCCGGAGTGAACGTGGGGAACAGCGCGTGCCAGCCCCGGAGCTTGCCGCCCGCTTCGGCTTCCTTTTCGAGAATGAGCGCTTCGATGCCCCGCTCTGCAAGGCGCAGGGCCGTCTGCATGCCCGCGGCACCGCCGCCTATGATGATAACCTTTTTCATACGAGTTTCTTCAGTTTCGGGCGGCCGCCTATTCGCGCATGTCGTAGAGCGTGTCGGGCGGGCAGCCGTTGACCACCGCCGAAGCGGGTTTGCCTATGTATTTGCCGTTGCGGCCCAGGTATTTGGCCGCAGGGTCGTAGTCGATGCCCATCTTGTCCAGGAGCGGTTCCACGTCGACCTGGTGCATCTGCATGCCCAACACCCACGGGTCGTAGCCCAGCACCAGCCCGGCCATCTCCTCGTAGGTCAGCACCGGGATGCCGTGGCCGTTCTCGCCGTAGGTCGTGCCCTCCATTTCGGCGATGGCGTACTGCCATTTGTCGAGGAACATGGCGCAGCCCGGGCAGTTGGCCACGATGAAATCGGGTTTGTAGGGGGCCATGCTTTCCAGCTTCTTGTGCGAGTTGGCAATCGAATAGCCGCGGTTGGCCTGCACCAGGTAGTTGCGGAATCCGAAGCCGCAGCAGTGGCGCCGTTCGGGATAGTCGACGCACTGGCCGCCCCACGATTCGATCATGCCGGCCAGCACGTAGGGGAATTCCGATCCGCCGATGCCCGATTTCGGGAAAATCTTGGCGTAGTGGCAGCCGATGTGCTCGACCACGTGCAGCGGTTCGCCCGTGAGGGCGTTCACCAGCTTGTGCTTGGCTTTGCGGGCGATTTCCTCGCGGAAGTGGAACATCACGTCCGAGGTGTGGGCCAGGCTGGCCGGCTTGCGGAATTCGCGGCCCGTGGCTTTCAGCAGATTCTCGCGCGTCCTCTCCTCCGTCTCGGGGAACTCCTCCCACGTGGCGAGAATCTCGGAATAGACGCCGAACGAGGTGATGCACGAGGCCACGAAATTCTCGTAGCCCGCTTCGGTCATCAGGGCGAACTGACGCGCCACGACGGTCATGATCGTTTCGAGCGGCACGATGTCCGAGTGGTAGCCGATGCCCGTGCACGACGAGTGCTTGGGGTCGTCCAGCAGGTCGCGGCCGAGGTCGTTCTGCAGGATGTCGATGAACGCCTTTTCGCTGCCCGGGAAAAAGTTCTGGCGGATGCAGCTGCGCGCGTAGTAGTAGCGGTCGTCGGCTATCTGTTTCTGGTATTCTTTCCAGCTGTTGCGTTTCATGGCGTCGGTCAGTAATGTTCGTTGCTGTTGTTCAGAAAGACGTCCATCATGTATCGTTGGTCGGCGCCCTCCTCGTAGCCCAGTTCGCGGGCCTTGCGGTCGGAGTGCCGTTCGATGCTCTCGAACATGGCCTTGCCGCCGCTCACCTCGAAAATGCGGTCGATTTCGCCGAGCGACTCTTCGTCCAGACGCCGCAGGGCTCCGGCTCCGTGCCGCATGTAGACCGGGGTGAATTGGGGGAAAATATCCTTGTCGTGGTCGAAAATCCACTTCCAGACGGTGCCTTGTTCGGGGTGCAGGTCGGGTTTGACCAGCCGCGGTACGATGCAGTAGCCCGTGCGCAGGATGTTGTCGCCGATGATGCGTTTGAGGGCCAGCTGCTGGCGTCCCTTTTCGCTTTCGGCGAAGAATCCCAGTTTCTGCGACAGCGTGCGCAGGGCCTGGATCACATAGCCCGGCGTGTTGCCGCGCGGGCAGCGGGGGCGGCACGACATGCACTCGCCGCAGTACCAGATGGTGTCGCCTTTCAGAAGACGTTCGATGGCCTCTTCGTCGCGGGTCTGTACGATGCTGACGATCTGCCGCGGGTCGTAGTTGTAGAACTCCGCCGCCGGGCAGACACCCGTGCAGACGCCGCAGTTCATGCAGGAGTTGAGCCCCTCGCGGAACCGCACGTCTTCCATCAGCATGTCGAAATATTTTGCCATGTTCGCAGTATCCTTTGCTCGGCAAAGGTACTCATTATCGGCCGCCTGCGAGGTGGTATAAATACCTAATTTCGGGTTGTCGGACCGATTGGACGGGTCGATATGGCATTTGCGGCCCCGGGCTGTTGAAACGTTTTAGCAAGCTGCTAAAACGATTTAATGGGGCGTCTATCGCCGTTCGTAGGTCTCGAAGACGAACGGGTGGGGGTAGGTTTCGCCGTGCGGAAAGGCTTCCGACGCGACGAGCCGCCACTGCGCCGGGTCCCATTCGGGGAAACGGGTGTCGCCCTCGTAGGGATGTTCGACGCGGGTGAGGTAGAAGCGGTCGGCCAAGGGGAGCGCTTCGGCGTAAATCTGCGCGCCGCCGATGATGAAGACTTCTTCTTCGGCGGCGAAAAGCGCCAGCGCTTCGGTCAGCGAGTGCACGACTTCGCAGCCTGCGATTGCTATCTCTTGCCGCGAGACGACTATGTTGCGGCGGTTGGGCAGCGGGCGGCCCAGCGATTCGTAGGTTTTGCGTCCCATGACCACCGGATGGCCCGTCGTCAGCGCCTTGAAGTGCTGCAGGTCTTCGCGGATGTGCCACAGCAGCGTGTTCTTGTCGCCGATTACTCCGTTCGACGCTACGGCAACTATTATTGAAATCATAGGTTTTCTGCGATTTGATTGTTTCCGGTCCATTGCCCCCCCCCTCGCAATGACGTTCTGCCTTGTACGTTGTGCGGTCAGAATGACATCGGTGCCTTGATGGCGGGCCAGGGGTCGTAGCCGGAGAGTGTGAAATCGTCGTAGCGGAAATCGAAGACCGACTTCACATCGGGGTTGAGCCGCATGACGGGCAGGGGCCGCGGAGCGCGGGAGAGCTGCTCGTCGACCTGCTCCATGTGGTTGAGGTAGAGGTGCGTGTCGCCCAACGTGTGGATGAATTCGCCGGGCCGCAGTCCGCACACCTGCGCCATCATCTGCGTGAGCAGCGCATAGGACGCGATGTTGAACGGTACTCCGAGGAACGTGTCGGCGCTTCGCTGGTAGAGCTGGCACGAGAGACGTCCCTCGGCTACGTAGAATTGGAACAGCACGTGGCACGGCGGCAGGGCCATTTCTTCGACTTCGGCGACGTTCCATGCCGAAACGATGATGCGCCGCGATTCGGGGTTCTTCCGAATCAGTTCCGCGGCCTGCGCGATCTGGTCGATGGTTCCGCCGTCGGGCCGCGGCCACGAACGCCATTGGTAGCCATAGACGTGGTTGAGGTCGCCATAGCGGTAGCCCTCTATGGGCGATTCGGCGCCTGCCGATGCGAGAAACGCATCGCGGTCCAGCGGGCGGATTCCCCGTGCCGCGCACAGCTCGCCGTAATAGCGGTAGGCGTCGTTGTCCCAGATATGTACGCCGTTTTCGACCAAGCAGCGGATGTTCGTGTCGCCGCGCAGGAACCACAGCAGTTCGTGGATAACCCCTTTCAGAAAGACTTTCTTGGTCGTCAGCAGCGGGAATCCCTCGCTCAGGTCGAACCGCATCTGATGGCCGAACACGCTTTTCGTGCCCGTGCCCGTGCGGTCGCCGCGGATGACACCTTCGGTTCGGATGCGGCGCAGGAGGTCGAGATATTGTTTCATCGGTCGAATCGTTTGAGGGTCAGTTCGCCCGTGTCGTCGAGCACGGCGTAGGCAGGGGTCTCTTCCCAGCAGCCCAGATGGACCGTGTGGAGCCCCGCTTCGCGGTAGTCGCGGGCGAAATGCAGATGGCCGAATACGAAATGGTCTATGGGCGGCTCGGGGTGGGTAGCTGCATAGTTGCGGGCATATTCGATCAGCGGCTCGGTCATGGCGGCGGTGGGGGCTCCCTCGGCGTGGTGCGATTTGCGCGAGCGTCCGCTCCACCAGCGGCCGAAACGCACCGCCCAGTCGGGATGCACGCCCCACGAAAAGAGCCAGCGCAGGGCCCGCGACCGGAAGACGCGGTTCAGCAGTTTGAGCAGCGGCTGTCCGTCTATCTGCATGTTGTCACCGTGGGCGATGAAAATCCGGCGGCCGCAGAGCGTCATGACCTGCGGCGAGGTGCAGACCTCCACGCCGCATTCGCGGGCGAGGCAGTCGCCCGTCCACATGTCGTGGTTGCCCGTGAACAGCACCACGCGCACGCCCCGGTCGGTCAGCTCGGCCAGCTTGCCCAGCACGCGGGCATAGCCTGTCGGGATGACCCGGCGGTACTCGAACCAGAAATCGAAAATGTCGCCTACGAGGAGAATCGCTTCGGCATCTTTGCCCGCGAGGTCGAGCCACGCGAGGAACTTCCGTTCGACGGCGCGGGCCGCCGCCGGGTCGCCACCTCCGAGGTGGACATCGGATGCGAAGTAGACGGGCATGGCTTATCGGGTCAGCTCGTCGAGTTTGCGTTCGAGACTTTTGCCGTAGATGTCCTTGGCCACGAGCGTGCCGTTCTTGTCGATGAGGAAGTTGGCGGGCAGCTTGCTGATGTTGTAGAGACCCACGGCCGCCGAAGCGCGTCCGCGCAGGTCGCTCACCGAAATCCACGGCAGACGCTGTTCCTGCACGGCTGTAATCCACGCGGCTTTCGAGGTGTCGAGCGACACCTGGTAGACCTCAAACGAGGTGGGGGCGTCGGCATATTTGCGGTAGGTCTCTTTCAGTTCGGCGTTGAGGGTGTTGCTGTTGCCCGCTTCGGCCGACCAGAAGTCGATCAGAACCACCTTGCCCGCGAGCGACGAGAGCCGGATTTTACGGCCGTAGATGTCGTGCAGCTCCAGGTCGGGATAGCCCATTTCCGAGACCTTGGAGGTCAGGCTGATGCGGGCGTCCATGCGGGCGATTTCGCCCAGCAGGGGCTGCAGGTAGGGCGATTCGGGGTAGCGTTCTTCGATGGCTTCGGCCACGGTGCGGAAGTAGACCACGTCGCTGTCGCCGTTGAAAAGGTAGGTGTCGCCGGGCAGCCGCTGATACAGGGCGTAGACGGCGGCCAGCGAAGCCTTGTTTTCGATGATGAAGCGGAGCTGTTCGCGGCGGATGCGGAAATATTCGGCCGTGTATTCCTTGCCCAGTGCCTTGCGCTGTGCTTCCGCCAGGTCCTGCCGGGCGAACTGCGCGGCGATGGCGTCGAGTTTCTGCGCTCCGGCGACGTAGGGCTGGTAGAACTGCCGAAGCAGCTCCGTCTCTTCGGAGCCGTCGACCGTGTAATTGCGGACGACGCTGCCTACGGCGTTCACCGTCAGGCGGTCGCCCCCGGCAATCAGCAGCGGAATCCGCTCGCCGTTGCACACGAGGTTGTAGAGCGACGGCGTGGCGGCCACGTCCTTGAGCCGGAACTTGTAGCCGCCGTCGGGACCCAGGGCGGCCGAGTCGATGATCGTCTGCGCCAGCGGGGTGACCTGTTCGAGGTAGACGCTGCGGGCTTCGCTGCCCGCGAAACGGCCTGCGAGGGTCGCCTTCGTCGAGCGGCATCCGGTGGCCAGGAGGGCTGCGGCGAGCAGGGCGCCGAGCGTAAGTCTGTTCATGTTGCTGAGTTTTCGCATGGTCGGGGTTCAACGACAGAACGGGCCGGAGCGTAGTCGGGGCGGCGTCTGTCTTCTATCTACAAATATAGGGATAATCCAATAATGGCGCAAGTTTTATTTCTGCGAATTGCGCCGCTGGCCGTTTTTCTGGAAATTGCGGCTGCCGTGCTGCTGGTTGCGGCCGCGCTGCATGCGCTGCTGACGCTGCTGTCCGCCTTTCTGCGGACGCGCCGAAAAGTGCTGTTTATAGTCGCTTCGGAGATTATTCAAGGCCGTTTCGTCGATCTGCACGGCACCTGCGGACATTTGTCTGATGTCCTTTATGATGATTTCGTTGTTGGGGTGCTCCTGGTTGTATTCGTAGCTCTTGGCACGCATGTAGCAAGCCAGGTTGCTGACCGTCCGTGCCACGGCGCCGGGGTTGTTCGCCTCGCCCAGTTTGCGGAGCATCTGGCCCACGTACTTGCCGTAGTGCTTATGGCTCAGACGGCTCTGGGCGTAGGGCATCCGGTGGGGCGGCGCGGTGAGCTCCTGCCGCGAGGGACGCGGGTAGGGCGAATCGACATCGAGCTGGAAATCAGACATGATGAACATGTGGTCCCAGAGCTTGTGGGTGTAGTCGGCCGTGTCGCGCAGCAGGGGGAACAAGTTGCCCATGACGGCGATGACGGCGCGTGCCTGGCGGTTGCGTTCGCGGCGGTCCTCGATGAGCGACAGCGAATCGATCATCTCCTGGATGTGGCGCCCGTATTCGGGCAGATACAGCTTGCGGCGTGTGTAATTGTAGTTCTTTTTCATGGTTGTCGTTGTGGTCGCGGCGGCTGTTTCATGCGGTCGGCCGCGAGGTCCGGCAGGTCGTTTGCAGTGGTGCGATTCGGGCTGTTTCTGCGGGCCGGAATCCGGCTGCCGGACCGGGCCCGGAAATTGGTTTTACGCGGCGGAAAGCCCTACCTTTGGGTCGGAAGCCGGGTTTCGGGGCCTTTGCGGACCCGTTGCGGCCGGGGCCGCTGCGATGCCGCCCGCTGCTTCCGCGAAGCGGTTTCTGCTGCCGTGGCGGCAGGGTTCGGCTCCGACAAAAGTAGGTAAAATTTCAGAAAAAACAATTATGGCAAAGGTTTTAATTCTCGACCGTTCAAAAAGTATGCGAAACACGCTGCGCGAGCGGCTCGAATACGAGGGTTTCTCGACCGAGGCGGTCGAGGACGAAGCCGCAGCGTCGGAGATGTGCCGTAAGATTCCGTTCGACGTCATTCTCTCCGACACGGGCTGCAAGGTCCCCGATACGGGCGTTCCGTTCATCGTCCTCTCGGCCGAGGCGTCCATTGATTCGGCGGTCGAGGCGGTGCGCAGCGGAGCCCGCGATTACCTTACCAAGCCCGTCGACATGAACCGGCTGCTGCGGTCGATTCACCGCACCATCGACGACCCGGCGCCCGAACCCGCCGCCGCTCCTGCGCGCCGCGCGCGCCGGGCCCATGCCATGCACGCCGAGGAGATTATCGGCACTTCGGAACGTATCGGGCAGGTGCGGCAGCTCATCGACAAGGTTGCGCCCTGCGACGCGCGCGTGCTGATTACCGGCGAGAACGGCACCGGCAAGGAACTGGTGGCCCGTTGGCTGCATGCCAAAAGCCCCCGTTCGGCCGCTCCGTTCGTTGAGGTCAACTGTGCCGCCATCCCCTCCGAGCTTATCGAAAGCGAGCTTTTCGGCCACGAGCGGGGGGCCTTCACCTCGGCCATCAAACAGCGTAAGGGCAAGTTCGAGCAGGCCGACGGCGGCACGCTTTTCATGGACGAAATCGGCGACATGTCGCTCGCCGCGCAGGCCAAGGTGCTGCGGGCGTTGCAGGAAAGCAAGATAAGCCGCGTCGGCAGCGACAAGGACATCGATGTCGACGTGCGGGTCATCGCCGCCACCAACAAGAACCTGCGCGAGGAGATCGACAAGGGCAATTTCCGCGAGGACCTCTACCACCGCATCGGTGTCGTGGTCGTGCGGGTGCCTGCCTTGCGCGACCGTGCGGGCGACATCCCCGAGCTGGTCGGCCATTTCATCCGCGTCATTTCGGCCGAATACAACCTCCCGCCCAAGAAAATCGACCCCGAAGCGCTGGCCGCCCTGCAAGCCAAGCCGTGGACGGGCAATATCCGCGAGCTGCGCAACGTCATCGAGCGGCTGCTCATCCTCAGCGAGGAGAAGATTACGGCCGACGACGTCAAGAACTATTGTTAGAGTATTCCGAGCAGTTCTTCGGCCCGGTCGATGATGTTGTCCGCGCCTGCCTGTTCGAGTTCGGCGCGGGTGCGGAATCCCCACGCGACGCCGGCTGACCGCACTCCTGCGGCCTTGGCCGTCTCTATGTCGATGCCCGAATCGCCTATGTAGAGGGTCCGTTCGCGCGCGATGCCCGTGCGGGCCAATATCTCTTCCACCACCGCCGGGTCGGGCTTCAGCGCCACCCCTGCGCGCTGCCCGAAAACCGGATCGAACGGTATTTGCGGGAAGAAAAGCCGGACGAGCTTTTCGGTGCCTGCCTGAAACTTGTTGGAAGCCACGGCCAGCCGCACGCCCCGGCGCACCAGCTCGGAGAGCAGTTCGGGGATGCCGGGGTAGGGTTTGGTGTAGGTGTCGATATGTTCGGTGTAGTAGCGCACGAAGTCAGCCCGCATCAGCGTCACGTTCTCGGGCGAGCGCAGCGGTTCGGGCAGGGCCCGTTCCACCAGCCGCATGATGCCATTGCCCACGAAGCCGCAATATTCGTCGTAGGAGTGCTGCGGCAGTCCGCGCAGCGCCAGCGAGGCGTTGCACGCCACGGCCAAGTCGCCGATGGTGTCGAGCAGCGTGCCGTCGAGGTCGAAAATCGCCAGTTCGGTCTTCATCGTTTTCTGCGGATGCGTCCGTCCACGGCCGCTGCCGCGAGCGACATCAGCGGACTGACTATGTTGAAGATGCAGTAGGGCATGTAGACGAAGGTCGATACACCCAGCACCGTGGCCTGCGTCATGCCGCACGAATTCCACGGCACGAGTACCGAGCAGACCGTGGCCGAATCCTCGACCGAGCGGCTGAGCAGGCGCGCATCGAGCCCCCGTTCGGCGTACAGCTCGCGGAAAAGGCGTCCCGAAAGAATGATGGAAATGTATTGGTCGGCCGTGCAGAGGTTGAAGAAGATGCCCGCACCCACGGTCGAGGCCACGGCCGGAAACCTGCGGCGCACCAGCCGCAGGAAGATTCCGGTGAGCGACCGCAGCATGCCGCTGCCCGTCATCACGCCGCCGAAGCACATGGCGCAGATAATCAGCCACACGGTGTTGAGCATGCCGGCCATGCCGCGTGTGGCAATCAGTTCGTTGAGCTGGAGGTTGCCCGTTTCGATGGCCGTCGGGCCGAAGCAGGTCATCAGCACCCCCTTGAATCCCGAGAGGAATCCGAGTTTTTCGACCCCCGCCACTTCGGCCACCAGCCCGGGCTGTGCGGCAAGCATGGCGATGCAGGCGAATACCGTGGCGGCGAAGAGGGTGACGATTGCCGGGAGCTTGCGCGCGATAAGCAGGCCCGTCGCCAGCGGCACCAGCAACAGCCACGGCGTGATGCGGAACGAGGCGCGCAGCGTCTCGGCGTAGAGTTGTGCGTGGGTGCCGGTTTCGTGGTCGAGCGTGAGGCCCGCTACGGTGAAGACAGCCAGCGCAAGGAGCATCGACGGCACGGTGGTGCGCAGCATGTAGCGGATGTGGGCGAAGACGTCGACCCCGACGGTCGAGGAGGCCAGCACCGTGGTGTCGGAGAGCAGCGACAGCTTGTCGCCGAAGTAGGCGCCCGAGATGATGGCTCCGGCCACCCAGCCTTCGGGGAATCCCATCGCCCGGCCGATGCCCATCAGTGCCACGCCGATGGTGGCGATGGTCGTCCACGAACTTCCGGTCATCAGCGACACTCCGGCGCAGATGACCGAAGTGGCTACCAGGAAGAACGACGGATGCAGGATTTTCAGACCGTAGCATATCATCGTCGGGACTACGCCGCTGACCATCCACGACCCTGCTATGGCGCCGATGAGCAGCAGGATGATGATGGCCGACGCCGAAGCGCGGATGTTGTCGATGACGGCTTCTTCGAGCACCGCCCAGCGGCAGCGGTAGATGCCTATCGAGAGCATCACGCAGACCGAGGCGGCCGACAGCAGGGCGATCTGGCTGCCTCCGTCGATGGCGCCGCCGCCGAAGCAGCGGATCACTACGTAGAGCAGCAGCGTGAGTACCGCCAGCGGGATGACCGCCACCCACGGCGACGGTGTTTTCGTTGTTTCGTGTTGCATTTTTCTGACCGGATAACCTGACCGGGGGCAAAAATACAAAATAAAGTGCAACGGCGGAATACGGCGGGCGGTTTGCGGCGATTTTTGCGGAGCGTGCGGCAAATGCGTGCGGCCGATGATGGCGTTTCTCAGACGGGTGGTGTTCTTCTATGTCGACGGGTTCCGGGCGATGACCCTCGGCCGGACCTTGTGGGCCATTGTCCTGGTCAAGCTCTTCGTCATGTTCGCCGTGCTCCGGCTTTTCTTCTTCCCCGATTTGCTCGCCGGGAAAAGCGCGCCCCAGCAGGCGGCCTGCGTGCTGGAGCAGCTCACCGGAATTTGAAATCCTGAATCGAATATGGTTTCCGATTATTTGCAGACCGTCGACTGGTCGCGGGCGCAGTTCGCTCTGACGGCCGTCTATCATTGGCTTTTCGTGCCGCTCACGCTCGGGCTGAGCGTGCTGGTCGCCATCATGGAGAGTTGCTGGGTGCGCACCGGCGACGAGTTCTGGCGGCGGACCGCCCGTTTCTGGATGCGGCTGTTCGGGGTCAATTTCGCCATCGGCGTGGCCACGGGGCTCATCCTCGAATTCGAGTTCGGCACCAACTGGTCCAACTATTCCTACTTCGTCGGCGATATTTTCGGCGCGCCGCTCGCCATCGAGGGCATCATGGCGTTCTTCCTCGAAACCACCTTCATTGCCGTCATGTTCTTCGGGTGGGACAAGGTGAGCCGTAGGGTCCACCTCACCGCTACGTGGCTCACGGCCGTCGGCGCCAGCCTTTCGGCCTGGTGGATTCTGGTGGCCAACGCCTGGATGCAGTATCCCGTCGGGTGTACGTTCAACCTGGGGAGCGTGCGCAACGAAATGACCTCTTTCTGGGAGGTCGCCTTTTCGCCCGTCGCCGTCAACAAGTTTTTCCATACCGTCGCTTCGTCGTTCATGCTCGCCGCGCTGTTCGTCGTCGGCGTCAGCGCGTGGTATCTCCTGCGCCGCCGCGAGGAGCGGATGGCCCGGCAGAGCATCGGCGTGGCGTCGGTGTTCGGATTCGTCTTCGCGCTCGTCACCGCCTTTACGGGCGACCGTTCGGGGGCGCTTGTCGCCCGCGTCCAGCCCATGAAGCTGGCCGCTTTGGAGGCGCTCTACAACGGTCAGGCCGGGGCGCCGCTCACGGTCGTCGGGGTGCTCCGGCCCGCAGGCAGCCGCACGGCCGACGATCCTTTCTATTTCGGGTTAGGCGTTCCCAAATTGTTGTCGGTCATGAGTTTCCGCGATGCGCAGGCCTATGTGCCGGGTATCGGCGACCTGTTGGCGGGCAATCCGAAGCAGGGGATTTTGTCGGCCGCCGAGAAGATGGCCCGCGGCCGGGTGGCGGTCGCAGAGCTGGCCCGTTACCGGGCGGCTTCGGAAGCGGGCGACCGCCGGACGATGGCCGCCGTGGGGCGTAAGTTCGACCCGACGACCTCCGAGGGCGAGGAGTTCCTGAGCGAATATTTCGCCTATTTGGGTTACGGTTATCTGGAGACGCCCGCGCAGCTGGTGCCCAACGTGCCGCTGCTTTTCTATTCGTTCCGCGTCATGGTCGGCGCCGGAGTCCTCTTTATCGTGGTGCTGGGCGTCGTGTGGTGGCTCAACCGCCGCAACCGGCTTGCGTCAAAGCGGTGGCTGCTGCGGACATGCGTGTGGATGATTCCGCTGGCCTATCTCGCTTCGCAGGCGGGGTGGGTGGTGACCGAGGCGGGGCGCCAGCCGTGGGCCATTCAGGACCTGATGCCCGTGGGGGTCGCCGCCTCGAAGATTCCCGGCGCTTCGGTCAGCGTCACGTTCTTCCTTTTTCTCGCTCTTTTTACGGCGCTGTTCGTCGCTGAAGTGAGCATTCTCCTGCGGCAGATTAAAATCGGTCCCGATGCGGCCGGAAATTCCGAACCCCAGAAACTCTGATATTTATGGATACGTTCATCTTCATGCAGGTTTTTTCGCTCGGGCATGGCCCGGAGGGGGGCGGCTCTTCGGAAGCGTTCGCTTTCTTGCAGCACTACTGGTGGTTCTTGATTTCGCTTTTGGGAGCTTTGCTCGTTTTTCTGCTTTTCGTGCAGGGCGGGCAGGCGCTGTTGTACAGCATCGGCCGGACCGACGAGGAGCGTTCGTTGGCGGTCAATGCGCTGGGGCGCAAGTGGAAACTGACTTTCACGACGCTGGTCGTCTTCGGCGGCGCATTCTTCGCGTCGTTCCCGCTTTTCTATTCGACTTCGTTCGGCGGGGCGTTCTACGTGTGGATGGCGGTTCTGTTCTGTTTCGTGGTGCAGGCCGTGGCTTACGAATATCGCCGCAAGCCTGCCAACGTGCTGGGCGCAAAAACGTTCGATGCGTTTTTGCTGGTCAACGGCATCTTGGGCCCGTTCTTGCTGGGCACGGCCCTTTCGACCCTTTTCACCGGGGCCCCGTTCACCGTCGACCGGCTTAATCTGGCCGACCCCGGCACCAACGGCAGCACCGTCATTTCGCAATGGACCACCCCGTGGTATGGGCTCGATGCGCTGGCCGTCGTGTGGAACCCGGTGCTGGGCGTCGTTGTCGTTCTGCTCGCTATGACGCTCGGCTGTCAGTATCTGATGAATAGTGTCGGTGACGAACCCGTTTTTTGCCGGGCCCGCAGGCGGATGTTGTTTTGCGGGTGCGGATTCGTGCCTTTCTTCGTGGCGTGGCTGGTGCATCTGCTTTTTGCCACGGGTTACACGGAGAATCCGGCCGGGCTGATTACAGCCGAACCTTATAAATATCTGCACAACTTTTCTCAGATGCCTTTTCTGGCTGTCGGGCTCGCGGTCGGCGTGGGGTTGGTGCTGTGGAGCGTTTATGCGGGCTGGCGCGGCAGCCGCAAGGCTATTTGGTACGGCGGTGCCGGAACGGTGCTCGCCGTCTTAGCGCTGCTGCTTTGTGCCGGATGGAATCACACGGCTTATTACCCCTCGCTGGCCGACATGCAGTCGTCGCTGACGATCCGCAACTCGTCGTCGAGCCTTTTCACGCTGCGGGTGATGGCATATGTTTCGCTGCTGGTTCCGTTCGTGCTGGCTTATATATGGTATGCGTGGCGGGCCGTCAGCCGCAGGCCGCTCACACGCGGCGAGCTGCATGGCGACGGACACCAATATTGAAAGATGCGGGGCCTCATCCGAGGCCCCGCATTCGTTTCCGTCCGTCCGGACTTATTCTTTCGTCTCGCCGAACGGATATTGGTTCTGGTGCACGTCGTCGAAGCGCATGCCCTTTTCGTAGGTCTTCATCGCGCGGCGCGACATGCCCATCGACGAGAATCCGCCGTCGTGGAAGAGGTTCTGCATCGTCACCTTGCGCGTGAAGTCCGAGAAGAGCGTCAGCACGTAGTCGGCGCAGTCTTCGGCCGTGGCGTTGCCCAGCGGCGACATGTTTTCGGCGAACGACATCAGGTCGCCCAGCCCCAGCACGCCGTTGCCCGCCGTGGTCGGCGTGGGCGACTGCGAGACGGTGTTGATGCGCACGTGCTTCTCACGGCCGTAGATGTAGCCGAAGCTCCGGGCTATGGATTCCAGCAGCGCCTTGGCGTCGGCCATGTCGTTGTAGCCGTAGAGCGTACGCTGGGCGGCGATGTACGACAACGCCACGATCGAGCCCCATTCGTTGATGGCGTCCTTCTTGCGCGCTACCTGGATGGCCTTGTGGAACGAAACGGCCGAGATGTCGAGCGTTTTCGACAGATAGTCGTAGTCCAGGTCGTCGTAGGTGCGGCCCTTGCGGACGTTGGGCGACATGCCGATGGAGTGGAGCATGAAGTCGAAGCGGCCGCCGAAGTGCTCCATCGTCTTGTCGATGAGGTTCTCCAGGTCTTCCACGCTCGTCGCGTCGGCCGGAACCACTATCGTGTTGCACTTTTTGGCCAGCTCGCCGATGGTGCCCATGCGGATGGATATGGCCGTATTCGTGAGGACGATTTCGGCGCCTTCCTCTACTGCCCGTTCCGCCACTTTCCAGGCGATGGACTGCTCGTTGAGCGCTCCGAAAATCAGACCTTTCTTTCCTTTGAGTAATTGAGATGCCATGTTGTACAAGGTTAAAATTCCGGACAAAAGTAACAAAATTTTTTCAATCGCTCCTTTCCGGCCGTTTTTATCGGTTTAATTCCGTGCAGGCTTTTCCGCTTCGGCAGGGTCCGGATCGATTCGGCCTGCGTCCGCTCCGGCACGCGAATTGTCGGAGAGCAGACAGCTTTAATTTAACAAGTTTTACGATGAAAAATGTAACTTACCTTATCGAGCGGTCGAAGCAGGCCGTGCGTTACTGGTGGCTGATGCTGCTCATCGGCATCGCGCTTTTCGTGCTCGGAATCCTCGTGTTCGTCTATCCCGCTCAGAGTTACGTAAGCATGGCGGTGCTTTTCGGCTGGGTCATCCTCGCCGCAGGTATCCTGGAGGTCGTGCTCTCGGCTTCGAGCGATCATTTCGTCACGGGCCGCGGCTGGATGTTGGCCGGGGGTGTCATTCAGATTATTCTGGGTCTGATTCTGGTGTTCAATGTCGCCCTTTCGGCCGTCACGCTGCCTATCGTGCTCGGGTTCTGGCTCCTGTTCCGTGGTTTCAGCACCATCGGTCTGGGCGGCGACATGCGGGCCATGGGCATCTCGGGCGCCGGTTGGACCATCGTCGGCGGGGTTCTGCTGCTGCTGTGCGCCCTGTGGATGCTTTTCCAGCCGCTGGTCTTCGGCACGGCGTTCGTGGTCGTATGGCTCGGGGTCGCGCTGCTTTTCGCAGGCGTTTCGGCCATGGCGCTCTCGTTCCAGCTGCGGACCGCCCACCGCTGTCTGGCGAAGGGCGACTGCTGAGAAGCGTACGCCGTATGATAAACCGGGGAGCGAACTCCCCGGTTTTTTTCGTGCAAAAACGAGAGGAACCGGACACGTCCGGTTCCTCTCCCCATCAAAAACTAATTGAATAACTAACCTTGTTAAAAATCGTCCGCAGGCCGCAGCACGTCCGAGAGATAGTGGTGCAGGTAGTAGAGGTCGGCTTCGTCGCGAATCACTTCCTTGAGCATCAGTTCGTCGTCTTCGGAGTTGGCACTGTCGGACACTTCGTTTTTGTCAATATCCTCCATAGGCAAGTCTCTTTTTATATGGATAACGCAGTGTCTACGGCGAATATTGTGCAGAACTCAGCACAGAACCAGATTTTTTTCCTTGATCATGCGCCGCAGGTTGATGAGCGCGTAGCGCATCCGTCCCAGCGCGGTGTTGATGCTCACGCCTGTCTGCTCGGCGATTTCCTTGAAGCTCTGCCCGCCGAAGTAGCGCATCATCACCACTTCGCGCTGTTCGGGCGGCAGCATCTCGATCAGCATCCGCACGTCGCTTTCGATTTGGCGGCTCACGATTTCGTCTTCGACCGTCTTCTCGGCCAGGCGCAGCGAGCCCAGCAGGTCGTAGCCCGCTTCGGCTTCGGTCACCGATTTGTCCTGGCGCCGGGCCCGGAAGTGGTCGATTACCTGGTTGTGGGCTATGCGGAGTATCCACGAAAGGAATTTTCCGTTGTCGCAGTAGCGGCCTTCGTCGATGACGCGCACCGCTTTGATGAATGTCTCCTGAAAGATGTCTTCCGCCACGTCGCGGTCCTTGACCAGCATCCGTATGTAGTCGCGCACGCGGCGGCTGTGGCGTTCGATGAGTTGCGAAATGGCGCTCCGGTCCCCCGAAAGGTATCGGCTGAGCAATACCCGGTCATTCGACTGTACGTTCATACTCTTCTCCTCAATTTGGTTGCAAAGAGTAGAATTTTCTCGATAGGCGATCCGTTTTTTTTGCGTTGTTGCGAATTCGAGCCAGCGGCTCCGGCCTTCGGTTCCGGTCTTCCGGAGCGGCCTTGCTTCGGCAAGGTAAGCACTTTTTCCCGAAATACCAAACCGGCTTCCACTCCGTCCGAACCCGTCCGGGCTCTTTTTTGCGTCGTGCGGAAGTGCAAATTTCGTGCCGTGACGGCCTTTCCGGCCAGGTTTTTCCGGCGTTTTGTCTGCCCGCCGTTTTCCGGTCAACCGACCGTTTTCGCCGGTGAAATGTGCGGCTGTCCGTCATGAAAAACGCGCCGGAATTGCTCCGGCGCGCATGGACAAACGGTTTCCCGAAATCTTTAGTAGCTCCGGGCGAACAGGACGCGGCGGTGCGACGGTTTGCCCGAGAAGACGCAGACGCCCTCTTCCTCTTCGGCGCCGACCGGAATGCAGCGGATCGTGGCTTTCGTGGCCTCCTTGATGGCCACTTCGGTTTCGACCGTGCCGTCCCAGTGGGCCGATATGAAGCCGCCCTTTTCGTCGAGCACGCGCTTGAATTCGTCCCACGTGTCGACGCGCGTAATCATCGAATTGCGGTAGTCGAGCGCCTTGCGGAAAATGTTGTGCTGGATGTCGGTCATCAGGGTTTCGATATGTCCGGCCAGCCCCTCCTGCGAAAGGGTCTCCTTTTCCAGCGTGTCGCGGCGCACGAGTTCCACCGTGCCGTTCTCCATGTCGCGGCCGCCCATCGCTAAGCGTACAGGTACGCCCTTGAGCTCGTACTCCGCGAACTTGAAGCCCGGGCGTACGTTGTCGCGGTCGTCGATTTTCACGCTGATGCCTTTGGCCCGCAGTTCGGCGGCGATTTGCTCGAACCGGGCCACGATTTCGGCCAGCTGCTCGGCCGTCTTGTAAATCGGTACCATCACCACCTGAATCGGCGCGAGTTTCGGCGGCAGCACCAGGCCGTTGTTGTCCGAGTGGGCCATGATAAGGGCGCCCATCAAACGGGTCGAAACGCCCCACGAGGTAGCCCATACGTATTCCAGCTTGCCCTCCTTGTTGACATACTGCACGTCGAACGCCTTGGCGAAGTTCTGCCCCAGGAAGTGCGACGTGCCGCTTTGCAGGGCCTTGCCGTCCTGCATCAGCGCTTCGATGGTCAGCGTGTCCTCGGCTCCGGCGAAGCGCTCGTTGGGCGATTTGTGGCCCACCACCACCGGTACGGCCATCCATTCCTCGGCGAACTGCTGGTACACGTGAATCATCTTCGTGGCTTCCTCGATGGCTTCCTCGCGCGTCGCATGGGCCGTGTGGCCCTCCTGCCACAGGAATTCGGCCGTGCGCAGGAACAGTCGCGTGCGCATCTCCCAGCGGACCACGTTGGCCCACTGGTTGCACAGAATCGGCAGGTCGCGGTACGACTGAATCCAGTTCTTATAGGTGTTCCAGATGATCGTCTCCGACGTCGGACGTACGATCAGCTCCTCTTCCAACTTGGCGTCCGGATCGACCACCACTCCCTTGCCTTCGGGGTCGTTCTTGAGCCGGTAGTGGGTCACTACGGCGCATTCTTTGGCAAATCCCTCCACGTGGTGCGCTTCCTTGGAGAAGAACGACTTGGGGATGAACAGCGGGAAGTAGGCGTTCTGATGGCCCGTTTCCTTGAACATTCGGTCCAGAGCGTCGTGCATCTTTTCCCAGATGGCATAGCCGTAGGGTTTGATTACCATGCAGCCGCGTACGGCCGAGTTTTCGGCCAGCCCCGCCTTGACCACCAGGTCGTTGTACCATTGCGAGTAGTTCTCGTCCGATTTGGTCAGGTCCTTGAGTTCCTTTGCCATAGTGCTGATTTGCGTTTTAGCTTTTTTCGTGCTGCAAAATTAGCAAATATTATTCATAATGGCAACGCGTCGCGGTGCGCAATTTTCGGACGCCCGCGCTGTTTCCCGGCTCGGAGACCTCGGCGGCCCGCTGCTCGCTGCGCCTGCCCTTTTTGGCAGCCCTTTTGCACTTGGCGGAGTATGCCGCGGTCTTTTCGGCGCATGATTCTGTCGGGTTCCGGCAGGTTCCGCCGCCGGACTGCGGCGTTGCAGGCGGAAATAAACCGAACTAAAAAACAAGCGTATGTTCTACCATTCCAAGGAACTCCAGTTCAAGGCCCGGGTTTCGCGGCCCGACCCCCGGTTCGCGCGCTTGCTGCTCGAGCAGTTCGGCGGCGGCAACGGCGAGTTGAAAGCGGCCATGCAGTATTTCGTGCAGGCGTTCGCCTGCCACAATCCCTATCCCGACAAGTACGATCTTCTGATGGACATCGCCACCGAGGAGTTGGGCCATCTGGAGATTGTCGGTGCTACCATCCAGATGCTTCTGGCGGGTGTCAACGGCAATCTCAAGGATGCCGCCGAGCGCAACGACGTCTTCGGCGAGGGCGATTTCTCCAAGGACGATTTCATCCACCAGGCCTTCTCCATCAATCCCCAGTTCGGGGTGATTACGGGCGGCGGGCCCCGGCTCACCGACAGCAACGGCGTGCCCTGGCAGGGCTCCTACGTCAACGCTAACAGCGACCTGACGGTCGACCTGCGGTCCAACATCGCCGCCGAGTCGCGGGCGAAAATCGTCTACGAGTATCTCATGCAGTTCACCGACGACAAGGATGTGCTCGCAACGCTCAACTTCCTCCTCACGCGCGAGGTCGCCCATTTCCAGCAGTTCGAGGCGGCGCTCGACACCATCCAGCCCAATTTCCCGCCGGGAGTGCTTCAGAGCGATCCCCGCTACAGCAACATCTACTCCAACCACTCGGTCGGCGACGACGCGCGCGGGCCTTGGAACGAGGGCCGCAGCACGGGGCTCGACGAGGAGTGGATTTATGTAGAGGACCCCTGCCGGCAGGTCCGCGAGACCGACGGCCTCACCCGAATCGAGCCGCAGGGTACGTCGCGCACCTTGGCTTCGGTGCGCAGCGACGATCGGAAGCTCGCCAAGGAGCGCAGCCGCGAAGTTCGCCGCGCGACGCCCGAACGCAACCTCGAATGGTGCGAATATTCCCCGGCCGAAAACGATAAAAAGGGGACGGCGTCCCGTTCCCGCCGCCGTCCGGTCGAGCAGGACTGATTCCTCCGGTTCGGAACGGTCCGGTCGGTGGGGAGTAGGCCACCGGGTTGTTTTGCAGGGCTGTCCGGGAAATCGGACGGCCTTTTTTATGTCTTGGGCTGAAACGGCATCGCCCCTGCCGCAAACCGTTGCGGCAGGGGCGAGCATCCGGATCGGTCCGGAGTGTCAGAACCGGAAGCTGAGCGACAGCGCCACGTTGTGACGGGCGAAATCGGTGCGGTAGAGCGAACTCTCCGCGAACATATCCTGCGGCCCCGTGGGGGTGTCTTCCGTCTCGTTCACGTAGAACAGATAGTAGTCCGTCGTGGTGTGCTTCATGTATTGGTAGGCCAGGTCGAGCGTGCATACCCGCGACAGCGCCAAGCCGATGCCTGCGCTGTAATAGACCGTCTTCTTGATGGCCGGCTGTGCGAATATCGTGTTTTCGTCGCGCAGCATCGAACCGCTGTATCCGAATCCGGCACGCAGGGCCAGCCCCGGCAGCGCCTTGAACTCCGCGCCTGCCCGGACGATGTTCGAGCCTTTGAGCATGTCGCGGAACGTCTGTTTGTACGAGTGCTTGAGTTCGGTGCCTATCGGGTTGTCGCTCATGCGGATTCCGTTGTACCAGTCGCGCTCGTAGTCCACCGACAGGATGGCCCGGCTGCCGAACGTATAGGATGCGCCCAGCAGCAGACGGGCCGGGGTGGTGAACGACCAGCCGTCGGGGTTCTCGTCGTAGAGCAGCGGGGTGGTCATGTTTTCCGTGCCCGAGGAGATGTAGCCCTTGCTGTCGGGGCGTACGTTGGGGTCGGTGTTGCGGTTGGCGAAGGCCATCGAGGCTGCCGAGCTCTGGTACTTGCGGTCGAGCGAATAGTAAGTCGGCGTGTGGAACGCCGCGCCTATCCGCAGGCCCGGAATCGGCCGGTAGACCAAACCTACTTTCAGGTTCACGCCCGCACCGTTTATAATCATGGCCTGGTTGAGTTTCGCATAGAGCAGCTGGTAGTCGAGCGAGGGGTCGGTGCCGTAGGGGTGTTCCGTGCTCGGGTCGGCATAGCGGTAGTCTTCGGCGTAGTCGACGTAGAGTTTCCGGTGGATGCTCTGAATGCCCACCGTGGCGCCTACGTAAAGTTTGTTTTCGATGTTGGCGCCTACCGACATCGCGAATTCGCCCGCCGAGCCGCGGCTCTTCACGGTGGTGTAGTGCGTGATGTCGGCACCGTTGCCGATCCACGTCGGGGCCCAGGCGTTTTCGCCCGTCTGGTCGATCATGTAGGCCCGGTAGGCGAGGGCGGCATTCCAGTATTGGGGGGCTATGCGGTCCCAGTTCCAGTTGCCCTGGCCGCCGTCGTCATAGAAGTCGTTTTTCGAGATGCGGTTCCACACCATCTGCCGCGCATAGACGTCGGCCACCGTCGCGTCCTGCCCTGAACGCTGGTAGGAGTAGTCGTAGTTGAAGTCAGCAATGCGGTTGTAGCCGAATCCGATGCTCAGCCCGATCAGCCCGCGGGTGCGGTTCACCGTGTTGATGACCACGCTTAAGTTCGAGGCCGAAAAGCGGTTGGTTCTGTTGCTGCCGTAGGCACCCGCATCCGGCGTCGTGCTTCGCGCAAAGGTCATCATCGGCGTGAAGGTCACTTCGTTTTTGCGGTACATGCCCAGTCCTGCCGGGTTGATAGCCATCGACGAGGCGTCAGCTCCCAGCGAAGTGAAAGCTCCCGCCATTGCCATCGCCCGCGCCGTCCCGAAGTTGAACTGCGTCTGCGACAGGCCGAGCAGGTCGGCCGGCGTCATGACGTCGCGGTCGATGAGCAGACCGCCCATGTCGCGGTTGTAGCTCGTCTGGGCCGTGGCGGTCCCGACGGCCAGTATCGCGGCCCATATAATCCAGCGTGTGCGTTTCATTGCTTTTGGTGTTTTGTCTGTTTAGCGTCCGCCTGCGTTGCGCGAGCTTCCGCCCCCGCCGCCGCGGTTGTACGAGCCGCCCGTGCTGCCGCCCCGGTTGTAGCTGCCCGAGTTGTACGACGAGCCCGAGTTGTTGCTGCCGCGGTTGTACGAGCTCCCCGAATTGTTGTTCGTCGAGCCGCCGCGGTTGTAGGTGTTGCCGCCCGAGTTGTTGCGGTACGACGGATTCGAGTAGCTGCCGCGGTTGTTGCCGCGGTTCGTCGTGGTGCCCGGCCGGGCGTTCTGATTGCCTGACGACGGGTTGCGTACGCCGAAATGGCCGTTGCTGCTGCCGCGGTTCGGCGTGCCGCTCGTCCCGTAGGTACCGAAACGTTGGTCACGGTTGTAGTAGCGGCTGCCCGACGAGGGCGGAGTATTGGGATTGGCCCGGTGTACGATGTTCGAGGCGTAGGGACGATGCGGATGCCCGCCCCAGTGCGGAGGTCCCCAGTGCGGGTGCCCCCATCCCCAGCCATGACCCCAGCCCGGATAGTACCACGGGTCGTACCAAGGTCCGAAACCCCAGCCCCAGCTGCCGAACGAGAATCCCCAGCTGAAATGGGGACGCCAGTTCCAGCCGTAGTACCACGGGTCCACGTAGACCGACGGGCGGCCCCACGTGCCGAACATGGCGGTGATGTATTTGGGCTCGACCCACACCTGGTCGCCCATGACCATCACGTTGTAGAACGCAGGGTCGTAGGCCGACACGTAGTGGAACGAGCTGCCGTAACGGAAATCATAGTAGCTCGACGGCATCCGGTACGTCGGCGACTCGAAGCCCCGCAGGCGCCGGGCATAGGCGCTTTCGTAGGTGTCGGCCAGCACGTCTTCGTAGGGGTTCGACGTCGTTTCGTAGTAGCGGCGTTGTACCGCCTCGGCTTCCGCCTCGGCCAGCCGGGCTTCCCATTCCGCCCTGCGGGCTTCAGCCTCGGCTTTCTTCTTTTCGGCTTCCGCTTGTTGGCGCCGGGCGATCTCCGCCTTGTCGTGAATGGCATAGAGGTCGTCGTTCCCGTATCCCGCCGCGGCAAAGTAGCTCGACGAGCATCCCGTCAGCCACACCGTCGTCGCGGCCGTTCCGATGATAAATAGCCATTTTTTCATAACGCGCTTGTTATTAACGTCATCTGTTTGTCCATCCAACGAAATCCATGTCGGTTTTAGTATGGCTTCGTGGAATTATCGGACCCTTTCCGTGCGCTCCGCTTCTCTTTCCACGGCAAAAATGGTGCAATCCTTTGCGTCGTTGTTTTCGATGGATGCCTTTTTTGCAAAGGTAAAAATTATTCGCGTTCAGCAATTCTTTGCGCGGTGTTTCCTTGTGTTTTTTCGTTTCGTGCGTTTTTTTCGGGGCGTTTGCGTTTTTTTAATAAAAAATTATTTCTATATTTGCAGTCCCGAAACGCGGGTTTCGGGTTCCGTTATTCGGAGAGATGCCGGAGTGGTCGATCGGGCCGCACTCGAAATGCGGTGTACGGGCAACTGTACCGGGGGTTCGAATCCCTCTCTCTCCGCAATAAAGCCTGACAATCAGGATTTTATTTTATCGACACCCAATTTTACACCCCGAAATGTAAAATTGGGTGTATTTTTTGAAATGAAGTAAGGTATTTTCATTGCCTCACAAAATGTAGGCATTTTAATGGGGCAAATATAGGGGGCTATTAAGTTTCAGTCTAAAAATCGTTTTATAAAAACAAACGCAAAAGTGGGCTTATTTATATAAGCCCACTTTTTAGTATAGCGATTAAATAACCCCGATATTATTCATCATTAACGCTTGCCTCTTCTGCTGTTTGAGGAATAGCATTCATTGTCTGCTGTCCCATCACCACATTTTGAATAACACTGGCCAAGTCATATTGAGCTCGAATATTTTGATATGATTCATATTCCCAAAATAAATAAGTATCCCATAATCCAATTTCAATCTCGCGAATAAGAACACCGATTTTTTCTCGATCTATTTTTCCATCAGATAGAAAATACGACGAATTGGCCAGTTGCTTACTCAATACAAATATTGTTTGTAATTCACCGGGTGTATACGATTTATACCAGTCATCTGGTCTGACAATTTGATCCGGAGTACCTCTTCGCAGATAACTTTTTGACAATGTTTCTTCTACATATTTTTTACCCACATTTCTTACTGCATTGAGGCGTAGATTTGAAGTGAAATACGATTCTATATCCTCAAAAAATAAATTATCACAATTACCTTTTTCTATTTGCTGAATCATACCGTCTATTTCATCTTTATCTATTACAATATCTTTAAGACGAAGATTCCTAACATCAAAAGCATCTTTAGTTGGCATCTCAAAAGGAACCCCAATTTTATGCAATGCAACTACAATAGCTCTTTTTTCAGATATGGTTAACTTATTATTAAACTCGCTGACCGTTTCTATATAACTCTTTTTTGCATACGCCTTAAAAACGTCGAGTGCTTTTACGGCCATTGCTCGTACATTCTTAATTTTCTTCTCTTGTTTCCAATGCAAGAAATAAGAGCCGCCATAAGTTCCTATCAAAGCACCAATAGCGCCACTAATCAGAGGTAATACCCAATCCCAGATATTATATGTTATTTGTTCCATGTTGGAGTTTATAGATATTTATTAAGTACAGCTTGCTTCTGACTTGCAGCATTCTCTATCTTTTTACGGGCAATCTTAATTCCTGCTTCCAATTCTTCAACCTGCGATACGATACGTCGCTGTTCTTCGATTGAGGGAACGGGAATATCCAAATCTTCATACCACGCAATAGGCACACGTCGATGCCCGCTTGCTCCGGTCATCTTTTTCTCTGCTTCCAATCGTATATTGGGTCTGTTGAGCAATCCGAAAAGGAATTTATTGAGTATCATTGATGATTCCACTCTAAATACATGAAATTCTGAACTTCCCAAACCGATACCATTGGTAAGCTTGGTTGCCAACGCGCATTTGCCATTCTCCATACATGGCGTTATTTTGGCAATTATTATATCCCCATTTCTGAAATATGTATAGCTACCATTTCTGAGGTCTTGCCAGGAACGATCGACTTTTGTCTTTATAAACCCATCGTTGCTGACGGATGACATTTCAATGAACGATACGACCGTATCATTTGGCAGAGTACTGATTTCGGACTTGGAGGGATTGGTCTGTGCAATATGTTTCAACTTATAAGTTGTATACCCCTGCGCATAAACGGTTGAATAAATCGCTTCCAGCCTTTCCTTCAAAGCATGTATCTGCTTATGCGCAATAGCCGTATCGTGTTCGATTGCGCCGATTTCTGAAACTATCTTTTCTTGAATATCTTTTGTGGAAATAGGAATATATAATTCTTGTAAATACTTATTATGTCGTTCGTATTTTGTTGTATCAAGAAAACGATTCACTATATATTCAATAGCATAAAAGTAATATTTGGGTATATATTTTTCTTTGGGCTTTAACAATACCGTTCCGTCTGCTCCTCTGAAAAATGGTCGGTCTATAAATTTAACAACACAAGAATGATCTCCAAATAGAATTAGCGGGAGATCTGTAATAGGGTTATTCTTATTTGAGAATCCCGCAATATCACTTTGAATATCTTGTGTATAAACTGGATATTTGCCCGAATCCAAAATTTCATATTCCGGGACTTTGGCTGTTGAACCGATAATTTTATCAAAAGAATACTGAATACGTTCATGCTCCCATTTGTTGCTAAATTTTACTTTTTTTTTAGCAGTAGTGGAAATAACCTTATCGAATACACCTCTATCAAAGGCAATCATATCGATTAAAGCAAGTCGGGATACATGCGATCGCATGCTTTCTGCTATTTCCGAAGTATAATCTCCATTGAATGCTCTATAAATATATGTACTTACCTTATCCGGATTTTCGTAGTTATTGGAATCGAACAACTGCGTACACTCGTCGATGTTTTTGCCTCGTTGAATGGCATGGATACCCTCATTACCTCTGCGATTCGAGAATTCATAGCCGAGGAAACGTTTTTCGGCATCTTTTTCTCCGCTCCTGACCACAACCACTTGTTGAGAATATGCCAAAATAAAATAAAGCAACTTTTCAGCCTCTACATTCAACAGCGTTTCCAAAAACTTGGCTTCTGTCTTTGCTGAAATCTTCTTTTTATATTCAAAAAATATGTCATGTGCCTTAACTCTATCATTAGGCGATTTTTGAAGCAGCGTTACATAATCCGAATACTCCAGCCCTTCCCATACATGGGCCACATATTTAGCTGCAGGAGTTTCGATGCCATTGATCGTAACATCAACGATTGTTCTGAAATAGGTATCGACCGCTTTTTTAGTATTGGTTGCAAAATAGTTGTCTCGACGGCGCAAGAACAATACGACGGTATTCGTATTGGTTGCCATAAAAGTATTTCCGCCTAATTCGGCGATAGCGACAATGTCGAAATATCGTAAAATTACCTCGCGAGCTTTAGTATATATACCTGCAGTACTGAGAATGGAACTTGGCAATATAACCCCTGCAACACCGCCCTCTTTTAATAACTGCTTAGTGCGCTCGACAAATAGACATTCTATTTCGGAACTATTATCAGTCAACGAATTATAAAGTTCGAAGTCTTTTTCTGTATAATAATCCCGTGTTGTCTGCCGAAACGAGGATACAGAGTAAGGAGGGTTACTCAACAATACATCAAACTGTTGATTATCATTCTGTTTATCATCAACTTCTTTGCGCAGTTTACCTTTATATTCCGTATTCTTATGGAAATTAGCAAGGCCATCACTCAGTATTACATTAGCAAGACCATCACCATGAAGATAACAACCGACCTTACCGACTTTAACAAGTCGATAATCCTTTTCCACTCCATATACATATTTAGTAGCCCAGCAAAAATGATCTTTTCGCCATGTATCTATAGAAGTTTGTGTTTCATCAATATATTGTGATTTATTACATGCATTCAGCAGACTTTGTACTTCGTGCATATACTCCGTAATGAAGTGCCCGCTCCCTGCTGCATAATCAATCATATACGGCAATATCTCACCATCTTCCCGTTTCAGCTTGTCCGCAACAATTGAATCCAGAGGCAAACTTTTAATAATAAACTGCGCAATAGGAACCGGTGTAAAGAACTGCCCCGCCTCTTGTTTAAGACCAGTAGTAAGCAAAAGCTCAAAGAAATCCGATAAATATTGTTGACGCTTATTGTATCTAATCCGATATCCCTGTATGAGTTCGACAACTTCTTTTACTACCTTCGCATTTTCTTCAAAAGATGCAGAGTCATATACCTCTTTTATTGCAAATTCATTGTTTTTTTCCAGTCGCAGTTTATTTACTTCACGACGTAAATATTGTTTTGTTTCTTCTGTCAAGTTTACACATCGTTTCTCAAAATCCTTGTCGTTGAAATCGCTTACCGTGCGATCCAAGAATTTCTTCATCCCCTTACTATACAGATCGGTTAGGCGCAATTGAAAATCAATATGGTTATCGCGTCCTTCCAGCCACTGGAATTTGAGTTCTTCCCCGGACTTTGCCGTTGTTTCGTCGTATACTTTACACAGGAACAGAGTGAAAATCTTATTAAAGGCATTTCCTTTATCCGAAACAACGTTATGTCGTAAGATTTCGAGGAATCGGTTGAAAATGAAACTCGAATCTTCAGCCTTTATTTCTCTCAACTGCTCCTTTGTCAAAGCCTTACTTTGGAAATTATAAGGTTGAACCCAAGAATCAAAGATGCCGTTATCTTTCGTTAGTTTGTTCCACTTTTCGTATATATCTTTGACCTCTCCACTCCTGTATTCATCTTCGATCTTAATAATTTCATTAGTACAAATGAAATTATTGGATTTGAACTCAGATGCATAAAGCATCAAAACATCCGCTTTGCATCCAGAAAGCTGGAAATATGTAAACAGCTGACCTCCATCCTTGTGAATTCTCGCCAATTCTTTGTTAAACTCTTTGCCATATGTTTTACACTCAATAAGAAGATATGGAGATCTATCATTACGATTGACGCAAATGTCCAAACGGCCGGAAGTTCCATGGCCTGACGGCCAAGTTTTCTCCAGTATTATATTTTGAGGAGCATAGCCCTTTTGCAAAAGTTTGTCAATGCATTCCAAAACTACAAAATTTTCCGGTTGCGAAAAATTCTGTGTAGTTCTGCTTTCGGCTGTGATTTTGTCGCCGTAATCGATATGCCGTTTGTTGAAGTCGACCTCTATGGTATAATTATTTTGAGTGGTATATATTTTTTGATATACACCATTTGTCCCATCTTTTGGCACAAACCCTAATGCGCCTATATATGTTCTAATATCCATAAAATACTCCTATGATTATACAAAATTAGTAAATTTTCAAGTCTTGGAACTATTTTTTACACATAAATTTACTTTTTCATTTTTTATGCCTATAATTTCACGCTGTTACATACCGTTCTTGAGAGATTTATTATCTTTTGCATTTTCTCAAACTTCCCTCTGTACCACTCCTTAAAGGGTACTTTGTCGATATTCAGTTGCAGTTTTCGTTTGTCGGTCGGATTGGGAGTTATTTGCGCCGTTACTCGTTCGACCATGAATTTGCAGTTGTGTTCTTCGGAGTAGAGTTCGCCACTATATTCGAGCGGTTTGCCTTTGATAAGCGTTGCAGTTTGTTTTTCATCGAAACCTACTTTATGGCAAACACTCTCCATTCGGATCATCTCACGAAAATAGGGAAACCACGTTGTCGCTTTCGAGATGATTACTTTTAGTAATGATACCTCCTTTTCGTGTTGCTTCATCAGGTTCGTCGTCTCAGTTGTGTGTCGTGCCTGCATCGCCGTCAGTTCTCGACTATAGTCGCTTTGCATGGTCAGAATCTTCGTTTGCAGGATTTCAATCGTTTCATCGCATGCTACGACTTCTTGCTGCAATTGTGTTATCTCCTGCTCCTGCCGTTTGACTCTCGATGTGCCGATCATCGACCCAAGACTGTCGAGGATAGTCGTACCGACCTCGGCGGCGGAGTTTTTCAAGCGTTCTGTTTTTAGTTCGCCTTTTATGGTGTTCAGCTTGGCTTCGGTTCGATGCAATTCTTCACGCGCCGTTTGTTCCTGTTCCGTGGCATAGTCGACTGCTTTGCGTTTCTCCTCCTCGATGCGGAGCAGTTCACTGATATTGTCCTGCAAATTCTGCTGTCGGGCTATGGCATTGCGATAGAATTCCTGCGTCGTAATATGTCGGGCTTTCGAGCTATCGATACCACGCTGCAGTCCATATTTAGCCATTGCTGCGGCATAGGTGTCTTGATACTCTTTCAGCTTGACGCGCGACATTACGTCATCGGCGCACAACCGAGGACGAGCTGTGGATTTCATACGATATTTCCGCCTACTAGGCTCGTTGGTTTGCTCTTTTCGGACTTTACGACGTTCGCCGGTTACAATGGGAACGACAGCTGCATGAATATGCGGTGTCGCTTCATCCATGTGCAATACCGCCGAAACGACGTTTTCGGCTCCGAAAGTCTTTCGTAACCATGCAAGGTTATCGGCGCACCACGCTTTCAGTCGTCCCTCTTGGGAGATACGTTTCATATCCTCCTGTGTGCCGGTCAGCATGACACGGATAACCCGCACTTGGTTCGTTCCGATTTTGCGGGTTAGTCCGGCAGTTTTCAAACGGTGCTGGATTGCCTCCGTTCGGTCGGCTACACCCTCTGGAAATTCGACGAGTTCTTCATTCAAGTAAGTCAGTTCCGGTATGGCATTGGGCGGCATTTTGGTGCGTGCGATATGAGCAGTCATCGGAACCTCATTGTCCGGCGATTTATCCAAATGCAATACGACATATCCCATGATTCAATAATAATTCTGCGGTTGATGATTTCGGTTGTCGGGTTTTCGACCGCAGTACGTGCGGTCGGCGGCCGTTCCGGTTGCAAGGGGTTTCCAAAGGGCCGCCCTTTGGCCTATTGGGGCTTTTTCAGCGACACGAAGTGTTGCGACTCGGAAAAAGCCCTAATAGGCTATGGCTTTTCTGTGGAGGAAAAGCCGTGGGCGCGGAGCGGCCGAATGATGGACGACGTTAAAACTTGCGGACGCGCGACCGTCTGTGTTCTTTCACGGGACGAAGGTTGCGCAGGTAGTCGTTCAAGTCATTGTGCGGCCGATAGTGAATGGATTGGTCGGAGAGATTGCGGCATGCCTCTTTCAATTCAGAGGTCGCCTTTCGCCCAGCCTCGTCATTGTCGAGGTAGGCATAAACCTGTTCATGCGACGCGATGAACGGAACGGCTTTGGCAAGGTTCGTTACCGAGTTCAGCACAACGATATTGTGCGGCGGGGTCGAGTTGTGCTTGAGCGTCAGAAATGAGAGGTAATCCATAAATCCCTCGAAAACGAGGCACGTCGGATAATCGCCGCGGCGGGTCGTCAGGGCTTTCGAGGTGCAGCCCTTGAAATAGCGGTTACGCAGTTCCCAGCCTCCGGCATCATTGCGGAATCCGACGGCAAAATAGGATTTGTCCACTACGTAATAATGCACCTCCGAACAATGTCCCCGCGCCGTATTGAGGTCGATGCCCCGTTCCGTTAGGTATGCAAGCAAGGCGGGATTTTCCAGCGGACGCACCCTGTCGATGATAATTGAGGGTGGACGCTGTGGAGCAGGATTCTTCCCGATGAAAAAAGAAACAGACATCCCGTTGATGTGTCGTTCCAGCCGCCGCATGCCCTCCCCTGCATCGCACCGCTCCATGCGCATCACGAGGTCGATCAGCGTGCCGCCCTCGCCTGCACCGTAGTCGATCCATAGGTTTTTGTCATAATCTACTTTCATACTCGGCGTATGATCTTCGCGCAGCGGCGAATGATACAAGCCGTAATAACCTCTGTCTTTCGCCGGACGGATGCCCTGTGCGGCAAGGTACTCCCGTATCGGGAACTTATTGATTGCTTTTGCGTCCATAAGCTGTTTTTCCTTCACTCGGTTTATGGTACGGTTCGAGGTTTAACCCGCCGTACCGGTTTAGAATGGTTTAATAACATATACCCCCGTTTCGGACTAAACCGCCCGTGAGGGTCAATAATGGAAATCGGGATTGTAGCGGTAGAACTTATCTTCCTTGACGATCATCCGCTTGTTCTCCAGAAAGACTTTGAGCTGCTTGGCCTTGTTGATGCCGAACGAATGGCCGATGGCGGCATAGCTGCTTTGCAACTTTCCGATAAGCGACGAATAGGAAACCCTGTCGGCTTCGGAAAACAACAGCTCCAGCGCCTCGCGGTGTTTGGCCTCGCAGACCTCGGCATAGTCGAAACTCTTGGCGGCCGTCGTCGGTCGGGGCCGGTAATCCTCGACCGGCTCGGGCAAGGCGTCGGCGTTGATGCGAAAGGCGAACGGCTCGAAATCTCGGTCGCGGATGTGCATCGCCGCGACGGAACTTATATCGCGGTCGAAGTCGTCTTTGGTAATTTGCAGCACGGTTTCGGCCTTGTTGTTCAGCTCCGTGCCCAGATGTCCGCGGGTGTTGTCGTCGCCCTTGTTCAGATGCAGCACCGTATGGATGTGGATACGCCGCTCGTCCGTCCATTGCATCAGCTTCGTGATGAGGTCGGTCGCCTCGCCCGGGCTGTTGATGTCATGCGCCAAATCGCGGATGCCGTCGATGACGACCAATCCGAGGTCGTCGAGATCATAGATCGCCTCCTCGATCTTCCGCAGCCGCTCTTTGGTGGCATAACCGCGCAGGCACAAGAACTCCAACAACGGCGGATGCGTATCGGTCGGCAATCCCGTCAGCCGCAGAATCCGGAACAACACCCGCTTGCAATGGAAACGGCTCTGCTCCGTATCGACGTAGAGGATGCGCCGCCTCTCCGGCGGCAAAGAGGCCGAATAGTTCAACACCGTGCCGCCCATCATGGCTGCCGCCACGATTGCGCAGACGTTGAACGTCTTCTTGCTCTTTGCCTTACCGGTAGAAGCGCTGAAATTCCCCAGAGTCCCGATAACCGAATCATCGACCCGCAAAATCACGGGAGGCGCCGCGAACTCGTCCGTAACGAACAGACGAGCCGACCGCCATGAAGAAACCGGAACCGAAGCGGCAGATTTATCGTGCGCAGGCATGGCTACCTCCTTCCGCCTGTTTTGCGTCCGGCGAGTTCGAGCGCCAATTCGGCATCCACGATGATCTTGCGCCCGATCTGCGTAATGGCCTTGTCGATTCGGCCGCTCCGCTTGATACGATTGGCGGTCGGGATGCTGCATCCGAACAGTTCGGCGATTCCACGAATGCCGTACACGTGTCTTTTCTGCAGGGCGAGAACCGGTGCGGGGTGCTGCTCCGCATGTTCGCCGTTCTGTTGAAGGTAGAGAAATTCTTCGCCCGTCATTTGCCAGAGCAGCTTCGATTTCAAATTTCGAATATCCATAACGAAATACATTTTGAATTACACACAAGATCGCCGGCCGGTCGATCACGGTGCAAATGTAATTCGTCGAGATGCAGAAGACGAGCAATCGTAGTCGGCGCAGTTATTCTGCGCTGACTATGAGCGATATGCGAATACCGCACACGATGCTGAAATCGTACTACGGTCGTAGCGGAAACATTAAAAAGGAAAGTCGCAGAAGATCGTGCGGTAGATTTTCGTAAGCGGTGCACGGCGTCGGCGTTCGAAGTTCTGACCAATCGCGATTCGGTAGCGTTCCTCGAAAAAACGTTTGATCGACGTGTCGCGGTTGGGAAGAAAATAACCATTGTCCAGCAGACCGGCAAGAAACGTTACCAACCGTTTGATGTCCGGCTTGTCGTTCTTATGTTTCGCCTGCCAGTGCAACGTTTCGTCGAGATCGCCCGACTTGACCAATCGGGCCTCCAACTCGCGGAGCTTGTCGAACATTCGCGTGCGGAAAATTTCATCGGGCAAAATGCTTTTAGCTTCGGTCAGCTGTTCGTTCGCATCCGTCGCTGCCGGTGCTGGAACCATCGCTTTTTCTTTCACGGGAAAATAGCTGTCGAGAATCGACACGACAGCGCGGCTCGCAGCGAGGATGGGAGTATAATAGTTTTTGACGATCCATGCGATATTTTCTTGTCGGTAACGACTGCGTTCGTTGTCGAGCGCATCGAGGTCCTCCCGATTCTCCCGCAACAGCTGTTCGCGTTCCCGTTCCGTCGGATAGGGATAATCCGTTATCGTTGCTCGGTCGCGCAGAATCAACCCCCGTTTGTCGCCGAACAAATGATTGTCCCACTCCGTATAAATGGCTCCGAAATCAAGATTGCGGAAAGTATCTTTGCGCTCTTCGCAAATACGTATATTATCCCGAAGCAGGATACGCAGCCGCATCAACACTTTTTCGTCTGCCGATTCGGCGACAAGGCGCACGGCAAGATGTTCCATATCCGTCGCTTGCAGACGGGCGTAAGCATCCCGATACGCTTCCTGTCGGTACACCTGTTCGTAGGTCGGCCGACACGGATCGAACGTCAGCTGTTCGTTCAACGTTTGGTAGAGTGCCGCCATATCGGCGATAGTCGTATAAATATCCATCGTTACAATCGGTTGAATTTATCCATTGCGTTGGCTTTGATGTCGTCGGCAATGTCGATATAAGGTTTCATCGCTTTGTAATCGCTATGCCCCGTCCATTTCATTACCACCTGCGCGGGAATACCCAGTGCCAGCGCATTGCAGATGAATGTGCGGCGACCGGCGTGCGTACTCATCAATTCGTATTTCGGCGTTACGAGGTCGATGCGTTCGCTGCCTTTGTAATAAGTTTCCCGAATCGGCTCGTCGAGACCAACCAATTTCGATAACTCTTTCAGATAGTCGTTCATCTTCTGATTGCTCACTACCGGCAGCACCTTGTCCCCCTCGAATGCAACATCCTTGTATTTTTCGAGTATCGCACGGCTGTGGTCGTTCAACTCGATTACGAGGCTGTCGGCGGTCTTGACGGTCGTTATCTCGATATGATTTTCCTTGATGTCGCTGCGCCGCAGATTGCAGACGTCCGAATAGCGCAAGCTCGTGAAGCATTGAAACAAAAACACATCGCGAACTCGTTCGAGGTATTGTTTTGTCGCTGGTATCGCATATTCGCGCAATCGCGTCAGCTCGTCCCATGTCAGAAAAATCACTTTTTTCTGCGTATTTTTCAACTTCGGACGAAACATGTCGAATGCCGCATTCGTGTGGTATCCTTTTTTGAATGCCCAACGCAAAAACCATTTCAGAAAACCGACCTGCTTGCCGATCGTGCTGTTGCGCAAATTTTTCGTATCGCGCAAAAAGCCTACGTATTCATTCAATCCCTCCTCGGTAAAACGAGCGAATGTCAGTTGCAGGTCGAATGCCGCAAGATGAGCTTTTACGGCCTTGAATTTTTCGAATGTCGCCGTAGTCCAATCGTTCTGCCGTCCGCACTCTTTCGTAAACTCGTCAAAACACTCGAACAGCGTCCATTTCGGAGCAACCTCAATTGTCGGTTGTGCCCTCCTCGTTCGACGGTTGAATGTCTGTTTCAGCTGTTCGGTGTCGGGTATCATATCGGCTACCTCGAACTCTTTAAACGTTTCCTGCATTTCCGCTCCATAACGAAGCAAGGCGGCATTGATCTCCGCTGCGCTCTGTTTGAATTTATTCGTCGTACCGTTTCTGACCTTTTGCTGCTTTTCATCCCATTTCGCCGCATCGACCCGATAGCCGGTTGTAAACTCAACCCGCTTGCCGTTATAAATAACACGCATGCGGATCGGAACGTTCTCGACGACCGCAACCCCGTTCTTTTTCCGCTTCTCAAGCGTGAAGATGATATTCCGTTTTATATTCATGGGTGCAACAATTAAATCAGCACCCAAATATACACCCAATTTTCAAGATATGCAAGTAGTGTAAATGATATTACATTTACATATCTACAAATATAAATATTTGGTTTACATGTATTTGATATTACACGACCATTTATAAAGGTGTAGGAGTAAGAGCCTCTCTCTCCGCCAGCGAATCGGATTCCGATGAGGTTGCAAGCAGTGGTTTGCAACCTTTTTTGTTTTCACTCCTCCTCTCCGGTTTTGTAACCGATGGCCCGGCGGGGTTTTCGGGCCTGGGGTACCTTGACTGACAAAGCCGCAATCGCTTCGTAGATATTGTCCAGTTCCTTGCGCATGTCTTCCGAAAGGTCGTTCACGGCTTCGGCATTGTCTTCGTCATTGCGTTCCAGAAGCGCCAGCTTCGCCCGGATTTCCGCAAGTTCGGCCGTCACGGTCGTGGTCGTCATAATGTAGTTGCGCATTGCTACGAATGCACGCATGATTGCAATATTAATATCCACGGCAACTTTACTGCGCAATATACCCGAAAGCATGGCTACACCTTCCTCTGTAAATGCGAACATTTCCGTAGAGCCGATATTGTAGTCCGGGGATATCACATTTTGTGATCTCCCAGTGACTATCAAATAATTAGCTTCATCAGAAGTCAGTCGGAGCATGAAATCTTCGGGAAAATGTTCGATGTTGCGCCGTACCGCTTGCTTGAGCGTGCGGGTTTCGACTTGATAAAGTGCTGCAAGGTCAAAATCGAGCATGACGCGCTGGCCGCGGATTTCATAGATTTTGTTTTGGATGGCGGTAAGTTGGGGGTTCATTGTGCTAGGGCGGAACACGGTTGACAACATCAAATAGAATAAAAAGGCGGAAAGAAATCAGTTTCTTTCCGCCCCGGAAGTTGCGTCGTGTGTTACTTTTTGGAAATAATTTTTGCAGTCAAAGCAAGAACTTTTACCTGCGGTTCAAAATAACGAAACGGAAAATTGCCGATATGTCATTCTGAACTGGAAGTAAAGGTATATATTATTTTTCGTATTCCATATTATGGAAAAATTCTTCCAATGTCACTTCGTAAAAATTGCATAATACCGTCAAAAGTATAACCGTAATATTTGTAGTTCCGATTTCATACAGCCCGACATTCACTCCGGTTTGATCGGTAACCACTTCTTGGGTATAACCACGATCGGTTCGGAGCTGTTTCAACCGGGCTGCGATTGAGTGCAATAACTTATCGTTTGTATGCTTCACTCAATATTTTTTACAAAGAACACTCCGAAACCGCCATTTTTATCCCTATGAATTCGTAGGAATAGAATATTTTTTCCTATATTTGCACCGAAATCATATAACGAACATGGATTTTATGCTACCTTTGCGGACAGATAGTTTGGCTTAGCCGATGGACATAACGACATAAAGGGTAAACAACTCTTTATACCCTCGTGAACTTGGGACCCTCGAAAGAGGTTGTTAGCGCGGTATAATGGTTGTCAGTCCTTGTTATGTCCCGCTTATTCTATGGCGGGACACGACAGGGGCGCAGGACAGCTTCCGCGCAAAGGTTCCCAAGACCAACGAGGGGTAGCTGACACCGCGCCCCTTTTTGTTTTCGTGGGTGTGAGTGTCCAATACAAGTTAATTACGGCTGCAGCATATTGTGGAATAAATTTAAGGGCGGCCGGGACCATCGCACCCCGCCCTGGTTTTTTAATGAATCTTCGATGACTGCCGGAAGATTGGTTGTTGGATTATTGCAGTAATGTCTGCTAAATAGTTTTATAATTTTATTGAATATAGTTATAGTCTGCGTAGAATTCCTGCGTTTCCGCGTAAGACTTGCCCTACGACCGCCGGGTTTCGGGTGCGGAGAAACGGAGCCCCGGAGGTTGAGTTGCGTCACATCCCAGCAACGTTTTTTTGCTCCGCACCCATTTTTAACAATTACACCAGCAACAACCTCCGATGTTCATTCTCAATGTCTGCAACAAAGCCATCCACGACAGAATGAACAAAGGACCGAAGCACAAGGAATCAAAAACCTTGTGCTTCGTTGTTTTATAGATTCTTCGTCGAAACGTCGTTCTCCTCAGAATGACATTTTGTTATTTCTGACAAAAGTGAATTACTTCTTTTTTCCCTCGAAAGCCTTGATTCGGGCAATCTTTTATTTTCGGCGTGCTATTTGCAGGACTTTCCGTGTCATTTAAACTTTTTTAGAGTTATGAAAGAGTACAGCAACAAAAAGGAAAGCACCGCTGCTTCGCGTAGCCAGAAGTCTACGACGACCGCCAGCCATCGTTCCAAGGGCCCCGAGGCCAAGTCCGCTTCCAAGCCCGCTTCGGGCCGCGCCACTTCCGGGCGTTCGACGGCCAAGACCACGTCGTCGCGCAGCTCCTCGTCGCGGAGCACCAAGTAGGCGTACAGCGCACGAAAAGCCTGCATCCCGTTGGAATGCAGGCTTTTTTGTTTGCCGACAGAAAAGGGCCGTCAGCGTTGTGCGGCGTAGGCTTTCAGTCCTGTGCGCAGGAATTCCACGAATCCCGCCACGTCGAGGTCATAGCCGCGCGGCGGTGCCAGCAGCTGTCCGTTGCGGCCTTGCAGAATGTAGCAGGGCTGGGCGTTCACTCCGTAGGTTTTGCGCGCCAGGTAGGAGTTGATTTTGCCGAGGCTTTTCAGCACCTTGCCCCCGTCGGTGGTCACCCATTCGCTTTCGGGCAGTTGTTTTTTGTCGTCCGAATAGAGGGCGCAGATTACATAGTCGTCGCGCAGAATCGCCAGCACTTCCGGGTCCGACCAGACGCGCGATTCCATTTCGCGGCAGTTCACGCAGCCGTGGCCCGTGAAGTCGATGAAGAGCGGTTTGTTTACGCGGGCGGCGTAGGCTTCGGCTTCCGCAAGGTCGAAGAAGCCCTCCAGCCCGTGGGGCAGGTGCAGGAAGTCGGCGTATTTGCGTTTTTGCGGCGCGGCCGTTTCCGTCGTCGGGGTCGCCGCAGCACCCGGCGTCAGGATGAAATCCTGCGTCGTCAGCGGCGGCAGGTAACCCGAAAGCCCCTTGAGCGGCGCTCCCCACATGCCCGGTATCATGTAGATCACGAACGAGAAGACCGCAATCGCCAGCGCCAGCCGCCCCACGCCCACATGGGAGAGGTCGCTGTCGTGGGCGAACTTCAGCTTGCCCAGCAGGTAGAGCCCCAGCAGCGAGAAGACCACGATCCAGACGGCCAGGTATATTTCGCGGTCGAGCAATCCCCAGTGGTAGGTCTGGTCGGCCACCGACAGGAATTTGAATCCCAGCGCCACTTCGATGAATCCGATGACGATTTTCACCGAGTTGAGCCAGCCGCCGCTCTTGGGCAGTTTTTTCAGTATCGACGGGAACAGCGCAAAGAGCGTGAACGGCAGGGCGAACGCCAGCGAGAAGGCCAGCATCGTCAGTATCGGCGCCCAGAATTCGCCCGAGGTCGATTTGATGAGCACCGAGCCCACGATGGGCCCCGTACACGAGAACGACACCAGCACCAGCGTCAGCGCCAGGAAGAAGATGCCGCCCAGTCCCTTGGTGTCGGCCTTGGCGTCGGCCTTGCTGACCATCCACGAAGGCATCGTAATCTCGAACGCGCCGAAGAACGACGCCGCGAAGACCATGAATACCAAGAAGAAGATCACGTTCGGCAGCCAGTGCGTCGCCAGCCAGTTGAAGATGTCGGCCGTCACCGCGTCGCCGCCCGCCGCACGGGTTATCAGAATGATCGCCGCAATCGGCAGCGTGTAGAGCGCTACGATGAAAATGCCGTAGAGCGCCGCGCGCAGGCGGCCCATCGTCGGGCCTCCCTCGCCCTTGAGGAAGTACGAGACGGTCATCGGGACCATCGGGAAGACGCACGGGGTCAGCAGCGCCGCGAATCCCCACAGCACCGCTTCGATTATCAGCGCCCACATGCCTTTGTCGTCCGTCGTATCGTGGGCCGGAGCGGTTGTTTCTTCAACTTTTTCGACAGGCGTTTCTGCCGCTGCGTTTTCCGGGATGCGGATCGTCATTTGCCGTTCGTCGGGCGGTGTGCAGCTCCGGTCGTCGCAGAGCATCCATTCGATGGCTGCCTCCACGGTGCCTTGCGTTCCCGTCAGCCGGACGTTTTGGACGAAGACCGCTGTTTCTTCCAGCGTCCCGATTTCCATGTCGAATATCTCGTCGTGGTAGCGGTGGGGCTTCGTCAGCAGTTCCACGCCGCCTTCCAGCGTCACGCCTTCGCCCGGCGTCAGCACGATTGCCGTCGCCGTCGGGCCGTCCGCTTCGTAGGGGCCCATGTCGTACATGTGGTAGCGGGCTGGTATCTGCGCTTCCAGCACTATGCGGTAGGCGTCGCCGCCCTGCGGTTCCACCCGGTGGGTCCACGTCGCCTGCTGCGCCGTCGCCGTCAGCGCGGCCATCGCCGACGCTGCCATCATCAGTATCTTTCGCATTTTCGGTAAGTTTGTTTGCCGAGGACAAAGATAGCGCAAGCCGAGAGCAAAAGCAAACTTGTTTGCATTTTGCCGAGGCGCCGCCGACAGTGCAGGACATCCCCGTTTTCAAAGAATCCGAAATCGCACGCCGTTCTTCGTAGCGTTTGCATTATCTTTGTCCCGAACGCAGTTTGTATGAATTCGCAGTTTCTCGTTCCTTTTCTGCTCACGCTCGGAGCCGGCCTGGCTACGGGTATCGGCAGCGCCGTGGCGCTTCTGACCCGGCGGACCAACAAGCGTCTGCTCTCCTTTTCGTTGGGTTTGTCGGGCGGCGTGATGATTTACGTATCGTTCGTCGAGTTGTTCCGCCAGTCCTGCGAGGCGCTCTCTTCCGCGTGGGGCGAGCGGGTCGGCATGGTCTTCTGCGTCGTCTCGTTCTTCGGGGGCATCCTCCTGATCGGCATCATCGACAGGCTCGTGCCCTCGGTCGAGAATCCCCACGAGGCCCACAGCGTCGAGGAGATGGACCGGCGGCCGCGTCATCCGCGGCTGATGCGCATGGGGGTTCTCACTGCGCTCGCCATCGCCATCCATAACTTCCCCGAGGGCATCGCCACCTTCACCGCCGCTGTCGACAGCAGCGCGCTGGGCGTCGCCATTGCCATTGCCATCGCCATCCACAACATCCCCGAGGGTATCGCCGTCTCCGTCCCCATCTTCTACGCCACAGGCAACCGCAGACAGGCCTTCTGGCTCTCGTTTCTCTCCGGCCTGTCCGAGCCCGTCGGGGCTTTGCTCGCCTGGGCGGTCCTTATGCCTTTCATGTCGCCCACATTGATGGGCTGCGTGCTCGCCGTCGTCGCAGGAATCATGGTCTTCATTTCCATCGACGAGCTGCTGCCCGCCGCCCGCGAGTACGGCGAAGCCCATACGTCCATCTACGGCGTTGTCGCCGGAATGGCCCTTATGGCAGTAAGTTTGATTATGCTCGCTTAGGGCGCAGTTGTATATTAAGTATAAGTATATGAATATCGTTTTGCTTCTCGTCGGGCTCGGTCTCATCCTCGCCGGGGCCAGCCTGCTCACCGACGGCGCCGCCGCGCTCGCACAGCGGTTCCGGGTTCCCGAGTTCATCGTCGGGCTCACCGTCGTCGCCATCGGCACCTCCACCCCCGAGCTGGTCGTCTCCGTGCTGTCGGCCCTCGGCGGGCAGTCCGACATCGCCGTCGGCAACGTCGTCGGGTCCAACCTTTTCAACGTCTTCGTCATCCTCGGGGTCTGCACCCTGATTCAGCCCCTCGCCCTTTCGCGCAGCAACATCCGGCGCGACATCCCGTTCGGATTCGTCGCATCGCTGCTGCTGTTTCTGTTCGCTTCGGACAGGCTCCTGCACCTCGGCACGGTCGACCGTATCGACCGCACCGACGGCATCGTCATGCTCGTGCTTTACATAGGGCTGCTGTGGTTCACCGTCAAGACGGCCGGGCGGAGCGTCGCTTCGGAGCACTCCGCCAAGCCCGCCAAAGCCTTGTGGCTCACGCTCGTGTTCATCGTCGTCGGATTGGCCGGGCTGGTCGGGGGCGGCGAGTTGTTTCTCCACCACGCCACCGTCATCGCCCGCAAGCTGGGCGTCAGCGAATCGGTCATCGCCATCACGCTCGTTGCAGGCGGCACTTCGCTGCCCGAGCTGGCTTCGTCGGTCGTTTCGGTCGTCAAGGGCAAGGCCGGGCTCGCGTTGGGCAACGTGCTGGGGTCCAACATCGCCAACATCCTGCTGATTCTCGGCGTCAGCGCCACTATCCGGCCCCTCACGATGGGCGGCATCTCCACCCTCGACGTTTCGATGGTGGTGCTCAGTTCGCTGCTCCTGTTCCTCACCGCCTTCACGTTCCGGCGCAAGACCGTCGACCGATGGGAGGGAGCCATTTTCCTGGCTATCTACGCAGCCTATATCTGGTATTTGATTAAATAGCGTTCCAGCAGCCGCGGCATGGCGTAGTCGCCTACCGTTTCGGTCGCCACGGCCAGCGCTTCGGCCGCCGGGGTCAGCTGCGGCGTCTCGATCCGGTGTATCGTGGCGTGAATCGTCCGGTGCGAAAGCTGGTGGCGCGGCATCTCCACGCTGTGTGTCAGATGCCATGCGTCGCCTGCGAGTTCCGCAAAACGGGGCAGGGCCGTCAGCGCCATGAAGTCGGCCGGGCCGTCGGTCTCTATGAGCGGGAATTCGTAGAGCCCCTGCCAGATGTCGCGCCCCTCGCGCCGCGCCAGCAGCGTCTTCCCGCCGCAGACGATGTGCAGATAGTGGAACCAGCGGTCGCTCACTTTCGTGCGGCCTTGTTTGGCCGGGCGTTCGGCGACCGTTCCCACGGCCCGGGCCAAGCAGAGTTCCGCCAGCGGGCAGTCGCCGCAGCGGGGCTGCGCCGGGGTGCATTGCAGGGCCCCGAAATCCATGATTGCCTGGTTGTAGAGCCCCGGATGCGCGGGGTCCAGCTGCGATTGCGCCAGCTCGGCGAACGCCTTGCGGCCCGCCGTCGTGTCGATGGGGGTTTCGACGTCGAAAAGCCGCGACAGCACCCGGAAGACATTGCCGTCGAGCACCGCACAGGGCAGGTCGTAGGCTGCCGAGCAGATCGCCGCTGCCGTGTAGTCGCCCACGCCCGGCAGCGCGCGTACTTCGGCGTAGGTCTTCGGGAATTCGCCCCCGAAGCGTTCCGCCACCGTTCGTGCCGCCGCATGGAGGTTGCGCGCACGGCTGTAATAACCCAGCCCCTGCCAAAGTTTGAGCACTTCGTCTTCGGTCGCCGCGGCCAGCGCCCCAATTTCGGGCCAGCGCTGCGTGAACCGCAGGTAGTAGTCCATCCCCTGCGCCACGCGGGTCTGTTGCAGGATCACTTCCGACAGCCAGATGCGGTACGGGTCGCGCGTGCGGCGCCACGGGAGGTCGCGCCCCTCCCGGGCATACCATTCCAGCAGGATGGGGGCTATCCGTCGCATCGGCGCAGTTGCATTATCGGAGAACGAACGCCCGGGGAATCCGGACGAAAGTGGTCCACACCAAGCGCAGCCACAGGATGACCAGCAGCCACAGGTTGATTTGCAGACCATAGAAGAAATTCATGATTGGCGGCGGGCACAGCACATCGACGGGCATGACTACCACCACCGCGAAGACGGCCCAGAACAGCACGCGGTCCAGGAGCTTCAATTCCCCCCCCCGCTTCATTGTCCAGTACCACATCATGTAGCCTATCAGCGAGATAACGTAGGTGTGGCTCTCGCTCGAATTGCTGAACAGGATGACATAGCCCGTCAGGCAGGCCAGCGCTCCGATGCGGAAATAGTCGCTCCGCCATTGCCGCCACCGCGCGAAGAGCCCTGCCGTCAGCGCCGCCAACACCCCCGCCTGCACCCAGGGCTGCACGGCAAGCAGGTTCAGCGGCCGCAGATAGAAAATGTTCTTCCATTCGCGCGTATCCTTGTGCGAGAGCAGCGCGTCGGCCCATTCGCCATACCAGCCCGGCAGTCCGTCGGGTGTCGTGCCCACGGCCGGAAGCGCCCACAGCACGGCTCCGACCAGCACCGCATAGCCCATGTTGCGCCAGAAGCGCGGGTAGCAGACCAGCAGTCCCAGCTGGAAAATGCCGTAGACTTTGGTGAATCCCGACAGCATGATAAGCACCACGGCCCAAAATCCCCGGCCGCGTTCGAGCAGCGTATAGGCAAAAAGGAACATGCAGCCCACGGTCACATTGTATTGGAACGAGAGCTGTGTGCACGCCAATATCAGAAACGTGTAGAGAAACGATTTGCATTTCTCCTCGCGCGTGAAGCGGGGTAGGGTGAAAATCGCCGCGAACCACAGCGTGAAGTTGAAGAGGTTCCACGCCACCGGGCCCAGCAATCCGGGCAGGTAGGCGAACGGCGCGAACAGCACGTTGAACAGCGGTCCGTAGAGGAAATAGTCGAGCCGCATCCCCGCCGGGGGCCAGTTTGCGCCGTAGGGGGCTATCTGCTGCCAGAACAGCTTGGTCGCTTCGGCGAAAATCATGAAATTGCGGTGACGCCCGCGCGACGCTTCGATAAGCGACAGCGCGAGTATCAGCAGAAAACCGATTATGTAGAGGTTGCGCGGGCTGAGAAAGAAAGCCCCAGCCCGACCTAAAAAGCCGCCCTCGTGCGGGCGGCGTGCCGATAGTTGCGGCGTCATTGCTGGCGCTTGCGGATTTTACGCCACGGCAGTCCCATCACGCCGAAAAGCGCTTCGCCGAAGATGCCGCCGCTCATTTTCGAGGTTCCCTCCTGGCGGTCGACGAAGACGATGGAGACTTCCTCGATTTTCATCCCCAGGCGCCATGCCGTGTATTTCATTTCTATCTGGAAGCCGTATCCCTTCATTTTTATGCGGTCGAAGTCGATGGCTTCCAATGCCTTGCGCGAATAGCAGACGAATCCGGCCGTGGCGTCGTGCACAGGCATCCGGGTCACCGTGCGCACGTATTTCGAGGCGAAGTACGACATCATCAGCCGCGACATGGGCCAGTTGACCACGTTCACCCCTTTCACATAGCGCGAACCCACCACCACGTCGCTGCCCGCGGCCGCCGCGGCGAAAAGCCGGACCAAGTCGTCGGGGTTGTGCGAGAAATCGCAGTCCATTTCGCACATGTAGTCGTAGCCGTGGTCCAGCCCCCAGCGGAAGCCCGTCAGGTAGGCCGTGCCCAGCCCCAGCTTGCCGCTGCGCTCCACCAAGTGCAGCCGCCCGGGGAAATCCTGCTGGCGCTGCTTGACGATTGCGGCGGTGCCGTCGGGCGAACCGTCGTCGATAATCAGCAGGTCGAACTCTTCGGGCAGCGAGAAGACCTTGGCTATCATGGCCGCGACATTCTCCTTTTCGTTATAGGTGGGTATGATTACCAGTCTGCGCATGGGTTTTCTTTTTTGTCGATTACAAAAATACGTTTTTTTTCGGAAATACGCTTTTCGGTCCTTTTTTATTTCGCGCGGCGCTTCATGGTTTTGATTCTCGCTTTCGTTTCGGGGGTCACGCGCAGCGATTCGACGATTTTCTGCAGCGCCTTGTTGTAGGTCCAGTCGCCGAGCGGGCACCCGTCGAGCAGCCATTCTTCCGTGCGCTCCGGAAATTTCACGTAGCAGACCGACACGGCCCACGCTATGCCCATGCGGACGTAGTAGGCGTCGTGGCGGACAGCGCCCAACCGCTCCAGGAAAGGGTCGAGGTGTTCTTCGTCGACGAAGTTGCCCAGCGCCATGACCACCGCGAAACGTACCTCGTACTCGGCCTGCGAGCTGAAATAGGGTTGGATGAAGCGCCACATCGGGCCGCGTTCGGCCGCCTTGAGCCGCCAGCAGAAGCAGTCGCACACCGCCCAGTTGTCGATTGTCGGGACGAAGCGGCCGGTCCAATGCAGTTTCTCTTCGGGCGGACATTTCGCATAGCTTATGACCATCCCTCGCAGCATCTTCTCCTCGAAATATTCGTCCTCGGCTTCCGTGAGCCACGTCCGCCAGTCGCCGCGGGCTATTTCGCGGGCCATGGCCCGCAACTGCGGTATGCGTACGCCGATCATTTTCCCGGCTCCCGGGGTCAGCGAGGCGCTGAAATCGCGGTAGCGGGTGTCCGCCAGCTCGAATAGTTGTTCGCGCAAAGTCATCGTTCGGGTGTTTGTTTCCGCCAAATATACGCATTATTGCCGGATTCCGAAGCGTTTTTCTTCGTCGGCTTGGCCCGACGGCGGCATTTTCACTCTCTGCCATACATCTGCCACCTCCATAAACAACGAAGCACAAGGTTTTTGGGTTCCTTGTGCTTCGGTCCTTTGTTCATTCTGTCGTAGATGGCTTTGTCGCAGAGATTAAGAATGAACATCGGAAGTGTTGCTGGTGTAATTGTTAAAAATGGGTGCGGAGCAGAAAAACGTTGCTGG
>Ga0209064_1000806_pt1 | contig 63610 bp, 61 predicted proteins | sample Inofromicrocosms_FD_187498 | JGI IMG/M metagenome (GOLD analysis project Ga0209064, IMG submission 187498) | Mouse cecum microbial communities from Vienna, Austria - Inoculum for glucosamine and mucus D2O microcosms (SPAdes) (version 2) | ecosystem: Host-associated > Mammals > Digestive system >...
TTGCATAAAGGTTGTACATACGATGGTTTGAACTTAATGTTTTAATCACCACTAAGTTACTAAAAATCAGCGACATGTACAACTTTTTACTCATATTTATCAACTTAAATTAATTCCGCCAACGGGTAATACTTATTCCCGCTTATAATGAGGAAAGGTCTCTTCCGCTGTTGTATCCGGAATTGACAGGACTAATGAACTCGTATAACAAGTATGAGTGGGAGGTTGTTTTTGTCGATGACGGTAGCCGTGACCGTACACTTGAAATGGTGAGGGCTTTGCATGCTGATGACAAGCGGATAAGGTATGTGAGCCTTTCGCGAAATTTCGGCAAGGAGAATGCCATGCTTGCCGGTTTCGACTATGTGACAGGTGACTGCATGGTGATTATGGATGCGGATTTGCAGGATCCTCCGTCGATGATTCCACAGATGCTGGAGTATTGGGAGCAGGGATATCAGGATGTCTATGCCAAAAGGGCAGACCGCGGAAAGGAAAGTTGGCTTCGCAAATGGTTCTCCTTGTTGTTCTATCGTATATTGGATGCGACAACAAGATTTGAGGTGTTACAGAATGTCGGTGACTTCCGTCTGTTGGACAGAAGGTGCATTGACGCCCTGAAGGAATTGCGCGAATGCGAACGGTATACGAAAGGAATGTTCTGCTGGATTGGATACAAGAAAAAGGAAATTGTATTCAATCGTGGCGACCGTGTGGCCGGAAACAGTAACTGGAATTTCTTTTCTCTGTTCAATCTTGCCATAGAAGGTATTACGTCGTTCACTACCGCGCCACTTCGTTTTGCCAGTATTTTCGGTTTCGTTATTGCTTTCATTTCATTCTGCTTCCTGTTGTATTATCTGGTCAAGACCTTGTTTTATGGTGACCCTGTGCAGGGATTCACCACTTTAGTGGTGATTATCTTATTCTTAGGAAGCATACAATTGATATGCCTCGGCATATTGGGTGAGTATATAGGACGTATATTCAATGAAACAAAGAATCGTCCCCCCCTATATGGTGGGAGAGACGGATGAAGCGCATGATAAAAATTAGGATATTCCAAGACAACAGGCCGATAGAATTTATTCGTTTCTGTATAGTTGGAGGATTGTGTACTGGGATAGATGCCGCAATATATTATATTGTACGAGGTTTTGCGTCTTATCCGGTAGCATTGATGAGTGGGTATTTACTATCGCTTGTCGTGAATTATTTTCTCACAGTATATTGGACATTCAAAGTCAAAGTCTCAATAAGAAATGCTGTAGGAATAGTTGCAGCCCATCTTTTCAATCTTTTTTTTGTGAGAATGGGGCTGATGTATTTTTTTGTACAATTGTTTTTGATAAATGATCGTATTTCATATATTCCAACGCTTTTGATAAGTGTAATTGTAAATTTCATAATTGTCAAGTTTGTTGTAAATAGAGTGAAATGAATACTCCGAAGATTTCTATATTAGTGCCTGTATATAAGGTTGAACCTTACCTCCAGCGTTGCATCGATTCCGTGCTTGCCCAAAGCTTCACCGACTGGGAACTTATCCTTGTAGATGATGGCAGTCCAGACCGCTGTCCGGAGATATGCGATAGGAATGCCGTCATGCATCCGGACAAGATAAAAGTAGTGCATAAGGAGAACGGGGGGCTGGTGTCGGCACGATTGGTGGGGTTTAAAGAATCTAAAGGGGAATATTTGGTATTTCTTGATTCTGATGATTACTTATATCCTCATGCTTTGTCGGTACTGTATAATAAGATCATAGAGGGATATGATATTGTAAGAGGCAGGAACAATCAGGTATCTCCAACGCATGAGATTTACGGAATAGAAGAATATAAGATTCATCAAGGTGAACTTGAAGGAGAGGAGTATACCCATGCGTATATCATGGGAGAAGTAGCTCCTTATCTGTGGGGGGCTATATATAAACGTTCTTTGTTTTCCGAAGAGATATTCCGGAAGTTCTTGTTTGTATCGCGTCAGGAGGACTGGGTGACACAGATTGGCATATCATCAAGAGTCAACAAAGTATTTTATATAGAGGATGTCATACAGGCGTATATGATAAACGATGCTTCTATCATGCAAAGTTATATCACTGATTATAGTTATGTGATGAAGATAGGAGATGTTTTTCATGTAATGATGAAATCTTTTTCTCCAACGATACAACTTTTAATTCAATGCGACAGGATGAAGGAATTAAACAGATGTTTCTTCTTTCCCGAATTGCCTTTCGATTGGAATGTTTATAAGAGAATGCGCATATTCTTAAAAAATAACCAAAATCTGAATGTTGTTTCAAATATGACAGATGCCAAATTTCTTAGGTTCGTACAGGCACCTTTAATGTTTTGGACATATACACGGATTTATAATGTTATGTTCAGATATATAAAACTAAATGGTAAAAAAAGAAAGGTGCTAAGATAAAATGATTGCTTGAGAATACATATTAACCCTGATTCATAATCTTGATGTTTCTGAACAACAAGACTAATAAATCAAATTCAAAAAAATCAAATTAGCATTGTATATGGTCGTATATTAATACTTTAACGATGATGTATGGATTTTTATCGCACCAATAATAGATAATAAATGAAACAAAATAGGAATATTTCAATTGATATATTAAAATTCTTTGCGGTTTTATTAATAACGAATAGCCATTTTGACGAGCAATACGTTTATTGCAAGGAATTGGCAACGGGGGGGGCTATTGGTGATGCCTTGTTCTTCTTTTGTTCCGGATATACGTTGTTCCTTGGACGTTTTGGCCGATTTGATGAATGGTATAAGAGGAGGATCAGGCGCATATATCCAAGTGTGTTATCCTTAGGACTAATTTCTGTTTTTTTATTTCAAAAAGACATTGGTATTGGTCGGTTGTTATCAGATGGCGCAGGATGGTTTGTGATGTGCATAATGATATATTATGTAGCATTATATTTTGTCAGGAGATATCTTGTTCATAATCTTCGATATGTGTATGTGGGTGTTGTTCTTTTAATATTGCTATGGAATAGCTTGTTTTTTGAACCGATATCTTCCATATTTGTAGAAAATTTCAAATGTCTTGATTGGATGATTTTCTGTCAACCAATGGATAAGGTGTGGATATTCCAATGGAATTATTTTAAATTCGGATTCTTTTTCCTTTATATGTTAATAGGCGCAGATTTAGGATTGCGGGAATCTAAGAGAAAGACACAAGATTCCCCCAAGTTTTTACATACTTTTTTATTGCTTTTACTATCCATAATTTGTTTTTATGCGATTCCTATAATTTGTGATTTATATCCGGACACTAAATATGTTTTGATTCTCAGTTTGATTCCTTTGGTCTATGTGGTTTTGTATTTTTATAAGCTTTGCCAAACTGATTTTATCCGAAATCTTTTGAATAAAAAATATATAGGATCGGCTGTAATGATTATCGGCGGACTTTGTTTGGAGATTTATTTGGTACAACCATATTTAAGAACTACTGATTTGAATCACCTTTTTCCATTGAATATAGTGATATTATCTGTTGCCATTGTTTTTGTGGGATATGTGTGTAGATCTCTGGGAAGATTCATACAGCAGACTTTTAGCAGTGAGGAGGGATACGAATGGAAATCAATATTTAGATTAATTAGATAACAAATGAAAGGTATTATACTTGTTTTAAAAAAAATATGGAGGTATTGTAGGACTATACTTCATACCAAATACAGATGGATGCTTATATTCTTTATAATATGGGTTTATCGAGTTAGTTGTATGGCTGCCGGCGTTGGAGGCTTGGCTCAAGGGCTTCAGGTATTTACTGCTTTCGGATTGCTTTATTATGCGTTGAGATTTGCAAAAAAACGGATTGTCAATGCATTATTCCTGAATGTCCCCATCTCAACAATGACTTTGTATATGATATTGGCTGCAGTAAGTGCATTATGGTCGTATGTGCCGGCAATGTCTTTATTTATGGCAGTGGAGAAACTGATCTTTATAATTGTGCTGTATGCGGTCGTCAGTGAGTTCAGATCCTTTTATTATGCGGAAGCCTTTTTTGTTCTCTTGATGGTTGGTATTCTGGTTTTTAATGGTGTTGCTACGAGATTAATGGGTTATCAGACGTTGATTGGACATGATTTACAGCAAGGCTCATGTGCTGCAATGTGTTTTTCTTATTGTGTGGGGGAAATCATGGCGGGTAAATTAAAAAACAAGGAAAGATACCAAATGTTGTGGGCGGCTATACTTATATCGGTATTGTTCTTGGGATTATCGACCAGTGGCGGGGCCAATGCTTCGGCGGCATTCGGATTTGGAATAGCTTTATTTGCAAGTGGGAAAAAAGGATACGCTTTCTTCTTATTGCTTATTGGTGCTTCGTTTTACGTGTATGAAGACTTATTTGAGAACATGTTTGAATTATTGATGCAGGGAAAGTCTAAAGGAGATATAAGTAGTGCTACCGGAAGAACTGCAATTTGGGAGGTCGTTGAAATTTTGGGAACTCAGAAACCGATGCTTGGTTGGGGATATGCTGCTATGGAGCGATATATAACAGATAAAGGTCCTATGCCCTTAACGGATTTACATAGTAATTATTATGGAACTTTTGGGGGCTTGGGAATTGTAGGCCTTGTTTTATTGATGGTACATCATATATCAAGCATAGTGTATTTATGGATCCGGCATTCAAAGCCCGGTTATGTAGGATTGCTAAGTGCAATATGTTGCGCAGCATTAAATGGTTACTCTTATGGCTTTATAGCAGGTAAAACCGCTATTATTACAGTGGTCTATCTTGCCGTATTAATGATGACATATATATATTCCAAGGTTCGTGTGTGATAATGACTAAAGAATTAAGTGATAAAATAAGGATTGGGACTTTCGTGTGTACGGTGCTTGTAGTGTGGCGTCATGCAATGAACCTTAGGGCTTTTGATTTGACAAGCGACAATGGGTCGTTGGCTTTTTTTATAGAACATGGCATTTCAAAGCAGACAGAAATTGCCGTTCCTTTCTTTTTTCTCGTTTCGGGCTTTTTCTTCTTCCGATATACGTATTATGGGAAAAACGAATATTTCCGGATGATTAGTAAGAAGTGGCATACGCTGTTCGTACCTTTTCTGTTTTGGAATGTCGTAGGCATTGTTCCTTTGTTAACTACTCATAAGTTTGTTTATGAGGAAGAGTGGTGGAGATACGGGGTGCAACTGCTGCATAGCGATTGGAGTGGGATATTGTGGTATGTTAGGGACATTATGACCATGATGTTACTGGTGCCGCTTTACGGATGGATTTTTGCAGTTAACAGCAAGTGGCTATATGCTGCTGTCGGTTTGTACTTATTTTATAATTGGCTGCCGGTGGATTGTGGCTGGGTGTCCAGAGAAGGCATGTTGTTTTTCTTTTTAGGCGGCGTATTGCAGAAATATTCAAGTGTACTCACGTTGAAGATGCCTAAATATTTGTTGGTGGTTATGTTGGTGGCATGGATGATTTCGTGTTTCGGTTTCCCGTTTTACTGGCCTATTCATAGATATAATACATTGTTGGGTGTTTTAATCGGTTGGCAATTACTTGATTATTTTCCCCAGAAATGGCGCAGTCCGTTGTTGAAGGTGTGTCCGTTGTCTTTTTTTGTATATGTGGTGCATGCAAACATACTGGGTATAATGAAAGTCTCACTGGCTCGGTCTTTTTCTTTTAACGAAGCTGTTGCTTTGTCTGCATTTTTTGTATTACCTTTTGTTACGGTGTTTATAGCCCTTGGTGTTGGTGCTGTGTGGAAAAAATATTCGTCTAAAACTTTTGGAATAGTAACAGGCGGAAGAGCCTAAAATCATATTGAATACAATGAAGATACTTTATGCCAACCAGGTGTTTCTGGACTACAGGGTGCCTTTTTATAAAGAGCTTATAAGACTGTTTAACAGTGATTTTTATGTGATGTATTCGCCTAATCGTTATCATTTGATGAAGCGTGATGATTTGGCGGAGCGCATAAAACATGAGTTGGGAGTAAATGCGATAGCCTTTAAACATGATTATTTGTTTGATACGGCAACGATGTCGTTTAATAGGGTTGAAGGAGAGTATGGGCAAAAGATTCCCTTTATGTATGGTTTTTTGCGCGCTATCCGCAAAGTGAAACCAGATGTGCTTATAACTGAAGCTTTCTTCCAGTGGACACCGTGGGGGATATTATACAGCATGCTGTTTCGCATTCCTCTTTATATCGGGTATGAAAGGACTTGCCATACGGAGCGGAATACCGGAAAACTGAAGACGTGGCATCGGAAAATATCAGATAAATTCATCAAGGGATATTTGGTCAATGGCATTGAAACAGAGAAGTATTTGATGTCTATTGGCATTAAACAGGAAAAGATACACCGTATTGGTATTAGTGCCGATAGTAAGGGACTAATGTCTGCCATCAAGAATATGACGGAGGCAGAGCAAAGTGTTTTCCGAGAAAAATATATGGGTGATGGTGATGGACTATTGTTCTTGTTTTCTGGACAAATAGTTAAGCGTAAGGGAGTAAATTTCTTGTTGAAGGCGTGGAAAAAGCATGTTATAAACCATCCCAACGATAAGCTTGTATTAATTGGCTACGGTGATATGTACGATGCGTTGAAGCTGAAATATGGTGATGAAGAATCCATTTATATGGAGGGTAAGGTGAACTATGGTGATGTTTATAGATATTATGCCATAGCTGATGTCTTTGTTCTACCGACCATAGAAGACAACTGGAGCCTGGTAATCCCTGAGGCTATGGCATGTGGGTTGCCGGTTTCTACGTCCATATACAACGGTTGTCATCCTGAATTGGTGAAGAAAGACGAGAACGGCGTGACTTTCGACACGTACAATCAGGAGAGTATCATATTTGCTTTAGACTATTTCCATCATCAGGATTTGAAGGCGATGGGAAGAATGTCCGTAGAATTGGAACGAGAATTTAATACGGAGCATTGTGCAAAAAGAATGTTCAATATTTTCAAGTGAACTTGATAAAAAAGATTATTATGAGAATAGCTATTATCGGAGCCGGTATTTCGGGTCTAAGTGTAGGACAATTGCTGAGAGAGAGGCACGAGGTTACATTATTTGAGAGTGAAAACAGACCTGGAGGAATGATAAAATGCGATCGTGTAAACGGGCATTTGTTTCACCGCACTGGTGGCCATGTTTTCAATACACGACGTCAAGAGGTTATTGATTTCTTTTGGTCATTTTTTTCTCGGGATAATGAGTTTATAAAGGCAGACCGTAAATCGGGAGTGTCCATGGACGGAAACTTTTTTGTTTCTTATCCTATCGAGAATCATATTTCAGTATTTGATGACAATGTGGTTAATCGTATTATAACGGATTGGATGAAAATTAAAACGAGTGAAAAGGATGATGAACCGAAGAATTTTGAGGAATTCTTGATAAAACGTTTCGGTATAACACTCTATGAAATGTATTTTTGTCCTTATAATGAGAAGATTTGGCGTAGGGATTTAAAAAAGGTGCCGCTTTCATGGCTTGAAGGAAAGTTGCCAATGCCATCTGTTGAAGAAATGGTATTTAATAATATCAAAAAGATAGAAGAGAAGAAATTTGTGCATAGTACATTCTTTTATGCAAAACATAATGGCTCTCAATTTATTGCAGACCGATTTGCAGAAAGATTGGATATTCGTTATGGAAAAAAGATCGAACAGATTAAATGTAATTTTAACGTATGGAATATAGATGGAGAGGAGTTTGATAAAGTCGTTTTCTGTGGAAATATCAAACAACTCCCGAGTATGTTGGGTAATTTGTCGGATGCGGAAATATATATGATTGACGAATTGGAAAGTCATGGCACCACAACCGTGCTTTGTGAAATAGATGATAATCCTTATAGCTGGATTTATATGCCCAGTAAGAAACATACTAGCCACCGTATCATATGTACCGGAAATTTTTCTCCATCCAATCGGGCTCAGGATAAGATGTCGGCAACTATCGAATTTACGGATTATATTTCAAAAGAGGAAATTCTTGACAACTTAACCCGTATTCCATGGAATCCCAAGTATTTGGCTCATCACTATGAGAAATATACTTATCCAATACAAGGCAAGGAGACACGAAAGTCTATTCAGGAGCTGCGGAACAGATTAGAAAACAAAGGGTTCTATTTGTGTGGACGCTTTGCAGAATGGGAGTATTATAATACAGATGTATGTATGGCGTCAGCTATAAGTCTCTGTGAAAAATTGAACAAAGAATAGGTATAAGAAAAATGATAAGTGTAGTAACTGTTACGTGGAATGCTGAAAATTTTATCAGTGATACAATAGTTTCTGTATGTAAGCAAAAAAATAGGAATTTCGAATTCTTGTTAATCGATGGAGCTTCTAAAGATAATACAGTTAATAGGGTTAAGAGTTTACTCCATGAGGGTAACTTTCCAAAAGAAAATATTGTTATTGTTTCGGAACGAGATAAAGGTATGGTTGATGCCATGAATAAGGGGGTAAGCCGTAGCAAAGGAGATTATGTGTTGTTCCTTAATGGTGGTGATAGTTTTTATGATGAAAACGTAATAGATAAACTTGAAGAAACAATTAATAAGGTTGGAGCAGATGTTATATACGGTAGAACAATGATGATTTTCTATGAGGGACGTGGTATTTATAATGAAAATGAGGAATACGGGGATCCTATCATGCCATTTATCCATCAATCGGTTATTGTGAAAAGGAATTTGTTGTTGAAACATCCTTTTGATTTGAGTTATAAAATATTAGGGGACAGGGAACTTTTTTATTGGTTGCGAATAAACAAATATACTTTCCATTATGAACCATATATCGTCTCTATATATGATGCACGAGAGGGGGGCAGCGAGAACAATCCTTACTTGATAGCGATAGAGGGAGATCGAATCTTGGGACTGGATAAAAAAACTTTTTATTGGTTGAGGAAACTTAGATGGCGTTGCACCAAGGCTCCTATCCAGTTTATCAAGAATAATGCACCGAGAAAGTGGCTTAACTGGTATTTCCTGAGAAAGCGGAAGAATATCGAATGGGTGGAGAAGTATTGAGTTTATCCTAATACTAAATATCAGGTATTTTTTGTATCTCTTGTAAATGCCGCTTATCCATATAAAAAGATTGTTATATGTGGTATTGACCTAACGATAGATGCTATCATCGAAAAAATGTAGTCTTCAGACTTTTGTATCATCGAAAAAATGTGTTTTTAGGCTTTTGTATCATCGAAAAAATGTAATTTTGCAGTTGGATGTAAAAACATAAGCTTTATGAGACGTAACATTTATAATGATTTGCTTGTATGGAAAAGCAGTGCAAATAGGAAACCTTTACTGTTATTAGGAGCGCGCCAAGTGGGGAAGACATGGATAATGCGTCATTTTGGCAAACAAGAGTATAAGAATGTTGCTTATGTGAACTGCGATGATGAGGTACGGATGAAACATTTGTTTGAGTCTGATTATGATATCGAAAGGATTTTACTTGCTCTGCAGGCTATTACCGGTGTTAAAATCGAAGAAGGAAACACCTTGATAATATTGGATGAGATACAAGAGATTGCACGTGGTTTGCATAGCTTGAAATATTTCTGTGAGAAAGCGCCAGGCTACCATGTTATGGTGGCAGGTTCTCTGCTCGGTGTCACAATAGGAAAAGGAGAATCTTTTCCCGTGGGCAAGGTCGATATGTTACAGATGTATCCTATGACATTTGAGGAATTTGTCGATGCTATGGGAGACGCGGAATATAACAAAATAATAAGTTCACGTGATTGGTTCATTATTGAGACCATGAGGACGAAGCTAATAGATCTGCTCAGACAATATTATTACGTAGGTGGTATGCCGGAGGTCGTGTCTGCATATATAACCCGTAAGGATTTGGCGGAGGTAAGGACATTACAACAGAAGATATTGCAGGCTTATCGAAAAGATATATCAAAGCATACCACTGCAAGGGAAACGATAAGAATTGGGCAAGTACTTGATTCGATACCATCACAGTTGGCAAAAGAGAACAAGAAATTCATTTTCGGCGCGGTAAAGAAAGGTGCGAGGGCAGCGGACTTCGAGTTGGCAATACAATGGTTGATAGACGCCGGTATCGTCCACAAAGTGACTCGTATTAAAGAAGCTAGAATGCCATTGAAGTTTTATGAGGACCAAAATGCTTTTAAATTGTTTTTTATAGATTGCGGACTGCTGTCATGTATGGTTGATGTCCCTGTTTCACAAATATTAGTTGGCGACAATGTTTTTGTTGAATTCAAGGGAGCTTTCACAGAACAATATGTTTTGCAGCAGATGAAAGCCTATAACAAGCTGCCTTACTATTGGAGCAATGACAGAACTCCGGCTGAAATAGATTTTGTCATTCAGTATGAAGATCGAATCTTGCCGATTGAAGTAAAGGCTGAAGAAAATGTTCGTTCAAAATCATTAGCACAATTCATTAAAGATAATGAGGGACTGAAAGGGCTGCGAATATCGATGCGTGGATATATAGACCAGTCATGGATGGAGAATATTCCATTATATGGTCTTGACGTTTTCATGAGAGGCAGTGTCTCATTTTGACACAACCTCTCAGCATAAATATAAAAACAGGTTTCAGAGATACAGATACTCCGCCCTTGCATCGAAACAGGGGCAAGCCTTTGGCACGGCACCCGGCATGTCGCAATGACCGCATATCATTGCCTTGGGGAATAGCTTGCGGAGTTTTGCAAGGAGATATAAGAGCGAGGCACGCTGCTCAGGCGTGCGCGTGTCCGCAGGCTTTCCGCGTTCGTCCAGACCACCCTCGTAGCATATGCCGATGCTGCAACGATTGTAAGGGCGACAGTGGGCACCAACTTCCAGCAGGCGGCGGTGACGGGTGACGGTGCCGTCGCGGCGGATGTAGAAATGGTAACCGATGGTGCGGAAGCCGCGGGTCTTGTGGTCGCGCAGCAACTGTTCCACGGTGTAGTCACGGTTGCAGCGTGTGGCGGAGCAGTGGATAATAAGGTAACGCACGCTCTCCGTGCCGTTCATCAGCAGACCTTGCTCGACGCCTTTCGTGAGCAGACGCTCGCTTGTCACCTCTTCCTCGCCGGTGATAAATGGAAATGTTTCTGTTATCATGACTGTGATTTTTTTAAAGGTTTGTAGTATAAACAAGGAGATAAAGGGAGATAATAGAAGTTATGTGGCTGAGCCACGGGAGATAAAGGACAATAGCCGCATATGAAGCGACAAGACATACGTCTCTTATCTTCCTTTATCTCCACATATCTCCCTCTTGAAACACACTGTCAGAGCGTGACACCCGTAACGCATGATGTTACCGACAGTGCGCCCACGATGGATGTGATGAGGGTGCAGATGGCGTTGATGATTACACGCCAGTTTTCTTTTGAGATCTTCATGTTGTATGATTTTTTAATTAACGGATTTGGTTATACACTATGCTGTTGCCGCCTATCTTACACTCCGGTCTCAGGAGTTGTGGCAGTAGGCGTGCTGCCGGTCACTGCCGATGCCTTGCGCAGTGTGGCGTCGAGGTTGAGCGACACGTTTGACAGCATGCCGGTGGCACGGGCGCGTAGCTTGACACCACGTATGTTGCGGTTTACGTTGAAATCCTCCTCGGACTTTGCCCCTCCGGAAGCGTTGCGTATGCCGCATGAGAAAATGGCGAGGTCGTCTATTTTCACGTTCTTGCCCTGGAGTATCATCTCCTTGATACAACGGATCATGGCTGTTATTACTCCCAGACACATTGCTTCCGAAAATCCGGAGTTGTGCTCGGACATGTGTTTGGCAAGAGCCCTGAGGTTCATTGTCTCGTCTATGACGGGCCAGGCGTAATATCTGCCAAATGCCGTACTGCTGGACATGGTGTTCTTTTTGAGAATGAATTTGATCATGATGATTGATTTTTTAAAGTTTGACATGATGTTTGCCGAACTTGGTACTGGCAGTGCGCGCTACTGCGTTTCTTCCGCTCCGGTAATGCAAAGATAATATTAGGCGATATCGTGGGTATGCCTTATGATGCCTTACGGTGCCTTGACGCTTTTCGGGTTACGGTTCACCGAGATAGGCAAATATTATTTTCAGCTGGCGCACGGTGAACAGCTTGTTGGCGGGTTTGTAGCCTGCTTCCGCAAGCTGTCGGCTAAGCTCTTCCGAACGTTTAATCCAGCCGGCGAGCCGGTTTGTCGCCGCTTTCGGGGTTACCCCGGGGAAATAGAGCATTGCAAGTTCTCTTTTGCTATATACTTTCATGTTTGTGAGATTTGTAAGGTTGGTAAGGTTATGAGGTTTTAGGGTTGTGAGGTTATGAGGTTGCGAGGCTGATACAGAGCGGTGGTTTGCGCATCGTAAAAAGGCGGTTTCCATGACAGGAAACGGTTGTTTTTGTTCCGTAAAACGGTTGCTTCCCGGTGCCGACCTGCAATACCGGCATAATCCCGGACAATCTTGTCATGCCGCGACTTGCTGTGTGCGACAGGTGACAGATGTGACAGGCATTTGTTGGAACTATATGTAACCGTATAAAATACGTGTCCTTTAAAGTATATGTATTTATTGTCATTTCAAATATCTATATAGAAAAAAGTGTCACATCTGTCACGTGTCACGCCCACAGGCAGCCTTTCAGAAAGGTATATCATTCTTGGAAGAGCTGTCTCCCGGCACATGCTTGCCTATGTCAGCGACCTGAATTTCAATGACTTCCCAAAATCTGCCGTAGTGTTTCTTTACCTGTCCGTATTCCAATTCGCGCATCACCCTGCCTATTGCTACAGGTGACACTTTCAGTTGCGGTGCGAAGCGTGCAGCAATCTGTGTGGACGTGAGATAGGTACACTTTTCGTATGGTTCGGGGTGGCGGTAATGTGTCACGACAAGCTCGCGTGCGCTGTCAGGTGTCTCGAACTCGCGGTTCTGCCTGTTGATGTCGTCTATCTCGTCACCGTCGAACCAATATTTGAAGCCTCCGTCTATGAGTGCCTTCGCCTGTGCATACACACCGTTGTGGTCGATATTTGCCGTCCACGGGTTGTCGATATGTTCCACCTCGAACACCAGCCAGCGGCGGTTGCCCGTGTCGTCGGTAAGAAACTGCAGGTTGTTTCCCGTGGCGCAGAACGAAGCCCTGTGGGGCAGCCTCACCTTGCGCCGCCCGTATGCGGGACGGTCTTTGATATAGGGCACGGTGGTGAGTGCCTTCAGTTGGTTCACCTCTGTCCTGCTCATGGAGTCTATCTCCTCGAAGTTGATAAGAAAATTCTCGGTCAGTGCAAAGGCGTCATCCTTGTCCATGCGGTGGCTGTTGGTCTTGACGCTATAATACTTGCGCAGGCATGGCGGCAGTATGTTGTTCATGAACGACGACTTGAACGTGCCCTGACGCCCCAGCAAGACCAATATCTCATGGTTAACCACATTGTCAAACATCGCGGCTGCCACAAGCGCCACAAGCCAGCGACGGGCACAATGGTCGAAGACTTTGTGGGGCACGTTACGGCAGTGTACAAGGGAAAGCAGACGCCCGATGTGGTCTGTGCGTCCGTCCCACGGTGGCAGACTGTCAAGATATCCTGTCATGGGATGAAACGTGGGCACGAAGTCGCTCCTGAGCAGCGTGGCAAGCGACATCAGGTCGGTGTTGATGCCCTCACGGCGCATCTCGCACCAGAGCGAGTTCTCGAACGTGTCGTCCATATCCCTGAACTCTCCGAGAGGACTGCCGTCTTTTGCGGCGTGCGCCCATTCCGTCACACCGCTGACAACATTTACACGCAGCACGTACTTTCCCGTGATGAACTGTTCCAGCATCACAATCGGCGTTCCGGAGTTTCTGCCGCTCCCCTCGCCTTTCAGCTTTACCGAGCCATGCTCGTCTCTGTGATTGGCATATACGCTGTGCACCATGCCGGGCAATGGATTTCCGTTTGAAGAGTTGTAGTCGGCATATTCCCGGAGCAGCCGGTCGAGGGCATCGCTCTCCGCCACACCGTAGCGGTTGAGATGATAAATCAGGCGACTGACATATTCGTTGTGATGCCCCGGCACATAACATAATCCTTCACCGTCAAGAACCTTCCTGCCTGCTTCCACAGCGGCAGAGATATCCGCCGGGCGTCCTTTGCGCCTTACCGGTTTTGGGCTGCCGATAACAATCTCCAGCGACTGCGCGTCGGGACGGAACAGTGCATCGGGGTCGTGGCAGACAACAGACATGCGCGTGGCGTTGGAGCACTGGCGGTCGAAGGGACAGCCGCACAGTCGTGCGTAATATTCGTTGGCGGTGGTCCACGCATCGCGGAAGTTGGCTTTGTCCACCGTGCCCTTCATGCGGCATATCACGCGGATGCCGCGTCCCGAAACGGTGGTGTAGGCAAGCCGCGTGTGCGGGTCGGTTTTCACCTTCCGGAGTGCGTCGGCAAACGTGCCGTCTGCAAGGTGATCCAAGTCCACCATCACGTAGCCCGTATATCCGGTGATGTTGCTCTCGGTGCGCCCACCGTCAAGCGTCACCCATGCCACGAACGCTGGCATTCCAGCTTTCATTCGGCTTAGCCTGTCTTTCAGCATGCGCGCTGTCTCGGCATCACCGCGCATCCCGGCTGTTTCCGCTTCCGCCATCGTGCGGCGGTATTGCATGGTGGCAGTCTTCAGACTGCCTCCGGTGAGCATACACATAACCTCGTCGAAGTCAGACACCACAGGAACCCGGCTTCGCAGGTTCTCGAATTTGGATACGATATTTTTCATACACATAAATATTTATAGTAAAACAATTTATCTTTCAGTATATTCCATAAGATGACATCACAAAAATAGCACAGTTCCGCCACAGGGTGCTGCACTCCATGGAGTACAGCACAGAGACAGGAGACAGGATGACTTTTAACTTGATTTAACGCCATAAGGCAGGTCTGCTACGCAGAGATTAGGAATTTCGCTGCATGTCCGCATAGAGCACACTCGATGTGAAATTGAAGAGTTGTGTGCTTTTAAATGCGAGACAGTATGGCCGGCAAGTTATCACCCGAAAAGGAACGCGAGTGGATAGCCATTGCCGCTCGCGTTGTCGCCGAACTCCTGAAGGAGCTTGGGCTGAATTCTTGCCGGCTTGCGGCCAGACGTCTCAGGGTGAACGCGCGTACCATCGCCAAATTAAATCCAGACCATCCGGGGCATGGTCTGAAGTTGGAGACCTTGGACAAAATTCTATTTCGCATAGAGGCTACGCTCAGGTACGAACAACTGCACAGCAGACAAGAGATTGACAGTATGATGTCAGAAGCGAGAAACGAGATTTCGAGTGCTTTATTCGGACCTTTCGTGCCGCGTTATTGATGCCGTGCACAAGGTGTCCGATGCATCCTAACATGATGCGACATGGAATTTACGGGTTGTGGTTGGTATTCCGACGTATGACGGAATGCCCGGTCTGCCGTCTGTCAGTTCCCATCCTGACCGTCGGGAAAGGCAACGATGCAGGCAGCCATTGCACCGGTGTGACACCAACAATGTGGGACATACGGCAGTGCCGGGAACGACGTTCTGCAAGGTGAAGCAGTTAACTGCTGTGGGACAGACCTCCTGAATGGTGGCTGAAAAACGCGATATGCCGTACCATACCGTCACGAATTAAAACAACGGACGGTAGGCACCGGTACATTACCCCGAAAATGGCAATGATCCACACCCTGTTCAATCTGAAAGAGCCTCACAACACCGCGGCGGAGGGCAGGCTCCGCCCCGTTGTGAGGATTTTATGACTGCTTTACAAGTCGGTACAAGACAATAGAATATATCATCGAAAACATGGATATAGGGAATATAACCGTAATTTATATTTCATTTGTCTGTTTATTAAATTTGCATCTTACTGCAAAGATGCTGTGTTTTCTTGAGAAAAGTGCAACAGACTGCATTTTTATATCCCGTATGGGTGGTTTTTGCAATTGATTGCATTTTCCTGTTTGTAATTGTATTATACATATAATAAATATCAATGGATTTATCAGTAATAATTCCTGTCTACAATGCGGCCGCGTTGTTGGACAGATGTCTCGACTCCGTCTTTAACCAAAAGACCCGGTATACATATGAGGTGATCTTGGTGGATGACGGTAGCACGGACAATTCCGTAGAGTTGATCAAGGCGAGGAATGAGAAAAACATCATCCTGTATAAGCAGCAGAATGCGGGTCCTGCCGCCGCACGGAATAAAGGCGTGGAATTGGCACAGGGAAAGTATGTGGCTTTTCTTGATGCGGATGACTATTGGGAAGACGGGTATATCAAGGAAACTGTCGGATTCTTGGATGAACATCCGGAATGTGTGGCTGTAACTGTGGGATGTAAGAATATCAGTTCCTTGGGCAGACGTCTGTCGTATAATCCGGTCTGGCTTTCGGAACAGGTAGTAAAGGAACCTTATGTGATAAAAGATTTTTTTGATGAATGGGCGCGAAATTGCTTCGTGGGAACCTGTTCTACGACCATACGAAAGGAGGTGGTAGTGAAGAGCGGTGGGATGAGAACTGACCTCCGTGTATCAGAGGATTATGAGTATTGGAACTATCTTTCAACTTTCGGTCAATGGGGATTGATTCCGAAAGCTCTTTATGTCAGTGATGGCGGTGATCTAACATGGAGTCTGGGATGGCTGAATAAGATGAAAAGACGTTGGGAAAATGCGCCAGCACTTTCGGTGTGGGAAAGCCGTATCGTTAAGCGGTTTGATAAGCTGATGCCGGCATCATACCGGACGGTGCAAGGAAGAGTTTCCCGTAATCTGACTTACTGCCAATTACTTTCGGGACGGCTGTCGCTCAGTCGACAGGAGGCTCTGAAATATGGGGCATACTTCATCAAAGATCCGATAGGTCGGTTGATGAATATCGCCAAGTATACTCCTGTAACCTGGTGGCTGCTTGCCAAGTTCCTGCGATATAGGGAATATCACCGGAAATAGACAGATCTACTTATTTATAGTCCTTCTTTCCATAACATTTTGAAGAAGTCGAGAATGTAAATGCACTCGATATTTCCGATGTGCCTGTTGAATAGATCCAAGCTTACAATTAGGGTGCGGCATTCTAGATAGTTTTCATTAAAGGAGGTCAAAATTAAATATTTATTTCGCATAAGTATATCTTGTATTTGTTCTCTTTTAACAGCCTGACAATCAATGGCTAAAGACCGGACAAATACAAGACGTGTTGTTGAACGTAGTGAAAAATATGTCCCTACTCTAACTTTGCGCCAACAAAATAAAGATAAAAATCTGACTATCAACACCAAGCAATGAAAAATAAAATTTCTTCTACAATTCTTTTCATCATGCACATGCCTCCGCCTGTGCACGGTGCTTCCATGGTGGGAAAATATATACATGACTCAAAACTCGTTAATGAGACTTTTAATTGTCATTATATAAATCTTACAACGGCGGATACTCTTGCAGATATAGGCAAGATAGGACTGAGAAAAGTAAAGTCGTTTGTTAAACTGCTGAATAGCATTGAAAAGGAGATAAAGCGGTTGTGCCCTGATACAGTCTATATCACCCCCAATTCGGCGGGAGGTGCTTTTTATAAGGACTTCGTGGTGGTGGAAATCGTAAAACGGGCAATGAGGAAGTGCGGACGTAAAGATGGGAATATCGTTTTGCATTTTCATAATAAGGGTGTCAGTACAAGGCAAGAACGATGGCTTGACGACAAACTTTACACAAGATTTTTCAAAGGTGTAAATGTTATGTTGTTGGCTGAATCTCTTTATGGGGATATTTCCAAATATGTGGAACGGGAGAATGTCGCTATTTGCGGTAATGGAATTCCGGATTATTCGGCAGAAGATATTGTAGCCCATAAGAAATCAGATGAAAAGAACTTGCCACATTTGCTTTTCCTGAGTAATATGATGACAACAAAAGGTGTGTGGGAGTTGCTCGATGCATTATATATCCTTAAACGGAAAGGACGGAATTTCGTATGCGACTTTGTCGGTGGCTGGAAAGATATACATGAGGAAGAGTTTTGTGCACGTGTGAGTGAATACGGACTGTCTGATTGTGTATATGCGCATGGTGCCAAATATGGAATGGATAAGGAAGAGTTTTTCAAAAGAGCGGATATATTTGTCCTTCCATCATATACGGAAGCTTTTCCGCTTACAGTGTTGGAAGCTATGCAATACGGATTGGCTGTCGTAGCGTCAAACGTTGGCGGTATTAGCGGACAAGTGTCTGACGGTTTGACCGGATATTTAATCGGAGGTACAGAAAGTATCTTGACATTAGATTATAAACCCAATCCACAAGAACTGTCAGATGCTATTGAAAAACTTCTGAATGATATGGACAGATGCAGAACCATGGGGCAAGAGGGACTGAAACGATACAAGCAGGAGTTTACGTTGCAGCGTTTTGAGGAAAGATTTTGCGAATGTATCCAAAAGCCGGGTTTTGCAAGGAAAATATAGAAAGGGGCAAACTAATGAAAATGTTCTTTGAACTGCTGCAAGTCGCTATCGGACACAGGGTTTCTTTAAGCCGTACTCTTACTATTGAAGAATGGTCGGATATTTATGAGATGTCCTTAAAACAGACCATTGCCGGTGTGATGTTTTCGGGAGTAGAACGTTTGTCGGAACAACAAAGACCTCCACGGGAAATCATTCTGAAATGGTTTTCGTTGGTAAGCAGGATTGAAGCACGCAACAGACGTGTCAATGAGGTTGCGGTGAATGTGTCAAGACGTTTGTGCAGGGACGGATTTCGTAATGTTATTCTGAAGGGACAGGGTGTAGCTGCATTTTACCCTCAGCCGTTGCGCAGGCAAAGCGGTGATATAGATATATTGTTGGAAGGCAACCGTAAGGATGTCATTGCATACGTCCGAAGGTTCACTCCTGATGTAGAGGCTTTATATCATCATATACAGTTTCCTGTAATTGCCGATGTTGAGATCGAAGTACATTTTATCCCGTCCTTTTGCATTAATCCATTTACAGACAGATGTCTGCAACGTTTCTTTACGGAAGAGGCATCTTTTGATAATCATATCAACCTTCCCGGCAAGGTCGGGGAAATAGCCATTCCAACAGAACGGTTGAACAGAATATTCCTTCTCCGCCACACTTTCGGACATTTCCTCAGCGAGGGTGTCGGCTTACGACAGATAACGGACTATTATTATCTGCTGAATAATTCGAAAAGTAAGGTCGGTGTGGAAGAACAACAGCTGTTGAAGCGACTCGGTATGTATAAGTTTGCCGGAGCGTTGATGTACGTGCTTCATCACATATTCAGGCTGGAACCGGAACGTATGATTGTTCCGATGAATGAGAAAGAAGGCAAATTCTTGTTACAAGAGGTTATGCAAACCGGTAATTTCGGACATGAAGATACAAGAATACAAGGACATAAGGCTAATTCGCATATCGGACGTTTCCTGCAACGGCAATGTTTTTACATGCGTATGCTGAGGCATTATCCCGGTGAGGTTGTATGGATGCCATATTTTGATATAAAGAGATTTTTCACCGCAAAGAAAAGATAAACTGTATGCTCAGGATAAAGAACTTAAAGATTGTTGAGTCAAAAGATGAACTTGCAGGAATTCCTGCCGGCAAGATACTTATAAACACAATAAACGCTCATTCTTATAACACGGCACAGAAAGACGCTTTATTTGCAGAGGCGTTGAAAAACGGGGATTATCTTATTCCGGACGGTGCAAGTATCGTGATAGCATGCCGATGGCTTAATGCCAAGTCACAACCAAAAGAAAGGATAGCGGGGTGGGACTTGTTTGTTCATGAGATGAACAAGGTAAATGAAGAATTAAGAATTAAGAATGAAGAATTAGAGCAACCTGGTTCGATGATTGTGGGGCAAGCTGATGAAGAATTAAAAATGACGAAACGACATTTGACACCCGATAGAGAATACAATAAAGAATGTTGTGGTTCCAACAATTGTAATAATTCTTCATTCTTAATTCTTAATTCTTCATTTAAAAAGCGTTCTTCATTTAAGAAGAAAGTAATGTTTCTCGGTTCTTCGGAAGAGGTGCTTGAGAAGATACGCCGTGAGGTGTATTATGTCTATCATAATCTTGAGGTTGTCACTTACTCGCCTCCTTATAAAGCAGTGTTCTCAGATGAGGACAATAGGGCGATGATTGATGCGATAAACAAGGCGGATCCGGATTTGTTGTGGATAGGCATGACGGCTCCAAAGCAGGAGAAATGGGTGTATGAGCATTGGGATGAACTGGATATACGTTGTCATGTAGGGACGATAGGTGCCGTGTTCGATTTCTTTGCCGGTACGGTTAAGCGTGCTCCGGAGTGGTGGCAGCGTCACGGACTTGAATGGCTTTACAGGCTGATAAGTGAGCCGAGACGTATGTGGAGGCGTTATCTGATAGGAAACGTTTTGTTTCTGTGGAATATATCGAAAGAATAAGCGGTTATACGCCATGTAAGGATGTGCCAAAAATCAATATTATCCCCTACTCTACTGATTAGTATTTCTTTGACATACCCTAAAAAACAAAGAACAGATTCTTGATTTAATGAAGAGTGTCGGCTTTTCTTTGCGTGATTATCAGAAAGATGTTATAAAACGTGTTTCTGAGGCATGGAGGAGTCATAAAAGCGTAATGGTTCAGATGCCTACAGGCACGGGCAAGACGCATGTTCTGGCATCTGTGGTAAGAGAGTGCATCTCCTGCGATAAAGGAACGGTATGGATTGTAGCGCATCGCAGAGAACTGGTTTCTCAAATAAAGGATACTGTTGCAAAGTATGGTATAAGCACGGAGAGTTCTGATGTAAATGTCCTGTCCATACAGTGGCTCTCACGACATTGGGATGACATACAGACAATTCCCGGTATGATAATCATCGATGAGGCGCATCATGCGTTGGCTGATACTTACATGGAGTTATGGAGACGGTATCCTGAGACAAAGAAACTGGGTATGACGGCAACTCCCTGTCGCATGAACAGACGTGGATTTACCGACCTTTTTGAGTTACTGATAACATCGTGGAGCATCTCGGAGTTTATCGTTAAGGGACAACTTTCGTTGTTCGACTATGTATCTATTTATTCGGACAGCGAGGAACAGAGACTTATTGACAGTCTTGAAAAGCGCGGTGCCGACGGCGATTACCAGGTGAAGGAGATGAATACCGTATTGAACCGGCGGCAGAGCATAGAGCGTCTGTATATGAGTCTTGATAAATATGCCCGTGGCAAGAAAGGTATCGTATATGCAATAAGCATCGCTCATGCACGACATATTGCAAGTTATTACAGTGAACATGATATCAGCGCAGTGGCAATTGACAGCAAGACACCTGTGGCGGAGCGCAAACGTCTTGTAGAAGACTTCAGAAACGGTAATGTAAACGTTCTTGTAAACGTCGATATTTTCAGCGAGGGGTTTGATTGTCCTGATGTGGAGTTTGTGCAGATGGCACGTCCTACTCTTTCGCTTGCCAAATATCTGCAGCAGGTAGGACGCGGTCTTCGCAAGGTGAAAGGTAAAGAGTCGTGCATGATAATAGATAATGTGGGGCTTTATCGTATATTCGGGCTACCGACATCAGCATGGAACTGGAATGCCATGTTCCGTGGAGATATTGCAGGTAAAGGAGCGCATTTTTCGCGTATAAAGAATATTTCCGGTCTTTCAAAACATCAAATGGATACCATTGATCCCGATATTGGTGTCGGAATGGTTATTTCACATGAACGTTTGCAGGCGCAGTTGACAGATGCTGCACAATCTGAGCCAACCGTCTTACTCAAGGCATGGCAGGACAAGGACAGCGGTTTGTGGGGAGTGAAGAATGGCAATGAAAAGATTACGGATGCTGTATTTCTGTCTGTTTCGGATATAGGATATGATATGGCTGCCGTAAGCATGCCAAATGGAAAATGCGGACTTGTCGATCTCGCAGGCAATGTGATATGGAAGAAAAAGAACTGCCGGTCAATGAAGTTTATAAAAGATTGTTTTCTCGTTGCCGATTTGCAGCGTGGCAATAGGATTTATGTTGATTTGCATAGTCTGAGAACATACGACACGAAGCCTGAAATAAAACGATATGGCAGCATCGAGCTTCTGAAAGTGGGGAGTTTGTATTACAGTCGTACAAAAAAAGTATATATCACCGGATTGAATATAGACAGTTTCCGTATTCCGCACCGCAACTTCTATCTTACACTTTTTGACATCAATGTGCCGTCCGGATGTATGGATGGTGAAATCTTACAAGAGGACGGCAAGACAGGATATGCTTGCCTGTTAGCCGGAGATTACGACAGCTTTTATTGGATGTACCGTGTGTTGGAAGACGAAAGCATAATAGTGAGAGATGACTGTGGAAGATATTATCATGTTGAGGAAGGACAAGAAAAAAGATTTATCGGTTGTAATAATGCCGGCGGATGTCTTGACGAAATAAACCGTCTGTCGAAAAAGGCGGAGAGGAGTGCACGCAATCTAAAGGCGGAAGAAAAAAGAAGGAGACAGAAGTTCTTGAATGGTATACATGATGCCGTGCCTTTCAAATCGGGAGACAAATGGGGACTGAAGGTCGGCAACCGTGTTATTGTACCTCCTGTTTATCGTAATATGCTGCCTCCTGTCGGCAAGTATTGTGCAGTAGAGAAGTATTACAGTCAATGGGGAATAATTGCTTTGGACGGTAAGGTTGTAATAGAACCACAATACACGGAAATAGACATAAAGGAAAACGGTACGGCTCTGATTACTTTTGTTACAGGAAAGAAAAAGCAAGTGAGGTTGCAATAATCTGCTGTTTACAGAATACAGGTTATGAGCGTGATGTATAATAAAGATACAAACAACTGATATAATATAAGTAGATGTTAAAAATTAAACGTATATATTATAATCAGTTGGTGCAGCATTTACTTTATCATTATCTTGCACGTTCTTTCGGGCTGTTTTCCCATGTCTCATCGGTCGTGTAGCCCGCTACACTCACTCTTCGGACATGAAAAAACATCACCAAAATAACGTACAATATAATAATAATTAATTTCAAACATCTACTTATCCTTACGATTAATTCACAACTAATCAGGGAAAATGCAGGGAGAAATATTAAAATTTATTTGGCAATAACAAAGAAAATGTTTACCTTTGCACTCGCAATTAAGAAATGGTACCTTGGCCGATCGGTTAGGTAACGGTCTGCAAAACCGTGTAGAGCAGTTCGACTCTGCTAGGTACCTCTCATAATCGAAAAGGCTGTGTCAAATAGGCACAGCCTTTTATATAACATACTGAAAAGCATAAAACAAAGCCCGGACTTGCGAAAGTCCGGGCTTTGTCATGTCAAAAAGTTTTGCAACTTAGTGACATACAATATATTAAATGCACACAAGAGTCCGGTTATGCCCCGGAAGAAAACTACCATAGCCTAAAATCATACCGAACTAACTTGACAATAAAATCTTTTTCATTATCCCGGACTGACAAAAGAATATCAAAAAATGCACAAAAAACCGTAAGTAAAACCACATATTTTACTTACAACAAGCAATCAAACAAGAAAAAAGAATTCATATCAATACATTTCAAACATATAAAGTTTCAAATAGAAAAGATAAGCTTTAGACATCCTAAACCTTAGCTTTAAGGATGCTAAACCTTACCTTTTTGAGACTTAAAGATGTGCCTTAAAACAGATGTTCCATATCATTTGGTTTAAAATCAGGCACCTGTTTACACGTGACCGGCTACGCTTTGAATATAGCTGTGGCACACGTTACACACAACTGTCATTTCTTTTTCTTCCTGCGAAGTTCAAGTTTGGGAATTTTTAATGTTTGCCCCTCTTTTGCTTCCTTCACTCCGTTAAGAGCCTCGATATAACACTCCATGCCGGGACCCAATATTGCCCTCGATACGGATGAGAGTGTCTGTCCCTTTCCAAGCACCATGGTACGCTCAACACCCACAATCCTGTAGGCACCGGTACGAACCATAACGTTGGCTTTGTCATATTTGTCGGCAAACAGGTCTTTATCCTCTTTAACTTTCTCTTTAGGTGCAACGATCTCTTCTGCCGGTTTCTTTACGGTTTCAGATGCGATATTTGCAACCTTGTCCTTACGCTCTGAAACAGTGTCGGAGGCATGTTTAGACCGCGCATCGTCAGACTTTGAAGTGTCTTTCAGCAATACGACTTGTTTTGCATCAGCTTTCCCGACAGTTTTTTCCGACACTTTCACGGGAACCACATCATTTGTTACACTCCTTTTACCGAAGTAGAAGCCCATGTAAGCGGCGGCTCCGGATATGAGCAGGAGCAAAAAAACAGATAGAAGCACTTTTTTTAAGACACTGCCGTGTGTCGTTTCTATCTCTTCGGTATATTCTTCCTCTATAGGTTCTGCATCGGATGTTTCCGAATCTTCTATCGGTTCGATTACCTGTTCTGTGACAACAGTATCTTCTTCCGGTATATTCTTTTCCTCTTCTATAATATTATCAGGCGTTTCAGCAACTGTATCCTCAGACGTTCCCTCAAACTTTTCTTTCTCCTCGGACACAACGTCCTCACCTATAAAAGTTGTATATTCAACATCTTGCGGAGTTTCCGTTGACTGTGATCCGCTGTTTTCTACAACGTCATCAACCTGTTCTTCCACGTCTGCCTGTATTGTTTCTTCTTTAACATCGGCATCGTCAGTATGGACCGATGTGGCATTATACAGAGTTTCCGTTTGTCGGTCAACCCTCTCAAAATCCCCTATGTCCACGCCGTCATTTATAACCACTGTCTCGAACTGGGCAAATGGACGGTTGACGAGATCTCTCATTATTGCGTCGGGAGTGAAGGTTATCTTGCTCCGCCCGTCTATAATGATGCGCTCTCCCGTATTTACGTTCACACTCTCACGGTCGCGAACATCTATCACCTTGAATGTTCCAAGTCCTTTTATCTTTACCTGACGGTCGGTTTCAAGCCCTGTTGCAACTACATCAAAAAGCACAGTGACAAATGCCATGGCATCTTTTTGTGTAATGCCATGTTTCCTTGATATTACGGAAACGAGGTCTTGCACTGATATCTTATTCATCTGCCTGCCCTCCGTTCTTTAGCTTTTCCTTTACAGAAGAGTTGGGTCTGAAGTTAAGTACCAGTTTGGGCGGTACAAGCATACGCTGCTTTGTCGAGGGGTTTACCACAATACGCTCCATTCTTTTCTTTACTTCAAAAACGCCGAAGTTTGGAACGGAAACGGATGTGTTGTCTTGAAACGCATCGCCCATGGCATCGATAAGGGTGTCTACAAGTTTCCTTGTATCCTCCTGAGTGTAGCCAAGGCGTTGTGATACTGCCGATATAACGTCTTTATTATTCATCTAACCTCTCCGTATAAATCAAATTCTTCCGCCCCTGTAATGGTCACGTCGTAAAACGAACCTATGCCGAGTATGCCGCATGACACCGGAACAAGCACTTCCGGGTCTACCTCCGGCGAACAGAACTCTGTGCGCCCGATATAGTAGTCGCCTTCTTTTCTGTCAATGATGACTTTCATTGTCGTGCCGATCTTTTCGGCTTCTATCTCGGCACTTATACGTTGCTGAACAGCCATGAGTTTGTCCAGACGTGCGGACTTGACATCCTCCGGAACATCATCGTCATAGTTTTCTCCGCTATACGTCCCGTCTTCCTCTGAATAGGCGAAGGCTCCCATACGCTCAAAGCGCGCCCATTTGACAAACTCTATAAGTTCGCGGAAGTCATCATCCGTCTCTCCGGGAAATCCAACCATAAGTGTGGTGCGCAGATGTATGCCGGGCACTTCCCGCCTTATACGTCTGATAAGCTCATAAGTGTCTTCCTTGGACACATGACGGTGCATACGTTTAAGCATATTGTCGGATATATGCTGCAAAGCGATGTCTATATACTTGCAGACGTTGCTTTTTTCACGTATTACGTCAAGCAGTTCATACGGAAACTGTGACGGATAGCCATAGTGAAGCCGTATCCACTCCACGCCTTCGATATCTGCCATGTCGGAAATCAAATCGGCGATGTGTCTCTTTCCGTCTATATCCACACCGTAATATGTAAGTTCCTGGGCTATAATCTGAAATTCTTTCACGCCTTCTGCCACAAGATTGCGCACCTCATGCAGTATCTCGTCCTTCGGACGGCTCACATGCCTGCCCGTTATCAGCGGAATGGCACAATAGGCACAACGTCTGTCGCATCCTTCGCTTATCTTTATATAAGCATAATGTGAGGGTGTGGTAAGGTGTCTATACCCTATGCACGACGGAACGGGTGCTTTTCCAAGGTCTTCAAGCAGTTTCATATAATCGAATTTGCCGTAGAACCTGTCCACCTGTGGTATCTCTTCTTCCAGTTCCTGCACATATCTCTGCGACAGACATCCCATTACATAAAGTGATTTTATACGTCCTTCGTCTTTTTCCTGTGCAAAGGAAAGAATGGTATTTATGCTTTCTTCCTTGGCATCCTGAATAAAACCGCACGTATTTATCACGACAATATCGCCTTCGGGGTCATCGCTGTCATGAGAGCATGTATATCCGTTTGCTTCAAGTTGCTTCATAAGAGTCTCGCTGTCAACAAGATTCTTTGAGCATCCTAATGTTATTATATCTATATGATTGTTTCTCAAAACCGTAAATCTAATGACAATAATAAAGAAAACAAGTTATTTTTCTTCACCAAACAACGAGTCCACAAACTGTGTCCTGTCGAAAAGCTGAAGATCTTCCATACCTTCGCCAAGCCCAATATACTTTACAGGAACACGCAACTGGTCGGAAATGCCGATGACAACACCACCTTTGGCTGTTCCGTCAAGTTTTGTAATTGCCAAAGACGTTATCTGCGTTACGGCAGAGAACTGTTTCGCCTGTTCGAAAGCATTCTGTCCGGTAGAGCCGTCCAGCACAAGCATCACTTCATCCGGGGCATCAGGAGTTATTTTCTTAAGCACATCTTTTATTTTCTTAAGCTCATTCATAAGCCCCACCTTATTGTGAAGACGCCCGGCAGTATCTATAAGCACCACATCCGCCCCATTTGCCTTGGCAGAGCTAAGGGTATCGAATGCCACACTTGCAGGATCGGCTCCCATCTGCTGCTTTACGACCGGTACTCCCACACGTTCTCCCCATATACACAACTGCTCTACGGCGGCGGCACGGAATGTATCGGCAGCACCGAGATAAACTTTCTTGCCGGCAGACTTGAACTGATATGCAAGCTTACCTATCGTCGTGGTCTTACCGACACCGTTCACACCTACAACCAATATAACATATGGTTTATGATTATCGGGCAAGTTCCAGTTCCCGTTGTCATTGTCACTTGTATTGTTTTCCGACAGCAACGACGCTATCTCTTCACGCAACATACCGTTAAGTTCGGATGTGGATACGTATTTGTCACGGGCTACTCTCTCTTCTATACGCCTTATTATCTTAAGTGTCGTATCGACCCCAACATCCGATGTAATAAGGATTTCCTCCAAACTGTCTAATACATCATCATCTACTTTAGACTTGCCTGCAATTATATGCGCAAGCCTACCAACAACCGTCTGCTTTGTTTTCTCAAGCCCACGGTCTAAAGTCTCTTTCTTTTTCTTATTGAAAAGTCCGAACAATCCCATATTACAATTATCTTTTGAACGCAAAAATACTAAAATTCATGCAGTTGCACAAAAAAAAGACTGCAATATTATATTTGCAGTCTTTTATTTATTCTATAATATTTGCAAGAATTAATTCTTGAAGAAATCCTTTACATCCTCATTGGGAACCATCTGCTCGTCAAAAATGTAAGCACCGGTCTTCGGACTCTTCACCATTTTGATTACTTTTGTATAAGCGCGACCGTCCTTTGAGCCTTCATGGAGGGTTGCGACCGTTTTCTTTGCCATATCTTCAGATACTTAAAAAGTTATTATTTTATCTCCTTGTGAAGAGTCATCTTCTTAAGAATAGGATTGTATTTCTTCAATTCCATTCTCTCCGGAGTATTCTTACGGTTCTTGGTTGTTACGTAACGGCTTGTTCCGGGCAGTCCACTGCTCTTCATCTCTGTACATTCGAGTACAACCTGTACTCTATTGCCTTTAGCTTTCTTTGCCATTGTGTTTATTCTCCTATCACTTTAATGTCTTTCCAGTCACAAAAGCCTTTAGAAACAGCCTGCTTCAAGGCAGCATCAAGTCCGACTTTATTGATAAGGCGCAGACCTGCTGCACTGACTTTAAGGCTAATCCAGCACTGCTCTTCTACATAATAGAATTTCTTGCTGAACAAATTAACATCAAAACTACGCTTTGTACGATGTTTTGAGTGAGAAACATTATTGCCCATCTGGGCTTTTTTCCCGGTAATTTGACAAATCTTCGACATTACTATCTACGTTTTTTGTTTTCTTTTTGATACTTATTCCAAACAGGGTGCAAAGTTACAAACTTTTCCGAAATAAACAAAATATTTCATTAAATAATCTCATTATTAAGTTTTTTTTCAAGAGCATTGTATGACAAAGCCGTAGTTTTCAATTATACAGTACTTTATGCAGTCTGAGAATGACTTTTTTACTCCATGTATAGGTAATCATAATGCACTATAGGTCTCACATCATGTTTGCCTATTAGCAGACGTGCTTCATCGCTGCCATAATTACTGCGACCGATACCCACGACACTGCCGCACTCGTCCATAACGGTAATGATATCACCTTCTTCGAAAACGCCATCTACAAGTGTCACACCAACCATGAGAAGGCTTACGGCACGCCCACTGCGCAATGCTTCGGCGGCCCTTGAGTTGATATGTACCGTCCCTTTGGCAAAACTGCCGCTGTGTGCAATCCACTTCTTTACATTGGATACATCATCTTCATTTGGTACGAACTCCGTGTGAAGCGTGCTCTGAGGTGAGGAGACAAGATTTACAAGTATGTCATCGCGCCTGCCGTTGGCTATGATGACGCGTATGCCTTCGTCTGCCACCTTGCGCGCAATGTTGCACTTTGTCATCATACCACCGCGTCCGAAACCGCTTTTCTCATCCTGTACATATTCACTCATGTCCCTTCCATGCCCGACAATCCTTATCACCTGCGAGTCCGGATCGGACGGAGAGCCGTTGTATATGCCGTCAATGTTACTGAGGATTATAAGCATCTGTGCATCCATCATCGATGCTATAAGACCTGACAATTCGTCATTGTCTGTAAACATAAGTTCAGTAATGCTCACCGTATCGTTCTCATTTACAATAGGTATCACGCCGTTCTCGAGCATCACCGTCATACATGCACGCTGGTTAAGATACTCCCGGCGTGAGGAAAAATTCTCTTTCATTGTCAGAATCTGACCGACGGGAATATGATACTCACGAAACAAATCATAATAAAGGTTCATGAGCTTTACCTGTCCCAATGCGGAAAACAGCTGTCGCTGTTCCACACTGCCGAGCTTACGCTCCACTTTCAGCTCTCCGCGCCCGCTTGCAACGGCACCGCTCGACACAAGTATCACCTCGTATCCTTTATTGCGCAGCCACGCTATCTGGTCCACTATCGCCGACATACGACTGATGTCGAGCTTGCCGTCTTTGCGTGTTAGGACGTTACTGCCTACTTTAATTACTATTCTCATTGTGAAATCACATGTTTTGAGCTATCGTTTATCCTTTTCCCTTATCTCCACTCTCCGTATTTTTCCGCTTATTGTCTTAGGCAGTTCATCGACAAACTCTATAATACGCGGATACTTATATGGGGCAGTCTCGCGCTTTACGTGTTCCTGTAGTTCCTTTATCAACAAGTCACCGGCTTTGTCCTTCCAGTCATCACGCAGCACTACGGTGGCTTTTACCACCATGCCGCGTATGTCATCGGGCACACCCGTTATGGCACATTCCACCACTGCCGGATGTGTCATCAACGCACTTTCAACCTCAAACGGACCTATACGATAGCCGCTGCTTTTTATAACATCGTCGGTACGTCCCACAAACCAATAGTAACCGTCTTCGTCTCTCCATGCGACATCGCCGGTATGATAAACTCCATCGTGCCATACCTTGTCCGTGAGCGCATCATCACGGTAATATTCCTTGAACAGTCCGACCGGCTTTTTCAAAGATTTGAATTCAACAGAAGATTGGGAAACATGCCCGGACACGCTACCGTTATCCGTATTCAGGCTCTTTTCCGTTCTTTCTCCGGTCAATATTACAATCTCTCCTTTCTCTCCGTCTTCACACGATGTGCCGTCCTGACGCAAAAGGTCTATATGATACTGCGGATTAGGCATGCCCATACTTCCCGGTTTGGGTTCCATCCAAGGCATCGTTCCAAGCGTCATGGTTGTCTCGGTCTGTCCGAAACCCTCCATAAGGCGTATGCCGGTAAGTTCAAAGAACTTGTTGTATACGGCGGGATTCAATGCCTCACCGGCTGTACAGCAGTAACGGAGCGAGGACAAGTCATACTTTGAGAAATCTTCGTGTATCATAAAACGATAGACTGTCGGCGGCGCACAAAATGATGTTATGCGGTATTCTTCAATCTTATGCAACAGCTTGTCTGCCGAGAATTTCTCATGATCGAAAACAAAAACGGTAGCTCCGGCAAACCACTGACCGTACAACTTACCCCATACGGCCTTTCCCCAACCGGTATCCGCCACCGTAAGATGAATGCTGTCTGAAGAAAGATTATGCCAGAAGACACCGGTCGTAAGATGCCCGAGGGCATACAAATAGTCGTGTGCCACCATTTTAGGCTTGCCGCTCGTACCGCTCGTGAAATACATAAGCATGGTATCTTCTTTGATATTGACATGTTCCGGACGTTTGAACGGTGGCACATTATCCCATTCCGCATGCCAGTCATGAAAGCCTTCAGGCACATCCGGACCAATGCTTACAAGCGTTGTCAACGTAGGACTCTCCGCCTGCGACATCCTTACCTGCTCCAAAACATATTCCTCACCTGCACATATAATAGCCTTAATGCCGGCTCTGTTGTTCCGGTAAACAATATCATGGCTTGTCAGCATGTGCGTGGCGGGTATTGCCACGGCACCTATCTTATGAAGGGCAAGCATGGACAGCCAAAACTCATACCGCCTTTTCAGTATGAGCATCACCATATCTCCCTTGCCTATGCCAAGCGTAAGGAAATAAGATGCCGCCTTATCGGTAAGCATCTTCAGTTCCTTGAAAGTAAAGGCAATATGCTCATCATTATCGTTTGTCCACAACAGAGCTACCTTATCCGGTGCTTCTTCTGCCCAGACATCCATAACATCGTATGCAAAATTGAAATTGTCAGGGATTATAAAGTGTAGGTTTTCCTTATAGTCATCGACAGACGAGAACGTCGTCTGCTTTAGAAATCTCTCTATCATCACAGTCTATACAATAAAAAAATTGGATATATACTAAAAAGGCATTGGTTAAATTATCACAGCCAACAACTTTACCGGCTTGCCGTTCAATGCTCTCATGCAGTGTGGCTGCGAGGCATCGAAATAGATGCTGTCTCCTTCATTCAAGATAAGGACTTTCTTTCCTAAAGTAAGTTCCATGCAACCTTCTGCAACGACATTGAATTCCTGCCCTTCATGCGAGTTTTTCTTAAGAGGTGTTTCATCTTCACGAGGCTCCACCAATACTATAAAGGGTTCTGCCTTACGTCCGCGGAAGCCACTTGCAAGACTCTGATAGCGGTATTGGGCTTGCCTTTCCACGCTCATGCCCTGCCCCTTGCGTGTAAGGAAATAACTTCCCATGTGCGGCTCTTCTCCAAACAACAGCACATCTAGGGCTATCCCATAGCGTTTTGAAATCTTCTGGAGATTGCTTATGGACAGTTCGCCACTTCCCTCCTCCATATTATAATATGTGTCAAGAGACACTCCGCAAAGTTCCGCCATATCTTCTGCCGGTATATCCAGCACTTCACGAAGCCCTTTCAGCCTCTCTCCTATCTGTCTTATTGTATCGTCCATTTCTCTTTTGTTTGTTTCTGACATCTACAGATTATTAATATATATGCTTAAACAAGCATCTGTCACTATTTAACACCGGCCTTCAGTCCGCGTATCACCGCACTTGTAAATCCGGCATGTTCCATTTCGTTAAGCCCACGGATAGTAAGCCCTCCCGGCGTCGTAACCTTATCTATTTCCGCTTCAGGATGATTGCCGTTGGCTATCAGCAAGTCCACCGCTCCTTTTACAGTCTGTAGAACTATACGTTTCGCATCATCCGCACGGAAACCAAGTTCCACGCCGCCTTCGGAGGCAGCACGGACATAGCGCATGGCGTATGCTATTCCGCAAGATGCAAGCGTTGTTCCTGCCGACAGCAGACGTTCCTCTATAACGAGCGAACAGCCGACATCGTCAAAGACGTCTTTCATCACCTTTGTCTGCATATCATCGGCTCCTACAGGAACAATAAATGTCATCGAACTGCGCTCGGCTACTGCCGTATTCGGTATGACAAGAAACAGCGGAAGCATCTCATTGTCTTCCTTTATCATCCATTCCGTAATCTGTTCCGAGCGCAAACCGGCAGCCACAACAACAAGCATCTGCCTGCGATAGTCTAATACCGGCTTTATTTCTTTAAGCACCTTTTCCGTTATCCATGGTTTCACGACAACGCATACAATATCTGCCAATGCGGCGGCCTGCCTGTTGTCGGAAGTGACATTAACTCCTGTGCCGGAAAATTTGTCGAGAGCATCGGGAGAAGGATTTGATGCGGTGATGTCGGAACAGGCAAACATGTCGCCTTTCATAAAGCCCTGAACCATTGCACCGCCCATTGCGCCGACACCTATTACTGATATTTTCATTATCTGTTCTTATAAATTATTGTTGTCAATATCCATTTCATACAATAAATATGATAGCCGGATATATATCACCTGTATGCCCTACCATATCAACCTAACGCCTTTTTCAACCGTATGATAAACTCATCTGCCATCTCCTTGGTAAAGCACAGAGGCGGCAACAGGCGCAAAATATTTGTTGAAGCACATCCTGTGAAGCAATGCAGTTCGTATACAAGTTTTTCACGGACATGCTTATGCGGGATATCCAATTCTATGCCAATCATCAGACCACGTCCACGCACGTCCGTAATATGACTGTTCTCCTTCTGCAATTCCTTTAGTCTGCCTATCAGATAATCGCCTGTCTCACGGGCATTCTCAACCAAATTCTCATCTTCCATTACATCAAGTACTGCCAGAGCGGCGCTGCATGCAAGATGATTGCCGCCAAAAGTAGTGCCCAATTGACCATACTGAGGCTTGAACTGCGGCGATATCAGCAAGGCACCCATTGGAAATCCGTTGGCAATGCCTTTAGCCACAGTAATGATGTCAGGACGTATGCCGAGCCATTGATGGGCAAAGAACTTTCCGCTCCTGCCGTATCCGCACTGTATCTCATCGCATATCAGCACTGCACCGTGTTCACGACATGCCTTTTGAAGCTTCTGTGCAAAACCGGCATCAGCCAGTCTTATACCGCCCACGCCTTGTATACATTCTATTATACACGCACAAACGTCACCTTTCTCAAGCTCGCGCTTCCATGCCATGATATCGTTCAACGGCAAGTAGGTAACGTGGTTGTTGGCATTTATCGGAGCTATGATCTTAGGATTGTCGGTAGCTTCGACAGCCAAAGACGTGCGTCCATGAAATGCTTTTGATGCTGCAAGCACCCGTGTCCTGCCGTTTGTGAACGATGCAAGTTTCAGTGCGTTCTCGTTAGCCTCCGCTCCGCTGTTTATCAAGAACAGCTGATAGTCATCATATCCACATATCTTTCCGAGCCGTGAAGCCAACTTCTGCTGCATTGTATTTATCACCGAATTGCTGTAAAAGCCCAGTTTGTTCAGTTGTTCATTCACCTTATTTATATAGTGGGGGTGACTATGCCCTATGCTTATCACCGCGTGACCGCCATAAAGGTCGAGATATTCCGTACCTTTATCATCCCAAACCTTGCATCCGCTGCCTTTTACTATGTTTATATCCAACAAAGGATAGACGTCAAATAATTCCATTACCGTTTTTGTTTATTGTTTTATATAATAGGGCTTATCATGTTAACTGAAAGCATGCCAATAAGAGATTGAGGAAGATAAGGGGAGATAATGAGAAGATAGATGAAGATAAGAAACGTATGCCTTGTCGCTTCATATACAACTATTGTCATTTATCTCCCGTGGCTTTAGCCACATAACTTCCCATAACTTCTTTTAACTCCGCTTTTTACACCCTCATGGTTGCCAGTTAAACCTCAGAAACCGCTTCCTTTCAGCCTCAGTCCGCTCTTCTCGTCCAACCCGAACATTATGTTCATATTCTGTACCGCCTGTCCGGAAGCTCCTTTCAACAGATTGTCTATACAAGAAGTGACAAGCAGTTTGTTGCCGTGCTTCTCACAATGTACCAATGCCTTGTTGGTGTTTACAACCTGTTTCAGATTTATAGGCTTGTCACTATAGTGTGTAAACGGCTCGTCCGCATAAAACTCCTTGTATCCTGCCACTATGTCATCCACCGGAACATCAGTCTTCACGACAAGCGTTGCGAAGATGCCGCGTGCAAAGTCGCCGCGATAAGGGATAAAGTCTATCTCCGCATCAAGATGTCCCTGCAACTGTCGCAAACCCTGTTTTATCTCGGGAACATGCTGGTGCTCAAAGGCTTTGTATATACTCATGTTGCCCGAACGCCATGAGAAATGCGTTGTACCTACGGGTTTCTGTCCGGCACCGGTACTGCCCGTTATGGCATTTACCGTTACATCTTCCGTTATCAGTCCCATTTTCGCAGCCGGAAGCAGACCGAGCTGTATACAGGTGGCGAAACATCCGGGGTTGGCAACATGTTCTGCCTTAGCTATCTCTGCCCTGTTTATTTCGGGAAGACCGTATATATAGTCATTACCGGGAGCCTTAAGACGGAAATCCTGCGCAAGATCTATGATCTTTACGTTATCCGGTATTTTATTCTCTTCGATAAACTGCTTGCTCTTCCCGTGTCCAAAGCAGAAAAAGACAACATCTACAGCTTCAAAAGGCATACTGTCCGTAAAGCACATGTTTGTCTCGCCCAACAGTCCTTCGTGCACATCGGTAATCATGTTACCGGCATTGCTGCTGCTGTTTACAAACACTATATCCGCATCAGGATGGTTTACCAATATGCGAAGAAGCTCACCGGCAGTATATCCGGCTCCTCCCAATATTCCGATTCTTACCATAATTATTTTGATATCTTATTGTCACTCGGAGCCAAGCCCCATGCCAACAGGTAAACCCATATTCCAACCGTGCCGCACCATATCAAGGCAAAGGTCACGATACGCACAAGCAAGGAGTCGATATTGAAGTATTCGGCTATACCTCCGCAAACTCCGCCAATCTTCTTGTCTGTACTTGACAAATAAAACTTTTTCATTTATATCATTATTTGTTTATATATGACACGTAAGATACGGACACAATTAATTGAACAATCATATATGCCCGTACCCCATATCAGTTTTGTCTATTTTCTTTCATCAGGATGGAGCGAATAGTAGGCACGCAACGGCGTGGATGTAACCTTTATGAAACCCTTCGCCTCATCACTGGTCCAACCTTTCTGTGTCTCGCCATATTCACCGAACTTGTTCTTGACGAGATCATCAGGTGTGTCCACTCCCACCGTCTGAAATCCATAAGGACGCAATTCAAGTGTCACCGTACCGTTTACATTACGCTGACTGCTTGTCAACATAGCTTCGATATCCGGCATCACAGGTTCAAGATACTGGCTCTCGTGCAAGAACATTCCATACCAGTTAGACACCTGGTCTTTCCAATACTGCTGCCACTTCGACAGCGTATATTTCTCCAAAAACCTATGGGCGCCAATAATAAGCATCGGAGCAGCAGCCTCAAAGCCCACACGTCCCTTTATTCCGATAATCGTATCGCCTACATGACAGTCACGTCCAATGGCGTATGCCGCACCGATTTCTTCAACTTTCTGTATGGCGGCTATCTTGTCTTCATACTCTTTTCCGTTGACCGAGCACAGTTCTCCATGTTTGAAACCGAGACTTACAACCTCCGGTTCTGTCTTTACAAGATGCTTGAGATATGCGCTTTCAGGCAGTCCCTGAGTAGAATCGAGCAGTTCTCCGCCACAGATACTTGTACCCCAGATACCTACATTATATGAATATTTAAGTTTTGTAAAGTCCGCTTTAAATCCATGGGCATTGAGATAATCCACCTCTTCCTTACGGCTAAGATTGCGATCACGCGTAAGAGTGATTATTTCCACACCTGGAGCCATTACAAGAAACGTCATGTCGAAACGTATTTGGTCATTACCTGCTCCTGTAGAGCCGTGAGCTATAGCATCGGCTCCTATCTCTTTTGCATACCGGGCAATGGCTATCGCCTGGAATATACGCTCTGACGATACGGATATGGGATAGCAATTGTTACGCAACACATTGCCATAAATCATATATTTGAGCGATTTTTCATAATATTCCTGCGTCACGTCAAGCGTCACGTATTTCACCGCTCCCAGCTTATAAGCATTCTCTTCATTGGTCTTCAACTGCTCATCACTGAAACCGCCGGTGTTCGCACAAGCCGCATAAACGTCATAGCCCATTTCTTTGGTGAGATACATCACATTATAACTTGTGTCAAGACCGCCGCTGAAAGCAACAACCACTTTTTTCTTTGCCATATCACTATTTGTTTTTATTGATTTTCCGTATTCTTAATTCTCTCTTTCACATCGTCCGGCAACTCTATCGGCAACGTGTCTCCCCGGTGTTCGTCCGGATCATACAACATCCCCGTACAAATACAGTAACGTCTGTCGGTGCGTTTCAACACATCTACATTCACACACCCGTCGCATCCACGCCAGAAAGCCTCATCATCTGTAAGGTCGGCAAACGTCACCGGTATGTAACCCAACTGTGTATTCATACGCATCACTGCAGAACCGCTTGTAAGACTGAATATCTTAGCCTTGGGCCAACGTGTGCGGGCAAGAGTGAAGGTCATGTCTTTTATACGCTTTGACACGCCCAACCCTCTGAAATCCGGATGTACTATAAGTCCCGATGTTGTGACATAATGTTTGTTTCCCCATGTCTCTATATAGCTGAACCCTGCCAGCCTGTCGCCACACAACGCAATAACCGCCTTTGTCTCTTTCATCTTTGTGGCGAGATACTCATGTGTACGCTTTGCAATACCGGTACCACGCACCTTGGCTGCGGCTGTAATCGTCTCAAGAATGGTGTCAACGTATTTTTCATGTGAAGCGTCAGCCACCATCACCTTTATTTCTTCCATTCCGTTTATTATATAATATTCTTTACCTTTTTATTTTTGTCGTCAAAAAACAATAGATGATACACTGAAAAACTATCGGAAAGAAGCGTAAAGACATCAGACACATATACGTGCACCAGCGTTCTCTGCCGATTGCCTTTTGTTTTCTCTTTTTTCCTAAGCTATATTCGGAATTGCGTTTCGCAGCGCATCTATCACATCTTCCTCACGCACTCCCTGCTTTATCACTATAAATATAGTATCGTCACCAGCTATTGTTCCGAGTATATAGGGGTTGTCGCTGTTGTCTATGTTATAGGCTATGCTGCTGGCATACCCGGGACGGGTCTTTATAACACCCATGTTGCCTGAGAAATTTATCGACAGAAAGCCCGACACCTGCAACATCTCCATCGCCGAACGGGGTGTGGAAACACGTTTATACATGGTCTCGTTCGGCAGTACATATACATATTTCCCGTTCATGCTTGCCGCCTTTGCCACTTTCAACTGTTTCAAGTCACGACTCAACGTTGCCTGCGTAAGTTTGAAACCTTCTCTCTCCAATGCTCTCAGCACCTCTTCCTGACTTCCCATCTCCATACTCGAGATTATCATCTTAAGTGCTTCCAGCCTACTGTTCTTTATCCCCATAACAAGTATATTTATACTATATTGATTGCAAAATTATACACTTTTGCATATATAAGCAAATATTTATGTATATTTTTGCACGATTTCTCGATCAGAACATATAAATTCACTATTATAATAACATCATAACATGAATAGAGACATTATCTTTATTCATCTTTTTATCAAAACATATCCGAGCCTGTGTGTTATACCTTTGCTGTTAAGGGAGCGCAGAACATACATTCCGTCGGCTATATTACGGATGTCGGCACGGCTGCCTCGATACGGTATGGTGGCGACTGCCTGTCCTTCAAGTGTCTCTAATATAATATAAGGTGCGTCGAGAACTTTGCCTTTTGAAGGAAGTCTCAGATAGTTTCCCTCATTCTTTATCAATCCGGTAGAAGAGGAAGACGGGCGCGATACGACTGTCTGCAAAGCAGCGCTTTCATTTCCATATCTGTCAACAGCCGTAACAGCATAATAACGGGGACGTGACTTTTCATTTTTTACTGCCATACGAAGGTCGTACAGCCTGCATGCCACTATATTCGCGGCATCATCCGTGTCGACAGGATAATCGCTGCTTGCATAGACATTGTAAGTAAGATATGGCGAACGGCTGCGATCCGTTCCCGCATTCCATTCTATAACATCATATTCCGAAACGTTTTTCACCGTTATCTCCGTAGGCGGGAGAGGCGGTTCCATGCCGTGCCATGTAACAGGAGGCACAAGAGCCGGATAGAAATTGAAATGACGTGACACAAAGTCATACAGTCCCTTGGTATTATCCGTAAAGAACCGGCTGCGAAAGAAGGCATTGCCCATTCCCATACGGCGAAGAGTATACATCTGCCTTGTTATGTCGCTCAATTTCCAGTCGGCTTCTTTGGGAGAAAGGAAATATATACCAAGTCCCGGAACAACGGTCTTACCGCTGCTACGCATCGACCAGTCGTCGGCAAAGGGAAAGAAGTTGTTATCGCGGAAATACATCATCGGATATATCTGGTCCATAAGTCCTTCCTTCATCCATAGCTCAACATCCTGACATCCTTTGTTAAAAGCGTTCCAACCACGACTGGAATAGCGGCTCAAATCATTGAGTTTACCTATCGGCGAGCTGCTTATCTTCACCCAGGGCTTTATACTCTTCACCGCATCGTGCACACTACGCACAATGCGGGTTATGTTTTCACGCGCTTTGCTCCGCGATATATTGAGCTTCATGTTCTCCGGATACCGTATATAGTCCAGATGTATGCCGTCTATATCATACCGTTCCGTTATCTCACGGCAGATGCCTGCGATATATCCTGCAGCCCGGGCATCGGCAGGGTTAAGATAACCGTCGGCATTTTCCCTCATCAACATGGACGGATGCGTTGCACGCAAAGCCTTGCAACCGTATCCGTTCCACTTTCCTACCGGCACCGTGACTACCCATGCCTGTATCTCCATACCGCGCTTGTGACATTCTTCAACGGCAAAAAGAAGAGGATCGTAACCGGGAGACTTGCCCGGTATGCCGGACATACATCCGTCCCAAGGCTCATATTTTGACGGATAAACAACCGTTCCTCTTATTCTCGCCTGAAAAAGGACCGTATTTATGTTTGCGTCTTTCAACTTGTCTAGAATGCGGACAAGCTCTTCTTTCTGACGTTTCACTCCCTCGGGAGTGCGTGCGTATGTTCCGGGCCAGTCAAGACCGCCAAGTGTTGTGAGCCATACAGCCCTTACCTCATGCTTGGGACTATACAACCGTCTGAAATCCCTTACATCAGACTTCATTGGAATACCGGCTGACGATATTCCATACAGCATGATATTGAACACGAGTATCGCTATGGCTCTTTTCATCGACTTGTTTTCGTATATAAGATCTATTCAGGAACAGCATATCTGCAGCCACTCTGTCTGACAATGTCTCTTGCCACACTTTCGGGATAGCCCGGACGCTCCACTTTAGCACCAAGTCCGGTCTTCGTTCTCATGAACTTTCCGTCTTTCTCCGGCTTTACTGCCATGTCGTTGTATTTTACGATAAGATATATGGCAAGCTCGTTCCAACGGTCGAGCATCTGCTGTGCCACCGTGTTGCTGTAATCATTCAGATACTTCACGGCTTCCTCCCGACTGTTCTCATACAAAGACAATGCTTTCTTTTCCACCGCTGGCTGATTGACAAAATAGCTGTTGTCCAACGAGTCACGTACTTCCTTCAACGACGGGAACATAAGCGAATAACGCGGATAAACCATATTGCTCACCCAGTTGCATACCCAAAAGGCATTCTTATTGCTGAATGTAACGGCATCGGCGCCTTTGGTATTATAGCATTCGGGACGAACTGTATTCCCACAATACACAGGTGTAAAGGCAACCATGTTGCCGTCATCATTGCCAAACCACAATATACCGCCAATCTGCCGTGGTAACCATGAGCGTAACTGCGCCACATACGAAAACGCCGACTGCTGTGTCGAGATAGGTCGCTCATTGAAATACTTCTTTCCATCTACCGTATATGTAAGAGGTGTCGGGCGGTAAGGCATATCCCATACTCCCCGTCCCGGGTCATTGTCGAGCGAGAAAGGCGTGCCCTCGTAATGGTCGCGCATACATGCCTCCATGTCTTGCAGACTGACTTTACGATTAGGAACAATCCAAAGAGGCAGCGGTTCCGTATCCGCCTGCTTCCCTTCAACATAAGGAATGTAACGGTTCATATCGTCCGAGAAATGGTTGAAAAAGCTCCATACACGCGCATCGCATATACGTCTGCCCGAGAAATCGGGCTTGGCATAGGCATCACAGAAACTGAAGTCCTTGTCGGCACCGTCAAACCAGCCCATTCTGCGGGCATAACCGATACAGTCGTCAGACACCATCACGTTCTTCTTGTCCTTAATATTGAAAGTCCTTATCCTGCTTTGGTTGGCATGTGCACAAATGGCATCATCGGGTACGCGCAGCGCAACCCATACAACACCCTTGCTTCCGGGACCCTTTCCCATCATCTCCATTATCCATGCTTCGTTCGGATCGCAAATCGTAAACGTCTCTCCTTCCGAACAATAGCCGTAAGTCTCCACAAGTCCGGTCATTACTTTTATAGCTTCGCGTGCCGTCTTCGAACGCTGCAGGGCAATATATATCAACGAACCATAGTCCAAGATACCCGTTGTGTCAACCATTTCCTCACGTCCTCCGAACGTAGTCTCACCGATAGACACCTGATATTCGTTGATATTTCCTATTACATTGTAGGTCTCTTCCGCCTCGGGTATTTCACCGTGATACTCGTTTGTATCCCAGTCGTAGACCTTTCTCATCTCTCCTTTCGAATGCTTTCCTGCCGGAAAATGACATAAACCTATAAACATGCCATAATCATCGGCACTGTAAGAACACATCACCGAGCCGTCCTTACTTGCTTTTTTACCCACAATAAGGTTTGTACATGCCTCTACATAAACAGTACCAGCCACTAAGATGGATAAAAGAATAAATAGTTTTTTCATTGTCTATCGTTTATTCTTTAATATTTAAAATTTGTATTATAAGCAGCGCTGTTGCCGCAATTGTCCGTCACAACGAGTTTCAGGCGATGTTCACCGCCGGTCTTTTTAACAGGAACATCACTCAGACGACACTGTATCACGTTGCTTTTTTCAAGCTTTTCAAACAGCACAAAACCGCCGTCCACATAACCTTTGAACGACTTTATTCCGCTTCCGGTGTCGTATATAGAGAAACGGAGCAACGAACCTGATACGGTTCCGGGACTTATTACAGGCGGAGTGTCGTCATACTCAACAGTATACGACGCTCCCAACTCACGCATTTTGCCCGTAACCCATCCGTTTTCGTAAACACACTTCTTGAAACCGACAGAACCGTAACTGCCGGATATGTAAAGCTTTGACGGTTCTTTAACGGCGCGGTTGAGATTTATACTTATCTCAGCCCATCCGAAAAGTGGATAAGAAGAACCGAAAAAGGTGTATGAATCCGAAACTTTGCCGGGACGGGATGTGCGCTTCGGAACAAGCTCTATGTCATCTGCCAGCATGTCTTGCAGCAAAATCAGGCGTGCGCCATCAATGCGCAGGATATTCACCTTATCATATTTCATGATGTACGGAGACGCGGATTTGCGCCTTGCCTGTATCGGCTGTTTCTTTCCATGCACACTGAACGTATATTGCCTTGTATTGCCGAAGATGTCGGATATTGTATATACAAGACGGTAAACACGCTCTTCATTAAAATCCACATACCCCCTGTTTCCGTCAGTATGTATTACTGGAAGCATGTTTCCAGGCTCCGCAAACGACTTCATGAACCACACTCCCGTACGACAGAAGTGCTTATAATCGCCCCAAGAGTTTACATAGCGGTTAAGTCTTACGGGTATACGATCTACATCACTGCTGAAAACCACCTTGCCGTCCACCGTAAGTGTCGTCCGCCTTATACCCAGTCTGCCAAAGCTGTCCTCCATGTAATCATTCGCCCAGATGCCAAATCCCACCTTTCCCCACGCTGTAAATTCGCGTGTAAGGTTTGCCGACGAGAAGCCGTATGTCTGCTTATGCGACGCTCCCATAAACACTCCCTCGCCCTCAAGCGGATATGCCATGAACGAATGGGCTATGGGAGGCGTCGTGTCCTTTACGTATTGCTTTAGCACATCCAGCGGATCGAGCATGTCGCCCGTCCGCGTGTCATGAAGTTCAAGATGCAGATGGGGAGCCGTACTGGCACCCGTATTTCCGCTAACGGCAATAAACTGCCCCTGCGATACAGGGAAGTCGGTAGGTTTCAACCGCACATCGGCAATGTAGTTTTCGTTCTTATACTGCCATTTTCTTACCATTGCAGACAGCTGAGGAACAAATTTGTCAAGATGACAGTAAACACTTGTGTATCCTCCTAGATGCGTTACATACACGGCATTACCGAAACCGGACAAACCAACGGTTATCCTGCTCACATATCCGTCTGCAATAGAAAACACCGGTTTGCCCACGGCATTGCCCGTACGGACATCTATTCCGCCGTGGAAATGGTTGGGACGGGGTTCCCCGTAGTTGCCGGCAAGGCTCAGAGGATAATTCACCGGCGAGCCGAAACTCAATGCCGATGCCATGACTATGGCAGATAAAATACTCAACACGATGTCACATCATTTTATGTTCAGCATGCCTTAAAGCTCATGTCAAGCCCCTTTACGGAATGGGTCAGTGCCCCTACGGATACAAAATCCACGCCGCATTCGGCATAGTCGCGTATCGTATCGAACGTTATACCGCCGCTCGACTCAGTCTCATACCTGCCGGCGATAACCTCAACCGCCTTCTTTGTCTCTTCTACAGTAAAGTTGTCCAGCATGATACGGTCAATGCCGCCACGGTCAAGAACCTGCTTCAACTCGTCCATGTTACGCACTTCAATCTCAATCTTAAGGTCAAGCCCTTTCTCGTTGAGGTAATCATGACAGCGGTTTATGGCATTTGCGATGCCTCCTGCAAAGTCCACATGGTTGTCTTTAAGCAAAATCATGTCGAAAAGCCCTATCCTATGGTTCATTCCGCCACCTATCTTAACAGCCTGCTTTTCAAGCATGCGCATTCCGGGAGTGGTCTTGCGCGTGTCGAGGACATGCGTTCCAGTTCCTTCCAACTTCTTTACATACTTGTTTGTCATGGTGGCAATACCGCTCATACGCTGCATTATATTGAGCATAAGCCTTTCCGTCTGCAAGAGCGAACGTACCTTACCTGTCACAATCATCGCCACATCACCTTTCTTCACGGCTGCTCCGTCGTTGATAAGCACCTCCACAACCATTGTCGGGTCAAAACGGTTGAATACCTTTTTGGCTACTTCCACACCTGCCAATACACCGTCCTCCTTTATGAGGAGCTGCGATTTTCCCATGGCATCGTCGGGTATGCAGCAAAGAGTTGTATGGTCTCCGTCTCCAATATCTTCTTTGAAAGACAAGTCTATCAGCAAGTTTTCAAGTTCGTTTACTGTAAGCATTGTTATTGTTTTATTTTATATTAAAGTCTATATGTGAAATATCGTCTGCCGACACGCTGAAAGAGCCGCACTGCCATATAGCTATGGCAGCCGACCCTTTGCATCTGTCAGACAGCATATATGTATTAAAGATATATGCCGAAGCCTACGCGCAGACCTATCTTTGAATAATCCGAATGGTTCTTGAACGACTGATCGTAATATATGGCAGGCTCTATTGTAACCGTCTTGCTTACAAAGAAAGCATATCCAACTTCTATTCCGGGCATAACATCGTTATAGTTATGATTGGCATGCAGAAGTTTTGCATTAACACCAAGGTATAACCCGTTCTGTATAATATAATAACGACCGCCTACGCCAACCGAGATATAGTCAGCCACATCGTCGTTTCCATTATGCTGATAAGCAGCCTGTGCCGTAAGCATAAGGTTGTCGGCAAACAGATAACCTGCCTTTGCCTCTATTCCAAGGTTAAGGTCCTCGACACCGCTATAGCTCAAATCAAGTCCTGTAAGAGATGCTCCCACATACTTCTTGCCCTGCTCAAACTGGGCAAATCCCGACAATGTCATTGTCAAGGCAACAAACAGCATTACTAATTTCTTCATAATTACAAATTTAATATTAAAGTGAATAAAATTCAAACATCATTTACGCACACGCCTGTACCACGCTACAAACCATGCGACAGCCACCACAAGCACGCTTCCGCCTACACCATAGCCAACCGTAACAGACATATTAAAGGCATTTCCGGACACAACAATGAACGTAGAACATACAACCGTCATGAACAGAGCAGGCAGCAGTGTTATGATATAGGGTTTACGGCTGCGTACCAGATAAACGGTTATCGCCCACAACGTGAACACTGCAAGTGTCTGGTTTGCCCAACCGAAATAGCTCCACACCACATTGAAACCGTCCTTATCGGCAATGTTGAAACAGAGCATCACCATGGTTACAGCAAACAGAGGTATACATATATATATACGGTTTCTTATGGTCCGCTGCTCCATGTTCAGAAATTCGGCAATTATAAGACGTGCACTTCTCAGGGCAGTGTCACCGCTCGTTATCGGAGCCGCAACGACACCGAGCAACGCAAGTATCCCTCCAACAGTCCCAAGCCAGCCCCCGGATACGGCGACAACAACCTCCGGAGCCTGTAACGCATCGGAAACTCCGAGTTCACCTGCCGCTCCGCCATAGAAAAAGTAAGAGGATATCGTTGCCCACACCAGCGCAACCAGCCCCTCGGTTATCATCGTTCCATAGAACAACGGGCGCCCGTCTTTCTCGTTTTTGATACATCTTGCCATGAGAGGGCTTTGCGTTGCATGAAATCCGCTGATAGCTCCACATGCTATGGTTATGAAAAGACAGGGAAAGATAGTGCCCTGCGACGGACTCATATTGGCAAGTCCATCGGTCAGTTCAGGCAGCTCGGGCCACTTGGAAAACAGCACTATCATAAGTGCAACAGCCATAAAAAGCATAGAAACGGCAAAGAGCGGATATATCTTTCCTATAATTTTGTCTATCGGCAACATGGTTGCAATGATATAATAGACAAATATAATAAGACACCATACATACACCCACGTAACCGAGTTGCCAGTGAGATTGCCCAGTATAAGCGCAGGACTGTAAACGAAGACAGCCCCCACCATAATAAGAAGGAATACCGAAAAGACAAGCATCACTTTCTTTGTGTTCTGTCCGAGATAGTGTCCTATGACCTCGGGAAGCCCCGCCCCACCGTGTCTCATGGACAACATTCCGCTGAAATAGTCGTGAACCGCCCCGGCAAAGATGCATCCTATTACAATCCACAGATACGCCGAGGGACCGAATTTGGCACCCATTATGGCACCGAAGATTGGTCCTGTGCCGGCTATATTAAGGAACTGTATCATGAAAACCTTCCAACGCGGAAGCACAATATAGTCCACACCGTCAGCCTTACCAACGGCAGGAGTGACACGGTTGTCAGGTCCGAACACTTTTTCCACGACCCTGCCGTATACAAAATATCCGGCTATCAATGCGATAAGGCTTATTATAAAAGAAATCATATTTCTGCTTACTGTATATTATAATATGCAAAAATACGTATTTAATTTGACATATAAAAATAAGTGGATGTCAGAAATTGATTATTATCATACGATACATTATTCCGGAGATGACTTTTTCATGCCCTGAAAGGACATGTTACCGGTTTAGATAAGTAGATGGTTAAAATTAAACGTATATATATTAATCGGTAGATAACAAAAAACATGGGCGGAACAGTGAACCGTAACTCTCATCGGTTCATGTTCCGCCCAACCTATCAACACATTATATCACACGGCTGACAATTCAACGACAAGTTCATCCTTGTCCGTTTTCTTGTCAATACTTATAGTATCGCCCTGTTTTATGTCACCGTTCAGCATGATATCGCATACACTGTCTTCGACATAGTTCTGTATTGCCCTTTTCAACGGACGTGCACCATACTGCCTGTCGTAGCCTTTCTCTGCCAGAAAATCTTTCGCCTTGTCCGTGATTGTTATGCCATATCCCATTTCGGAGATACGTCCGAACAGTTCGGACAGTTCTATGCCGATAATCTTCTTTATTGCCTCCTGTCCCAACTGGTCGAACGTTATTATCTCGTCCAGACGGTTCAGGAACTCGGGACTGAACTGTTTGTTGAGGCTTTTCTGTATTATCGAGCGTGCATACTCATTGTGCATGTCATCGCCGGAAAGGGCGGAAGATGCCGTTCCGAAGCCTATTCCGTGCCCGAAGTCCTTCAACTGTCGTGTGCCGACATTGCTTGTCATGATGACAACTGTGTTACGGAAGTCGACCAATCTGCCATATCCGTCGGTGAGACGTCCCTCGTCAAGCACCTGCAACAGCATGTTGAACACATTGCCATGGGCTTTCTCTATCTCATCGAGCAGCACGACGGAATAAGGATGACGGCGCACTTTCTCCGTAAGTTGTCCGCCTTCCTCATAGCCCACATATCCGGGAGGAGCGCCGACAAGGCGCGATGTGTTGAAGCTCTCGCTGTATTCGCTCATGTCAACACGTATGATGGCATCCGGCGAACCGAACATAAACTCTGCCAGTTTCTTTGCCAGATATGTCTTTCCGGTACCGGTAGGACCGAGAAACATGAACGCTCCGATAGGGCGGTTGGGATTACGCAGTCCCAGACGGCTGCGCTGTATTGCCTTTACTATCTTTTCTATGGCACCGTCCTGCCCTATCACCGCACCGCGAAGCTCGTCTCCCATGCCCTTGAAACGTATGCCTTCCGTCTCTTCCATCTGCCGGGCAGGAACGCCGGTCATACGTGACACGACATCCGCCACATCGTCCGCACCTATGCTTTCACGCACGTCATTGTCGCCATTGGCATAGTCTTCCTTCAGCTTTTCAAGCTCCGCCTCCAGCTCGCACTGCTTGTCACGATAGCTTGCCGCAAGCTCGAAGTTCTGATTGTGTACGGCCGCCTGCTTCTGTTCTTTTACATAAGCAATCTCTTTTTCCTTTTCCCTTATCTCCGGTGGTACCTGTACATGTTTGAGATGCACATGCGCACCGGTCTCGTCCATGGCATCTATCGCCTTGTCAGGGAAGAACCTGTCAGTGACAAAACGGTCTGTCAATTTGACACATGCCGCCAACGCCTCCTCCGTATATGTCACATGATGATGACTTTCGTAGCGGTCTTTTATGTTATGAAGTATCGTGAGGGTCTCTTCTTTCGTTGTCGGCTCCACGATAACCTTCTGGAAACGCCGCTCAAGGGCGCCGTCCTTTTCAATAGACTTGCGATACTCGTCAAGCGTTGTGGCACCGATACACTGTATCACACCGCGTGCAAGCGCCGGTTTCATTATGTTTGCGGCATCCATGGAGCCCGGTGTGGAACCTGCACCTATAAGAGTGTGTATCTCGTCGATGAAGACTATGACATTGGGATTTTTCTCTATTTCCTGTATCAACGCCCTTACACGCTCTTCAAACTGCCCCCTGTATTTCGTGCCTGCCACAATGGCTGTCATGTCAAGGCTTATGACACGCTTGCCGAAAAGTATGGGCGATGTACGGTTTTGGGCTATGAGCTGTGCCAGTCCCTCGACAATGGCGCTCTTTCCCACACCCGGTTCGCCAATGAGAACGGGATTGTTCTTCTTTCTGCGGCACAGTATCTCCGTGACACGGAGCATCTCTTTATCACGCCCCACGATAGGGTCGAGCTTGCCTTCGGCAGCAGCCTTGGTAAGGTCTGTGCCGAACTTGTCGAGCACCGGGGTGCTTCCCTGTTTGCCCTGCGGACGCGTTGCCGTAGACTGCCGTTGTGTATTACGGCTGCCGCCTGCCGACTCAAAGCCTCCGTTGTCATCGTCTTCCTCATCGGGAATGTCAAGCCCGTCCTGTATGTGGCTTGCCTTTTGCTGGAAAAAAGCCAGCGTATCGTCGTAGTTCATATTATTCATTTCCAATATTTCTTTTGCCCCGTTGCTCGTAGAGTCATGCAATATGGCGAGCAGCAGGTGGCTCTCGTCCACCATCTGCCGCGACTGTACACGTGCCTCAAGCACCGACATCTTCAATATGCGGCTCGCCTTGTCGTTCAGCACAAGCTCGTGTGTGTTGAACGGACGCTCCGCCTCATCCTCGCGCACCCTTGTCTCAAGCTCGCCCTTTATTGTCCTGAAGTCTATGTCAAGCTGCAACAAAAGGTCATGAACCGGTCCTCCCTTGTCGCGCAAGATGCCCAACAGAAGATGCTCCGGACCGACGGACTTGCTTGCAAGCCGCGCCGCCTCTTCCCTGCTGAAGGCAAGTATCTGCGATACTTTAGGTGAAAATTGACTTGTCATTGTATATCGTTTCCTTTCTTTTCTTGATGTAACATGCCGATACGGAATGAGTGCCGCACCGTTAACGGATATATTCCGCCTTATACATTGTAAACAAAATACGTGCCAACATATACACGGAATTGCAAAAGATGACATTCCGGTTTCCAAAAGACGGCATTTCGCACTCCAAAAGGTGGCATTTAAGCCCCTAAAAGGGCATCTTTAAGAGTGCTAAAGCATAGCTTTTTGATCCGTAAGTTTTACGGTTAAAAATACAACGGTTTGTTATTCAGAATTTGGACATATATAAAAAATCGCAAGCGGATCACACCTGTTTGCTTACGATTTTCGGACAAGAAAGACACGGATTTACCAAACCGCATGTCTTGATTTCATCTCAAGATATTTGTTTATTATATCCACCGACAGGTTTTCGGGCGTTGTAAGCAGGCTCAATATGCCGTTCTGCCTCAGCAAAGAGACAATGAGGCGTTGCTCACCGGCAAACTTTTCGGCAATGACATGACGGTAATACTCTTCGGTATCCGAGGGTTTTGAGGAGATATAGTCCTTCAAATCCCTGTCTTCGAAGAACACTACGAGAAGGCGATGACGGCTGTTGAGCTGTCTGAGATAAGGCAACCGCCGTTCCATGGATGTCTTTCCGCTGAAATTTGTGTAAAGGATAAGCAGCGAACGCTTGCTGACGTTCATGTTGATGTTTGCAACAAGCGCCGAATAGTCGGTTTCTCCAAAGGTTGTCTCCTGGTTATAGAGGCTGTCAAGTATCTTCTGCATCTGTCCCGAGCGCGCCGAGGCGGGAAGGCAGGTGTCGAACTTGTCGTTGAAAGTAATCAGTCCCGCCTTGTCCTGCTTGCGTATCGCCACATAAGAGAGGACAAGCGACGCGTTTATGGCATAGTCGAGAAGCGTCATTCCACGAAAGGCATGCTGCATTACACGCCCCTTGTCTATCACGGAAAACACCTGTTGCGAACGTTCATCCTGATAGACGTTTACCATAAGGTGGCTGCGGCGTGCCGTGGCACGCCAGTTTATCGTGCGGTAGTCATCGCCCTCGACATAGTCGCGTATCTGTTCGAACTCGGTATTGTGCCCCGCACGGCGTATCTTCTTCACACCCATGTCGCTGAGACGGTTGCTTATGGCAAGCAGCTCATAGCGGTGAAGCATGAGAAACGACGGATATACCTTGACATCTTCGGGCTTGCCGCATGTGAACCGACGCCGGACGCACCCGACAGACGTAGATGCAAAGACGCGTATATGCCCGAAGCCGTAGACGCCGCGCCGCGTAGGGCGCAGCATATACGACACGGTCTTGCCCTCGCGCGCCTTCAACGTAAAGCGGAAATCTATGTCGCGCCGCTGGAAAACAAAAGGTATCTCATCGGTAATGCTCAGTTTTATTCCGAACGGATACGTGCTTTCCACACGCAGACTCACCTCATTGTCATCGCCGTTGGAAAACCTTGCGGAACAGCTGCGCCACGCATCTATGCCCTTTCGGCTCCACAGCATGGCGGTCTCCACGGCAACGGCTATGCAGAAAAGCACAAGAAGCCACTTGCCGACGGCATAAAGCGGCGGCAGGAAATATCCTCCGGCAATTATCAGTATTATGACAGCGGATATGAGATAGAACCTTTGCGTGAGATACATCTTATATTATAATGTTATAAAGCCTCGTATACGTTATTTGGGAACCTCAACCTTGTCCATCAGCCTTTGCACGACCTTCACCGGAGAGTATCCTTCCATCTCCGCCTCTGCCGTAAGTAAAAGGCGGTGGCTTAATATCGGCGGCGCAACAGTCTTTATGTCTTCGGGCGTAACGAAGTCGCGTCCCTGAAGAAGGGCGTATGCCTTCGATGCGCGGAGCATTGAGACGGATGCGCGCGGCGACGCTCCGAGGAATACGGCACGCGACGTACGCGTCTGCCGTACAATCTGTACGATATATTGCAGCAATGACTTGTCTACAACAACATTGCCCACCATGGCACGGAACTGCAACAGTTCGCTGCGTGAGATAACAGGCTCGATGCCGTCAAGACGCACCAACGAGGCATTGGCATGGTGGCGTTCGAGGATTGCCGTTTCATCCTCTTCCGACGGATATCCCATGTCTATCTTCATAAGAAAGCGGTCGAGCTGTGCCTCGGGCAGCTTGTATGTGCCCTCCTGCTCTACGGGATTTTGCGTGGCGATTATCGTATAGACATCATCCATGCGGCGGGTCACGCCGTCTATCGTCACCTGTCGCTCTTCCATAACCTCGAACAACGCCGCCTGTGTCTTTGCCGGAGCACGGTTAATCTCGTCGACAAGAACCATGTCTGCAAACACCGGACCTTTGTGAAAGTCAAACTCTGATGTCTTGACGTTGAACACCGTTGTGCCGAGAACATCGCTCGGCATGAGGTCCGGAGTGAACTGGACACGCGAGAAACGCAGGTCTACCAGCCGCGACACAAGCCGTGCGAGCAGCGTCTTCGCCACACCGGGCACGCCTTCGATAAGCACATGACCGTCGGCAAGTATACATGTAAGCACCAAATCCACGGCAGACTCCTGTCCTACGACAATCTGCGATATGCGGTCTTTCAACAGCTGCACCTTCTCACTGAAAGCTGTAAGGTCTGTTCTCTGTTCCATATCTCTACATTATTTTGTTTATTATCATGTTCATGTTGTCTATGTATATCTTCACACCATACTCGGTGACGTTGCTCTCACGGTCTGCCACCTTGCGCAGATCGGATATGATGCTCTCCACTTCTTCGCGTCGAAGCCCCGTATGTGCGGATATGACGGAGAACGAACGGCTGTCTGCGCCCCGGTCTGTTATGTCTACCATAAGCAGACGGCGCAGTTCTTCGGCAAAGAAAGCAAACTTCTTGCGCACAATATCCGAGTGGTCTTTATTGTGATAATAAAGTGTTCCGATAAGTTTCACAAACTCGAGCGAACGGTTTTGCGGCTGTTCGATAACGGGGATTACGCGCTGGCGACGGCGTGCGGTAAATATAAGGAACAACATTATTACAAGCAGAGACAGATACAGAGCCGTGCGCAATGGCGGCTGTCCGAGAAAGAAGCGCAAAGGCGATGCTTCCGCCTCTTCCACATCGGGTGTCTTCATGCAGGATGTTGTGCGCACCACGGGCTTGTCGCCGATATGAGACATAAGACGGAATATGTATTCTGACGTTATGCTATCGAGTATGCCGTAGTTTGTAAACAACAAGGGCGTTGAAACAAGCATAACACTGCCCTTACCCACCTTTGTTCTTATTGCAACGGGCAACCTACTGATAGGTTTTGTTGCGGGTGTTTCATCGGACAATGTGTCTGCCACGACATGTTCCACCACAACACCGTCTTCTCCAACAGTAGTTTCCGTAACATAATCCATGTCGCAGGATTCGAGAAATGCAAGAACTTCCGCATCACATATGCTGTCCGACATCATCAGTTTTCCTCTCATCATCGAATATACGGGATACATATTGGCTTTATATACAGCGTCATCCTTATGCCAATATATCGTGTCATGGGCACGGGACATGTTGTTCTTTATCGCCTTCTTCAACGACGTTATACTGAAATAGTCATAACAGAAACATGCACCGAAGTTCTTCATCAACAGACTGTCGGACGTGTGGTTGTAGCTTTTGCGTCCTCCTGCAATCAGAACATTGCCGCCACGCTCCGCTATATGCCTTATGGCACCGACATCAATCTTGGATATGTTGACATCGTTGGTTATGATAAGTAGATTGACATTGTTGCTGTCATGGCTTATCTGATAAGGTGTCTTGTCCGTAACGACATATCCCGCCGGAACGGAACGCGACATGATGCTGTCGAAAACATAGCATCCGAAGGGGTTCTTGTCTTTATGCGAGAACGTGGGAGCCCATGAATAGCGTTGCGGCAGATTGATCTGCAACACGAACATCAATACAAGAAGGACTGAAATGCCTATGATGAAACTGCGGCTTATCTTCATTGCGCACCTCCTTCCGACGCATTGACGCATGTATTAATGACGGTATGTCGCAGCCGCTGCATCTCATGTGCAAGCTCTTCCGTTGCGATAAAGTTGCCGTAGCGCACGCGCAGGAAGTGATTGGAGAACGTTCTGAATTCGGGTGTACCGACTTCAGCGATATATTGTGACGGTGTCTTATACGGCTGCCAGTCTATACTACCGGCATCCGAAAGGTCTTTGAGGGCATAAAGATATGTAAGTCGCACCGCCTCACGATAGTCACACCGCTCCATGGCAAGGGCTATCTTTGCAGGGAAATCTATTCCGTATATAGTGTCTTCCGTAACTTCATACTCCTGAACCGTCTTTCCGCCCGTACCAAACAGCACGGGTTTCTTATAGTAAATGAAAGCAAGGACGGCTATGATGAACGCGATACCGATAGCACACCAGATGAATGTATGGTTATCGGTATAGAAACGACTGCCGAATATCCATGAAAAGATATTGTCTATCTGCATATATATCCATTCGCGCAGACTGAAATCCGACTGCACCATTTCGCGTGCATAGTCGTAATCTTCATCGGCACGCCATGCCTCAAGCACTGCTGTGTCTATTCTCAGCGTATCGGATACATTATTCAGCATGTCTGTTTCCGGTCTCGATCAATAATCTTTAATATTTGAAAAGCTCGCTGTCGTCGATGTTGTTGTCCGACAAACGTTCGAAATTATCCACATCGCGCTCTACCGACATGCCGTCTATCTTATCCGCCGCGTGACCATACTGTATGCCTATTCCGGTGTACATAAAAACGTATCCGACATACATACCGAACGCCTGCACCACTGCGAGCAGGTACATTATAATGGTATATACCGGCGAAGCTGCAAATCCTGCACTATCGGCTGTATCCGATACGAGAAAAACACTGCGTGCTATCATCATGATATACCAAGGCATGGCAGACGCACCCGAAATGACAGAAACAACAATATACATCACTAATATTACGGCAAAGATGCCTCCCCACGTCTTGAAACCAAGTCTGAAAGCTTTTGACATAGCCTGCATGACGGTTATATCTTCAACAATATATGCCGGTAATGATAGTGAAAGGGGTATCAAACAAACGATCAATGCAATAAAACACAGGACAAGAACAGCGGCAATGCCACTATCGGAACCTGCCGCAACGGACAATAATACCAGGACTAACACGAAAACAGAAATAAGAACAGTAACGACAAGTCCAAGAATGAACGAACGTTTCATTCCCCGCAAGAGATAAGGGCGGAAGCTGCCCAACGTCAGTCCTTCAAGCCGTTCGGCACGTTCGTTATACAATCTCATAAGTCCATAGACCAGTGACGAACAGACAAGCGAACCTATACACGCCATCAGCATAAACACCGAATAGCCTGCAATAAGAGAAAACAACTCTCCCGTTTGGGAATAGACATCCTCATTGATAGCTCCTTTCAAGGAATATTCCATGAATGTGTTCATTCCCAATGCCTGTACAATGCTGACAGGCAGAATAAGATAAAGAAGAAACTTGAACAGCAGTCTGCCGTTTTCAGACAGATAGTCGAATGTTGCGGAAAGTTTTTCGCTGAACGAGCGCGTGCGGTATAGTTCAATCTTTTTTCTTTGCATGACTTTCAATTTTATTTTGTTTGTTATTTATATGACAAGGCAATATGATAAAATAGAATATCACAAACGCCAACGACAGCAATATGAAACCAAGTCTAAACAGATATGGCAGTTCGGTATGACGGGTGACAAACCCTTCGACAAATCCGGCGACAATAAATATGGGGACAGTGCCGACAACTATCTTCAATCCGCGGCGTGCACCACGGCGAAAGGACACGAGACGTGAATACGTACCGGGAAACAGCCATCCGTTACCCAATGCCAGTCCCGCCGCACCGGCAACAACGACGGCAGACATTTCGAGTGTTCCGTGAAGGAACACTGTGAGAAAAGACTCGCCGAGAAGTCCGTGCTGCCAGAAGAATGTCTCGAAACAGCCTATCATTATACCGTTATAGAAAAGGCTCCAGCCCGTACCGATGCTCGTAAACAGTCCAAGGACAAATGTACGGAAAGCCACTCCTATATTATTAAAGGTTATATACAGGAACATGCTTGTCTCATCTCCTCCGGCATAGACATCCATGGGCTTCCCTTTGGCTATGTTGTCAAGAGTCATATCGACATAACCGTCGCCCAAAATCACACGCACAAACTCCGGATCGGCTGCCTGTGATATCATTCCTATTACGGCACTGACAAACATTATAAGGAAAGAAACTAACAGCAAACGGCGCTCATGATACATTACAAGGGGCACCTCGTGTGTCCAGAACGTCAACATACGCGACCATTTCTCACGCTTGTTCTTATAAATCTCGTTATGAATGGCAGATGCAAGGTTATTGAGATAGACGGTTATACGCGACTCCGGATAATGTGTCATGGCAAAAGCAAGATCTGATGTTATGCCGACATACATCTCGGCAAGTTCATCGGGCGTATACCAGAAAGTGTCATCCATAACATGCTCGGCTTTCTGCCACCTGTCTATATTGTTGCGTATGAAAACTATTTCTTTCATTATCAATGACAAAAATATAAATTAATTTGTATATTTGCAACATATTCCAACAAGAAATGGCTGCATCGGACATAATAACAGGACAGTTCGTCCGCATATCACAGACACCCGCAAGCATAGGAGACCGTATAATAGCAAGGATTATCGACATGATTGTCATCGTGCTGTATATGTTGTCTGTTTCTTTCATGTTATTCGGTGGAACTTCGATATTATCTTTTTTGAGCAACGAAATTACCATTGTCATCTTCTTTGCAGCATATCTCCCTGCCATATTTTATTCTTTCTTGTGCGAAACTTTCAACAACGGACAGACTCTCGGAAAGCGGATAATGAAAACACGTGTGGTAAAAGCTGACGGCTCTACGCCCGGTATGGGAGATTTTCTGATGAGATGGATGCTGCTGCTTGTAGACCTTCATATAAGTTGCATAGGACTTATTGCCATTATATGCACAAAAAGGAACCAGCGTTTCGGCGACCTTGCCGCCGGCACATTGGTCATAAAACAAGAAGAATACAAGAAAATGCACGTGTCGCTCGATGAGTTCAGCTATGCCAGAAAAGACTACCGCCCCGTATATCCCGAGGCTTCAAACCTGTCTTCCGGACAGATAGAAATAATAAGGAAGGCTATAAAAAGTTATGAACGCGACAACGGACAACAGGTTGCACGGCTTTCTAAAAAGATACAGGAAATGTTTGGAATAAAACCTAATGACAATGACAACATAAAGTTCCTTACCACATTGGTTCACGATTATCAATATTATATTATGGAACTTATATAAAAGAACATATCTGCATATGTTCCTATAAGAAAGTTTCCCCTTCGGCTGTAGAACGTTGTTTCTTCATTTCTTAATACCGCTCCCAAAATTACAAATTACAAATTGTCAATTATCAATTATTTTGCTCTTTTCCCTTTCTTTTTGATTTTTCATAACCCCGAAATACTGCGATATTCCGGAAAAAAGAAACTGGTTGAGCTGAATATCGCCAAAATCCGCGTGCAGATATAACGTATTCTATATCAAGATATTACATGTGTATGTATGAAAGTGTGCATCGATTGGAATAAGAAAGTTGCCTGATTACGTTGCAAAAGCAGCCCTTTTACCCTGCAAAATGCGGCATTTCAGACCGTAAAAGCACGTACTTTCCCCTCTTTTGCACGTGATATTGGAGAGAAAAACACGTAAGTTTATCATAAAACGCACACCTCTTCGCCATTTACAATCGCCCGTAACAACTTTTAACACGTAGAACAAGACTTCCGGACGACAGTTTTGAAATGACAAAATGATACGAGAATGCCATTTTAATTGGCTATCTGTAAAACAATTAATAATTGAAATACGCTAAATAATTGATAATTGAAGGGAAGCCAATGAAAGTTTGTTGATGCAGATTTTCTTAGAGTAGTGATGCTCCATGAATCATCCGAAACCGCATGCCCCCACTATATGCCAATCCCCATTGATTTTACACTGTCCCGAAAGTGTATGAACCTTGCAGAATAAAGACATGTTTTGCCACGCGCATATATATATAAAAAGGTGGAACGTCATGACGCTCCACCTTATTTATATATGCATAACAGAATGTTTACACTGCTTTATTTTGTCTCCTTCTTTGCCGGAGCAGGCTTGTAAGCCTTGTTCAGACCGGCAATAACTTCATTGGTTATATCGTATGCCTTGTCCGCATAAAGGATGTTGTCGCCTGCCTTGCTGAGAATAAGCGCATACTTCTTGTCCTTGTTGTAAGCGGCAAGATAGTGCTGTATACTGTCTCTCAGGGCTGTATTGAACTTCTCAGTCTCTGCCTGGAACTCATTTCCAAGACGCTGCTGCAAAGCGCGAAGATCGGCATCCTGCTTCTGAAGACCTGCCTGCACCGCTTCTGCCTGCTGCTGAGTGTACTTATTGCTCTGTATATCCTGCTGGAACTTTGCCGCAGCTGCCTGCAACGACTGTCCTTTTGCATTGATTGTGTTCTGAATATTCTGGCTTTTCTTCTGAAGAATCAGCGAATATTCCTTACAAAACTTATACTGTGACATGATAGAATCAACTTCCACATAAGCAATCTTTGTAGCAACAGCATCAGCCGAAGCTTGTGTTTTCTCTTCCACTTTCGGAGCCTGATTATTACAAGCTGTCATGGCAACAGCTACAAAAGCAACCGACATAGTGCGGATAATAGTTTTTTTCATTTTTGGATATTGTATGTTTTTAATTATTAAGCTTTTTCTTCCGGCGTTCGTCCCGATCCTGTTTAAGCACACATCCTATCTTGCGCTTGCGCATATCCGGGCTATCACCGACATGAAATGACGAAAAACGACCACCCTTACACAAAACTATCTTTATGCACAATAACAGCATTGATATAGCAATTATTAACACGCTAAAGAGCAGAGTTTCTGTCATTTTTTCTTATTTTTGCATGCAAAGATAATGATTTCTTTATGAATAAACTATAAAAAATAGATTAATAATGAATAAAAGTGACTTAAAACCCGCTTGCGTCTTTGAACATTTTGCAAAGATAAACGAAATACCACGTCCTTCAAAGCACGAAGAGAAAATGATTGAATATCTGAAGGAGTTTGGTGAAAGCAGAAATCTTGAGACCGTCGTCGATGAAACCGGTAATGTGATAATAAGGAAACCGGCGACAAAAGGATATGAGGACAGGCAGACGATAATACTGCAAAGCCACATGGACATGGTATGCGAAAAGCTGGTGGAAGTGGACATCGACTTTACAAAAGACCCTATCCGGACATACATAGACGGCGAATGGATGAAGGCGGAAGGCACTACACTTGGAGCCGACGACGGCATCGGATGCGCCATGGAACTTGCACTGCTCGACAGTAATGACATAGAACACGGTCCGATAGAGTGCGTATTTACCCGGGATGAAGAGACCGGACTGACCGGCGCCATGGGCATGAAAGCAGGATTTATGACCGGAGACATGCTCATAAACCTTGACAGTGAAGATGAGGGACAATTCTTCATAAGTTGTGCAGGAGGCATGACAACCAACGCTGTATTCAACTTCGAGCGCGAAAACGCACCTTCCGGATACTTCTTCATGAAGGCTTCGCTGAAAGGACTCAACGGCGGACACAGCGGAGACGATATAAACAAGAAACTTGCAAACGGCATCAAGATACTGTCACGTTTCCTCTATACGGAACAGGAGAAGCACGATCTGCGCCTTGTATCGTTCAACTCGGGACGCATGCACAATGCCATTCCACGCGACGGTGTCGTTGTTTTTGCCGTGCCGGCGGATGCCAAGGAGGATGTACGCGTAGACTGGAATGTGCTTGTAAGCGATGTCGAGGAGGAATTTCACGTTACAGAGAAGAGCATGGAGTTTCATCTTGAAAGCACAGACGAGGCACCGGTTCTTCCCAAAGAGACAAGCCGCAAGTTCATCATGGCAATGCAGGCAGTAGACAACGGAGTATTCTCAATGTGCCAGGACGAGGCTCTGTCATGGATGGTCGAGACATCGAGCAACGTGGCAAGCGTGACTACAGCCGACAACAGCATAACAGTTGTGGCGTCACAACGTTCAAACGTGATGAGCAATCTGCGCAACATGGGCAATACCATTAAGGCTGCATTCCAGCTTGGCGGTGCAGAAGTGACACAAGGTGACGGTTATCCTGCATGGAAAATGAACCCGAACAGCCGGCTTACAGCCATCGTTACGGAGACATACAGGAAACTGTTCAACAAAGAACCAAAGGTTCTGGGTATACACGCAGGTCTTGAATGCGGTCTGTTTGCAGAAAGATACCCCAATCTTGACATGGTGTCCTTCGGTCCTACACTGCGCGGCGTCCACTCTCCGGACGAACGTCTGCTGATACCGACGGTACAGATGGTATGGGATCATCTGCTTGAAATATTGAAAAACATTCCGGCTAAGTAAAAGCGGAACATACATTACATAAAAGAAAGGGGCTGTGTCTTTAACCAAGCGGTTTGACACAGCTCCTTTATTCTTTGTCCTTAGTCTCTGATTATCCCAAATTCAGAAGTTCCTGATATATCCTTTGAACAGGCAGCCCCATTACATTGAAATAACTTCCGCAAAGTCCGGTCACGCCGATATACCCTATCCATTCCTGAATACCGTATGCACCGGCTTTGTCGAAAGGCTTGTAATTGTCGATGTAATAATCTATCTCACCGGTGGTAAGTTCCTTAAAGGTGACATCAGTTGTCACGGAAAAGACACGGCGTGACGACGATGTAAGCAAGCACACTCCCGTTGTAACCTGATGTGTCCTGCCGCTGAGCATTGCCAACATCCTCCGTGCATCCTCACGGTCTGCCGGTTTTCCCAATATTTCGTTACCGGCAATGACAACTGTATCTGCGGTTATTACCAGCGTATTGTCCGCCAACATATCCATATAAGCGTCGGCTTTCCTGCCTGCAATATATGTCGCGACGTCACATGGCGGCGTATCCGACGGATATTCCTCCGATATACCGTCGATAACCTTCACTTCAAAGTCAAGTCCAAGTCCTGACAACAGTTCCTTACGACGCGGACTGTTGCTGCCCAATATTATCCTGTATGTTCTGCCCTCGCCTATAAAGGCATTGTTCTTAAGCATTTCCATAAATCCTTTATTTATTCCATTGCATTGAATAGTGTCACCAACCAAAAGCCTTTGCGTCGCTCATCCATTTTCCATGCACACGCAACACCTGCTCGATGATATCGCGCCCGCAGCCCATACCGCCGTTGCGGTTGCTTATATATATGCTTATGTCCTTTATCTCGGGGCAGGCGTCAGCCGGACAACACGGACATCCGCAACGTTTCATAATCTCATAGTCGGGTATGTCATCGCCCATATACAGGATTTCATCATCGGTCAATGAGTATTTGGCAAGGAACTCTTCGTATGTCTTTATCTTTACCGAGCACTTCATATATACATCGGCAACGCCAAGACCGGTATAGCGGCGATAAACACTTTCCGTGTTGCCACCTGTCATTATGGCAATGTGCAGCCCCTGCTTGCAGGCAAGCTGTATGGCATATCCGTCCTTTATGTTCACGGTACGCATCGGTTCGCCGTCGGGGTGCATGGATATTACCTCGGAGCTAAGCACTCCGTCGACATCAAAGATGATTGCCTTTATTTTCTTCAAATCATAATTTATCATTGCATTGCGTCCTTTCTCTGTCTTTCAGACATTTCGTGTATACTGCGGCTCATATCCTCATATATGTTCCTCAACAACGGTTCGGAACTCAGCATCTCTGCCTGACGGCTTATCACATTGACGTCATAACGCACCGCAGGTCCGGTCTGAGCCTCAACCGGACGCATCAGACGAGCCTTCGCCACCACCTCATCTATAAGCGGATACATCACGTCGAACGGTATGCCGCATCCTGACAACAGTTCGGAGGATATTGAAAAACAATGGTTGACAAAGTTCGAGGCAAACACAGCGGCAAGATGCAGCACACGCCTGCCGTCGGACGAGAGGTCGTAGACATGGTCCGAAACGGTATGTGCCAGTTCCTTCGCAGCGGTCAGCACGGCATCGTTACTGCCCTCTATGAAACAAGGAATGACGCTAAAGTCCACCTCACGTTCTTTCGAGAATGTCTGCATGGGATAAAACACTCCGTAGTTGCGCGCCATGCCGTCAAAGACATCGATACTAATGCTGCCTGCCGTATGCAGGAATGTCTTGTCGCCTCTGTTCATGCACAACGAAGGAAGAAGCGATGCAAGCGCACTGTCTTTTACCGCAATGATGTATACGGAAGCCGTATCATCCACATCGGAAATACGGTTGACAGGCTCCGCATCCAGTATGCGGGCAAGCGTCGCGGCGGACTCTTCCGTCCGGCTGTACACCTGAACGATGTTATGCCCTGCCTTCAAGAGCGCCTTGCCGAGATTGACAGCCAGGTTTCCGGCACCGATGAGAGTTATATCCATGAGAGATGTCTAATATTTGTCAACATGCACATTCTCCCACTTCAGCTTGTCATCGCTCTGAGGCTTGCGTTCATCCGCCTTATGCCCGATACCTATCACACACAGGGGCTCCAGATTTTCGGGTATATCCAGTATTCCGCGTATCACGGTGGCGGCATCCGTACCGTCGGACAGTCCGCGCCCGCGCATCTGTGCCCAGCAAGAACCCAGTCCCAGGTCCTCCGCCTGATATTGAATTGCGACAGCCGCTATGGAGCAGTCTTCTATCCAGCAGTCGTTCAGCACGGGATTGCCGAGAACGACGATTGCAAGAGCCGCTTCTTTCAGGAACTGCGAGCCGAGTTCCTTGGCGTCCGCTATCTTTTCCATGTCCGTCTTATCATCGACAACGACAAACTCCCACGAACGTTGTCCTTTCGACGTCGGCGACATAAGTGCCGCCCTGAGTATCATCTTGACATCCTCCGCCGATATCTCCGCACCGGTAAACTTGCGGTGGCTGCGGCGCAACTGCACCAACTCACTAAAATCTTTCATCTTTTGATCTATGGCTTTTGTTAAACTGATGCAAAGATAGCCAATTTAACGCTAAAACACAAATGCGGCACAAACTCGTTTAGGATAAACAACCGGTGAGTTTGTGCCGCAAATCAATCATACGAACCGCATTATTTGTTTTCCGGACGTGCAATGCCGTCTGCCTTGGCACGTTCCGCCATTTTCTTTATACGCTTTGCCGTATCGGGATGAGTGGAGAACATCTTCTGCATCTTGCTGCTTTTGTCCGAGCCTGCCTGTTCTTCAAGAGACTTGAGCTTCTCGAAAGAAAGAGCTATGGACCATGGATTCTTGCCGTTCTTCTTCAGGAAGTCATATCCGTAATCGTCGGCATCGCTCTCCTGCTTCTGCGAGAACGAAGAGTTGAGCAGAGCCTCTCCAAGTCCGCCGAGCTGCGAATCGGTCAGGGCTGCAGCCTTTGAACCCGACGCCGCGATACCGTCCTTAAGCGCCGACGTGAGCAGCGCCGTGCGGAATGCTTTCTTCGAGTGTTTCAGTGCAACGTGTCCAAGCTCATGCCCGATAACGCCCAGCAGCTCGTCATCTGTCATTATGTCCATCAGCGAAGAGAACACGCGCACGCTTCCGTCAGGACAGGCAAAGGCGTTTACATCGATAACGTCGTACACCTTAAAGTTGAGAGGAATGCCTTCCACCTCTGTCAGCCCCTGAGTGAGTTTGTTCAGACGCACGGTATAGGGGTCGTTTGCGGCGCAAACCTTGTTGTTCTTGTCCATCCAGTCGATAGACTCCTTGACATACTGCGCCATCTGGGCATCGGTGAGCGTTGCCGCCTTGCCTGCTTTAAGGGCGCCGCTTGCCGCCTTGCCGATATTAAACTGTGCCATTGCCGGCGTTCCACACAAAGTCATCAGCAGCAACACTGCCACTTTTGTAAAAATCTTTTTCATAAAAAATTATACTTTACCTATTTAAAAACATCTTATTTACTTTTTAAACCCCGTTTCCTTTACTTTATTATAAAAAACGGCACTTATTTCAATCTCGTTACAGTCCGGACAGCCTCTTTGGCGACGCGAAAGAGAGTATATACATTATATATATAAGAGGATGCTTATTCAGATGAACCATCCGGAAGGTGTATGAAAGATTAAAACATGCTGTACGGGTTTCTATCGCATATGAGATACAAACGTAACGCATATGAGATAGAATCATAACGCATATGAGATAGAAATGTAACGCATATGAGATAGAAATGTAACGCATATGAGATAGAAATGTAACGCATATGAGATAGAAATGTAACGCATATGAGATAGAAATGTAACGCATATGAGATA
>Ga0209064_1000808_pt1 | contig 63520 bp, 54 predicted proteins | sample Inofromicrocosms_FD_187498 | JGI IMG/M metagenome (GOLD analysis project Ga0209064, IMG submission 187498) | Mouse cecum microbial communities from Vienna, Austria - Inoculum for glucosamine and mucus D2O microcosms (SPAdes) (version 2) | ecosystem: Host-associated > Mammals > Digestive system >...
ATTTCGGCATTGGTTCGATAAATTAAAGTGTCGCAACTCTAATATAGCGAATTTCTGCGGAAGTACGCTGTATTTTAATATATTGGCAGGAATTTTAACAGTTTGAAATTAGTTTAAATCACTTCATATATATCCTTTAAAGTATATGTATTTATTATTAATTCCACATCTCTATATAGAAAAAAGTGTCACATCTGTCACGTGTCACGGTTTTGGATTGCCTTTCAGAAGGTAAAAACTCCTTGGAATACCCGTCCTTCGTCACATATCTTATTCTGCTAAGGAGTTGAACTTCAGAAATTTATAGAAAATTTTACGACATTTCAGTCCCATCCGATATAACCTTTTCCCATTATTGTATCCACTTTGGCGCGTGACACTTTTTTGACACTTTTCCTTGTGTATCTATAAAAATAGCCTGTTTTTGGTCTTTATTTATAGAATAATCATTAACTTTGCAAACGAAATGTAACATATATTAAATATGTATAGGTTTCAGGAAATCGGCTTTTAACAAGTCTGTATTTTCAATCCTGTTAATCAGGCAGTTGTTACATAATAAAGACTATAATTAAATCTGCGAGCAATCATGTTGTTCTAAGGCGGAGGCAGTATAGGCTTGAATTTATAAAATCTGTTATTCTTGTGCAATATAATATTTGCACGAGGAGAGGTTTTTATTGTTTGTTTTTAATTGAACTCTTAATGCCTGAATTTTATCGTATATATTTTATGTTTCATTTAAGTCTTATACTCTATTGATCGTCTTATTCCTGCAATATATAAAATCTTTATTTTTTGTAGATGTTATGTATTGGCATTATTGGTATTTTGAAAAAGGGTATATTTATATATTTCATGGTGCATTATTGATTTTTGTAATGAATTTAAATTTGTTATAAACTATGGCTTTGTCAATCATGCTTATTGCAAAAGGAGTTGCTTTTTTGGGAAAACACATGCAGCCTATGCTGCATTGATCAAAGGAGGTTCCTATTTGTTGTCTACAAAAGGTATTGTTGCCACAGCGTCAATTGCGGCTAAAGTTACTACATGTGCAGGTGTAGTTGCAGTTGTTGATTCTGCTATAACTAATACAGTCTCTGGATTTTCAAAAATCAAGGAAGGAATAAAGAAGGATAGTCCGTCCACATTTTTGGATGGAATATTGCAATTGCGTAGAGCATATAGCACTACTGAAGATTTATTGAATGACTTTTATTCCTACGTTGATCAATCCGAAAACGATTTCACTGTAAGAGAAACATTGAAACAAGGAGCCGAAGAATTGAAATCCTATATTCAAGTAGAAATAGAAGATTCTTGTGTCGTTCTTTTATCAGAATTAGAAGATTTCTTTGTAAAAAGAAATACTACATTACAAAGATACAATGATAGTATTAATCAAATATATCATTTATATTTAGATGGATGTAGTGGATATAATTATATTTATGTGTTAGGACAGGCTGGAAAGATTTATGATGAAATAATGCGTCTTAATATTTCATTTGGATTGTGGACAGACTATTATCGTTATGATCATTATTTAGCTTATTGTATAGCAGGTTGGATAAAGAATAATTTGTCTCATTGTATTGCGGATCGTAAGACACAAAAAGAAGTTGCTGCTGATATAACTGATAATATTTTCAAATATATAAAAGGAGTATAGAGTTCGTATACAATGTTAAATTTCTAATAATATGAATATTCAAAATATAAAAATATCCGTAGCCGGAACGGGCTATGTAGGTCTTAGTATAGCAACATTGCTTGCTCAGCATCATCAGGTTACAGCTGTAGATGTGATTCCCGAAAAAGTGGAGGATTTGAATAATAGAATTTCTCCGATACAAGATGACTATATTGAGAAGTATTTGGCAGAGAAACAGCTTAATCTTAGGGCAACACTTGACGGACGTGAAGCATATAAAGATGCAGACTTTGTTGTGATTGCAGCTCCGACAAATTATGACCCTGTGAAAAATTATTTTGATACAAGTCATGTGGAGGAAGTGATAGACTTGGTATTAGAAGTAAATCCAGATGCGGTGATGGTTATCAAGTCCACAATTCCTGTAGGTTATACAAGAAGTCTCTATGTGAAATATGCTGCTAAGGGTGTGAAGAAGTTAAATCTTTTGTTCTCACCCGAGTTCCTGCGTGAGAGCAAGGCTCTTTATGATAACCTTTATCCGAGCCGTATCATTGTAGGTTATCCCAAGATAATAGATAACAAAATGTTTGAAGAGGAAAACAATGCTATACGTGCCATCGCTGACGTTGCATTCCTTGAAAAGGCAGCTAACACTTTTGCGACGTTATTGCAGGAAGGTGCGATAAAGGAAAATATCGATACGTTGTTCATGGGGTTGAAAGAGGCAGAGGCTGTGAAACTTTTCGCCAATACGTATTTGGCTTTGCGTGTCAGCTATTTCAATGAACTTGATACTTATGCTGAAATGAAAGGTCTTGACACTCAGGCTATAATTGATGGTGTAAGCCTTGATCCGCGTATTGGACAGCATTATAATAATCCTTCGTTTGGTTATGGCGGCTATTGTCTACCCAAGGACACCAAGCAGTTGCTTGCCAACTATGCCGACGTTCCGGAAAATCTGATTGAGGCCATTGTTGAGAGCAACCGCACGCGTAAGGACTTTATTGCAGACCGTGTGTTGAACAAGGCTGGATATTATGATTATTATAATCGTGGCGATTTCAGTCCGTCTGATGAAAAGCGCTGTGTAGTCGGCGTATATCGTCTTACAATGAAATCTAACAGTGACAATTTCCGTCAGTCATCCATTCAGGGTGTAATGAAGCGAATCAAAGCCAAAGGGGCAGAAGTAATAATATACGAACCGACATTGGAAGATGGCAGTACTTTCTTTGGCAGTAGTATTGTGAATGACTTGAGGACTTTCAAAACACGAAGTCATGCCATTATTGCAAATCGCTACGATTCCAGTTTGGACGACGTACAAAAGAAAGTCTATACGAGAGATATATTTAGAAGAGATTGAACAATATTTAATAAAATCTGCAATAGGAGCATATTGTAAACCCTCAAATTAGGGCCCTTGATAGAAACATATAGGCAGGTATGGTAGCTGATGTCTAAAACGTTCAAATGCAAGCCCAAGAAAGATGATTTAGGTCCGAGAAAGGAGAAAGATGATTTTGACAGGGAGATCCGATAGACAACAACCTTGCAGAGTGAACAATCCGAAAACTGCCCCTACGGAACAATTCGTTTCATTATGGTTGTGACGCCGGTGCCGAATTGGCAGCGACTTATTACAATGTGATTGGGACGGTGAAGCTTCATGACAGTTCTATTTGGAATACATCGGAACATTTTTCAAAAATATCTTTAACGGGTGCAGGGATTATGTTAACATGGTTCCTGGTAAAATTACGTTGGCTACAAGTCAATGTTAAAATCATAACTAAATAATTACCAAACTCGGTTTAGGGCACCCTTATGTGTTATTTTTGATGGAGGTAAATTATTCTTGTATATAGAATAATGATCCCGAAAGTTTTCATCGCATCAATTACTGTAACACTTGCCGTATAATGAAATTACAATTTCAGAGAACAGTAAAAAGAAACCGTTCGTTAGATGGACTGAAATACATTCTGATAGTTTTTGTCGTATTAGGACATTTTATTGAACCAAGCCGATATGACAATCGAATGTCCTGTTTTCTATACAGTTTTATTTATTCATTCCATATGCCGCTTTTTGTTTGGATGAGTGGCTATTTTTACAAAAAAAGAGGTTTTGGGGAAGAATTACGCAAAATCATACCACTCATAGAGGTGTGTATAATTTCGCATATTGGATTTGCATTGCTTAGAGACGGCAGGCTTTCTGTTGGAAATATGTTGTTTTTCGGATACACGCCGTCTTGGTATCTGTTAAGTCTGGTATATTGGCGGTTAGCTTCTTCATTATTGTTCAAGTATGTAGACGTACGCAAATTATTGATATATGCTCTTGTCGTGGAGATCTTTTCGTTTGTTTTTATAAACAAGTATGGAGGCTTACTTTCATTGATGCGTACACTGCAATTTTACCCATATTTTGTTGTAGGATACATGATGAAAAACAGATTGGGGAATATGAACAAATATGGTAAAATAATTTTATCGGGGGGGTAATTGCGATTGCTTTTATATTGCTGACTTCAAGCAGGTTACAGCATCAAGTTGACTTTCAACGAGCCGGATTGCTTGAGCTTGCAGCCACTACGGATCTAAGTGTTATAAGCCTTTTTGTTTTCAGATATGCAGTCATAATATCATCGGTAATGATAAGTGGAGCAATTTTAGTTTGGACATCCCGGAGTAATCTTATAAAAAGGGTAGCCAACTACGGACAATATACGCTGTTTGTATATTTTTCCCAAACACTCATTTATGCTGTTTTGTCGAGGTATAATCTTCTCTTCTACCAGTCTTTGGCGTTAACCATATTGGCAGTCCCATTATTGACATATATTGCAACAAAAAAGTTTTCAAAACTTATGATGAATCCGATTGATTATTTAATAAAGAAATAATTTGTATGAAAATAAAATTAGTAGGACTTCTGTACGACAGGAATATGGGTGATCCGTTGCTCTTCGATTGTACGAAATATCTTTTGAATAGGATTTTTCATGGAGACTCTGAAGGCAATTTACTTTCAAGTGATAATATAACAATAGAATATATAGATTTATTTCAACGAACTGAATTTGATAAAAAAAAACATATTGATTTTAATAACGAGCCAATTTTAAGAGAAGGGCATTTAAGCATTCGAAATCTATTAGGCAATGGAGTCTATAATTTTATCAAAGATATAAAAAACTACATTCAAAGATACCGTTCTGTACAGCGTTTTAGCTCAAGTTTATATAGGCAAGAACTGGATATATATTATAAAAAGCAATTTACAGGAAGTGATCTGGTTATCATCATAGGAGCTGGAACACTGAAATATCATGTTAGAGCAGATTTTGGAATATATTATAAATCTATTATAGAGGCATGTTCGGATTTGTGCATCCCGGTGGTAGTAAGTTGCGTGGGTATAGAAAGCTTATACAATAGATTTGATCCTCGTTGCATTCGATTCGTCAAATGCTTAAACAATAGATATGTGAAATATATCACGACCAGAGATGATTTGACTTATTTACGTCCTTATATAAAACGTAATACTCTAAAATTCAACAAATGTGCTGATGTTGGCGTATATGCTTCGCAAACCTATAATATAACAAGAGAGATTGGCTCTAAAATCATAGGTATAGGGATTATAACCTATAAACGATTTGTCGAATTTGCTAGAGGTATAAATAAAGAGCAATATGAAAAAATTATTTTTGAAATTATAAAAGTACTTGAAAAAAGAAAAAAAGGACTGGCTGTTCTTTAATAATGGAGACAATGAAGATGCGTCTTATCAGGAGTACCTATGTAAGAAGTTCGGATATCCTATAAGTAAAATGATGAAAACGCCTGAGTCTCCAAGAGAATTAGTTGTTAATATTTCTAAAACGGGGGGGTAATTACGTCAAGACTGCACTCTTGTATTGTTTCTTATTCATTGGATATACCTTATGTTGCTATATCATGGAATGATAAACTTCTTCGTTTTTCGGAAAATGTAGGTCGCATAGATGCCATTATTGGAAAAGAAAATTTGGAAGCCCAATATATTGTAGATATGTTGGAAAAATATCAATCCGAGGATTACGAAAGTGAAAAGAAAAAGGCATTTATGCTGACTACATATAATTGTTTTAAAAAGTATTTAATTTAAGTTGTTGATAATATGAATATCGCATTGATTATTGCCGGTGGAGTCGGTGCCAGAATGGGGCAGGACATCCCGAAGCAGTTTATAAATGTTTACGACAAACCGATTATATTATATACCATGGAAGCGTTCCAAAAACATCCCGATATAGATAGTATTGAAGTGGTTTGTCTTGACGGTTGGCATGATATTCTTCGTGCCTATGCCAGACAGTTTGGAATTTCAAAACTTGAAGGAGTAGTCAGTGGAGGCAAGAACGGACAAGATTCTATACGTAACGGACTGTATGATATAGCGTCCCGGCATAATGATGAAAATGACATTGTACTTATACACGATGCCATCAGACCTATGCTGAGCCAGAAAGTCATAGATGAGAATCTTAAGGTTTGTAGGGAAAAAGGAAATGCCATTACGGTAATACCATGTAACGCCGCTATGTTGAAGACATTTGACGGAGTTGAAACGGAAGAACAAGTTCCGAGAGACAACCTTAAAGAAACCCAAACTCCACAAACTTTTTATTTAAAGGATATTATAGCTGCTCACAAGGAGGCGTTGGAAAGAGGGATTACCAATTCCGTCGCTTCATGTACGATGTATATCGAATTAGGAAAGAAACTATATATGTCTACAGGAGCAGAAAAGAACCTCAAATTAACGACAACCGAAGATATTGAAATATTCAAGGCGTTATTGAACGCGAAAAAAGACTCATGGATGCATTGAATAATATGATAAATAACGAATTATACATAAAAGCCCTTCATGGTATAGCAGATTGTATTGAAACCGAAAAGTCTTCATTCCTTATAACGGGGGCAACCGGTTTAATTGGTTCTGTCATTATAGATTTATTGATGCTTTCAAATAGAGGAGGTAAGAGAAATCATGTTTTTGCATTAGGCCGCTCCAAGGAAAAGCTGAAAAAACGTTTTTCTGATTATTTAAATGAGGAAACATTTCATATAATCGAGCAAGATATATGCAAAAGTTTGGATGAGAGCGTTCATTTTGATTATATTATCCATGGAGCCAGTAATGCAGATCCTGTGGCATATGCTAAATATCCGGCCGAAACGATGATTACTAATATTATGGGAACCCATAATGTTTTGGAGTATGGACGTAAATATCCGACGTGTAGAATTGTGGTATTGTCTACGTTTGAGGTATATGGTAACGCCTCTAAAGATGTTTATAGAGAGACCGATACTGGCATCATTGATTTCAATGGTTTAAGAGCCTGTTATCCAGAAAGCAAGAGATCTGTAGAGCTTCTCTCCTGTTGTTATTTTGATGAATATGGGGTTAATGTCTCTATTGCCCGGCTCTCAAGTATTTATGGTCCGACTATGGCTGACAATGACAGTAAGGCTCATGCTCAGTTTCTACGTAAAGCTCTTTTGAGAAAGGATATTGTATTGAAGAGTAATGGAGAACAAAAAAGGACCTATACTTATGTGTTAGATGCCGTCAGTGCCATCTTGACCGTTTTGTTTAGAGGAGCATCTAATGAATGCTATAACGTGAGTAACGAAAAATCCATTGCTTCTATCGCACAAGTAGCCCACGAGGTTGCTGCTATAGCAGGGCAAAAAGTGGTTTTTGATGTTCCTACTGATTTGGAGGCAAAGGGCTTTTCTAAACCGCAGAACTGTATTCTTGACAATACGAAATTGAAACAATTGGGATGGACTGGGAAATACGCTCTTCATGAGGGACTGAAAGAGTGTATGGATGTTTTAAGTATTGATGCGAAAAAGCACTTGAATCAATAGTATGCCGGATGGATTGTATCTGTAATATATATCTTACACGTAAACTGATTGGTTATATGTTCTAACGAGAATAGATAAAAGCAAGTACAATGTTTGGAGTTAAAACGAAAATAAAGCAGTTTATAGAAACTGGTAAAGTCTTTTGTTATAATAACATTATTCTTCCATATAAAGTGCATAAAATACGCAATAAGGAAAAGATAACAGTTTTATTCCTTGTTTCAGAATTAAGTCCATGGAAGACAGAAGAGTTGTTTTTGGCAATGAAGGATCAACCCCGTTTTACTCCAGTTCTAGGCCTATTCACATCGCCAGAGATTCCATCCGCTCGAAAACAACTTGACATATATTGTTCACAAAAAGGATATGAGTATACGGACATAGATCATGTAAATATGAGAAGCATTAAGGCAGATATCATATTCTATCAGAAACCATATATGGATTGGGTGTATCCTAAAAATATGCGAGTTGAAAAACATTTGTATGCTTTGTTTTGTTATGTTAGCTATGCCTTCCATACGGTAAATGAAAACTGGGGATTTAATCTTAAATTATTTAATTATGCATGGCAGGTATATTACGAGAACTATCTTGTCGCAAATGAACAAATTCCCTTTCTTTTACAGAATGGCAAGAATGTTGTTGTGACAGGATTGCCCATACAAGACCGTTTGAATATTAAAGCTGCAGATATAGAAGACCCTTGGATAGATCATACAGGTAGAAAACGTATCATATACGCTTCGCATCACACATTGCCCGGCATGCATTTACAAGGTATAGGCTTTTCTACGTTTCTTGATCATTGTGACTTCATGCTTAAAATGGCCGAAAAATATAAAGACGAGGTATATTTTGCATTTAAGCCACACCCTATATTATATAAAAATCTATTGAAGCTTTGGGGAAAAGAGCGTACGGATGCTTATTATGATAAATGGGCATCACTGGAGAATGGGCAGTTGGAGACTGGGTCGTATACTGGATTGTTCGTGCATTCAGACGCTATGATACATGATTGTAGCTCTTTTACTATTGAATATCACTATACAAGGAATCCGGTTTTATATATTGTAAAAGATGACCATCATGCAGACAATCTCAGTATATTAAATAAAGAAGCATTCAAGTTGCATTACAAAGCAAAAACGCAAAGAGAAATTGAACTGTTTATACAGAATGTAATCAATGGAATAGATTCGTTAAAACAAGAACGAGAAGCCTTCTTTAAAGAAAATCTTATGCCTCCTCACGGAAAGACTGCATGTGAGAATATTATAAACAGTATACTTGGAATAGAGGAATACCAATGAAATCAGTAAAACAAGAAACACTTTCAGGCGTAAAATGGACAGCCATAGAGAAATTCTCCGTACAAGGTATCCAGTTTTTGCTTGGATTAATAATGGCCCGACTGCTTTCTCCTTCCGATTATGGCACAGTTGGAATGCTGGCCATATTCTTCGCTGTTTCACAAACTTTTATCGATAGTGGATTCGGGAATGCCCTTGTGAGGAAGATAGATAGGACGGAAACGGATTTTTCAACTGTTTTCTACTTCAACATAGTTGTATCTGTTGCATGTTATATCTTGTTGTTTACCATTGCACCATGGGTAGGCTCTTTCTTTAATATGTCCATATTGTGCCCAATACTTAGAGTACAATCTATAAATCTGATTCTAAACTCTATGATGGGTATACAGGTGGCAAAACTTACAATTGATATAAACTTCAAGGCTTTGGCCAAACGTAGCCTTTGGTCATCAATAGTGAGTGGAGTGTTCGGTATTATTCTTGCTTACAACGGATTTGGAGTTTGGGCTTTAGTATATCAAAGTATCCTCAGCACATTCATAAATCTTGTTTTTATTTGGATATATTGCAAATGGAAGCCTCGCCGAGAATTTTCGTGGCAGTCGTTCCGAGAATTATTCTCCTACGGAAGTAAATTGTTACTATCCGGCCTGCTCAATACAATTTATGTAAATCTTACACCTATTATAATCGGAAAGTATTTCTCTCCACGTGACTTAGGTTTTTACAGCAGGGGCACACATTTAGCACGTTATCCGGGAGATAACATCAATGGAGTGTTGCAACGGGTGACATTTCCGGTTTTTGCTAAATTGCAAAATGATGATGAACATTTGATACACGCTTACCGTAAGTATATTAGCATAACCTCCATGTGTATATTCTATGGATGTGTACTAATGGCCTCCATTGGAAAGCCACTTGTTTTATTATTATTGTCTTCTAAATGGGCTGAAGCAATCATCTATCTACAAATATTCAGTTTTTCCATCATGTTCGACCATATAAATTCTATCAACCTGAATCTTTTGCAAGTTAAAGGTCGTTCTGACTTGTTTCTACGTCTAGAGATTATAAAGAAAACAATATCTACAATCATATTATTTGCATCTATTCCTTTCGGAGTAATAGGAATATGTATTTCAAAAGTAATCTATACACAAATTGCTGTATTCATAAACACATACTACACAGGCAAGTTGTTTCATTTGGGATATATTGATCAGTTCCGTGATTTTGGAGGCTATTTAATTTTGTCCATCATAGCATGCGTACCGGCTTATCTACTTACGTTCTTAGACATACCTTATATTGTTACACTTATATTGGGCGCATCAACTTCGACAATATTATATTTTATCTTTTTGAGAAAGAACAAATATATGCATGAAGTATTGGAAACGATTAAGTCAAAATTACACTTTTAATAAGAATAAAAATGGTCTTCACAAAAAAACATCATGAGAAACAATCCCAAGCTATCAATCATTATACCAATATATAACGCAGAACAATTTATCCGACGTTGCATTGACAGCATATTAGAGCAAACATATACAGATTTCGAACTGCTGTTGATTGACGACGGCAGTACTGATGATAGTAGTAGAATTTGTGATGTATACTCTGAAAACGATTCACGAATAAAAGTCTTTCACAAGAAAAACGGAGGGGTTAGCTCTGCTAGAAATGTAGGCTTAGATAATGCCAATGGTGAATGGATTGTATTCATAGACAGTGACGATGCGATTAACAACCAATATCTTTCCGTTACAAAGAAAGCCACTGTCGATCTTATTCTAACTGGATGTGACTATTCTGGTGCTACATATATAAAAGACAAAATAAAGATTACGGATAGCACTCTGTCGCATTTTTATGAAAACTATCTACAGACACTACAAATGAGAGTGCCATGGGCGAAATTCTACAAACGGAGCTTAATCGAAAACTTAAGATTCAATGAATCATACAAAGTTGGTGAAGACACATTATTTGTATTGAGCTATTTAAGGAGAGTAAAAAGTATGAGCGTTACCAATAATACTTCCTACATATATACACTTAATACCGATTTTTTTTCTCAAAATACGCATTGGATACAAAGATGGCAGCAAAAATTTGCGGAGACATCTTTAATGCCTACACTGCTTTGAATGTGCGCAACCGTATTTTTGAGAAATTCATCTACAATACTTTTTTTGAATTATGCAGTAAAAACGCCTCCCTGTACAATTGGTACTTCAATGCAAGAATTTTCAAATTGCATTTATATGTTTCTGACAACTACGATTGGCGATATCGGCTGAGTTACTTTAAAAAAGGATTGAAAACATTGATATAATATAAAATCCCTGCATGACAAAAACAGATTCAAAACCTAAGGTTACCATAATAATTCCAATATACAATGCGAGCTTGTATATCATAAATCAATAAAAACAAGAGATGAAACTTATCGAGAGACATACATCAAACCTATTAAAAGCTATTTTACCATTTGGTATAATAGCGACTCATTATCTACCTTTATATGGTTATGACACTTTATATTTGGGTGAAATCATCGTTGCTTTATTTTTCTTTATGTCTGGTTATGGACTTTCTGTGTCAAAGAAAAAGGTGACGATGCATTTATTTGTGCAAAGGATATCAAAATTAATAATTCCTTTTACCATATCGATTCTTTTGTTTCAATTTGTAACATTGGCGTTTGGCAAAATTGCAATTCTCAAAGTACCATATTGCAAAAACTTCACAGATGCTATTGGAATGATTTTACCGAATTCCTGGTTTGTGTATTCAATAGTCATATTTTACACCATTTTCCATATCATAAACCACATCATAAAGAAGGATGGATTGAAATATACAACATTATTTTTATTAATGATGCTTTATATAAAATTAATGTCTAAATATGTGCCAGGTGAACATTGGCATATCACGAGCCTTGCTTTCTTTTCCGGTACGTTATATAAAGAAATTCAAGATAAACGGGTTAAACAAGACTGGCAAATGATTTATTTCCTAATTATGCTTGTAGCAACCTTAACAAGTTTCCTAATCAAAGGCTTTTATTCACGATTACTATTCTTTGCATTGATACCATTCGCCATCTGCAGTATACTTTCATATTGCCACTTTAACACAAATAAGATAATATCATTTTTTTATAATATATCATATCCAATGTATTTGTTACATGGAATAACTATATATATAGTCAATCTCATGGGGGATATACTCTCGTTATATACCGGCTTTATCCTTATTATAGCAATAACGATTCCAATGGCTTACATGGTATATAATTTAGATAATAAGATTCGAGCCAAATATTTTTTTTAGCCTATGAGTGTAATATCAGTAATTATACCAATATATAATGCTTCAAGATATTTGCCGCGTTGTTTGGATGGTATTTTGGAACAAACGTTTACGAAGTGGCAGTTGTTGCTTGTGGATGATGGCAGTACAGACTGTTCTTTGGATATATGCAATGATTATGCAAACAAAGACAATCGCATAAAAGTCTTTCATAAAGAAAATGAAGGTGTAAGTATTGCCAGACAGTATGGTTTAGATAAAGTCTGCACACCATATTTTATTTTTTGTGATGCTGACGACTATGTAGAACCTGATTATTTGGAAAAACTATATGATGCCATAACTTCCAATTGTGCGGATATGGTCATATGTAGATATAAGGAAGAATATAAGACCCGCACTGTCATACCTGAACTTCCTGAAACAGACATCAATGGACTTATCCATAATTTTCTGAATGACAAAGTGTGGGGTATTACATGGAACAAACTCTATCGAATTGACATCACCAAACAACATAACATACAATTCATTCCGGGATTACAAATGTGGGAAGACCTTTCATTTACCATTGATTACTTATTGCAAGCTCATAAAATTGCCTTTGTACAAAAGCCCTTATACCACTATGTTATGTATAATGAAGGTTCTATTACAAGGCATGAAGATTTTAAAAAGAAGAATGATAGAATAATAGCCATTCGGCACATCGAACAAAGCATGAGAGATGCAAACGTTCTGAAAGTTTTCCATGAATCGCTGGTTATAGATAAATATCACATCATTTCCGTAACATACAAAGGATATGGAAAGCAACGCAGAAAATATTTCTTAAATGCTTTCCCTGAAATCTTTGATGACCAATATTTCAAGAAAAAGCATTTCATCATATACATATTGATAAAAACACATTCAATTCGACTTCTGTACTTCAAATATCTTTATGATACAATATTAAAATGGCTGAGAAAGAGAATAAAAGCACTATTTATCAAATGAATAAGTATCAATATAATCTTTCTATTATTATCCCCGCTTATAATGCAGCCCGTTTTATAGAACGGACTATTACCGAAGCATCCCAAATAGTTCCGACACCTGAAATTATAGTTGTAGATGACGGAAGCCAGGACGGTACATACCATGTATGTAAGGGCTTGCAAAATAAGTTATCTACATTATATGTCTACACGCAAAAAAATGCCGGTGTCAGTGCTGCAAGAAATCTTGGTATCAAATATGCCCATGGCAAATGGTTGTTTTTCTGTGATTCGGATGATTGGGTGGATGTAGATGGAATTACAAGAGTATTAAAAATAGCGAATGAACAAAAAGAGAATACACTTATGCTTGCAGCTATGAATTTTGTAAAACCGGATGGGGTATATCTTCATATAGTTCCTGAAAAGCATAATATCAAGCCACATGAATATTTGGCGAGTAACAATTTTCAGGGTTCATCGTGCAATCATTTGTTTCCAAATAAGTTAATAAAAGGAAATCATATACAATTTCCTATAGGAGTAGTGAATACAGAGGATTCCAATTTCAACATAAAAGCCATTTGCTGTTGTGACAATATTTGTTCTGTCAATATTCCAATTTATAATTATAATCATTTAAATGAAGAAGCCTGCCATAAAACAAATTTTTCTATGAACTGGCGTATTGGTCCTCTTCTATCGTCATTAGATATTATTCGTTTCATAGAAATAAAAGGCATAGACATTTCTATTGTATTCCAACAAATAGACCGATTGGTTGAATATTATTACCGTAGTCATATTTACGGTAAGCATACAACGGATGAACTTAGAGACATAAGTCAATTGCTTCGTTCCATTGGTCAAAAGTGTCCAAACATTACAATATCTCCTAAATATAAAATTATGACACACTTACCCGTGGTCGGTATTTGTCTTCTGAGAATTTATAATAGAATTAAATTTGGTAAATAGACAGTATCATGAATTTATCCCAAACTCTGTTCCGTCTCAATGTTTTGAGCGGAGGTTATAAAAAAACAGCTGAATTCTGCGAGAAACACCATAACACGTTCTACCAGAAATTATACCGTATATGGATAATATTACAAGATATTTTTATTGGTATTCCACGTATGTTTAGATATATCCATAAAATGGGATGCGGCAATCCTACTGAACGTCCGATAAAGTTAGCGGCTGTGATAATCGCAAAAAACGAGTCGGAATATATTGCAGAATGGATGGCTTATCACAAAGTAGTTGGAGTAGAGAAAGTTTTCCTTTACGACAACGATTCGGATGACAATATGCATGATATACTAAAACCGTTTATTGACGATGGATTCGTAGAGTACCATCAGATTCATGGTAATAAGATGCAGGGAGTTGCCTACACGGATGCTTTGCACCGTTATGGAAAGATTTGTAAATATATGGCATTTATAGATGGAGACGAGCTGATCGCACCAGTAAAACAAGGCGATAACGTAGTAGAAATTCTTGACGATTTTTTCAATAAACATCCACAAGCCGGCGGATGGGCTATTAATTGGGCGATGTTTGGCTCTTCACATTATGAGGAGAAACCGAATGGATTGATGATAGAAAGCTTTATATGGCGTGCCGAAATAGGCAAGCCTGGAACGCAGATGATAAAGACCGTACTTCGACCGGAATGTGCCTTGATGTACCATCATCCGCACTATCCTATTTACAGGCTGAGATATGATGCCTATAATCATTCTGGTGGCATAGTTTCTATGAATGAAAGTTATATCTCAAAATATGCGGGGCTTCAAATCAATCATTATTTTACAAAAAGTAAAGGGCAGTGGATTAGGCGCAGAAAAATGGGACAGTGCATGACAGGAATAGACAAACCACGTCCTATAGATGATTTTTATCGGCATGACCATAATGATGTGCTTGACAACAGTGCAAGCGTTTATGTTGATGAAGTGAAGAATGTGATGAATAAATATTTAACAACAAATAAAATATGAAACAGCGACTCGAATGGCTTGATGTGATGAAAGGCTTTGCTATGTTTCTTGTAGTCTTGGGACATGTGCTAAATAACATGAGGCTTTTTACTCACCCGGTAAATCTTTGGCTTCATCAGTTTCACATGCCATTTTTCTTCATGTTATCAGGTTTTCTTGCAGTGAAAACGCTCAATAAAGACCTGTTGGGAAATATATGGACAAAATTTATCACCTTGATATTACCTTTCATAGTATGCGGTGTAACTTATGGGCTTACATTTGGGAAAACAAATGAATTCATCTACACAGAGGCTCATGCCGGTTATTGGTTTTTGTTATCACTATTTACTTGCTGGCTGATATTTTTGCCATTGGCATATATGCTAAGACCATTTAGATATGGAAGATATTTCATTATAGAAGCTTTAGTTCTGCTAATGCCTTTCTTTCTTGGCAATCATCTAATGAAACACATTCCTGGAAATGTGCTTTCTGTATCTTCATTCTCATTTACATTTGCAGATTACCGTTTTTTCATTTTGGGATATTTTATTGGTAAATGGTATGGAAATAAAGATATAGTGAAACACTTTTACAGAGTAAGACAATGGATATTTCCCATTTCAATGATTGTTTTTTTAAGCATTACTATCGGTATCTTAATGCAACGAGATTTCATCTATTTTATTCCTATTACCGTATTACAAATAATACTCTCCTTGTCTTTATTTGCAGTACTTCATGATTCCGCCTTCTTTGTAAGTCCCTTTATTATTAGGAGATTAAGTTGGATAGGTCGAAATAGTTTGGCTCTTTATGTATTCCATTTTTATTTTGTTTACTTACCCCCCCCGGAGAATTTGGCAGAGAATGCCTCCGTATTTCAGATTATGTTAGCCATTATACTGACTATTGTCGTAATAGCCATCACAATGGCTGTTTCAAGTCCTTTCCGGAACAACAAGATATTGGCATTTTGTTTTTTAGGTCAAAAAAAGTAATATAATTATGAACAATTCTATAGCAAAAGTGGCAGTTATCATTGTTACCTGGAAAGGAATGAAGTGGATAGATAATTGTCTTGCAGGCATAAGGAAATCAACTTGTTCTGTTACGACATTCATTGTTGATAATGCCAGTCCAGATGAAACGCCTGATTATATTGCGCAGAATTATCCGGAAATTAGATTAACGCGTTCTAAAGAGAATCTTGGATTTGGTAAGGCGAATAACATTGCCATTGCACAAGCATATAGAGAAGGATTTGACTATTTCTTTCTTTTAAACCAAGACGCTTATTTACAACCATATACTGTAGAGCGCCTTTTACAAATTGCATCAACAAATAAATATGCTATCGTAAGTCCCATGCATTTAAATGGTGATGGGAGTCATATAGATTTTTATTTCCGTGATTTTGTTATTGGAAAATGTCCGGCATATTTAGATCAGACCGTAACAGGAGGAGAAGATATGATATTCGATAGTGAATTTATTCCGGCTGCTGCATGGTTTCTGCCACGTAAAACGATTGATGAGATTGGCGGATTTGACCCTTTGTTCTATCATTACGGTGAAGATGACAACTATTGTCAGCGTTGTCGGTATCATCATCGCAAAATTGTTTTTACAACAAAAGCATTTATCTATCATGACCGAGAGGCTACTGTGGGTAATAGCGCCATGTATAATCGTAAAATTGCATTCAGACACATTGTGCAGGATTGTGCTGATATCAACAATAGCCTCTGCTTTATCATACAAAAGCAAGGACGTCAGTTCTATGACGAAATCGGACTTTGGTTTATGTATTTATTTACGGGCAAATGGAGGATGCTTCACAACTTTATTGGCGATTATTTCAAGATTCTTTGCATGATTCCAAAGTTCAGGAATAGCAGAAAACTAAATAAAACAATCGGTGTAAATTGGATTTAAAAAAACATTCTCAAAAGAACATCCCCATTAATCTTATCGGTTTTAAATGGAACAAGGTAATCCATTCTTTTCTATCATCCTCCCTGTATATAATGCGAAACAATATCTATCTACTTGTATAGATAGTGTCATATCCCAATCGTTTACGGATTGGGAGTTGCTCTGTGTTGACGATGGATCATTTGATGGCTCATCGGATATTTTAAATGGATATAATTCATTAATGCATAGATATATAAAAATAATACACAAAGAAAATGAAGGCGTATCTGTCGCGCGTAACATAGGGTTGAAAAAAGCAAAGGGGAAATATATTCTTTTCTGTGATTCTGACGACATAATGTTGCCCCAATCATTGCAATACATAGCAAATGCGCTACAGCAAAATCCGGTGGACTATCTTAGATTTGAATACAAAACAATAGATGCGGATGGTAATGACCTTTACCCGAATTATGAAGCTAAACGGCGAAAACAATATAACGGTAAAGTTGTGGATGCAGCTACCTGTATAGAAAAGATTGTCCGGAAAGAGTTCTTTCTATGGAGTGGCGTTTTCAAACGTGGCATAATAGAAAAACACTGTATCGAATTTCTCCCAGGGTGTACCTATAATGAAGACACCCTATTTATGCTGCGCTACTTTATGTTCTGCAAATGCAATACATATATAAATTATATAGCATACGGGTACCGGAAATTCCCGAATGCTGTGACCGCAAGTTTTACGGAAAAGAACTATCAAGGCGTCAAGCAGGTTTTTACGAAAGCGATTGCCTTGTACAATGATTCAGGCCTTCAAATGCAAAAAGCCATCAAATCTGTTGTAGAATCATTGGGACTGCGTATTTGTCAATATGCAATAGAGCATAATAGGCACGACGACATAATGGAAACATCTTCATTCTGCTGCATAAAGCCACTGAACATGGAATGGATTTTAATCAAAACTTTGACTTATAAAAAAATATACCGGCTGTTGCCGGTTATAGAAATAATGAGAAAAATAGCAAGAAGAATATGGTAACAATAAACAATAACCAGACAGCCATCGAACGTATTAATTGGACAAAGGTTTTTCCCGAATTGCTGCTGTTTCTGATATTGCCTCCGATTATAGGGCTTCCCTTAATCATTTATAGAATATGGAATGGCCGGAATACAACTAAAACACAATATTTCGTATTCTTTTTTTGCATTGCGACATATTTTGCTGCTATCAATGCAACCAAAATGCCCGATGGAGACCAAGTGCAATATTATTATGCATATAAGAATGTTCCAGAACAAGGTTTTATAGGCTCTTTGATAAATATATATGGTATAACATACAGCTGGCAAGAAGAACGGACGCAAATATCAGGCGAGTTTATGAATGGCGTATATAACTATGTGGGTTATTATCTCACATTTGGATACTATCCGCTGTTTGCCGCCATGCTGACGTTTGTAGATTATATTCTTATTTTTTTAGGGCTTTATAAATTCTGCCAGACATTAAAGAAACCGCATATCCCTATTGTATGTGGTGTGTTGACTTTATCATTTTTTTATCTGTTTTTCAATTACACTTTACATATACAAAAACAGTTTTTGGCTCAATGCATCATGATGTATGTTTTGGGTATGTATGCTGTTTCAGGTAAAATGACAGTCAGACTATGGATTATTGCCGGGTGTGCTGTCTTTACACATGCCTCAACAGCTTTGTTTGTACCGTTTTTGGCTTTCAAACCGCTGAGGGGAAGATTAAACAAGAAAGGACTTTTTACTATGATAGGAATGATGGTAGCATTCGTTTTGCTCGGGCCTAGGTTCGCATCTGATATTGTTTCTGATAATTCTGTCGTAGGTTATTCTGCTCAAAGGTTTGCGCAGGCTGAAGGACAGAAAGATTTGGCAAGTGTGATGGTGATGTCTCAGGTGATAGTGATTGCATTGCCAATGTTCTTCATAGTGTTCCGCCAATTATGGATGAGGAGACAGCAACGCATTAATGATTCTCAAGCCTTTATTCTGAATATCGTGCTTTTGTTGCTTGTGTCTATCACTGTCATGTTTAACATGCCGTTGGCACAATATAGATATTTTATGATGCTGTTCGCGTTTATGCCCTTTGTATATCCGTTCATTTTTTCATCAATAAAGGTTCGAGATGATTTGCTGAAAATGTTGTCGTTCATTATGATTGGATGGTTTTATTTTCAATTCGAAAAGATTATATGGAATTATGTTCCGGAATGGCAGATTATGGTATATCCTCCTGCTGTTTTAATTGGTATAGGATTTTAAATATTTTTGTTTTATGAAAGCAGCTATAATTATACCGTATTTTACAAAGTCCCCCTCCTGTATGGATGATGCTAAATTTCTATACATGTGGTCGCCAAAAGAATGTGTATTTTATATATTACACAGATTGTGAAGCTATAATAGACATGGCATTAGATTACCCCAATATTATTTGCTACAAGTGTTCTTTTGAAGATTATTGCGAGATGGTAAGTGACAAACTCAAAGTTAAATTCAAACCAATGCACAGCTATAAATTGTGTGATTTGAAACTTTTTTTATGGATTTATTCACAAAGATATTTTAGAAGAATACGACTTCTGGGGTTACGGTAATAATGACTTGGTATATGGTAATCTTGAAATGCTGATTAATGATAAGATGTTTGAGATGTATGATGTTATCACAACCATGTCTGAAAGAATTGCTGGGCGTTTTGCGATTTTCCGTAATAATAAAAAGTACAGATTGCTTCAATTCAGATGTAAAAAATGGAAAGAATATCTGTCTACAAACGATCATATAGGTTTTGATGAAAGTGATTGGGTGCGGCTTGTTCTTCCCGAAAAACGTATTTTGACTGGAATATATAAACTAATATTCAAGCATTTTCTTTCATATACAAAATGGGTTGAATATACTTATAAGCTTTATAGTAACCGATATACGAGAAAATTTGCCAAGGAATTATTTACCACCCCAATTCCAAAGGATTTTGAAGTTTGGGAGTATGACAATATTTCAGGACGAATGTATGCTCCTAATGGCTCTGAAATCCCATATCTGCATTTTCTGTTCTTTAAAAAAACAAAATACCTTGAAACAGATAAATATTGGAAGGGCGACTATTGGATGTTACAAAATTATGGATTAGACAATCTAAGAAAGATTTTATTTTCACTCAATGGTGTTGTTGGAAAACAATAAAGATTACACATAAACTTCACATGTATAGATAAATAATAATTTCACCATGCATATCTGTTTCGTTTGCCGTGAATATCCACCCTCCAAAAGAGGCGGTGGCATTGCAACCTATATAAGAGGGGTTGCACAAGGGCTTTGTGCTTTGAAGCAAAAAGTAACGGTTGTTTGTGCCTCTGACGACACCAGGCATGATTCACAATATAAAGACGGGGATGTTGCTGTCATCCGTCTATCCGGCGGAGATTTTGTCATCAAAGGTGTCGAAGAAAACACGTTGCTGCAAAAGTTCCGTATGTTTTATCGCTTTAAATCCTATAGAAAGAAGTTGCGTAATGCCGTATTGGCGTTGAAGGATGTGGATATCATAGAAGTGGCGGAATATGGTGCGGAAGGTCTGTATTTCGAGAACATTGGCATTCCTGTAGTAACCCGTCTGCATACTCCTATGCTGATGGACCACTACTCATTCTCTAAAATGTCATTCAACAGGTACACTTGGAAATTTTGGTGGCAAGGCTTGCAGGAATTTAAATGTATAAAACAATCCAAATACATTACGTCCTGTAGCACCTCACTTAAAGAGTGGACAATGAAAGAGTTGGGAATAGATGCAGAGAGAATCAAAGTCATTTACAATCCAATCCGAATTGAACAACCGCCCCCTTCCGCTTCGCAGCAGAAACCGACATCGCCCAACGGGCGACATGAAATACTTTATGTGGGTACCATTTGTGACTGGAAAGGCGTAGGTGATTTATGCGAAGCCGTTAGTCTGTTGACTAATGAAGGAGTAAACATACGCTTGACAATGATTGGCAAACAAGGGGTATATGCAGAATTACTGAAGGAGAAATATCAAGGACAGACTTGGTTTAATATGCAAGGATTCACACCTCATGAAGAAGTGATGCAAATGTATGCACAGGCCGATGTTGTATGTTTCCCCTCGTGGTGGGAGAATTTCCCCATGGTTTGTCTGGAGGCAATGTCACAAGGGGCTATTGTATTAGGCAGTAATTCCGGTGGCATGAGTGAAATAATCAATGATGGTGAAGATGGTTTCCTTGTTACACCCAAAGACGCTAAAAGGATTGTAAATCGCATAAAGGAGATACTCTTCATTCCAACATCAGAACGTGAAAAGATATCCTCTGCTGCCCTTTTAAAAATAAAAATAGATTTTACAATGGATATCATTTTACGCCAAATGATTACTTATTATCAAAGGTGCATTAATGATTACAAAATAAACGAATCACAATGAAAATACTTTGGATTTCACCTTGGTTCGGTAATTACCGGATACCGGTGTATGAAAATTTAAATAAACTGACCGGCGGGAACTTCTACATTATCTGTTCTGAAGAAAACACGTCCAAACTGGTACGTGAGAAGTTGAAGCGCACTTTAAGTAACCATGCCATCATCATGAGTGGCGAGAAACGCATGACAATGGGAAGCGAGGTTTCCGACTTTGCCAACAGCGCCCTGGTTATTAAAAAGCAGCCCGGACTTTACAAGGCTGTGAAAGCCGTGGGGGCTGATGTAATCATAACGGAAGGATTCGGAGGCTGGGCACCCGCCGGTATTCGTTATGCCGTAACCCACAGAAAGAAACTTTGCATGTTTTATGAACGCACAGCATACGTGGAACGCCATTCGCCGACTTGGCGCTCTATGTATCGAAGAATCATGGGAATTCCGGTAGATCATTTCTTAATTAATGGGACATTGACCGAAGAGTATCTGAATGACGGACTTCACTTTAAAAACACACCCAAAGTGAAAGGATGTATGTGTGCCGACAGTTTTGGTTTGTCGAACGCTGTTGCAAAAGTGACCGACGAAGATAAACAAATACTACGCGATACGTTGAAACTAAAGCAAGGACTGACGTTCCTCTTCGTGGGGCAAATGGTTGACCGCAAAGGAATCAAGGAACTGCTGGCTGTATGGAACAGACATACCGCGCAATATCCGGACGACAACCTGCTGGTGATAGGCAAAGGCATACTTGAACAGCCGCTGAAAGAGGAATATTCCACAGACAAATCCATACATATCTTAGGGGGCATCAGCTATGATGAGTTGTACAAGTATTACGCCTTGTGCGATGTGTTCATTATGCCTACACTTGAAGACAACTGGTGTCTGGTTATTCCTGAAGCAATGGCATGTGGTAAGCCTGTGGCATGTTCTATTTATAACGGTGGACATTATGAACTTGTACAGGATGGTGTGGACGGATATAGATTCGATCCACTGAATCCGGATTCAATAGTTGAGACATTGGGTAAGTTCCACCAATCTGATTTGCAATCTATGGGACAGAAAGCAGTAGAGATTGAAAATAATTTTACACCCGATAAAGCTGCGCAACGTATATTCGATGCTTGTCAAAAAGTATTTAAGAAATGAAAATGGATTATAGTAATATGCCAAATGGAAGTGGCAAGATAAACTTCACGTTGCGCTATTTGTTTAATATGTCGCGCACGTGGTTTCTTTTTCATTTCCGTTATCCGTGGGTGAAGTATGACGGGTTTGTACGGGTGATGAAAGGAACTGCTTTTGCACAAAACATGGATGTTCGCATTGGACATAATGTACAGTTTGGTGATTATTGCAACGTGGCCAGTAGCGTACATTTCGGGAACAACATCCTAATGGCTGGCAGAGTATCTTTTGTTGGTAGGCAAGACCACACTTTTTCTACTCCCGGAAAAACCATTTGGAGCGGTGAACGTGGCGACAATGGTATGACGATTATTAAAGATGATGTTTGGATTGGTACAGCGTCCATAATCATGTCTGGAGTTACGATAGGTACGGGTTCCATTGTTGCAGCAGGATCGGTTGTGACTAAAGATATTCCTTCTTGCGAGATATGGGGAGGAGTACCGGCAATGAAGATAAAAGATAGATTTCGATCTAATAAGGATAAAGAAAAACATCTGTCATTAATTGTTGGGATTTAAAGAATTTTATACTTAGTTCGTTTTAAAGTTCAATATGTTTGCTTTATCTGTTGTAGAGTGTAATATTTATTACTTTTATAAATATATGTTTGGTTTATTCTATTTTCATCGAGAAACTAAAGTATAAGATGAATAAAATTCTATTTCGTTAAAAATGTATTCAATTTTAATTAACGCCTACGCTTGTTCGCCAGGGATGGGTAGTGAGCCTGGTATGGCATGGAATTGGTGCGTGAATCTTGCTCGTTATTGCGAGTTGCATATTATTACGGAGGGTGAATTTCGTGATAAGATAGAAGCAACGGTTTCAATGCTTCCGCAAGGTAAGAATATGCACTTCTATTATAATCCTGTGCCGGAAGAAGTGCGGCGGATGTGTTGGAATCAAGGCGACTGGCGTTTTTATAAATATTACAAGCAGTGGCAATGGCGGACTTATGAGATTGCAAAGGATATAATGTCTACGACTCGTATAGACGTGCTTCATCAATTGAATATGATCGGTTTTCGTGAGCCCGGCTATTTGTGGAAAATAGACGGTGTACCTTTGGTCTGGGGACCTGTGGATGCGAAAGAAAAATTTCCTGTAGCCTATTTGGATGGTGCGGGATGGAAAACAAATATTTTCATGCGTTTGAAAAACATCATCACATCATGGCAGTTTCGTAATGACAAACGTGTCCACCGGATGGTAGAGTGTTCGGAAGTTATAGTGTCAGCATCTTCAAATTCCCAAAGTTCATTCTTGAAATATTTTTCCAAAGAGACGCCACTTATCAATGAGACAGGATGCTATGTTACGGAGAATGTTAGAATGGAGCAAATATATGGTTGTGATGTAAAATCGACTTTTGATTTGCTTTGGGTTGGAAAAATGGATTTCCGTAAGCAGTTTGAACTTGCCATTCGTTCGCTTTCTATGGCCTATCATTCAGACATACGACTGCATGTAGTTGGTAGTGGAGACGTGTCGTCATATCAGAAAGTTGCTGAGCTGCTTGGTGTTATGGACAATTGTATATGGCATGGTGCTGTATCGCATGACGAAGTGCAGAGTTTGATGAAGCATGCTGATCTTTTTTTCTTTACGAGTGTGGCCGAAGGTACTCCTCATGTTGTTCTTGAAGCAATAGGAAATAGATTGCCTGTATTGTGTTTTGACACTTGTGGACATGGTGATTCTGTAGACGAAAGAGTTGGCATAAAGATTCCTCTTAGCAATCCCCGACAGTCGGTAAAGGATTTTGCCGAGAAGATAGAATACTTGTATTCTCATCGTGATGTACTCAAGCAGATGTCTGAAAATTGCAGGGAACGCCGGAAAGAATTGAGTTGGGATAATAAAGCACGTCAGATGGTAGAATTGTATAATCAGATAATAGAAAAATGAGACAGCGTGATGTAAGTATGGACATAAAGTATATTGTCGATATTTCTGTTGATATATTTATCCATATTGATTAATATTTCTGTTCTTCAGGCGTAAAGGTATTGAATTTTGTTCAAATCCGAGAAATAAATCTTTGGAAAATTGCTTAAATCCGAGAAATAAAATATGTTTATATGATAAAGTTGAAAGATTTATGTATCCTTGACAGCTGTGAGGCTTTGGCATGTATCCCCTCCGGTAAGATTCTTATAAACACGATAAACGCTCATTCTTATAACACGGCGCAGAAAGACGCTTTATTTGCAGAGGCGTTGAAAAACGGGGATTATCTTATTCCGGACGGTGCAAGTATTGTTATGGCATGTCGATGGCTTAATGCCAAGTCGCAGCCAAAGGAAAGGATTGCGGGGTGGGACTTGTTCGTTCATGAGATGAACGAATTAAATGAAGAATGTAGAATGAAGAATGAAGAATTAAAGAAACCAGATTCGACGACTGTGGGGCAAGCTGATGAAGAATTAAAAATGACGAAACGACATTTGACACCCGATAGAGAATACAATAAAGAATGTTGTGGCTCCAACAATTGTAATAATAATTCTTCATTCTACATTCTTCATTCTTCATTTAAGCTCTGTTCTTCATTTAATCCTAAGAAGAAAGTAATGTTTCTTGGTTCTTCGGAAGAGGTGCTTGAGAAGATACGGCGTGAGGTGTATTATATCTATCATAATCTTGAGGTTGTCACTTACTCGCCTCCTTATAAAGCTGTGTTCTCAGATGAAGACAACAGGGCGATGATTGATGCAATAAACAAGGCGGATCCGGATTTGTTGTGGATAGGCATGACGGCTCCCAAACAGGAGAAATGGGTGTATGAGCATTGGGATGAACTGGATATTCATTGTCATGTAGGGACGATAGGTGCCGTGTTCGATTTCTTCGCCGGTACGGTTAAACGTGCTCCGAAGTGGTGGCAGCGTCACGGACTTGAATGGCTTTACAGGCTTATAAGCGAGCCGAGGCGTATGTGGAGGCGTTATCTGATAGGAAACGTTTTGTTTCTGTGGTATATCGTTAGAGAGAAGTGTGGGATATGAGGGATAAGTTCTTCTGTCTTATACGGTTCTCGGTGGATGATACTGTGGACATTCCTGCCGGTATAAAGCCGGCGGACTGGAGGATACTGCACCGGATGGCTGTGGAGCAAGCACTTGTAGGCGTATTGTTCCGTGGTATAAAGAAGTTACCGGATGATATGTTGCCGGACAGGGAACTTGTATTGAGGTGGTATGCGGAGAGCGAGAGTATTGCTCGGCAGAATAAAAAGGTAAACGAGGCAGCAGTGGCTGTCTCGGATATGTTCATGAAGGATGGCTTCAGAAGTTGCATACTGAAAGGACTGGGTAATGCCATTTTATATCCCGACCCGTATATGCGTACACCGGGCGATATCGATATATGGCTTGAAGGCAGTGACATGGAGATAATAGATTATTTGCATTCACGGAAAGTAAAAGGCAAGTGTTATTATCATCATGCGGAAGTTCCGGATTTTCGTGGCATACCTGTGGAGGTGCATTATCGTCCGTCGTTCCAGTTCAACATGTTTCATAATATGCGTATACAGCGTTTCTTTAGAAAGACGGCAGATATACAGTTTTCCAACAGAGTGGAACTTCCCGAAGGTGCCGGACAAGTGTATGTGCCGACGCCTTTCTTTAATCTCATATTCCAGATGAGCCATATAGCGAATCACTTTTTTCATGAGGGGATTGGTCTTAGGCAATTGATGGACTATTTCTTTTTATTGAGGCAGAATATATCTGCGGATGACAGGGCTGAGTTTGCCCGCCTTTTTAAAAGGTTCGGAATGTATAACTTTGCTTCTGCCGTAATGTATGTGTTGCAGGAAGTTTTTGGTCTGAAGGAGAATTTGCTTATTGTTCCTGCAGATGCAAGGCGTGGCAGGCTGCTTCTTAATGAAATCCTTGCTGCCGGAAACTTCGGGCATTATGACTGTAGGGTATGGCATAATGCCAATTCCGGACAATTCCGGAAGAATATTCAGCGCCTTTACCGTAACATGCGTTTTATGCTTTACTATCCGTCGGAATGCCTGTGTGAGCCATTCTTCCGTCTGTATCATTTTTTCTGGAGGATGAGAATGGATTAATCCTTAACAGGATTTTCAAAAAAATGTCCATACCTGTGGAATTATTCCGAACTCGTGTATATATTGTTGAAATATTTATTTGATATTTTGTTGCTGACTCTATGTGGGGGTATAAAACATATCTTTCGGTGTCTAAAGCATAGAGTTATGATAATTAATTGTTGATAATTTATAATTGGATGTTCCGGTGAACCCAGTGGCGACTTGAAGGTTTCGAGTAGTGGCGTCCAGTATACAAATATCTGTGGCACAGGTTGATACAGTGCAAATGTTTGCAGCGGTACCGCAATATGCGGTGCCGCATTTTTTTATGCCAATGACAGATATGACTTGTCGCAAATGGTGAAAATATCCCTGCCACAACGGTTGAATCTTTATCATTTATCCTGGATCCAAGTCTGGTATGTTTCGGACCGTATTTATTGTATGGCATATACTGTTTATGACTGTGTGTAAATCCTTTACTGAAGAAGATGAGATCGGGGATATAATTCATTGTTACCACATTATTTGTTTTTCCGAATATTTTTCTATTTATTTGCTTGTTTTATATATTTATAATATAATGAATGTTAATATTTTCGGGGGGGGTAGAACGGATTTATCTGAAAATGTGTAACTTTGCAAAACTGGGGATTATACGTTTTGCAATTTATTGTTAATCATAACGAAATACACAAAAAGCCTAAAAACTGTCATTAAGTAATGAAACCATTTTTTTATAGTTCTACAAAACTGGATATATTAGTGTTCGTGATAGATGTGTTTGCATTTAATCTCGGATTATTGATTTGTTTTTATCTCGGATTGTGGCCAACGGTAGGGGATGACGGGTTGCTGATGTTCCGTTGGTCTACTGCCAATATCTCTTATATTCTTTCATTGGCATTTTTCTTTATAAAGCTTCATCACAGGCTGAAGCAGCCTTTTCTGGTCTTGAATAATACATTCCGGACTTCATTGTTTTTCATAGTATTGTATGCCGCTGTGCTTGGAATGGCACATCATGCTGTTCCCGGCTTTTTTCGTTCATTGTCAGTGGCGTTCATCGTGTTTGCCGTAATCTCTGTCGAACGCCTGCTTTTCCGTAAGGTACTTATGAACTTGCGATATATTGGTTACAATAATGTCAATGCCATTGTTTTGGGTGACGGTTATTTTGTACGTAAGGTTGTAGGCGTTATGAACGATCCTTGGAGCAGTTACCGTCTTTTAGGCATGTTCAGTGACAGTAATGACTTTGACATGAAAGATCTGGTGGAGACCGATGCCGATACGGGCGAGAAATGTTTGCAGGAGAAATACAAGACCTTGTCTCTCGGTCGAATAAGTGATGTGCTTGGGTTTATTGAAAAAAGTAATGTCGACGAAGTGTATATAGGTCTGCCACAAGAATATAAAAAGAAACTTAAACGGTTGTTTGCTTTTTGCGAGCAGCACCTTATACGTGTAAGATATATTCCTCAGGATCATGATGTCGTAACGCAACATATAGTCGAGTTTGGTGATGCCTATGTTGTCACTCAGTATAACGAGCCGTTGAACACACCGATGAACCGTTTTATCAAGCGAATGTTTGATATTTGTTTTTCACTGCTGTTCCTTTGCACGCTGTTTCCTTTTATATATGTTGTCGTTGCTGTTATTTCTAAACTTACTATGCCCGGACCTGTATTTTTCAGGCAGGAGCGTACCGGATATGACGGAAAGAACTTTTGGTGTTATAAGTTCCGTAGTATGAAGGTTAATGTAAATGCCGACACATTGCAGGCAACAAAGAATGACCCGCGTGTGACAAGATTCGGGGCATTCCTGCGTCATTCAAATGTGGATGAACTGCCTCAGTTCTTTAATGTCTTGAGAGGGGATATGAGCATAGTTGGACCACGCCCTCACATGCTGTCACATACGGAGTATTATTCCAACCGTATATCAGATTATATGATACGTCATTATGTGAAGCCGGGTATTACAGGATGGGCACAGACGCATGGTGAGCGTGGTGAGACAAAAACCGTTGATGATATGGGACGTCGTGTTGAAAAAGACATCTGGTATATAGAGCACTGGAATTTCTGGCTTGATATACAGATAATATTCAAGACCGTTGCTGACGCTGTTAAGGGGGATAAAAAGGCATATTGAGTGGATATGCCGAAAAGAGATAGAGGGAGATAAGTGGATTAAAATACATACCCCATAGCTTTACGCATTGAAACCGTATGGGTTATGATGCGTAAAGCTATGGGGTATGTAATAATATCAGTATGGTAATAGTTGCCTGTTATATGCGGCTATAATCAGAATTGCCACCAACGTTTTTTCCTGTTGATGTTGTCCGGCTTGGTATATTCACCTCTGCGTTCCATTATATAGTCCTGATAAGTCTTGTTTTCATTTATCATGTGATATATTGTTCCCCAGTCCGGCAGTCCGCCGATATTGCGGTCGTCTATGAAAAGGTCTGCTTTTACTTTGCGGGAAAAATATTGGTTGTTGTCGGTTCCTTGTTCTTCCGGGAAGTCTTTATTCACAGCGTAGAACTCAACTCCTCTGTCACGGCACCACTGTATGGCCTCTTCCAACAGTTCACCCTCCCTTACCGACCAAAGTATCAGTCTGTGGTGGTCGGCAATTAGCATTTTAAGAGTTTCTGTGGCGAAAGGCTTTTCCCTGCCGATTTTAGGATACTCATGTTCAACAATGGTTCCGTCAAAATCTACTGCGATTGTCATTATGCTGTGTGATTAAGATTTTATTAAAGATGGGATATTAATTGTGATTTTGCTTATGTCGGGACTTATTTAACAAGATGAAAAATAAGTCCCGACATATTTCTGATATGGTTCTTTTTTGTTATTTCTTTATGGAGTTATCTTCCTTGTTTCCATAACTGCTGTTGGAGTAGCTGGAGTAGCTCGTATAGTTTCCGTAGCCTCCATATCGTCCATAAGAACCATACTTGCCGTATCTTCCGGAACCACGTCCGTATTTACCATACTTACCGTAGCGTCCGTATCCGTAGTAATAACCATGTTTCTTTTTAGACATGTCGATACCGTTTATTACGAGTGCAATATTCGGTAGTTTGTCTTCATTTGCAAGCTCGTTGATTGTGTCGAAACATGCTTTCGGGGTATAGTCTGCACGGCACATATATATGGTGGCATTGGCGATCTTTCCTATGTGAAGCGTGTCGGTTACAAGTCCTACGGGGGCAGTGTCGATAAGCACATAATCGTATTTCTCTTTAAGACAATCTATTATTGTCTCAAGAGACGGACGTGCCATAAGTTCTGACGGGTTGGGCGGAACAGGACCTGCCATTAACAAATCAAGGTTCTTGTTGATTTCAGACGGGAGAATCTGTTCCTTTATGTCATTCCATGTAGGTTCCGCCATTGTAAGAAGCGGTGTTATACCGTTATGATGGTTCTTGATTTCGAAAAGCTCTGCCAATCGCGGTTTACGGATATCAAGACCTACGAGGATTACTTTCTTGCCGAGCAATGCGAAACTTACCGCCAGGTTGGCGCAGTTGAACGTCTTTCCTTCACCGGATGTGCTTGAAGTAAACATGATGACGTTCTCCTTGTCCTTTAGCATAAATTGCAGGTTTGTACGCATTGAGCGGAATATTTCTTCCATCTGGTTGTTTTCATTCTCGTGTACTACTATGTCCGCACGTGTTTTTACTGCCTCATTGGCAATTGCCACGTCTGCAATAATCGGCAGTTTTGTCAGTTTCATGACATCCTCGCGACCTTCTATCCTGAAACGGAAGAAGTTTATGATAATCATTATCAATGCCGGAATGGCTATTCCGCATATAAGTGCGATGAGCATGATAGTCTTATCGTTCGGAGACACCTTGCCTGTATATTGTGGCTTTTCTATCACCTTTGCCTTGTCTGCTGTGGCTGCCAGCGTTATAGAGTTTTCTTCACGCTTCTGCAGCAACATGAGATAAAGTCCTGATGTAACCTCGCGTTCGCGTCCGATCCTTGTCAGTATGCGTTCCTGTTCAGGAGTACGTGCAACCTCATTTTCGTATATGTTGTATTGTGAGGCTACGGCATTTCTTTGTATTTCGAGACTCTTCTTTGCTTGTGACAATGCCTGTGTGATGCTTGGTGTAATGATGTCAAGCTGTGAAGTGAGTGACTCTATTACAGGACTTGTCTCTGAGGCTGAACGCAACATACGGTTACGTTCGAGGGCAATTTTGTTGTACTCGTTGATGAGCGACGTGGATGCCTGATCCTGAAGACCTATATTTGAAGGCAATACCTGATATTTGTTTCCCGGACGGTTGGCAAATTGTATCAGGCTGTTTATCAGTGCAATCTGCATGTCTACATCCGTAAGTTTCTGTCTGTAGGCATTTTTGTTGCCCAAAGAACCCGGAGCGTCAATCTTCAGTTCTATAAGATTGTTTCTTTTCTTATAACTTTCCAGTGAACCGTCGGTGTTGTTCAGCTCTGCACTGATTTTCTCAAGACGGTCATTAATAAAGCTCTCGGTACGTACGGCTATTTCGTTCTTGTCTTCATTTGCCAAGCCGTTATAGCAGATGGCAAGCTGGTTGAGGAAGTCGATACCTCGTTTTATGTTGGTATCCTTGAAACTGATGTTCAGCACGCTTGTCTCTTTGCCCGACTGCTGTATGGACAGTCCGTTGGCATATTTGTATGAGGCGTTTTGCGGAGACATTATTCTTACAATCATTTTCTGTCCGTCTCTCATGGTGTATCCATTGTTTTTCGTGAGATAGATTGTACCGGTTTTTGTCTCGATGGTGTACGGCAGGCTGCTGAAAGTCTTTTCAAAAGAGAAAGAACCATTGGCTGTAAGTTCGTCTATGGTTTGCCAGTACGAACCTTCCACCTTATATGTTCCACCCTTGCGGGTTATTTTTAGATTTATCGGGTGGCTTAGTTTTTCCAAGTGCGCAAAATCCAAATCAACGCTTATTGGTTGTGTCTTATATAGGATCTGGTCTTTTATTCTGCCGTCATTCCAGTAAGACACATAAAGTTTCAGGTCGCGTACAGCCTGTACGGCAACTATTGTCGATTTCAATATTTCCTGTTCGTTTTCTATACCATATCCGGTTGTGATGGTTCCGAGGTTCGTCATCGACTCTATACCATTTACAGAAGTTCTGCGCATTTTGTTGCTGTTCCCGTCATCTTTGATAAGTATTTTTGTCGTCACATTGTGTATTGGTGTTGTATAACGCAAATACAGGTATGCCGAACCGAGGCAGATGATTGTTGAAAGCACAAACCACTGCCAGTTAAGGATAATTAATGTGTAAATAGACCGGAGACTGAAGACCGACTGCTCTTCTTCCACTTCCGGAACAAACGGATTGTTTTGCTGTTGTTCTGTAGTCATATATTTGTTTCTTTTTTTTATTTTTAATTTTGAAGTAATGGGTATATTGAATGATAATATTATGTTCTGTCGCCAATAATTCTCAGGAGATATTTTCCGTAATCATTCTTTTGCATCGGTTGTGCCAGTTGTGCCAACTTCTCTGCATCTATCCATCCTCGTCTGTATGCTATCTCTTCGAGGCATGCGATTTTCTGTCCCTGTCGTTTTTCTATAACCTCTATGAATGTGGATGCTTCCGACAATGAGTCGTGTGTGCCGGTGTCAAGCCATGCAAAACCCCTTTGGAGTGTTTTTACCTTTAGTGTTCTGTGGTTGAGGTATTCTTGGTTGACGGTTGTTATCTCCAGTTCGCCCCTTGCACTCGGCTTTATATTTTTTGCAACTTTCACTACGCTGTTGGGATAAAAATAAAGTCCAACCACCGCATAATTGCTTTTCGGGTGTTCCGGTTTCTCTTCTATGCTCAGGCAGTTTCCATTAATGTCAAATTCTGCCACTCCATATCTTTCCGGGTCGTTTACATAATACCCGAATACGGTAGCATTCCCTTTTTCCGCTTCTTTGACACTGTCGCGCAGCAGTCCCGTAAAGCCTGAACCGTAAAAGATGTTGTCGCCGAGAACAAGGCATACATTGTCATTGCCGATGAATTTCTCACCGATTATAAAAGCCTGTGCAAGTCCGTCGGGTGATGGCTGCTCGGCATATTCGAATTTTACTCCGAAGTCTGCTCCGTCGCCAAGCAGACGACGGAAGCCCGGAAGGTCATGTGGTGTGGATATTATGAGTATTTCCCTTATTCCGGCAAGCATAAGTACCGAAATGGGATAATATATCATGGGCTTGTCGAAAATAGGAATCAACTGTTTGCTTATACCCTTGGTGATGGGGTATAGGCGTGTGCCCGAACCTCCTGCAAGTACAATACCTTTCATGATCGAGAACTGTTTTCGGCACGAACGGAACATGTGCTGTTTATGCGTTCTTGTGTGTCATACGCCGGGGCTTCCGCTCTTCAGCCGTCTTTAATACATTTTTTTATTAATTAATAAGTGTGCGCAAAGGTAAGAAAATAAAATGAGAATATTCAAATTTTATTTTGATTTTTGCTCTATTTGCCGTACATTTGCAGGCATGTTGCGCCGTCCGTTCTTTGTTGTGTGCGGCGTGGAGAGTTTTAATTGGAATTTTATTTTATATCATAGACATGGGATTTTTTAGTAAATTGTTCGGTAAAAAAAGTGCGGAAGAGGGACGTGCCGGTGGCATGGAGGACTATATGACGCTTATTCGCGTTTATTTTCAGGCAGCCATAGCCGAGAGTGCGGGCATAACCAATTTGGCGATGCTCCCCGATCTTCGTCTGTTCAAGACAACACTGCGTGTGCCGACGGTCAACAACAAGCTTGGCGTTGGTGAGAAACGCCACTGCCGGAAGATGCTGAAAGACATCTACGGCACGGAAGACGACTTTTTCAAGGAGATAGACCAGAGCATCAGAAAGAACTGCCGGAAGATACAGGATGTACAGACATACATGGTGCAGTTTCAGAATTTCAGTCAGGATATGATGATGCTGACCGGAAATCTGATGAAGTTCAAGTTGCGCATGCCGTCTTTTTTCAAGAAGACGCTGTACAAGATGACGGAGAAGACGGTTGATGACATTTTCGATAAGAACGACTTTTCCGATCCCGGAGTGTTGAAGACGGTAGCCGGTATACGTGCATACGACAAGCGACTGGGGTTCAGCAAAAAATGGATTACCGACTTTGTGTTCGGCGTTGTGATGCTTGCGAAGAAAGAACCGCGTCCGGACGGTGATGCGGAGCAGAAAAAATAAAGACATGTCCGGCGGCTTTCCCTGTATGAAACGTACTTCGGGGAAAGCCGCAGGTATTTGGAACCGGTGTCATTTCCGCTGTCTTTTCCAAGTCATTTGTATAAATTCAGCAAGTTTCGAATTTATCTCTTTTTTCTTGATTTTCAATCAGTTAGTTCTTTATCCTTGTGCTTACGGAACGCTTTCGGTGGCAGACCTCTTAACGCGCTGTGCCATAGTGAGTTGCAAAAGGTGCCCTTTTAGGATGTAAAAGGGCACCTCTCAGAGTTTGAAACGCCACCTCTTGGATTTTCATCGGTAAGGTGTCGCGTGGCATGATGTTGCAGGTCTAATATAGATGTGTATGTTAATAAACTTTGACTAATCTTTTGTGTTCTCGTTTAAATTTAGTAAATTTGTCGGCAAAAAGTAATTTGATGGCTGATGACAACAAACAACTGACGCTGTTCACTACGCGTGTAAGGCAGATGATTCTCCATTACAAGCAGGTAAGGAAGGAGAACGATGACCTGTATGCCATGGTGGACGAGCGCGATAAGGAGATAGAGAGGCTCCGGTTGCAGTTGGCGCAGGCGCAGAAAGACTACGAAAGTCTCAAAATGGCGAGGATGCTGGAGATTACCGACGGTGACATGGACGCCGCAAAACGCCGGCTTTCCGGACTGATAAGAGACGTGAACAAATGTATTACGCTGCTGAGTGAAAAGTGACCGTGGCGATGATGGAAGAGAATGATAAATTACATATAAGATTGCACGTATACGATACGGACATCCCCGTTAAGGTTTTGCGCGAGGATGAGTATTTTTATCGTGAGGCGGCGAAACTTATAAGCAGTACGGTGAACACATACGCCGGTGTTTATAAGGGGCGCAAAAGCGATAAAGAGATATTGTATATGGCAATGATAGATATCGCGCTGAAGTTTGAAAAGGACAAGATGCGGAACGATGTCGGTCCCTATAATGATATTCTCGCCAAAATCACTGCGGAGATAGAAAAAGCCCTGGAGCCGTGATGTTGTCGCGGAGCCGTAGGCAGAGTAGTGTCTTGAAGTGAGAATATTTTTAATTATATAAACTTAAAAACAAATGATAGAATGTGTTATAGCCGCAGTTGTAGCCCTTGTTGTAGGGGGAATATGCGGATATGTTATTTTCCGTTATGTCATAAAAGGAAAATACAATGAGCTGATAGCAGCCGCCGATAAGGAAGCGGAAGTGTTGAAAGAAAAGAAATTGCTTGAGGTAAAGGAGAAATTCCTTAACAAGAAGGCTGAACTTGAAAAAGAGGTACATGCGCGTAACCAGAAGATACAGCAGGGTGAGAACCGGCTGAAGCAGCGCGAGATTTCGCTCAATCAGCGTCAGGAAGAACTCGGCAGAAAAAAGCAGGAAGTGGATCAGCAGCAGCAGCGTATAGACAATGAGAAGAAGCTGTTGCAGGTAAAGCAGGAAGAGCTTGACAAAATGCAGCTGCAGGAACGTGCCAAGTTGGAGGAACTTTCGGGGCTTAGTGCTGAAGAAGCAAAGAACCGTCTTGTGGAAAGTCTGAAAGACGAGGCACGCACAAATGCCGCCGGATATATAAACGAAATAATGGATGAGGCAAAGCTTAATGCCAACTCCCAGGCAAAGAAAATCGTTATACAGACCATACAGCGTGTGGCAACGGAAACGGCGATAGAAAATTCTGTCAGCGTGTTCCATATCGACAACGACGAGGTCAAGGGGCGTATCATCGGTCGTGAGGGACGCAACATACGTGCCCTTGAGGCTGCCACCGGAGTGGAAATCGTTGTGGACGATACGCCGGAGGCAATCGTTATTTCAGCTTTCGACCCCATAAGAAGAGAGGTGTGCCGTCTTGCTCTGCATCAGCTCGTAGCCGACGGGCGCATACATCCTGCGCGTATAGAGGAAGTTGTGGCTAAAGTCAAGAAGCAGCTCGACAATGAAGTAATAGAGACGGGCAAACGCACGGCGATAGACCTTGGCATACACGGACTTCATCCCGAACTTGTACGCATAATAGGTAAGATGAAATACCGTTCAAGTTACGGACAGAACCTGTTGCAACATGCACGCGAAACGGCAAACCTGTGTGCTGTCATGGCTTCGGAACTGGGCTTGAATCCAAAGAAGGCGAAGCGTGCCGGACTGCTGCATGATATCGGTAAGGTGCCTGATGAGGAGAGTGAACTGCCTCACGCATTGTATGGAGCGAAGATTGCCGAGAAGTATAAGGAGAAAGCAGATATATGCAATGCAATCGGTGCTCACCACGATGAAATGGAGATGAACACGTTGCTCGCACCGATTGTTCAGATATGCGATGCCATAAGCGGTGCTCGTCCCGGTGCCCGTCGTGAGATAGTAGAGGCTTATATCAAACGTCTTAACGACCTTGAGGCAATAGCCATGAGTTATCCCGGCGTTACCAAGACCTTCGCAATACAGGCAGGTCGTGAATTGCGTGTAATTGTCGGTGCAGACAAGATGGACGATAAGGAGACAGAGGCGCTTTCCGGAGAGATTGCAACGAAGATACAGAACGAGATGACATATCCCGGACAGGTTAAGATAACGGTTATACGTGAGACCCGTTCGGTGGCATACGCTAAATAAAAACAGGTATATTGCAGCCTCATGACGGACTGTAAAATCACTAAAAGGTGTCGGGACAAATCTGTGTTCCGACACCTTTCGGTTTTCTGCATGATGTGGAATAGGTATTGTCTGTATGGTGGTTCGCGAAAAAATACCTATTTTTTGTGATTGCATCTCCGGGATATATTTTGTTATTTTGCACCGTTGAAATGTGATATTGATGACGGATATTATTTTCTTTACGTCTTGAAAGGCGGCTGAGGACATAACCCGAAATTCCGGGAATGATGCGATATATGAATTTGGAGGATGCTGTGAAGAGCGGGGCGTGGCTCTTATTTGATTATACGGATGTTATGAATTTAAGGAAAACGATGGTTGCAGCATTGTTGCTGCTTGTGTGTGGGGCAAGCATTGCCCGTGCTGATGATGACGGAACGGATACTTCGGCAATATTTGAAGGCGAAGTTTCGTTTGAGACCAATTGCGGACATAATTATTATGGTGATAACCGTACGGTTTTTGATTTTCCGCATATAGAGTTGTCTGGACTCCTACGTTTGGGTAAAGGTTGGTCTCTGTCGGCAGACTTTGAATATGAGCGTTTTTATGAAGACGGTGCATGGTGCGGTTCGTTCAAGGATATGTTTTCAACAAACATGTTGTATGTCAATAAGGCTTTTGATGAAAAACTGAATGTGAAAGGTGGTATCTTGGATATTCCGGTGGGGATTACAAATAGTGGAGGACCTGCACTTACCATTTACGATCCGGAAAGTGAGTCTGGCGTTCTGCCTATGTCGTGGCACGAAACGGGACTTGCGGTATGGGGCGCTGTCGGCAACTGGCGTTACGAAGCTTCCATGATTTCGTGTCTTGACTTTCCGATTAACCGTTCGTGTGCACTCGGTGTCGCTTTCAGAAACGATTTTACAGATGTTGTCGATGGGTTGCGTATAGGTGCCGGAGGCTATTGGGGCAAGTCTTCATGTGGCATGGTAAGACGATGTAGGGCAGGTGAGTTTATTGGAACAGACGGTGTTTTCTTTGGTGTCGTGGATTTTGATTTCCGTAAAAACGGATGGATAGCCGACGGTTCGGCTGTTTATTGTACCGATTGTGGAGTCAAGTCGGTTGGCATGGAAGTAGGGTATGACTTTGCAGTACTCACGGGATTTCATGAAAAGGGTGTGATTCTGTTGCCTTTTGTTCGTTATGACGGTGTGTTTGAAGTAGAGTCAAGGAACAAAATGACACTTGGTGCAAATATATCTCCATTGCGTAATTTGGTGCTGAAGGTAGAGTACGGACACCGCCGTTTTTGTGGGATGAAGACGGAGAAGACGTTTGATGTCGGCATAGGATATACGATAGAGATATGATAAAGACAAGGCGGCAGTTGCAGGATTGAGATAAAATTCGTTACTTTGTACGGTGTGTGCTGCTTGTGCATTTGTACATTCTATAGCTGTATTTATATATATATAATTAAGGTGTGAGGGATGAAGAATAATAAGATATATGAAGCCGACGACAGGATGATATCTCTTATCGCGGACAATTATGACATGTTGCAGAGCTTGGGACGTTTTGGCATCAACCTGGGTTTTGGAGACAAGACTGTAAGAGAAGTTTGCGAGGAGCAGAACGTTGATACATGCACCTTTCTTGCCGTGGTTAATTTCTCTATGAACGGTAACGCTCCTGTTAACGATAACGACCGTCTCTCCATTTCCACACTGCTTCATTATCTTGAAGCATCTCATGAGTATTACCTTAATTTTGAACTTCCTTTCATACGGCGTGAGCTGAAAGAGGCACTGGACGATAGCGATAATCTTGCCCGGTTGATACTCCGCTTGTATGACGAGTTTGCCGATGAGGTTCGTGTGCACATGGAGTATGAGGAGCAGCACGTGTTTCCGTATGTGGAAGGACTGCTTAACCGGAAGGTTGACGATAGTTATGATATAGATACTTTCTCGAAACATCATGATCAGATAGACATGAAACTGAGAGAATTGAAGAATATTATAATAAAATATCTGCCGAGCGATTCGCACAGGAACAACCAGCTTATAGCTACTCTTCACGACCTTTATAGTAACGAGGAATGGCTGAAACAGCATGCAAGAATAGAAGACGAGATGTTTATTCCAGTGATACGTAATCTTGAGAACAAGTTTAAGAAAAACGATGTCTCTGCGAAAATATCGCGTATGATAAGCCGGAATAAAGATGGGGGCGAGGCGTTGAGCGATCGTGAAAAGGATGTTGTTGTAGCTCTAGTGCAAGGGATGACAAATAAGGAGATTGCCGATCATCTTTTTATTTCCGTAAATACGGTCATTACACATCGGCGTAATATTGCACGCAAGTTGCAGATACACAGTCCGGCAGGATTGACAATATATGCAATCGTGAATAATCTTGTCGATATTTCCTCGGTCAAGTTGTAGGTTACCTTTCACTTTTTCGATAATTTTTTATATGTAAGTGGCATGAAGTTTTAATTTTTATGCTACCTTTGTAACCGATAATATTAGACAAATCGGAAAACCTTTACAGGCTGTAATCCGGATAAAGTTTTCAAAATAGAAAACTTTTTGACGATTGAAAGCTTGAAAATTTCCCAAAAAGAGCATCATGGAAATAAAAAACTTTACTATTACAAAGCGCGATGGAGTAGTGGAGCGCTTTAGTCTTGACAAGATTATGAATGCCATAATAAAGGCTTTCAATTCAGTAGACGAGCCTGTTGATCTCGGACGTATATCGCAGATACTCAGTCATTTGAATATGTATGAGGGTATAAAGGTAGAGGATATACAGAATGAAGTCGAGGAAGCTCTGATGAAAGAGGGCTATTATAAGGTGGCAAAGAGCTTTATGCTGTATCGTCAGCGCCATACCGAAGATCGCGAGACAATGGAGAAGTTGAACTTTTTGGCAGACTATTGTGTTGCGAGCAATGCGGCTACAGGTTCGAAATATGATGCCAATGCTAATGTGGAACATAAGAATATTGCAACTTTGATAGGTGAGCTTCCAAAGTCGAGCTTCATTCGTCTGAACCGCAGGCTTCTGACAGACCGCATTAGAAAGATGTATGGAAAAGAACTGGCGGACAAGTATGTGGACTTGCTTACACATCATTTTATATATAAGAATGACGAGACAAGTCTTGCAAATTATTGTGCTTCGATAACCATGTATCCGTGGCTTATTGGTGGAACAACATCCATTGGCGGCAATTCTACTGCTCCTACAAACCTGAAATCATTCTGCGGCGGATTTGTAAACATGGTCTTCATGGTATCAAGCATGTTGAGCGGTGCATGCGCGACACCTGAATTCCTGATGTACCTGAACTACTTTCTTGGTATGGAGTACGGAAAGGAGTATTGGAAAGAAGCAGACAAGGTGGTTGATATGTCGTTGAAACACCGGACGATAGACAAGATGATAACCGACTGTTTCGAGCAGATTGTATATTCTATAAACCAACCTACGGGAGCACGTAATTACCAGGCGGTGTTCTGGAACATTGCTTATTACGACCGCCCGTATTTTGAAAGCCTTTTCGGAGAGTTCTATTTTCCGGATGGAAGCAAGCCGGACTGGAACGGACTGAGCTGGCTTCAGAAGCGTTTCATGAAATGGTTTAACAAGGAGAGAACGAAGACTGTGCTTACATTCCCTGTCGAGACAATGGCTCTTCTTACAGAGAATGGAGATGTGATAGACAAGGAATGGGGCGACTTTGCTGCCGAGATGTATTCCGAGGGACATTCGTTCTTTACATATATGAGTGACAATGCCGATTCTCTCAGTTCGTGTTGTCGTCTCAGAAACGAGATACAGGACAACGGTTTCAGCTATACGCTTGGTGCGGGCGGTGTCTCTACAGGTTCGAAGAGTGTGCTTACAATCAACTTGAACCGCTGCATACAGTATGCCGTAAATAACAAAATGGATTATGAGACGTTCTTGTGTGATGTCATAGACTTGGTGCATAAGGTACAGATGGCTTACAATGAAAATCTCAAGGATTTGCAGAAGAATGGCATGCTGCCGTTGTTTGACGCCGGATATATCAATATAGGACGCCAGTATCTGACCGTAGGAATTAACGGACTTGTGGAGGCTGCGGAGTTTATGGGGCTTGAAATAACGGATAATCCCAAATATTTGAAGTTTGTGCAAAGTATTCTCGGGCTGATCGAGAAGTATAACAAACTGTACAGAACCAAGGATATATTGTTCAATTGTGAGATGATTCCCGCAGAGAATGTCGGTGTGAAGCATGCCAAGTGGGACAGGGAAGACGGATATTTTGTACCTCGTGACTGTTATAACAGCTATTTCTATGTGGTAGAGGACGATTCTCTTGACATCATAGAGAAGTTCAAACTCCATGGTGCGCCATACATACAGCATCTTACGGGAGGTTCCGCATTGCACATGAATCTCGAGGAACACTTGTCAAAAGCGCAATACAGACAATTGCTCAGGGTTGCTGCAAAGGAAGGATGTAATTACTTTACGTTCAATATTCCCAACACCATATGCAACGATTGCGGATATATCGACAAGCGCTATCTTAAAGAATGCCCCCACTGTAAGAGCAAGAACGTTGATTATATGACACGTATTATAGGTTATTTAAAGCGTGTCAGCAACTTCTCTGCCGCGCGTCAGCAAGAGGCGGCAAGGCGTTTTTATGCCAATGCGGACTTGTAAGCCGTGTCGGCATGATGTTTAATTACAGTCGATATATATCATGTTGAAATATGTAAACACCGGTATCGTGTTTCAGGAGATACCGGATGAGGTGACATTATCTGTCAATATTTCAGGTTGTCCCTGCCATTGTCCGGGCTGTCACAGCAAGTATCTTTGGGAGGATACTGGAACATTGCTGACTACGGAAGAACTGGAGGACATAATAAACGGGTATGGTTCGGACATAACATGCGTGTGCTTTATGGGTGGCGATGCGGAACCGGAATATGTAAACATGCTCGCCGAATACCTGCATGGTTCTTATCCGAGGCTCAAGGTGGCATGGTATAGCGGCAGGGCGCGCATACCGGGCGTTGTAAGGAAAAACGATTTCGACTATATAAAGACAGGTCCTTACATAAAACATCTCGGCGGTCTGAAGAGTCCTGATACCAACCAGCGGCTTTACAAGCGTGTTGCCAATGACAGTTTTGCCGATATAACATCGCGTTTCTGGAGCAAATGAACAAATAGAACCGCACCGTTCCAAATGTTGAACGGTGCGGTTCTATTTTAAAATAAAATCCGATGACTATTCGTAATCATCGGATTTCCTTTGCGGAAGATGAGGGATTCAAACCCCCGATACCCGAAGAGGGTATACCGGATTTCGAGTCCAGCGCATTCGGTCACTCTGCCAATCTTCCTTTTATGTTGTCTAAAGACAGTGCAAAAGTAATATTTATTTTGAACAAATGCAATTATTCAAAGGATAATTTGTTTAATTTTTCTCTAAGAATTCCGGCTTCTGACTTTTTTATACCGAGGCTTATGGTGCATGTATTGTCAAATGTCTGCGATACGATGCGCGGCGACATCTCCTTCACAATTCTCATTACGGCATTCATCATTACGTATGGAAACGTGTATGTGATGACCTCTTCCACGGTTCGGCTAACTATTTCAGAAGCGGCAATTGCCTGCATGGCAGCCTCGCGGTATGCCACGATAAGTCCTCCGGTGCCGAGATTTACTCCGCCATAATAGCGTACGACCACTACAAGGATATCAGTCAGCTCGGCACTGTTTATCTGTCCCAATATGGGCTTCCCTGCCGTGCTGCTCGGTTCACCGTCGTCATTGGCACGAAACTCTGTCCTTTCCGGACCGAGCATGTAGGCATAGCACACGTGACGTGCATCATAATACTTCTTGCGATATTGCTGCAACAGTTCTTTTATCTCGTCCACAGTCTCTACATGGTGAGAAAAAGCGAGGAACTTACTACGCTTTTCCGTATAAGTTCCCTCGCCTGTATTTGCTATGGTCCTGTATTTGTCCTGCACTTTTTGATAAATTTTAGGTATCAGGATTTACCCTAATTCATGTATAACAAGTCCGGAACGCAGTTTCGGCTCAAACCAAGTAGCCTTTGGAGGCATAATCTTTCCACTGTCGGCAATGTCCATAATCTGTTTCATTGATACCGGATAAAGAGCCAGAGCCATGCGCATCTCACCGCTGTCAACACGCTTTTTCAACTCTTCAAGTCCGCGCAGTCCGCCCACAAAGTCGATGCGCTTGTCCGAGCGCAGGTCTTTAATTCCCAGAACTTCATCAAGTATAAGGCGGCTTGATATGTCCACGTCAAGCACGCCGATAGGGTCGGAGTTGTCGTATGTGCCGTCTTTGGCTGTAAGACAATACCATTTTCCGTCAAGATACATCGAGAATTCGTGCAGACGGCAGGGCTTGTATATGTCACATCCTTTTTCTTCTACGGTGAAGTTTTTCTCAAGTGCATTGATGAAGTCCTCATTTGACATGCCGTTCAGGTCTTTTATCACACGGTTATAATCAAGAATGGTGAGTTGCGATGCCTGGAAACACACAGCCATAAAGTAGTTGTATTCCTCTGTACCTGTGTGGTCGGGATTTTGTTTTGCTTTCTCAGCGCCTACCAATGCAGCTGCTGCGGAACGATGATGACCGTCGGCGATATACAGAGAAGGCATTTTTGCAAACTCATCTGTTATGACTTCGATGTCTTTTTCATTACTTATAATCCAGAACCGGTGGCGGAAACCGTCTATCGGGGCGATGAAGTCATATTCCGGCTCTGTGGCGGCATAGCGCATTATGAGGCTGTCTAAAACGCCGTTGTCAGGATATGCAAAGAACACCGGCTCTATGTTCGCATTGTTTACACGTACATGCTTCATGCGGTCTTCTTCCTTGTCGCGGCGTGTCAGCTCATGTTTCTTTATCGCTCCCGTCATGTAGTCGTCTACGTATGCACCCACCACAAGTCCGTACTGTGTCTTGCCATTCATAGTCTGGGCATATATATAATAATGCTCATTGTCATCTTGTACAAGCCATCCGTTCTCTTTGAACTCCCTGAAATTCTCGGCAGCTTTCTCATAGACCCTCGGGTCATATTCGCTTGTACCCGGTTCAAAGTCTATTTCAGGCTTGATTATGTGATAAAGACTCATTTCGTTGTCGCCGGCTTCGGCGCGTGCCTCTTCCGAGTTGAGTACGTCGTATGGTCGTGACTCTACTTTTTCCACCAATTCCTTTGGCGGTCTTATGCCCTTGAAAGGTTTTATTGTTGCCATGATAATTGTTTTTTATATGTTTTAACAGTTCCTGTTTTATTTGCAAACTTACGAAAAATATGCGTGAAAAACTAATAATGAAACATTAAATATCACCTTTTCATTCCGTATGGAACACCTCTTCCATGTCTGCCCACCATTCTCCTTCAGCGCGTGTTTCCAGCGGTTCCTGACACGGCATGCAGAATGTCCACCAGCGTTGTGTCTCGGGGTCGGCAGCCATTTTTGCCATGTCGGCGGCATAGTCGTCACCGATGTATTCGTAATAGCTGAACAGATATCCGTCCTTATAATATATGCTGTAGTTTCTAAGGTTACATTCGTGTATCATTTTAAGTACCGAGGGCCATACCGCGGCGTGCAACCGTTTGTATTCCTCCAGCTTTCCCGGTGCCACTTTTATAACGCTTCCGTAGCGTTTTGCCTCCCCTTTGACGGCACGGAACAGTGCCTCGACGTTTTCCATCCTCGTGTCCGGCAGTATTGCCTCATGGCTCGGTGATATTATAAGTCCCGTAGGGAACAGTTCCTTCAATTCTCTTATTTTGGCAGCGACCTCTTTCGGCGTGCCGTTTACCATGAGATGCTGTGCGTCCACGCCTCCGCAGAACGACACGCGCGAACCGAAATCCCTGTTCAACCGCTCCGGTTCCATGCGCGTGGCAAGTGCCTGTATAGGATGTATGGCGTCCACGCCCATCTCGATAAGGTCCGGAATGATGTCGTATATAGAGCCGCACGAGTGATGTATCACCTTAAGTCCGTAACGCTTTGCCTGCTCTATCAGGCGTCGTGTGCCCGGGAATACGAACTCGCGCAACTGCTCCGGACCCACCATAAGGTTCTGTTGGCTGCCGAAGTCGTTGCCTATCAGCACAGCGTGCAGCTTGCCTTGCGTTGCCTTGTAGAATATCTCGTTTGCACGGAGATAGAAGTCCGTGATCCTGTCTATCACAGCCTTGAACAAGTCGGGTGCTATGAACATTTTCACAAGTGCGTCTTCCATACCGAAAGCAGCGCACACATCCTGGAAATGTGCAGACCATACCACTCCCATAACAGCATATCCTTCCGGCACGTCTTCCACCACACGGCGGCATTCTTCCGGGTCTATGTACTTCTCGGGTTGCGGCCAGTCGAACAGGTCAACGGCAGAAGCGTCGGTGTAATCCTCGAAAAATCCCGGTGCCGTCAGCGTGCGTTCCTCGTTGGAACCGTCCGACTTGCGTTTTGCAAAGTCAAATGCCGCATATATGGCGTTGCTTGTCGGCGAGTGGTAGGGCATTTCCACCGGATAAATGTCATCATCGATACAGGCTTTCAACGTTTTCATATCGTTCACTCCAAAATGCTTGTACAATAAAGGTATTGCACCTGTGTCGGGTATGCCAAGCCATGATGCAGGCCGGTCTACGGGTCTGCGTTCGATCGTGGCATAAAATCTTTCAATGTGGTTCATAGTCGTTCGTTCTTTTAATATCTTGTTATCAAGATTACAAACTTATTGAAAATATATGTGAAACACAAATAAAAAGTAAAAAAATGTGATTATACCATGGATTTAACAAGTACATTTTACCTTCCTCCCGGTGTTTTGCTCGGCAGATTGTTTTCTGTGTTTTCGCATCATTCCGGACCTGATATTGAATGAAATATGTAAAACATTGTAAATCACGTAGATATGTCGTACATTCCGGTTGCCTGTCGTTTTGTTGCAATAACCCATAGCTTTACGCATCGTAACCCTATGCTTTAGGACCCGTAACCCATAGGGTTATTGTGGGTAAAGCATATTTCCGGACAATATATGATTTTACTTCATTGTTATTGTGGTATCAGATGTGTATATAAAAAACGAGAAACAGTAACATGTCCGCACTGTTACATGTGGCATGCTACTGTTTTCTGCTCCTTTTTGAGACTTATAATACCGATTCAATAGTATTTTACTTGTTCACCTGGAACTTGGTGCATCCGTCTTTGAAGAACGCGTTTATCTGCTTTGCGGCAGCTATGCCGGCATTGATGTTTGCCTCTGCTGTCTGCGCACCCATTTTCTTCGGAGTTGAGAAGTAGCGTCCTGCGAATTTTGTAAACTCGTCGTTTGCATCCGGCATGATGTCCGTAACGAACTTTATGTCCTCGCGTTCAGCCATCAGCTCCAGCAGTTCCGGCTCGTTGATGACTTCCTTGCGTGCCGTGTTTACGAGTATTCCGCCTTTCTTCATCTTGCCAACGAGAGCCTTGTCGATGCTCTGTTTTGTTTCGGGAGTGGCAGGTATGTGGAGTGAAACAACGTCGCATGTCTCGAAGAGAGCATCCTGTGATGATGCCGCATGAACACCGGCAGCCTCTATCACGTCGGCAGGGCAGAAAGCATCGTATGCGTAAACATCCATGCCGAAGCCCTTGGCGATGCGTGCCACGTTACGTCCTACATTGCCGAAAGCCAGTATGCCGAGTTTCTTTCCAAGCAGTTCGGTACCCGCCTTGCCATTGTAGAAATTGCGCACGGCATATACCAGCATTCCGAATACAAGCTCTGCCACGGCATTGGCGTTCTGTCCCGGTGTGTTCTCTGCCACCACGCCTTTAGCCTTTGCTGCTTCACAGTCGATGTTATCGTATCCGGCACCGGCACGGACTACAATCTTCAGCTGTTTGGCAGCTTCGAGTACCTCTGCGGTAACCTTGTCGCTGCGTATTATCAGTGCATCCGCGTCAGCCACGGCATCGAGCAACTGCTGCTTTTCCGTATATTTCTCAAGCAGGGCAAGTTCGTGTCCTGCACCTTCAACTTCTTTCCTTATACCTTCCACGGCTGCTGCTGCGAAAGGCTTCTCTGTTGCTACCAATACTTTCATAGTTAATTACGAGTGTTGAATTTTGAATTACGAATTATTCTCGCTTTACTGTGATGAACAGTCACGGATTATGTGTGTCGGGTTCTTAGTTCATCGCCTCGAATTCCTTCATACATGCCACGAGAGCCTCAACGCCCTCTATTGTCTGTGCATTGTAGCAGCTTGCGCGGAATCCGCCTACCGAGCGGTGACCCTTTATGCCGACCATTCCCCTGGATGTAGCGAACTCGAAGAAAGGCTTCTCCAGCTCTTTGTATTCGTCGTTCATAACAAAGCAGATGTTCATTACAGAGCGGTCTTCCTTTGCCACGGTGCCTTTGAACAACTTGTTGCGGTCAATCTCGTTGTATAATATTTCCGCACGCTGACGTGCCAGCTTGTCCATTGCTTCCACACCACCGTTCTTCTTTATCCAGCGCAGGGTTTCCAGTGCCGAGTATATGGGAACTACGGGCGGTGTGTTGAACATCGAGCCTTTTTCCACGTGAGTCTTGTAGTTGAGCATTGTAGGTATCTGGCGTACAGACTCCGCCTTGCCCAGTATCTCGTCTTTTACGATTACGAGCGTGACACCCGCCATTGCGAGGTTCTTCTGCGCGCCTGCGTATATCACGTCATATTTAGCCACGTCTATCGGACGGCTGAATATGTCAGACGACATGTCGGCTATCATGCGTACCGGAACGTCAAGTTCCTTGCGTATCTCGGTTCCGTAGATAGTGTTGTTTGTAGTTATGTGCAGATAGTCAACGTCTTCCGGACAGGTCCAGTCTTTAGGTATGAATGTGTAGTTGGCATCTGCCGATGAAGCAACCTCAATCACCTCTCCGAACAGTTTTGCCTCTTTCATAGCCTTTTTTGCCCATGTTCCGGTGTTCAGATATGCGGCTTTCTTTACGAGGAAGTTGTACGGAATCATGCAGAACTCAAGTGAAGCACCGCCGCCCAGGAAGATAACGGAATACCCTTCCGGTATGTTCAGAAGCTCCTTGATAAGAGCAACGGCCTCATCGACAACCGGTTGGAAATCCTTGGCTCTGTGGCTTATCTCTGCAAGAGACAGTCCGCTGCCGTTGAAGTCTAAAATCTGCTTGGCAGTATTCTCAATAACTTCGCGCGGAAGCATTGACGGACCTGCGTTAAAGTTGTATTTCTTCATCTTATTTGTTATTTAAAATATGAATATTCAGATGTTGTTTAAAGCATTGCGAAATTACTCTTTTTATCCGAGACGTACAAATAAATTTGGAACAAATGTAAAAAACAGGTGTCTATATGTTACTATTTGACAAGTTCGATTAACGTTTTTATACCTTTAATTTTCTCATTCCGCGTTTTCCTTATCACGGCTTCAGCTTTCTGCCGCTTTACCGCAACGTACGTATATCTCTCCTTTACGTCTATGCGTCCTATCTCGTTTCCCTTCAGTCCGCCCTTTTTGCAGAGAAAGCCCACGATGTCCATTTTCGATATCTTGTCCTTCTTGCCCTTACCTATATATAATGTAACCATTACGGGTTGTGCCGGTTGCGGAAGATATTCGGGCATGTCGTATGTCGCCGTTTCTTCTTTTATAAATTCCGGGAGCGTCTCTTCCGGTCCCTTTATCAGGAAGGTGCTTCCCTGCGCGTCCCACCGTGCCGTTCTTCCCACGCGGTGTACGAATGCCGTTTCTGTCTGTGGCAGATGATAGTGTATGATGTTCTCAACATCTGGAATGTCCAGTCCGCGCGATGCAATGTCCGTACATACCAGTATGTTGGCAGAGCCGTTGCTGAATTTATATAATGCGTCTTCGCGCTCTTTTTGCTCCATGCCGCCGTGGAATACGCTCAACGTAAATCCCTCGTCGCGCAGATAATTGCCCGTGCGCTCCACCGAGTCGCGGTAGTTCAGGAACACTATGCTGCTCTTCTCGCCAAGACTGCGCAGCAGTGCCGCCAGGGTGGCGAGCTTATCTTTTGCCGGACTGTTCACTATGTGCGTGTCCACGCGTTCGGATATGCCGTCGTCGCCGGTGCGGTTGTCTATCTTTATAAACTGCTGCATGTTGAGAAATCGCGGAAAGGCATCGGCCTCCGTTGCAGACAGAAGTATTCTGCGCTTCACAGCCGGCAGTCTGTTCACCAGTCGGTTCATCTCGTTTGCAAATCCCATTTCAAGACATTTGTCGAACTCATCGATTACAAAATACCTGATGTTGTCCGTCGTAAAGTTCTCTTTATCTATATGGTCGTTTGCACGTCCGGGTGTCGTGAATACTATTTGCGGGCGTTCCTGTCGCAGCATGCGGTGCTCGTCCATTGTTGGTCTGCCACCGTAGAGACATGCCGCCCTCAGTCCGCAGCCCATGCTTCTGAACACGTTGTACGATTGCAGGGCAAGTTCTCTGTTAGGAACCACCACGACAGCCTGTATCTCGTTGGTCTTTCCGTCTACAGCCTGTACGAGCGGCAGCAGATATGCAAGTGTCTTTCCGCTGCCCGTTGCAGACAGTATGAGCACGTCTTTTTCTGTGTTTGTTATGGCATCTGCCGCCCTGTTCTGCATGTCGTTGAGTTTTTCGACATGCAACTTCTTTAATATATCCTTAATATCCATAGTTTACGTAAATTGTTGCAACGGCAATGCAGCCCGAATACGGTCGGGTTTACTTGCGATTGTCGTGACGAATCTTGTCCTATGCAAAGTTAGTTTAAAATACTGAGAAAAGCCCCGAAAAAGTGAAAATGCTGTATTCTTATTTTCAATACACAACCTTTCGCGTTCTAAAAGGCGTCCTTTTGCACTCTGAAAAGCCACCTTTTAGAGCCTGAAAAGCCGCCTTTTGAAACGTAAAAGGTATCGGCTTGATTTACAATGTGTTACGTTTGGTGTAACTTTTTGCTGTTTCATACCGCTCCGGATGCGTTATGACATGCGGCGGACACTATACGGTAGAGTGCCCGGATATGTGGTATGATGTCAGAAAGAGAAGGCGAAACCTAAAGACGCATACTCCTTCAGCTGCCAGTAGCCATGGTCGTCGTCGCGCTTCACACCGTCGTCAAAACGCGGATATACGAAGATGTTGGACGATATGTATTTGCTTAGCTGGAACGATATGGTGTTTTCCCATTCAATCTCGGCACGTTCGTAGGTGGTGTAGGCATACAGACGTGTCTTCCATTTTATCATGTCGGAGAACTTCCAGGTGAGGTCTGCCGTCATTTCCGAACCGAAGTCGTTCTTTGTCCTTTTGCCCTCGTCAAGTCCGTATCGTGTTGCCAAGGCGTCGCGCCCCACATATCTGAAGTTGTATGCCAATGGTGCCAGTTGGATGTTTCCCGTCAGTTTCTTGTTGAAGGCGCTCACGTTGTAGTCCATACCGATAGAAACATTGATGTTGAGTGGCGAGAGAATGTCGGAATATACAAACTCGTCGTTGCTCTTGTAGCCCCTCATGAACTGTGTCGAGGCTATAAGCTGCAATGTATAGTACCATTTCTTCGTTGCCTGAAGACCCAGTTTGCCCGTGTATCTTATAAGGTCCTCGGATGTCTTGAAGCTGTGCAGACTGTCGCTGCGTGATGTCTGGAAACCGAGTTTCATCTCCAGTTTGTTGTCGAACTTCACCTTCTGCTTGTTGTTGTAGTTGGCTTGCAGCATGGCACTTGCCACCATGGAATAGTTGCTTTCGCCGCCCTTGTACCAGTTTCCCGACACATAGTTCTGCAAAAATTGCAGGTAGTAGTCGCCCGAGAATGTCCAGAAGTTCGGCTTGTATACAATCACTTCCACCGGCATCTCCGGTTTCTCGTCGGGCAGCGGTGCGGCTTCCTTCACATATTCCACCTTGTTGCGTATAGGTGCATTGATGTTCTCTTTCACCTTTCCAGCGTCGACTATCAGCTTCTCGCTGTTTTTCACGAGGTCGGGACGATGCAGATATACATTCAGCAATGCATTGTCTATCTCGCCTTCCATGTCGTTTGTATCTTTCTCCTGAATGTTCCCTAACCCCATTTTCCTTGCGGCAATGGAGTGATAGAATGTTGCCGGAGCGAAGATACGGAAGAAACGGGCGTCGGTTTCGGGATATTCGAGATTTTGGATACGCGCCGTGCTTGCAGAGTCTGACAGGTGTTTGTATAGGATTAGAGAGTCTGTATATGCCTTTACGATAAGCGTATCGGTCGTTGCCGATAACTTGCTTTTATCCGGTCTTGCACCTGCCGACAGGAAAAAAAGTGAAAAGGCGAAAACCAGAATGTATTTGATGTTCATCTGTTGCATGCCACTTTAAGTGTAATGTGTACAAGATGCAAAGTTAATACTATTTATTAAAATAAGCAATACGCTGTCAGCTATATTTTTACACCATATATAATATAGTGAAATAAGAAATGAATATTTTTGCGCGTTTCGTATTTTTTTGTAATTTTGCACCTTGTATTTATCGATAATTAACAATAAAAATCTTATAATTGTGGCAGAAACAAAGTATATCTTCGTCACCGGCGGTGTTGCGTCCTCACTTGGCAAGGGCATAATATCGTCATCAATAGGTAAGCTCCTTCAAGCAAGGGGATATAACATCACAATACAGAAATTCGACCCATACATCAACATCGATCCGGGAACGCTGAACCCTTATGAGCATGGAGAGTGTTATGTGACGGTGGACGGGCATGAGGCAGACCTCGACCTCGGACACTACGAGCGTTTTACGGGTATACAGACAACCAAGGCAAACAACATAACAACCGGACGCATATACAAGGCGGTGATAGACAAGGAGCGGCGCGGAGATTATCTCGGAAAGACAATACAGGTGATACCGCATATCACGGACGAGATAAAGCGTAATGTAAAGCTGCTGGGAAAGAAGAACAACTATGACTTTGTCATAACCGAGATAGGCGGAACGGTGGGCGACATAGAGAGTCTTCCGTACCTTGAGAGCATACGCCAGCTTAAATGGGAACTTGGCAGAAATGCTCTTTGCGTACACCTTACATATATACCATATCTCTCGGCTGCCGGCGAACTGAAAACGAAACCGACACAGCACTCCGTGAAAGAGCTGCAGAGCGTGGGCATACAGCCGGACATCCTCGTGTTGCGCACCGAGCATCCGGTTAACGACAATATACGAAAGAAAGTGGCGAACTTCTGCAACGTTGATTTTGATGCGGTGGTTCAGAGCGTAGACATGCCTACGATATACGAGGTGCCCGTGCGCATGCAGGAGCAGAAACTCGACGAGACGATACTGCGTAAAATGGGTGAACCGGTGGGCGAGTTGCCTACGCTCGGTCCGTGGCGCTCGTTCCTTGAGCGCAGACACAATGCTACGGAGGTCGTGAACATCGGTCTTGTGGGCAAGTATGACCTTCAGGATGCCTACAAGAGTATTCTTGAAAGCCTTTCACAGGCAGGAACATACAATGACTATAAGGTTAAGGCGACTTTCATAAACAGCGAGAAGATAACCGAGGAGAATGTTGCCGAAAAGCTGGCGGGAATGGACGGCGTAATGATCTGTCCTGGTTTCGGACAGCGCGGTATCGAGGGAAAGATTGTTGCCGCCCACTATACGCGTACACACGACATTCCCACTTTCGGTATATGTCTCGGCATGCAGATGATGGTTATAGAGTTTGCGCGTAACGTCCTTGGCTATGAGGATGCCAACAGCAGGGAAATGGATGAGACGACAAGCCATAACGTGATAGACATAATGGAGGATCAGAAGAATATAACGAACATGGGTGGAACCATGCGTCTCGGTGCATACGAGTGTGTGCTGCGTCAAGGTTCAAGAGTGTTCGACATATATAAAAAGGAGTTCATACAGGAGCGCCATCGTCACCGTTATGAATTCAACAACGACTTTGAGCAGGAGTACGAGCGTTTTGGCATGAAGTGTACCGGACGAAATCCCGAAAGCGACCTTGTGGAAATAGTGGAGATACCGGGACTTAAGTGGTATATCGGAACCCAGTTCCACCCGGAATATTCGAGTACTGTGCTTTATCCTCATCCCCTGTTCCTCGATTTCGTGAAGACCGCCATAGCATGCAAGAAAGACAAAAACTTGAAATAGTGCAATGAGGATACGGTTTTTCCGACTTGTTTAAACGTCAAAAAATAAAATAATGGATAAAAATACAATTATAGGCTTTGTGCTTATTGCCGCAGTACTCATAGGCTTCAGCTGGTATACACAGCCCTCTGCCGAGGAAGTGGCACAACAGCGCATGCAGGATTCTATAACGGCTGTGACCAGGGAAAAGGCTGCCGCACAGCGTGACATGGCGGATAAGGCACGGCGTAGTGCCGCTGCCATACAGGCAAAGGCTGACACTACGGCTGCTTTTTACAATGCAATGACAGGTACGGCACAGAATGTCGTGCTGAAAAGCTCAAAGCTTGAACTTACTCTCAGTACCAAGGGAGGAACCGTTGGCAAGGCTGTGATAAAGGATTTCAAAGACCGCAACGGTAACAAGGATGTCACACTGTTCGATGCCAATGACCAGTCGCTGAAATTCATGCTTGCAGGAAAAGACATGAATATCGTAACCGATGAACTGTATTTCACTCCGTCGGGAGTGACGGATACTACAGTGACGATGACGGCGGACGCCGGAAACGGAAAGTCGCTTGCCTTGACATACAGGCTCGGCAAGGACTACATGCTGCACGTTTCTATGAGAGTAACGGGCATGAACGGATTGTTTGCCCCCAACTGCAACAGTATGGATGTTGAGTGGACGGACAAGTGCCGCCAGCAGGAGAAAGGCTTCACGTTCGAGAACAGATATGCCACGCTTACATATCATATTGCCGAAGGCGGAACGGATTATCTCAGCGAGACAAGTAAAGTCACTGATGAGGAGATAGAGGATGTCATAGACTGGGTTGCTTTCAAGAACCAGTTCTTCAGTGCGGTGATGATAGCTGCCAACGACCTCGGAGCCAATGCCAAGATGACAAGCATTCCTCTGGAGAAAGGTTCGGGATATCTTAAACAGTATGGGGCAAAGATGAAAACGTTCTTCGACCCAACCGGAAAGCAGCCTACAGAACTGGAGTTCTATTACGGACCCAATGACTTCCGTCTGTTGCAGCGTGTGGAGGAGGAGAGTACTTTCGGCAAGGACCTCGAGTTGCAGCGTCTTGTATATCTGGGTTGGCCCTTGTTCCGTATCATCAACCGCTGGTTCACGCTTTATGTGTTTGACTGGCTTACGGGCTTCAACATCAATATGGGTATAGTACTTATACTTATAACCATGTTGCTGAAGTTTATCACATTCCCGCTTGTAAAGAAAAGTTATATGTCGTCTGCCAAGATGCGTGTGCTTAAACCCAAACTCGATGAAGCGACAAAGCAGTATGACAAGCCTGAAGATCAGATGCAGAAACAGCAGGCGATGATGGCGATGTATTCAAAATACGGTGTCAGTCCGTTGAGCGGATGTCTTCCAATGCTGATACAGATGCCTATCTGGATTGCTATGTTCAACTTTGTGCCCAATGCCATACAGTTGCGCGGAGAGAGTTTCTTATGGATTTCCGATCTCTCTACATACGACCCTATATTGGAGTGGGACACGAATATATGGCTTATCGGCGACCACCTGAGTCTTACATGTATATTGTTCTGTCTTTCAAATGTGCTGTATTCTATGATGACAATGCGTCAGCAGCGTGACCAGATGGTGGGACAGCAGGCGGAACAGATGAAGATGATGCAATGGATGATGTATCTCATGCCCGTCATGTTCTTCTTCATGTTCAACGACTATTCGGCAGGTCTTAACTTCTACTATTTTGTATCCTTGTTCTTCAGTGCCGCGATAATGTGGACGTTGCGCAAGACTACAAATGATGAAAAACTGCTTGCAATGCTTGAAAAACGTTACAAGGAAAATCAGAGCAACCCCAAGAAGATGAGCGGATTGGCGGCACGTCTGGAGGCAATGCAGAAGCAGGCGGAAGAGCTTAAGAAACAGAGAGAACAGCGTTTTAACAAATAACATTCATAGGGATGTGCCGGACAGTGAAACCGCATGTTGGCTTCACAGTCCGGCACAGTCTCTTATTTATTACCTTAATATATGAACATAACAAGAACTTTATTCGCAACCGTTATGGCACTGACATTATCGGCAGGTAGCGCAGGTGCGCAGGATAATACCGTAAACATAGGTAAAAGCAATATACGGCTTGCGAGCGACCGTATGACACCCGAGGCTTTGTGGGCTATGGGGCGTATCGCTTCGGCAGAGGCGTCACCAGACGGCAAGCAGATAGTTTATCAGGTGGGCTATTACAGCGTAAAGGAGAACAAGAGTCATCAGGTTATATGTATAATCAATTCCAACGGAAAGAACAACCGCCGGCTGACAACCGTTGCGGCAAGTGAGACCGACCCGACGTGGATAAACGGTGGAAAGAACATCGCCTATCTGTATAAAGGACAGATATGGATGATGAATCCGGACGGTACGGAGCGCCGCCAGCTGACAAAATCGGCTGCGGACATAGAAGGATTCAAGTTCTCTCCGGACGGAAAGAAGGTGATATTGATAAAGTCTATGCCGTTCAACGAGATTATAAAGAAAAATCCCGACGACCTTCCCAAGGCTACAGGACGTGTTGTTACCGACCTGATGTATCGCCATTGGGATCATTATGTGGAGAGCATACAGCACCCGTTTGTTGCAGATGTGACGGCGGAGGGGATAGTAAACGGTGAGGATATTCTGGCAGGAGAACCGTTCGAGTGCCCCATGGAACCGTTTGGAGGCATTGAGCAGTTGGCGTGGAGCACTGACTCAAAGGCTGTGGCATATACATGTCGCAAGAAGACGGGGCGAGACTATGCCGTTTCCACCGACTCGGATATATACCTATATAATATAGAGAGCCGCAAAACGGTGAACCTTTGCAAGCCGGCTGACTATAAAAATGTGGAGGTTGACGCCACGCACACGATGAAAGACCAGAAGGTGAACAGTGCGGAGAACCTTAAGAACAATCCCGGATATGACACAAATCCGCAGTTCTCGCCCGACGGCAGGTATGTGGCATGGCAGAGCATGGCGCGCGACGGATATGAGGCAGACCGCAATCGTCTGTGTGTATACGAACTGGCAACGGGAAAGAAAGTGTATGTTACGGAGAGTTTCGACTCTAACGTCGATGCGTTCTGCTGGAATGCCGACTCCGAGACATTGTCGTTTATCGGTGTATGGCACGGACATGTGAATATGTATAAGACAAATCTTGACGGTGATGTGAGACAACTTACCAACGACTGGGCGGACTTTGTTTCCATCGCACCGGCAAACGACGGCGGCAAGCTGCTTGCATTGCGTCAGAGTATGTCGGCACCTACCGACATATATATCGTTACTCCCGGCAAGGATGTGAAGAAAACGGCTGTAAGAAGAATTACGGAAGAGAACAAACATATTCTCGACCAGCTCACGCTCGGCAAGGTGCAGGAGCGCTGGGTGAAGACAACGGACGGTAAGGACATGCTTTGCTGGATAATGTTGCCTGCCGGATTTGACGAGACAAAGAAATATCCTACGCTGCTTTTCTGTGAGGGAGGTCCTCAAAGTCCTGTCAGCCAGTTCTGGAGTTACCGTTGGAATTTTCAGATAATGGCGGCAAACGGATATGTGATAGTGGCTCCCAACCGTCGCGGACTGCCCGGTTTTGGCAGTGAATGGAACGAGCAGATAAGCGGCGATTGGACCGGACAGTGCATGAAAGACTATCTTTCGGCAATAGATGATGCCTGTGCAAACCTGCCGTTTGTAGACAAGGACCGTCTTGGTGCGGTAGGTGCAAGTTTCGGAGGGTTCAGCGTTTACTATCTTGCCGGGCATCATGACAAGCGTTTCAAGTGCTTCATCTCTCACGACGGTGCGTTCAACCTCGAGTCGATGTATACCGATACAGAGGAAGCATGGTTCAGCAACTGGGAATATGACGATGCCTATTGGAACAAGAAAAAAACAGCCGGGGCAGTGAAGACATACGACAACTCGCCGCATAAGTTTGTATACAAGTGGGACACACCTATACTCTGTATACATGGCGAGAAAGACTATCGCATAAACTACAACCAGGGTATGGGTGCGTTCAATGCTGCAAGGATGAAGGGAATACCTGCCGAACTGCTCATATTCCCCGATGAGAATCATTGGGTTCTTAAGCCGCAGAACGGAATATTGTGGCAGCGCACGTTCTTCAACTGGCTTGACAGGTGGCTTAAGTGATTTGTAATTGATAATTTATAATTAATAATTTATAATTGGAACAATGACTGAAAAAGTAAACAAAACACTCAGAGATTCGGCTGCAATGCGTTGGATGGTGCTGCTGTTCATGGCATTTGCAATGTTCTGCTCGTATATCTTCATGGATATACTCTCGCCGATTAAGGACCTTATGCAGTCTACACGCGGATGGGACTCCACCGCTTTCGGAACAATGCAGGGCTCTGAGACATTTCTCAACGTGTTCGTGTTCTTCCTTATCTTTGCCGGAATTATTCTCGACAAGATGGGAGTTCGTTTCACGGCAGTGCTTTCGGGAGCCGTTATGCTCGTCGGAGCAACAATCAACTGGTATGCCGTTACCGAGGCTTTTATGGGCAGCGGCATAGAGACATGGTTCAACAACAACCTTAACTACATTCCCGTTTTCGATGAGTTGGGCATTTCTCCGTTCTATTACGGTATGCCTGCCTCGGCAAAGTTTGCGGCAGTGGGCTTTATGATATTCGGCTGTGGCTGCGAGATGGCGGGCATAACAGTGTCGCGCGGTATCGTAAAGTGGTTCAAGGGGCGTGAAATGGCACTGGCTATGGGTTCAGAAATGGCTCTTGCCCGTCTTGGTGTTGCCACTTGTATGATATTCTCGCCCGTCTTCGCCCGTCTCGGCGGCGATATCGACGTCTCGCGTTCCGTTGCCTTCGGTGTTGTCCTTCTGATGATTGCCCTTATCATGTTCATCGTTTATTTCTTTATGGATAAGAAGCTCGATGCACAGACCGGTGAGGCGGAAGAGAAAGACGACCCGTTCAAGATAAGCGATCTTGGGAAGATACTTACAAGTAGCGGCTTCTGGCTCGTGGCACTTCTCTGCGTGTTGTACTACTCTGCTATATTCCCGTTCCAGAAGTATGCCGTAAACATGCTTCAGTGTAACCTCACGTTTGAGGGCTTGGACGAGAATTCGTTCTGGGCAACCAACACGGTTACGATAATACAGTATTGCATCATGCTCGTTGTGGCTGCCGCAGCCTTTGCAAGCAATTTCTCGAAGACAAAGAACATGAAGAACGGTCTTCTTGTACTTGCCGTTGCCGCTCTCGTGGTGTTCTGCTACATGGGATATATGCGTCAGAGTGCGGAAACAATCTTCGCTGTGTTCCCTCTGCTTGCCGTTGGTATCACACCGATACTCGGTAACTATGTGGATCATAAGGGAAAGGCTGCCACCATGCTCATCATGGGTTCGTTGCTTCTGATAGCGTGCCACCTCACATTTGCCTTCATTCTTCCGATGTTCAAGGGAAATGCCGTTGGAGGTATCATCGTGGCTTATGTCACTATATTGGTTCTTGGCGCCAGCTTCTCGCTTGTTCCGGCATCGCTGTGGCCCAGCGTTCCGAAACTTGTAGACCAGAAAATCATAGGTAGTGCATACGCTCTCATCTTCTGGATACAGAATATAGGTCTGTGGCTGTTCCCGCTTCTTATCGGCAAGGTGCTCGACAAGACCAATCCGCAGCTTGTTGAAGACTTGAAGAACGGAGTGATAACTCCCGAACAGGCTGCCGTTTCATACGATTATACCGCGCCTCTTGTAATGCTTGCATGTCTTGGTGTAGCTGCCCTTGTGCTCGGTTTTGTGCTGAAGATGGTAGACAAGAAAAAAGGTTATGGCTTGGAAAAACCCAATATAGGGTAATAGTAAGTTGTATATACATCGGGAGGTTGTGCCGGAACTCTGGCACAACCTCCTATTTTTATGTTGAACAATAATTCGTTTCTTTTGTGTAAGCAAATCCTTAATGGCAGTGTTGTCCTTATATGGATTTGTCACCCCGATATTGCATTTACTATGTTTACATGTCAAAAATAATAAAATAATCGTTGAGCATAAGGCTTTTGTCTGCAAAAAGTCGTAACTTTGCTTTGTTTTGACAGAGGTATTAACACTTTTAAAATAAAAAGAAAAATGAAAATCGACCAATTTAACTTTGCCGGCAAGAAGGCAATTGTGCGTGTAGACTTTAATGTTCCATTGGATGAAAATGGAAATGTAACTGACGATACCCGTATCCGTGGTGCTCTTCCTACGCTGAAGAAAATTTTGAGCGACGGCGGTAGTGTCATAATGATGAGCCACATGGGCAAGCCGAAAGGCAAGGTTAATCCTAAGATGTCTTTAAGTCAGATTGTATCAAAGGTGTCTGAACATCTTGGTGTTGAGGTTAAGTTTGCTCCCGACTGTGCCAACGCAGACAAAGAGGCTGCCGAACTTAAGGCAGGAGAGGCTCTGCTGCTTGAGAACCTTCGCTTCTATCCGGAGGAAGAGGGCAAGCCTGTAGGTGTAGAGAAAGGTACTCCCGAGTATGATGAGGCTAAGGAGGCAATGAAGAAGAGCCAGAAGGAATTTGCAAAGAAACTCGCTTCTTATGCAGACTGCTATGTGATGGACGCATTCGGTACGGCTCACCGCAAGCATGCTTCGACAGCTGTTATCGACGCATATTTCGATGCAGACAGCCGCATGCTGGGTTATCTTATGGAAAAAGAGGTTACTGCTGTAGACAACGTTCTCAACAACATCAAGCGTCCGTTTACGGCTATCATGGGCGGTTCTAAGGTTTCTACCAAGATAGGTATTATAGAGAACCTGCTCGGTAAGGTGGACAACCTTATTCTATGTGGCGGTATGACATATACCTTTGCAAAGGCACAGGGCGGAAAGATTGGAAAGTCTCTTTGTGAGAACGACAAGCTTGATCTGGCTCTCGACATAATAAAGAAGGCGAAGGAAAACGGTGTGAACCTTGTTCTCGGCGTAGACTGTATCGCAGCAGACGATTTCTCTAACGATGCAAATACACAGGTTTGCGATGCAAACAATATTCCCGACGAGCTTGAGGGTATGGATGCCGGTCCCAAGACACGTGAGCTTTTCAAAGAGGCAATCAAAGATGCCAAGACAATTCTTTGGAACGGTCCTGCCGGAGTATTCGAGTTTGACAACTTCACAGGAGGTTCAAAGGCTATTGCCGATGCCATTGCGGAAGCTACTGCAAACGGTGCATTCTCTCTTATCGGCGGTGGCGACTCTGTTGCATGTATCAACAAGTTCGGCATGGCAGACAAAGTGTCTTATATCTCTACAGGTGGCGGTGCCTTGCTTGAAGCAATAGAGGGCAAAGTACTTCCCGGTGTAGCTGCTATTGAGGGATAGTTTTTTGAGGTTATAAGGTGTGAGGTTTTAAGGTGATAAGTCTTGGTCTTTAAGGTTTTTAATATCTTTAAGGACTTTAAAGTCTTTAAAGACCACATCTGAAACCTCACATCTTATAAACTTAATAATCTTATAACCTCACACCTAATAACCTTAGAATCTTAAACCTTACATCTATGCCAAAAAGACTTATTCCGATAATCGTTGCCATAATATCATTGACAACATTTGTTTCTTCTTTTGCCTCATGTTCGGAACATAAAAAGAATGGCGGAACGCTTATCACGGACAGTATCGGTTTTGAAAAGAAAGACAAGTTTGTAGAATGCCGTATTATCGCTGATATGCCGGTGGATGACGGCGATGTGCTATGTAATATTGTCAGAGAGTTTATCAGTGATGAGTTAGGCGGATCATATACTGGCGGCTATGCCGACATGGACTCGTTGCTATCCTTTTATGGAAGGACGAAGTATGATGAGATGTATGATGCGGCAAAAGAAGCAGGCAGTCCGTATAGTGTTCCTTATTCATACGATGCAAGCATACGGAAGGTCTACGAGACAGGGAAACTTGTTACATATCAGACTGTCATATCCGAGTATTGGGGCGGTGCACATCCTTTGACTGTATCAACAGCCGTTACATTCAGAAAGAGCGACGGCAGGCGTTTCGGCAAAGAAATCTTTAATGCAAGTTTCAATGAGAAGTCGTCCGATATATTATCGGACGGTTTGAAGAAATACTTTGAGGTGAAGACCGATAAAGAACTGAAGTCATGTCTTCTCGGCATGGAGAACTTTATCATTATTCCCATGCCGCAAAATCCTCCTTATTTCACCAAAGACGGTATCGTTCTCTCTTACGGTCAATATGAGATTGCCCCATATGCGGCAGGTATGCCCGCCGTACTTATACCGTATGATGAAGCAAAGAGTCTGCTCAAGGTCTCGGCACGGGAGATGATAGAGCGGTAATAAGTAGATAGGAGAAGATAGAAGAAAATAGAAAGTAGATAGTAGAAGATAAGGGAAGATAAAAGGAGATAAAGGACAATTGTCTTATGCCAAGCGGTAGGACATACGTCTTCTATCTCCTTTTATCTTCCCTTATCTTCTACTATTTACTTATTATAGAATTCACTTCGCCGCTATACATTCAACTTCTACCAGTACATTCTTGGGCAGAGTCTTTACAGCTACAGCTGAGCGGGCAGGGTAGGGCTCTTTGAAGAATGTGGCATATACCTCGTTCATTGCTGCAAAGTCGCTCATGTCCGCCATGAACACAGTTGTCTTTATAACGTTGGCAAGTGTCAAACCGGCTTCTTCCATTATCTTTGATGCATTGGTAAGAGCCTGTCGTGTCTGTTCTTTGATACCGCCTTCAACGATGTTTCCTGTCGAAGGGTCTATTGGTATCTGACCGGAAGCAAATACAAAGCCGTTTACTTCGATTGCCTGGCTGTAAGGACCTATTGCAGCCGGAGCGTTGTTTGTGTGTATTGATTTCATCGTTTATATGTTTTAATTGGTTGTTTATCTTATTATAAGTATTTGATTGACGCCCCGTTTTCATGCACTGACCATGCAATATCCTTGTGGGGAGCCTTTCCCGATTGTCATATCAGCTTGAATCCTTTTCTTCTCAGTTCGTCGTTGATATGCTTTACATGCTCGTCATCCCTTGTCTCGCATACAATGCGCAGTATGCAGGCATTTATCTTCTCGCTGTCACCGTTGCGCTCATGACGCACGCTTGTGATATTTCCGCCGCATCCGGCTATGACAGACGCCACCTCTACGAGGTTGCCCGGCTGGTCGTCAAGCTCGACATTTATCACGCTTACACGTCCGCTCTTTGCCAGTCCGCGCTTTATTACGCGGTGGAGTATCGTCACATCGATATTTCCGCCGCTGACAACGCATATCGTCTTTTTGCCTTTTACCGGAACCTTGTTGTACATTACGGCTGCAACGCTCGCGGCTCCCGCTCCTTCGGCAACGACCTTTTCCTTTTCGAGCAGGTGGAGTATCGCGCCGCATATCTCGTCTTCGGTGACGGTAACGATACCGTCAACATATTTGCTGCATATATCGTATGTAAGCGTGCCCGGTTCTTTTACGGCTATTCCGTCGGCAATTGTAGATACATACGGCAGAATTTCACGCTTGTGTGTTTCAAGACTGCGTACCATGCTTGCGGCACCGGCAGCCTGAACACCGTAAACCTTGACATTGGGATTGAGCGATTTTACTGCAAATGCAATACCGCTGATAAGTCCGCCGCCGCCGACAGACACCACTATCGCCTCGACATCGGGCAGCTGGTCGAGAAGTTCAAGTCCTATCGTGCCCTGTCCGGCAATGACATTCTCGTCGTCGAACGGATGTATGAACGTATATCCTTTCTCTTCTTTCAGTTGTATTGCCCTCTTGTACGCATCGTCATACACTCCCGGCACGAGACATATCTCCGCGCCATAGCTGCGTGTTGCCTCAACCTTGCTCATGGGAGCGCCTTCGGGCAGGCAGATGAGCGCCTTTATTCCGTGCGCCGCAGCACCCAGTGCCACGCCTTGCGCATGGTTTCCTGCCGAGCAGGCAATGACACCTTTAGCCTTTTCCTCGTCCGTAAGCTGTGAAATCTTGTAGTATGCCCCGCGTATCTTGAACGAACCTGTGTTCTGCAGGTTCTCGGGCTTAAGATATACGTCGCATTCCGGATTTATTTTTACGGCATGTACAAGGTCTGTCTTGTGTATGGCACTCTTCAATACATATCGTGCCTTATAGAAATTGTCCAAGTTTAACATAGCATCATGTTTTTTAGTTTACACAAAAGTACGTAAAATATTTAAAATCCGTATGCTTTATTGTATTATTTTAATGTGGGTCGGGCTAAATGGTAGTTTCAACTGGCAAGTGCAAAATTAATGATTTGTTTGAAGAATTCTTCTTTCGGGGTTGAGAAATTTAGTTTCTTTCTCGGTCTGAGGTTCAATTTCTTTCCCACTTTCTTGATATAGTTGT
>Ga0209064_1000810_pt1 | contig 63313 bp, 47 predicted proteins | sample Inofromicrocosms_FD_187498 | JGI IMG/M metagenome (GOLD analysis project Ga0209064, IMG submission 187498) | Mouse cecum microbial communities from Vienna, Austria - Inoculum for glucosamine and mucus D2O microcosms (SPAdes) (version 2) | ecosystem: Host-associated > Mammals > Digestive system >...
TTTCCGAGAGCGCCTCCCCCTTTCCCCGGGAGGGTTGTCCCTCGCACCCCCCGCACTATCTATAAAATTTAAGAATATTAAGTTAAGACCAAACAAAAGGAAAAGTACTAAGATAAACATAAATTTACAGCAGTAATAATTGTTCTCCACACCTTGCTTTTCAAATACTTGATTTATTAACATTTATGTGGTACAATTACAATACTTATATATTACATGCAAAAATATTATGAAATGAAGGAAAACAAAATGTCCGAAAATTACGACGTGATTATAGCAGGTACAGGCGCGGGAGGTCTCTACTCCGCATTAAATCTTCCGCAGCATCTAAAGGTGCTTATAATTACTAAACGGGAACTTATCCTCTGCAATTCCGCCCTCGCTCAGGGAGGTATAGCTGCAGTCTATCAGCCCGAGGATGACAGCACCCGTCTGCATACTAACGATACTCTTATTGCAGGAGGCTTCAAAAATAATCCCGACAGCCTGAAAATTCTTGTTACCGAAGCCGCCAATGAGATCGAAAAGATAATTTCTCTCGGCGTGGATTTCGACCGTGACGAAAACGGAAACCTCCACCGTACTTTAGAGGGAGGTCACTCCCGCCGCAGGATATTCCACCACAAGGATTCCACAGGCTTCGAGATAACCACAAAGCTTCAGGAAGCCGTTAAAAAGCTTCCCAACGTCACCGTTATGGAAAACGCTCTGCTTTGCAGAATGAAAAAGACCTCCACGGGCTTTTCTGCCGATATCCTTGCTGACGGAGTACATAAGACCTGCAGCGGAAGAAGATTTATTCTTGCCACAGGCGGTATAGGCAGAGTATACGACTATACCACAAACTCCGCTATAGCTACAGGCGACGGTATTACTCTTGCTTATGAAATGGGAGCGAATATCAAAAACCTGTCGCTGATACAGTTCCACCCTACAGCTTTCAACAACAAGCACACCCGGGAATGCTTTCTTATATCGGAAGCTGTCCGCGGCGAGGGGGCATATCTCAAGAACCGCGACGGTGAACGTTTTATGGGGAATTACGACGAGCGCTTGGAGCTTGCTCCCAGAGATGTTGTTTCCCATGCCATCGTTACGGAGGGACGCCGTCTTGATTCGGACGAGTTCTATCTGGATATTACCCATAAAGACCCGGAATTTCTGAAAAACCGTTTTCCCATGATCTATAAATATCTGCTCAGTCAGGGTATTGACATGACAAAGGATATGATACCCATTTATCCATGTCAGCACTATCTTATGGGCGGAATAAATGTCAACACCCGCGCAATGTCCTCTATCGACGGACTCTACGCGGTAGGCGAATGCTCCCATACCGGCGTTCACGGAAACAACCGTCTTGCTTCAAACTCACTGCTGGAGGCTTTGGTTTTCGGCAGACAGGCTGCGGAGGACATAAGCGAATCCCTTGCAAATGATAAGCTTTGTCCCCTTGAGGAGCTTGAAAGCGCGGATTTCACTGCAAACGAGTCGGCGAAGCCTATCCCTCACGGTCTGAGGACGGAGATACGGCACATTATGCAGAGATCATATTTTGTAATTCCCGATATGCGTGAGGCTCTTGCAGGATTTGAAAGGATATCCGAAATAAAACGTCTTTTAGAGGACGGGGATTTTACCGTAGATTACAATTATGTTGAGGCTAAGTCGCTGGCTACGGTGGCATACCTCATACTAAAGGAAGTAATTTAATTAAAATCAAGTCGGGCAAACAACCTTACGCAATAATTTATCAAAACAAAATAATTATTTTTTCCCTATACCGTTTTCAAGTTTACCGTACCTTTCAACACATAAACAAAAAAACAGGAAAACCGTGACCTTCTTGCCAAGTCACGGTTTTCCTGTTTTTAATTATTCTTCCGTATCTTCCTCGCTGCTGTCCGTATCTTCAATATCGTCCGGTTCTTCCTCGGCGATAACCTCGGAGGATTCCGCCTTTGCCGCTTCTGCAATCTCGGCTTCAAGCTCCTCTGCGGAGGGTTCTTCTATCTTTGCTGTCTCGGCTTCGTCGTCGTGTTCCGCTCTTGTGAACGATACCACCTTAATGTCTCCCGAAACTCTCATCAGCCGTACTCCGGTTGCGTAACGTCCCATAACACGAATATCCTTTGCGCGGATACGGATTATTACTCCGTCGCTGGATATCATGATTATGTCGTCTTCTTCGTCCACTACCTTTATGCCGCAGACATAACCCTTCTCCTCTGAAGTTTTATAGTTAAGCAGTCCGTAGCCGCCCCTGTTCTGGATACGATAAGAATCAAGCTCCACGCGTCTGCCGTTGCCCTTGTCGGTAACAGTAAGGACGGTTGCCCCGTCGCGCACTCTCGCCATTGAGACAACGCTGTCTCCCTCCCTGAGCTTTATAGCCTTTACGCCGTGAGCCGACCGGGACATGGCGCGGATATTCTTTTCCTCTATCCTTATCGCAGCGCCCATTTTTGTCGCGACTATTACCTGAGCGTTTCCGTCGGTAAGACGTACTCCCGCTATTTCATCGCCCTCGTCAAGACCTATGGCGATAAGACCGTTCTTGCGGACGTTCTTATAGGCGTCCAGAGAGGTGCGCTTTATCTTGCCGTTTTTTGTTACCATTATAAGGTACTTGCCCTCGCTGAAGTCCTCGGTCTTTATCATTGCCGCAAGCTTTTCGCCCTCGCCCAGGGGGAGCATATTAACAATGTTGAGACCTCTCGACTGCTTGGAGCCCTCGGGTATCTCAAAGCATTTAAGCTTGTACATATTTCCCTTGTTGGTAATGAACAGCACGTGATCGTGAGTGGAGCTTATGAACATTTCCTCAACGTAGTCCTCCTCACGCTGCTTCATGCCGGAAACGCCCTTGCCGCCGCGGTTCTGGGTCTTGTAGACGCTTACGGGCTGCCGCTTGATGTAGCCTATGTTGGTATAGGTAACAACGCAGCTTTCCTCGGGAATAAGGTCCTCAACGTCAACCTCGCCCGTAATATTTTCTATGGACGTTCTTCTTTCGTCCCCGAATTTGTTTTTGATGACTTCAAGCTCGTCCGAAACAATTCCCATCATTCTTTCGTGGCTTGCCAGTATTTCGGTAAATTCCTTTATTTTTCCATGGAGAACAGCAAGCTCTTCCTCAAGCTTCTGACGTTCCAGACCGGAAAGCTGGACAAGTCTCATCTGAGCAATCGCGTCAGCCTGAGCCTCGCTGATACCGAAGCGTTCAATAAGTCTTGCCTTTATTTCGGGAGCGTCCTTTGATGTACGGCATATTTTAACTACTTCGTCAATGTTGTCAACAGCGATCATCAGGCCCTCTAAGATATGGGCGCGCTCCTTTGCCTTTCGCAGGTCAAATTCCGTGCGGCGGCGGATAACTTCCACCTGGAACTCGATGTACTCATGGAGCATTTGCTTTAAAGTCAGCACCTTAGGCTCGCCCCGCACAAGCGCAAGCATATTAACGCCCACCGTAGTCTGAAGATCGGTATAGGCGTAAAGCTTGTTCAGAACTATCTGGGGAACAGCGTCCTTTTTAAGCTCCACAACTATTCTTACCGCGTGCTCCTTGTCGGACTCGTCGCGGACAAAGTGTATTCCGTCAACACGCTTTTCTTTTGCAAGGAAAGCTATTCTTTCAACAAGGTTCGCCTTGTTTACCATATAGGGTATCTCGGTAACTATGATACACTGCCGTCCCTTTATTTCCTCTATCTCGGCACGGGCGCGGAGAGTTATCTTTCCCTTTCCCGTTGCATATGCGGCGCGGATACCCGCACGTCCCATAATAATGCCGCCTGTGGGGAAATCCGGCCCCTTGATATGTTCCATAAGGCTTTCGGTGGAAATTTCAGGGTCTTTTATCATGGACTGTATAGCGTCCACTGCTTCATTAAGGTTGTGGGGAGGTATATTTGTAGCCATACCGACGGCAATTCCCACCGAGCCGTTTACCAAAATATTGGGAAATCTGGAGGGAAGTACTTCGGGTTCTTTATGGGTATCGTCATAGTTGGACTGGTAGGGGATAGTATCCTTGCCGATATCGGCGAGCATTTCTCCCGACATTTTAGCCATTCTCGCTTCTGTGTAACGGTATGCAGCTGGAGGGTCTCCGTCCATTGAGCCGAAGTTTCCGTGACCGTCCACAAGAGGATATCTGAGTGAAAACGGCTGAGCAAGGCGCACAAGCGCGTCGTAAACCGAAGCGTCTCCGTGGGGGTGGTATTTACCCAGAACCTCGCCGACGGTATAGGCGCATTTGCGGTAGGGCTTTTCGGCAGTATTTCCCGCGTCGTTCATAGTGTAGATAATACGCCTGTGAACTGGTTTGAGACCGTCCCGAACGTCGGGCAAAGCTCTTGCCACGATTACCGACATTGAATATTCCAGAAACGATTTTTTCATCTCGTTTTCGATGTCAACCTGTATTACCTTAGAATTTTCGTCGTTGTACAAAATTTAACAACCCCTTTTAGAAGTTAGAGATAAGAAGTAAAATGTAAGATTTATTCCGAAAGCTTTCAGGATAATTTGTATCTGATTCCCATTATTGCCGAGAGCTTTTCCCGTATCCTTTGACATTCGTCCTCAGAAAAGGCTCTTTTCGGGATAATGAACACATAAGCCTTTTTCACCACAAGTATAAACATATCCTCTTTGTCGGTAAGATCAACAATGGGGGAATCAAGATGTATCACCGTTGCGGGTATCTCCTCGTTTTCGCCGTCAATGGCTATATCCGCTTCGGACTGTTCTGTTTGCTCAGATTGTTCGATTTGTTCCGCCTGTTCCCAATTTTCCTGTTCGGTTTCCACATTTTCCTCAACAGGTGTGGAAATCTTTATTTTATCGGTAAAAAATTCGGCTTTATATTTTGTACCCTCCATAGCGTCAAGACCGCGCACAAGCTTTTTCCTGTTGGACACGGGAGTGCTCACAAACCATATTCCCACGGAAATACTTATCAAAAGACACATCGCTGGAAGCATGGGGTCTTCGGAGGTCATTATCATCATTACCGACGAGGTGACAGCCAAAGCAACCAAAAGCATTTTCCATATCAATGATGTAAACACATACTTTTTCTGATAGACCTTATAGCCTTTCAGTATCTCGTCGGATCTGCTTTCATACTCTCCCTCCGCGAGAAGCTCTCCCGCGGGAGGTGCAAGCTGTCCGCTGTCGCCGTCTCCGAACATTTCGTTTAAAATTCCCATAGAATTTCCTTTCAATATCTGTAGGGACGGGAAACCCGTCCCCTACATAATTTACACGTCTAAAGATTCAACATATTTGGCGTTCTTTTCAATAAACTCACGGCGGGGCATAACCTTGTCCCCCATGAGAATTGTAAATATCTCGTCAGCCTTAACAGCGTCCTCCATTGTAACGCGGAGCATTGTTCTTGTTTCGGGATCCATAGTGGTCTCCCAAAGCTGTTCCGGATCCATTTCACCGAGACCCTTATAGCGCTGAACGTCTATCTTGGCATTCTCGTTATTGCCTTTCAGCTCGGCGATAAATTTATCCCTCTCCGGTTCGGAATAGGCGTACCTCACCTGCTTTGTTCCCTTGCTTACCTTAAAGAGAGGAGGCTGGGCAATATAAACATTCCCGTTTGTGATAAGGGGGCGCATAAATCTGAAAAAGAAAGTCAGCAAAAGCGTTCTGATATGGCAGCCGTCAACGTCGGCATCGGCCATTATTATTACTTTACCGTAGCGAAGCTTACTGATGTCAAAGTCCTCTCCGATAGAGGTACCCAAAGCGGTAACCACCGGCATAAGCTTTTCATTGCCGTACACCTTGTCGATACGGGCTTTCTCAACATTGAGCATTTTTCCCCAGAGAGGGAGTATAGCCTGATAACGTCTGTCCCTGCCCTGCTTTGCTGAGCCTCCCGCGGAGTCTCCCTCGACGATATAGATCTCGGTGTACTGAACGTCCTTTTCGGAGCAGTCGGAAAGCTTTCCGGGAAGCGAAGCGGACTCCATAGCCGACTTGCGGCGGGCTGTCTCGCGGGCTTTTTTAGCTGCTTCTCTCGCACGCTGGGCAGCCTGTGACTTGTCAAATATGGAACGCGCCACGGCTGGGTTTTCCTCCAGGTAGCACATAAGCTTTTCATAGACCATATTTTCCACAAAGGGTCTTACTTCGGGATTTCCAAGTCTTCCCTTTGTCTGTCCCTCAAATTCGCAGTCGGTGAGCTTTACGGAAACTATCGCCGTCAGCCCCTCCCGCACGTCGTCTCCCAGAAGCTTGTCTCCGTCTTTGAGAAGATTGAATCTTTTTCCGTAATCGTTTATTACCTTGGTAAGCGCATTCTTAAAGCCGTTTTCGTGAGTACCGCCGTCCGTGGTGTGAATATTGTTTGCAAAGGACAGAATAAGCTCGTTATAGCTGTCGTTGTACATAAGAGCCACTTCCGCGGTGGAATCTCCCTGAACTCCGCCGACGTAGATGACCTCCTCGGCTAAAGGCTCCAGACCTCTTGTCTTATGGATATGCTCGACGAACTGTCTGATACCGCCCTCGTAGTGAAGGGTCTCGGAAAGAGTTTCGTCCGGATTTCTCAGATCGGAGAAAACTATTTTGACTCCCGCATTAAGGAAAGCCTGCTCGCGAAGCCTTTTCAAAAGCACCTCATAGTCGTATACGGTAGTTTCCTCAAATATCAAGGGGTCGGCTTTGAACATAACGGCAGTACCTGTTTCCGTTGTTTCGCCAATTATCTTCATAGGCTCGTCATACTGACCGCCGTTATGGAAACGCTGATAGTGAACGTTTTTGCCGTCCTTAACGGTAAGCTCCAGCCATTCGGAAAGAGCGTTTACAACGGACGCGCCAACGCCGTGAAGACCTCCCGCAACCTTGTAGCCTCCTCCGCCGAATTTTCCGCCGGCGTGGAGAATCGTATAAACGACCGTAGCCGCAGAAATACCCTCTTTAGGGTGGATACCAGTAGGTATACCTCTGCCGTTATCGGTAACACGGATAACGTCCCCTTCTAAAATATCAACGGTTATCTGGGAGCAGTAGCCTGCAAGAGCCTCGTCGATAGCATTGTCAACTATCTCGTAAACAAGGTGGTGCAGACCCTTAGGACCCGTAGAACCGATATACATTCCGGGACGTTTCCGAACAGCTTCAAGACCCTCCAGAACCTGTATTTGATTTTCGTCGTAGCTTTGGCTGCTTTGAGTTTCGTTAAGGATATCAGACATTTTTGTGCCTCCGTTTCAGAGATTAAAAATAAGACCTATTATAAACTATAACAAGAAAAATTTTTTAATATTTTAACGCTTTGCAGGGGGAAATCCGGCCTGTCCGCGTTTTTTTAGAGTCGCGGCTGAAATAGGGGAAATATAAACGGAACAGGTTTTGTTCTCCGAGCATATTATAAAGGATTTCGGCATATCATAGCTGACATTTTTTACTAAACAGCTTTTTCCTGCGGAGGCAAGAAATTCTTTCGTATGCTTGCTTACCGAAGTATTCTCTATATCAAATATGCCAATAATTCCGTCTGCTCTTACCGCTGTGTCCTCGCCGAGATGAAGATACATTTTACCGCCTGCCTTGATCTTTATTTTAATTATTTATGAACATTTAATATCCAGCAGTTTCTGTATATCGTCAAAATGACTTTTTTCAGTAACGCGGTAGTGTATCCAACCGCCGTTCCCGCACGGATATTTGTTATTGATATATTCCTGAGTATATTTTTCGACCCTGTCGTATATTGAGTCAAATTGCTTGTCCGAAAGTCTCATCATTACAGTAAAAGAATTATTTTCGGCAAATATATTGCATACAAGCTTTTCTTTCTTTTTGTGGGAAATTCCCCAGCCGTAATTATTACCGTACGGAAAAACAACTTTTTGTACCGTTCCGTATGTTTCGGACAACCACTCGTTAAGCAAATTAAATAATCCGGCATTTTTTCCGCAATATTCTGTCATTTCAGAGACTGTGGGAATGATATGTTTATCAAGCATTCTTTCATACATGATATCAACCTTTCTGCATAACAGTATAACAGTATAACAGTTAACGCTGCTTTGCCGTACCGTTTTTCATTTCAAAAATTTTTCCCTCGGTCATATCTGTAACAGACTTTTCGTCGCAGCAGGTTATTATCACCTGCATATCTTCAATATTGTTAAGAATGAACCGCCGTCTTTTTTCGTCCAGCTCGGACAGAACATCGTCCAGAAGCATTACCGGATATTCTCCCTGCTCTGCTTTCAAAATCCTCGCATGGGCAAGCTTCATTGCCAGAGCGGCAGATCGGGCTTGTCCCTGAGAACCGAAGTCCCGAACGGAAAGACCGTTTATATAGGCCCCTATATCGTCCCTGTGGATACCCACTGTAGTAAATCCTGCCCTGAAATCATTTTCAGCGGAGACTTTCAGCTTTTCAGCATACTCGGCTTCAAGCTTTTCGGTATCGCCAAGCCGTCCGTCAAGAGATTCATAGACCGTGGAATGATAGTACAGATCAAGATTCTCTTTTCCGTTTGTTATGGAGCTGTAAAGAGGTTTGGTATAATTATTAAGGGTTATACAAAAAGCATATCTCAAAACCGAAATATACGTTCCCGCCTTGACAAGCTGATCGTTCCAAACGTCAAGAAGCTCCGCGCCCAAACCGTCCCTCCCTATGGATTTCAGAGCGGCGTTCCTCTGGGCAAGTATCATATTGTATTTGTTCAGAGCGCTGACATAAGAGGGCTTGACCTGCGCTATGGAAAGATCCGCAAAGCTCCTGCGGTTGTCCGGAGAACCCTTTATCAGATCCAAGTCCTCGGGAGTGAATACCACGCATCTGAAGCTGCCGAAAAGCCTTGACAGCAGAGGGAGCTTTACCCCGTTGAGAGTAACTGTCTTGTCCTTGACGGAACCTTTTCTGACCTCGAATCCTATCTGCTGGCTCCTTGCCGAATCGGTAAAATCCATGTTCACCTTTGCGGCTTCTTTGGTAAAGCCTATGAAGTCCTTATCTCTTGTTCCCCGAAAGGAACGGCAGCCGGAGCAAAGCCAGACAGCTTCCACAAGATTGGTCTTTCCCTGGGCATTCTCTCCGCAGATAATGTTCATTTTCGGGTCGGGCTTAATATCCACTCCCTCAAGATTTTTATAGCCGTCGGCGGTAATACGGTCGATTATCACATCAACAGTCCTTTACCTTTAAATTTATTCAACGGTAATATCCTGTCCTTTTACCGTAACGGTGTCTCCGCTGCGTATTTTTTTGCCACGCATAGTGCATATCTCGCCGTTGACCTTTACCTTGCCCTCGAGGACAAGCTCCTTTGCCTCCGAACCTATAGCGGCAGCTCCCGCAAATTTAAGGAGCTGATCAAGCTTTATAAAGTCGGTGGTTATTTTTACATTATTATCCAAATTCAAGCTCCTTTGTTTAGAGAACAGAGGTTAGAAACCTCTGTTTATATTTACTTTATAAGAAAACAAACGTCTTGTTACGGACAGATATAGAACCCGCCCATACAAATAAAACATATATATCATTCAGATTTAAGTCTCATTGGGAGAACCAAAAACGTGTAGGCGTTTCCCTCCATGGGGACTATCTTCATGGGTGAAAGTCCGCCGTTGAGCTGAAGTCTTACCTTATCCGACTCCGAGGCTTTCAGAGCTTCGGAAAGATAGCGGCAGTTGAATCCTATCTCCACCGGAGGACCGGACATATCCGCCTCCATTTCGTCGTTGAGCTTTCCGAGAGTAGACGAGCAGGATATCTTTACCTTGCCGTCCTTGAAAAGACACTTGACCGGAGCTTTCGCTTTTTCGTTTATAAGAAGCATACATCTGTCCAGACAGGCTATAAGCTCCCTTGCGTTTATGATTATCTCGGTGCTGTGCTTTTCGGGTATAGAGCCTTTGTAGTTGTGGAACTCTCCCTCCAGCAGCCTTGAAAGAACCATATACTTGCCTATCTCAAATGTAATATGCTTTTTGGATACGTGCATTGTAACGCTTTCATTCTCATCGTCCTTAAGAAGCTTAGATACCTCTGACAAAGCCTTTGCCTTTACAACAAAATTATAGTGATCGTCCGACTCTATATTTTCTGAACGGACTGCAAGACGGTATCCGTCTATAGCAACAAGGTTAAAATTGTGGTCGATTATATCGAAAAGCTCTCCCATAAGGATAGGCTTGTTATCCGCAACGGCTACCGCAAAGATAGTCTCGTTTATCATATTTTTCAGCATAGGCTGACGGACTGTAAAGTTATCTCCCGTATCGTGATCTGGAATAGAGGGGTACTCGTCTGCGGGCATTGCAAGTATTTTATATTCCGCGCTGGAGCTTTTGATAGTTGCGGTGAGATTTTCGTCCACCTCTACCTCTATTGTTTCGGAGGGCATTTTCCTGATTATCTCGTTAAAAAGCCTGCTGTTAAGGATACACTCTCCAACGTTGTCGGACTGTACCTCTATCTTGGTCTGTATGCCCAGCTCCAGATCATAGCCGGTAAGCTCCAGAATGTTTCTGTTAAGATAAATCTTTACGCCCTCCAGAGCGGATATTGTTGATTTTGGAGGTACCGCTCTTGATACGTTGGCAAGAGCTTCATTAATCTCCGCCTGTTTGCATATGAATTTCATTTTGTATTGCACAGTCCTTTCATGTTAGAAATTAAAAGTTATGGATCAGAGATAATATGTTTGTTTTTGCAGATATCAATAAAAAGATAATAATAAAAACAGCAGTAGGAGCAGAAGAGTTTGAATTGTTGAAATACCCTTCTGATTTTGGCAGAGACTTGTTTTGCTGTTCTACATCCATGCAAGTAAAAACTTGTGGAAAATAGGAAACATTTTTTCCGGTGTTGAATCTCTGTTGAATACTTGTCTGCAATGTCAAAAAAATCTTAAAATCTTTGTTGAAACTTTTCCGGATCAACAAAATGTTGAAAAATACTTTATACAAAAAGTAATGTAACGGATTTACACGGTATAAAAAGGCAGTTTGCAGTTTTCAACAATGTTTTCAACACCCTGTGGAAAACTAGTTTTACAACTGACTGTAATTTTTGCTTTACATTTCAAACGAAGCTTTTACGTAAGAGGTAAAACTATGTTATGATGTAAAGTTCAAAATGTTGAAATAAGCTTTAATTTAGTTGCTGCGTATATTGTTGATGATGTCCTCGATCATTTCCCTTGCGCGGGTATCCTTTTTCATAAGCTTTTCAATGTCGTCGCAGTAGTAGATAATGGTGCTGTGGTCTCTTGCTCCCAGTTCCATTCCTATGGATTTAAAGGACATATCCGTTACGGATTTGAGAACATAGCAGCTTACTTTTCTGGCAATGGATATCTGGGCGCTGCGCTTTTTGGAGATAATATCTTCGGAGGTGACTCCGTAAACGCTTCCCACCTCGTTCAGTATCCTGTCAAAGGTAATGGGAGCGGAGTTTTCCTCGGAAAGTATCTCCATTACCGCAAGTCTTGCCTGAGCCATCGTTGGGGGAGTACCTACAAGGTGCTGACCCGCCTTCAGCTTTTTTACACAGCCTTCAAGCTGTCTGATATTGGTTTTAAGCTTGTTGGCTATGTACTCCGCAACGTCGTCCGGAAGCTGAAGATTTAAAAGCTCCGCTTTGCGGCGGATAATGGCTACCCTTGTTTCAAAGTCAGGTATGGATATATCTGCGATCAGACCCCATTCAAAGCGTGTTCTGATACGGTCTTCCAGAGTTTTGATATCCTTTGGCGGACGGTCGGAGGTCAGAACTATCTGTTTTCCAATCTTGTGAAGTTCGTTAAAGGTATGGAAAAATTCCTCCTGTGTGGAATCCTTGCCGGCAATAAATTGAACGTCGTCAAGGAGCAGAATATCCGCGCCTCTGTATTTTTTATGGAACTCGCTGGTATCCTTTTTTTGCTTAATAGCGTCGATAAGCTCGTTTGTAAAGGTCTCGCCTGTGACATAAATAATATTCATTGATGGATTGAGACGCTTTATCTCGTTGCTTATGGCGGTCATAAGATGCGTTTTTCCAAGTCCCGAGGGACCGTGTATAAAGAGGGGATTGTAGGTACTTCCCGGTTCTTTTGCGACCGATGTGCAGGCGGCGTATGCAAACTCGTTTGAACGTCCTACTATAAAAGTATTAAAGGTATAGTCGTATTCGGCGTTGGAAAAGGATTCCTCAAGCTCTATGCGGCGCTTGTTGGGATCGTCGTCCTCCTCGGCGGAGGAATCGTCGGTGATTATGCTTATATCCACGTCGAAGCCCAGGACTCCCGCCAGAGCCTCTTTGAGTATGCCGGTATAATTTTTGGTGATGATGTTTGCCTGAAATTCGGAAGGTACCGAAAAACAGGCGACGTTTCCGTCAAGCTTGACCGGGATCAAGGATTTGATCCACAGGCGGTAAGCCACGTCTGTAAGCTCGCCGTGTTCAATTTTTTCCATGCAGTAGTCCTGCACTTTGTCAAAAACTTCCACAAAGGATTTCATATTTTTATCTTCCCCTTTTAGGCGTTCATACTGATCACCGATCAAAAAACGCATAAAAAACCAAGTCAAAATTTTCATATATGATTTTATATGATTTTGACGCGGATTTTTTATTTACATTTTTAATTGGCGATCAGTGTAGGCGTACGGGACGTCCCGTTTTGAGTTTTCTTTTGTTCATAAAAAACGAATTTAATATACTATTTATTATAGCATAATTTCCGATAGATTGCAAGAGTTTTGCCATACTTTAAAACCTGTTTTTATAAACTTTTAATAGTCTATAATGTAATATAAGGTAAAAAAAGGTAGGCATATGTATAATAAACACTGAGAAAAGTAAAGCGAAAAAGATTTAAAGGATTTGCAATTATATAAAATGTAAACGTATTGATTTAGTTGCTGTTTTTACTTTTTACAGTTAATAAAAATTTTATTTTATATACATACAGTATAAAATTTGTAATAATGTACATTTATTCAGCTTAAACGGATAAAAAAGGAAGGAATTTTTTTTGCAATTGTGAATTTTTTTTAAAACCTCTTGACAGATATAACAGGAGTGTTATATAATTAATCCTTGATGGGACAGGTGTGTCTTTGTTTAAGGATATTTCAAGCCGTCCTGACTGTATCAAACCGCACAGCAAGGAGGAGAAACAATGAAAAGAACTTATCAGCCCAAGAAGCTTCACAGAAAAAAAGAGCACGGCTTTATGAAAAGAATGGCTACGAGAAACGGCCGCAAGGTTCTTGCGAGAAGAAGAGCTAAGGGCAGAGCAAGACTTACTCACTGATTAGGTCTTAGCAAAACAAAATGATAAGACCGCAGGGGGGTACAGACCTTTGTTGCGGTCTTTTTGTTTCATTGTTATATTTGCACTATAGTGCTTTGTTGTTTTGCTGCTGTACTAAAATATACTTTAGGTATTATCTTATATGAAATATACTGTTATTTTAAAAGAAAACAAGGATTTCCTTAACGCCTATAAGCGGGGCGGATATTCTGCGGGAAGAGCCGTTACGGTTTATTACCGTAAAAACGGCAGGGGAAAAAAGCGTTTGGGTATTACAGCCGGTAAAAAGGTTGGAAACGCCGTTGTCAGAAGCCGGTGCCGGAGGATAATCCGCGCAGCCTACAGAGAGAATGAGGAGTTTTTCCCGAAAGGTTTTGACTACGTTATAGTTGCGCGTCCCGGCTGCGGAGACTGTAAGTCTACTCAGATAAGCTGTTTTCTGAAAAAAAAGGCTTTGCCCTCTATAATTAAGTCTATGGAGAAAAAAACCGAGGGTAAAAGGTCTTTCCAAAAGGATAAAAAATAATATACAAAATGTAATGAAAAAAATATTATTACTTTTAGTAAAATTATATCAAAATAAAATATCACCGCTGAAAAAGCCATGCTGCAAATATTATCCCACTTGTTCGGCATATGCGCTTACCGCTCTTGAAAAGCACGGTGCGCTGAAAGGCACGGTTCTGGCGGTCTGGAGGATACTTAGGTGCAACCCGTGGAGTCTGGGAGGGGTTGACGAAGTTCCTGACAGATTTAGTTTCTATACGCTTAATAAACGCTACGGAAAGGGAAGAACTGTCCCTCCGCACAGTACTGAATAACCATAGTTCGGATACCTGCAGCGGCTAATACTAAAGCGTTAAATTTCTAAAAGAGTAAACAATAAGTTATTATTCTAAAAATTATACGTAAAGTAAATATCATCGGAGGTCAAAATGAGCGAAATAATCGGCGTCCCTCTTGGGTACATCATGTGGCTGATGTATCAGATCACACATAATTACGCATGGGCGATAATTCTTTTTACACTTATAACAAAGATAATTCTTTTTCCTTTATCCGTAAAGCAGCAGAAATCCTCCGCCGCAATGGCGGCGTTTCAGCCTAAGCTGGAAAAACTTAAAAAACAGTACGCAAACAATCAGCAAAAGCTTCAGGAGGAGCAGATGAAGCTCTACTCCGAGGAAGGTATAAACCCTATGGCTTCCTGTCTGCCGCTTTTTATACAGTTTCCGATATTGTACGGTATTTTCGACGTTGTTTACCGTCCGCTGACTCATATTCTTCATGCGGGCAAGGACGCCATAAATGCTGCTGCAGAGATAACCAGAAATATTTTTACCGCAAACGGAGGGGCTGTTCCCGCTTATTTTGAACACCGTCCGGAGATCTATATAGTAAAGGAAGTACAGAAGGATCCCTCTGCATTTTCATCAATGGCGGAACAGTTTCCCGATTTTGCCGAAAAAGTAGTGAACTTTAACAATAAGCTTTTCGGCATCGTCGATCTTGGCGATATACCTACGCTTCATCCTGAATCATGGAAAGCTGCTGCTGTTATTTTGCTGATGATACCTATTATGTCCGGCGTTATTCAGCTTGCCATGACTATCTATATGCAGATACGCAACAAGAAGATGAATCCCGACGCTCCGAACATGGGCGGTATGAACATTATGCTTTATGTGATGCCATTGTTTTCTATCTGGATCGCATTTAAGTATCCTGCCGGTATCGGTTTCTACTGGACTATGTCATCCCTGTTCAGCTTTGTACAGTCTATCGTATTGTACCATATTTATACTCCGGAATATGTGGCTTCGCTGGTGGAAAAGGATAAAAAGAAACGCAAGAAGAAAAACCGTCCCAATATGATGGAGCGTTATCAGAAGATCATGGAGGATAAGATGGCTTCTCAGAACGGTCAGAGTGGTCAGAGCGGAAGCTCAGGTCTGAAGAGCGGCGCGGTGTCTGCTAAGGTATCCGATGATGATGAGGAAGATGGTTCTTCTGAAATAAAAATTTCCAGAGCCAAGCAGAAGGAATACGAGAAAATGATAATCCGCGAAGCAAGACGCAGACAGGCAGAAAAGTACGGAGAAGAATTTATTGAAGATGAAGATTGATCTGATAAGAATAAATTAAAGTGAAAGGATGGGTCGGTATGGCAGAAAAAAAAGAAATTTTTACTGCGAAAACCATAGAGGAAGCTAAGGCTATGGCGGCGCAGAAATTCGGTACGGAGGAAAGCAGGATAAGCTTCAGTGTTATCGAAGAACCTAAAAAAGGAATTTTCGGAAAGATCAAGGGCGAGGCCAAGGTAGAGGCTGTTTTCAAGCAGTCAAAGGCTGACTCGGCGGGAGATTACATCAGAACGATATTGAAAAATATGGGTATCGAGAATGAAGTAAAGGTCACCGAAACAGAGGACGGCGCGCTTATCGAGATACTGGGCGATACAACTGGCGCGGTTATAGGCAGGCGCGGAGAGACTCTTGACGCTATCCAGTACCTTGCTTCAATGTCGGCAAACCGCGGGGACAAGGATTACTGCCGTATTACCGTTGATTGCTGCGGATACCGTGAAAAGAGAAAGGCTATTCTTGAGGAGCTGGCAGTGAAGATATCCAAGACTGTTATACGTACTGGCAGGACTTCCGCTTTGGAACCTATGAATCCATACGAGAGAAGAATTATCCATTCGGCTGTTGCAAATATAGAAGGAGTTGTTTCCAAAAGCGTAGGCGAGGAGCCTTACCGCAAGGTAGTTATTTCCTCCACAGCACCGCGCCGTGAAAGAAAGGACGGTTACAAGGGAGACAGGGGAGACCGTGACCGCAGACCACGCCGCGACAAGAAGCCCGGCGAGTACACGCCCCGTTCCATGGATATGATGAAGACCTCTTTTGAAAAGGATTACAAGCGTCCAAAACCGGATGACAGTAATCTTGTTGAGGGCGATCTTTACGGAAAAATCGACATTTAAGCTAAGCGTAATTTTTTGTATCGCTGTAATTGTTTCACGTGGAATAATTTAAAAATGGTTCATGCGGGAGCATGGGAGGATTCCCGTGCTCCCTTTTCTTTTGGAGGTAATTATGTCAACTGATACTGCTGCGGCAATTTCAACTCCTCGCGCTCAGGGAGGGATATCTGTTATACGCATTTCGGGAGAGGACGCTCTTTCCGTGGCGGACAAGGTTTTTCAGTCTGTGTCCTGCAAAAGTCCCCCATCGGAAATGGAGGGATACACTTGCGCTTACGGAAAGATCGTAAACGGCGATGAGATTCTGGACGACGGGGTACTGACGGTTTTCCGTGCGCCTAAATCCTATACAGGAGAGGACGTTGTTGAAATTTCCTGCCACGGCGGTATTTTTGTTACAGAGCAGATACTGAGGCTTATTTTTGACAGCGGAGCGAAGCCTGCCGGTGCAGGAGAATTTACAAAGCGTGCGTTTCTTAACGGCAAAATGAGTCTTACTCAGGCTGAAGCTGTTATGGACATTATTTCAGCTGACGGAGGCGCAGGTCTGAAATGTGCCGAGGCTCTTCGGGACGGTGCGCTGTTCCGCCGCATAAAAACGGTCTCTGATGGAATGTTAAAGCTTCTCGGCTCTCTTGCAGCTTGGGTTGATTACCCCGACGACGATATTCCCGCTGTGGAGGAGTATGAAATATCCGCCGTTCTTGAAGCGGGAATTGCCGAATTGGGTGAACTTCTTGAATCCTATGAAAGCGGTCGTATTGTCAGGGAGGGCGCTGATACCGTTATTGCAGGGCGTCCCAATGTGGGAAAAAGCACCCTGATGAATCTTTTAGCCGGCTGTGAAAGAAGTATTGTTTCCGACACGGCGGGCACGACCCGAGACATTGTTGAGGAATCAGTTCGTTTGGGGGATATTGTTCTGCGGCTTTCAGATACGGCGGGTATTCATGATACTGAGGACAGCGTTGAGAGCATCGGTGTAGACAGGGCGAGAAAAAAGCTTGATTCCGCCGATCTTATACTTGCGGTTTTTGACGTTGGAAGCTTTATTACCGATGAGGACAGGGAGCTTTCCGAAAGGTGCAGGAACCGTAATTCTATTGCGGTGCTGAATAAATCCGATCTGGAGCAGCGGTTTGATTTTGCGGAAATTTCCGATTGCTTTAAGAACAGCGTAACGGTCTCCGCTGAAAAAGGAGATGGCATTGACGCTCTTAAAGCTGCGGTTGAAAAGCTTTACGGAATATCAGGATTTTCAGCAGATATTGGTATACTTGCAAATGAACGGCAAAGAAGCTGTGCTTTAAAAGCAAAGCAGTGCTTTACAGATGCTTTGGAGGCTCTCAAGGCGGGAGCGACCTTTGACGCAGTCACCGTTCTTATAGACGACGGAGAAAATTCGCTGCTGGAGCTGACGGGTGAAAAGGCTTCCGAAGCTGTTGTTGACGAGGTGTTCTCACGTTTCTGCGTGGGAAAATAGCGGCGTGAAAACGTCCGAAAATTTGAAAGGACTATTATAATGATAATCACTCTTAAAAGGATAAATATGTTCAGCAAGGACTATAGAAATATAGGCCGTCTCTACAGGACTGCTTTTCCAGCCGATGAAAGGGCTCCCATGTGGCTTCTTGCTATGAAGTCGGGAAAAGAAAACGTTGATTTCTGGGGTATTTATGCCGACGGAAAATGGTCAGGACTTGCTTATGTAATTAGTGAGGGCAGTGCGTCCTATTTGTTTTATCTTGCGCTTTCGGAAAATATGAGGGGCAGAGGAATAGGCAGCAAGGCTTTGCAGTCGATTTTGATACATTATGAGGGACAGAGAATTTTCCTTGCATTGGAACAGCTTGACGAGTCCGCAAATAATTTTGAAGAGCGGCAAAAGCGCAGAAAATTTTATATGAGAAATGGTCTGAAGCCGCTGCCGCTGACAATCCGAGAGGCTACGGTAACATATGATGTAATGGGTACAGGATTCGTCAAGCCTGAGGAGTATAAAAGCATGATGAAAAAATATTTCGGCGCGGCAAGCAGATTGGTGTCTATGAATATTACAGAATAATTTTATTTATCTGAAAATTGTTCCACGTGGAACAATTTTCTTTAAACTTTAAGCATATGATAAATTAAGATATAATTGCCTGCGGAATTTTTCCGTATTTGGGAGGTCAAAAAATGAGTCACTATATAGACAGCTACGATGTGGCTGTTATCGGAGCGGGACACGCGGGAGTTGAGGCAGCTCTGGCTGCAGCGCGGCTTGGCGCAAAAACGGTCATGTTTACAATATCTCTGGACAATATTGCAAATATGCCATGCAATCCTTCTATAGGAGGAACTGCAAAGGGTCATCTTGTCCGCGAGATAGACGCTCTCGGCGGTGAAATGGGAAAAGCCGCCGACGCTTGTTTTATTCAGAGCCGTATGCTCAACAGGGGAAAGGGACCTGCGGTGCACAGTCTCAGGGTACAGGCAGACAGAGTAAAGTACCATAACCATATGAAAAAAATATGTGAAATGCAGGAAAACCTTGACGTGAAGCAGGCAGAGGTAACGGAAATTCTTGCCGAAAATGGTACAGTTACCGGAATAGTTACACATCTGGGCGGCGAGTATGAGGTAAAGACTGCAATAATCGCCACCGGTACTTATCTGAAAGGACTTATCCATGTTGGAGATATTTCCTATGAAAGCGGTCCAGACAGCACTTTGCCCGCGAGGGGGCTTTCGGACAGTTTGAGAAAGCTTGGTATTGAAATACGTCGTTTTAAAACGGGTACTCCCAGCCGAGTCCACCGCCGTTCCATTGATTTTGAAAAGCTGGAGATACAGCACGGAGACAGTGATATTCAGCCGTTTTCCTTTGAAACCTCCCGCGAGGGACTTGAAAATGTTGTGCCTTGTTATGTTGCATACACAAACGAGGAGACTCACCGTGTTATTCATGAAAATATTCACAGGTCGCCTATGTATTCGGGACGAATTGAGGGTATTGGCCCGCGGTACTGTCCGTCGATAGAGGACAAAATTGTCCGGTTTTCCGAACGTCCGAGGCATCAGCTCTTTATAGAACCAATGGGTCTGGATACGGAGGAATTTTATTTGCAGGGCATGTCTTCGTCTCTGCCCGAGGACGTGCAGATTGCATTTTTACGTACAATAAAGGGACTTGAGCGCGTTGAGATAATGCGAAATGCCTATGCTATCGAGTACGACTGCTGCAATCCTCAGAATTTGAAGCATACTTTGGAATTTAAGAATATAAGGGGACTTTACGGTGCGGGACAGTTTAACGGCACGTCCGGTTACGAAGAAGCCGCTGCACAGGGACTTGTTGCGGGAATAAACGCGGCGAGGTACTGCAAAGGTCAGGAAGGGATAACATTAAGCCGTTCTTCATCCTATATCGGAACGCTTATCGACGACCTTGTAATAAAGGGCTGTCTTGATCCATACCGTATGATGACCTCCAGAAGTGAATACAGGCTTCTGCTTCGTCAGGATAATGCGGACGAGAGGCTTACTCCGCTTGGATACGAAATAGGACTTATTTCGGAAAAGCGTTACAAATTGTTCCACGTGAAACAATTGCAGATAAAGCATGAAATTTCCCGCGTTAAGTCGAAAACTTTGTCTCCCACAGCGGAACTTAACGAACTGCTGCTTCAAAAGGGTACGGCGGAGATTTCCACAGGCGTGAAGATGAGCGATCTTATCCGCCGTCCGCAGATATCCTATGAAGATTTAGCTCCTTTTGACGGAGAAAGACCGGAGCTTCCGTTTGAAGTGCAGGAACAGGTGGGATTGCAGATAGAATATGAGGGCTACATTGAGCGGCAGCTTGCAGAGGTGGAACACGTTAAAAAACTTGAAAATAAACGTCTTCCGCAGCCCTTTGACTATAAAGAGATAAAAGGTCTGAGCCTTGAATCTCAGGAGAAGCTGAACCGTATCCAGCCTGAGAATATCGGACAGGCAAGCAGAATATCAGGAGTCTCGCCCGCGGATGTGAGCGTACTTATAATTTGGCTTTCCGCCAACAAGTAAGGGGGAAGTAAATATGTCAACACTGCCTGAATTTAAAAATTTTGCGGAAATTTTCTCCGCAGAGGGATTTGAGATTACAGAAGAACGATACGCACAGTTTTTGGCATATGCCGAGGTTCTTGTGGAATGGAATGAAAAAATGAACCTTACCGGTATAACCGATCCCGATGGTATTGCGGTAAAACACTTTCTGGACAGTATACTGCCGCTGAAATTTTTGGATATCCCCGATAAAGAAAAAATAATTGATGTAGGCACGGGGGCAGGATTTCCGGGAGTACCAGTAAAAATATACCGACCCGATGTTAAACTTACTTTGCTGGACAGTCTCAACAAACGCATTAACTTTCTTTCATCGGCTTGCGGTAAAGCAAATGTTGAGGCAAAATTTGTTCATGCAAGAGCCGAAGAGGGAGGACGAAACTCTTCGTACAGAGAAAAATTCGGAGCGGCATTTGCAAGAGCTGTAGCGGCAATGCCTGTGCTTGCGGAATACTGTCTGCCATTTGTGAAAGTGGGAGGAGTATTTGCGGCAATGAAAGGTCCCAATGAAAACTATCGTGAGGGCGAAAATGCCGTTAAGCTTCTGGGAGGAGAAATCGCCGATGTTAAGGAATACGGACTTCCAAATGGAGACAGAAGGGTACTTATAATAGTACAAAAAATTGCATTGACAGCAGAAAAGTATCCAAGAAACAGTGGTCAAATATCTAAAAAAAACTTATAAAAATGTTCCATGTGAAACAGTTGTTACTGCCAATAGGCGGTGTTTGTATGTAAATTGTTCCACGTGGAACAATTTTTATCTTTTATTTGCTAAATTTAAGAAAATTATTGCATTCGCTAAGAAAATATGGTATAATTAGAGTTACTGAAACTGAAAGGAAGACTGTCATGGCAATTATTATTGCTGTCGCAAATCAAAAGGGCGGCGTGGGAAAATCCACAACCGTTGTTAATCTTGCGGCGTGCCTGGGACAGAGAAAGAAAAAAGTCCTTTGTGTGGACATGGACGCCCAGGGAAATACCACAAGCGGATTCGGTATCCGCAAAAAAAATGTGGGAATATCTACATACGATGCGCTTCTTGGACTTCGGAGGATACATGAAGCGGTTATTAAAACCGAGTTTGAGAACGTGTGGCTTGTGCCTGCGACCTCCTCCCTTGCCGCGGCTGATATTGAGCTTATCGAAGTGGATAATATGCAGAAGCGTATGAAAATGCAGCTTCTCACAATAAAGCAGGATTACGATTACATACTGCTTGACTGTCCGCCGTCACTGTCGCTTATTCCGGTAAATGCGCTTTGCGCCTGCGATACGGTGCTTGTTCCCATGACCTGCGAATATTTTGCAATGGAGGGACTATCCCAGCTTGTGGAATCTATACGGCTGGTAAAGCAGCGTTACAATCCCACAATAGATATCGAGGGAATACTTTTCACTATGTTCGACGGACGGCTTAACCTTACAGGTCAGGTTGTAAACGAGGTAAAAAAGCATTTCCCAAAGAAAATGTTTAAAACGGTAATACCAAGAAATGTGCGCATATCCGAGGCTCCCAGCTTCGGAAAGCCGGTTGTGTACTATGATAAAAGCTCCCGCGGCGCGGAGGCTTACGAAATGTTTACGGAGGAGCTCCTGAAGCGGCACAAGGCTGCCGAAAAAGCTCTTGCCGCGTCGAAAAAATAACGAAAGGGGGAGAAGTTGTTCCGCGTGGGACAATTAACAGTAGGATATGGCTAAAAAAAGTTTGGGAATGGGTCTTGACGCACTTTTCGGAGATAACGGAGCCGAGGGCGGCGATACCCATACCCTGAGAATTTCGGAAATTGAACCGAACCGCAAACAGCCCAGACAGGATTTTGACGAGGCTGCTATAGCAGAGCTTGCAGACAGTATCCGTCAGCACGGGCTTATACAACCGATAGTTGTCCGTCCAATGGAGGAGGGCTATCAGATCGTGGCGGGAGAACGCCGCTGGAGAGCCTGCCGTATGCTTGGTATGAGCGACGTTCCCGTTGTGGTAAAGGACTTTACCGACGAGGAGACCGCTCAGATCGCGCTTATTGAAAACATTCAGAGGCAGGATCTGAACCCTGTAGAGGAAGCCGCCGCATATCGTGCTCTTATGGACGAGTACGGCATGACTCAGGAGGCTCTTTCAAAGGCAGTGGGAAAATCCCGTTCTGCAATTGCAAACTCGGTGAGGTTGCTCAATCTTCCGGATGAGATAGTGGAAATGCTCCGTAAGGGAAAGCTCTCTGCGGGACAGGCAAAGGCTATCGCTTCGGCGGACTCCGAGGATACCATGCTGGAAATAGCAAAGCTTGCAGCCGACGGAAAGATAACCGTAAGAGGGATAGAAAAGCTTGCTTCCGAAAGGTCGGATAAGGATGTTGAGACGGAGGGAAAGCAGTCCGTACCGAAAACCGCCGAAGAACGGTCGAGCATGAGTTACATAACCGAAATGCAGATAAGCCTTGAGGATCATTTGCAGAAAAAGGTTAAGATAACCTCCAAGGACGGTGAAAAGGGTACGATTGTAATTGATTTTTACAGCAAGGACGAGCTTGCCGATCTTGCGGACAGGCTGACCTGTTATTAAATGTTATTGAAATTCAGATAATTTAGAATCAAGCGGCAGGAATACAGGATATAAGAATATAGAACAGCGCATTGTTTAATTTTAAGCAACTGCGCTGTTTTGACATTTTCCAGAAAATAGAAGTGGTATAATAACACTGAAAAATAATAAAGGAAGTGCGTAGCTATGCCGTTTCTCGTTAAGGAAAAAACTCTTAACAAGGTTATTCAGGTGGAGACCGCGAAAATAGATCCCAATCCATATCAGCCGCGGCGGGAATTTGACGATATCGACGGATTGGCGCAGAGTATCAGTCAGAACGGAATTTTGCAGCCGCTGACAGTCCGCAGAATCGACGACCGCTTTCAGCTTGTGGCAGGGGAGAGACGGCTGCGCGCGGCGAAGCTGCTGGGAATGGAGTTCGTCCCGTGTATTGCGGTTACAATGACGGAGCGCAATTCCGCGGTAATGGCGCTTATAGAAAACATTCAGCGGCGTGATCTGTCTGTTTTCGACGAGGCGGAGGCTATCGCAAGGCTTATAGATTTTTACGGAATGACCCAGGAGGATGCTGCGGTAAAGCTGGGAAAGTCCCAGTCCTCCGTGGCGAATAAGCTCAGGCTGCTCAGGCTGGACAAGTCCGTTCAGGGAAAAGCTGCTGAGTACGGACTGACCGAACGTCATGCACGGGCTCTTTTAAAGCTGGAGGATACGCCGAAGCAGCTTGCCGCCATTGAGGTAATTCATGAACGGCGGCTGAACGTAGAGAATACCGAGCGTTACATAGATAATATGCTTGAAAAGGAACGGAATTTTGCCGATATGAAACGGCGCAGTGCGGCTTTCAAGGATGTGCGGCTGTTTGTCAACACTATCAATAAAGCGATAGAAATGATGAAAGCTGCGGGAATAAACGCCGATTCCAAAAAAATTCAGGATGACGACTACATTGAGTACATTGTCAGGATACCTACCAAATAAAAAATAAGAAAAAAGCGGACGACAGAAACCGTCCGCTTTTTGTTTTGTTGTTTACAATGTTCCACGTGGAACGTTTTGTACTATAGCAATTAAAAAATCCTACTTCTCAAACGCCTGTTTGATCTTATCAAAGAAATTGTTCCGTTTTTTGTAGTTTTTGTTTTCATCTAAAGACTCATCAAAGGCTTTCAGCAGGTCTTTCTGCTTTTTGGTAAGATTGCCAGGAACTTCTATCGTAACGTGAACGAACTGATTTCCTCTTTCGCTTCGGTTCAGCTTTTTGATACCCTTGCCCTTGAAGCGGAAAACCGTTCCAGGCTGAGTGCCCTCCGGAATGGTGTATGAAACCGTTCCGTCGATAGTGGGGACTTCCACCTCCGCGCCCAGAGCTGCCTGAACAAAAGTTATGGGCATTTCCGTGTGAACGTCGTACCCGTCCCTCTCAAAAATAGCGTCGGGACGAACGGTAACAGTAATAAGCAGATCGCCCGAAGGACCGCCGTTTATGCCTCCGTGCCCCTGACCCGAGGTGCGTATGGTCTGACCGTCGTCGATACCCGCAGGAATGGAAACGCTGATAGTTTTTTCAACGCTGACGCGACCGTTGCCATGGCATTTTGAACAGGGATTTTTTATAATAGTACCTTTTCCTCCGCACCTTGTACAGGGCTTCTGGGAGGATATCATGCCGAAAGGCGTGCGCTGAGTTACCTTTATCTGACCCGTTCCGTGGCAGTCGGGACAGGTATCAGCCGACGAACCCGCCGCCGCGCCCGAGCCGTTACAGTCGGGGCATTTCTCCATGCGTGAAATGTGAATATCGGTGTTGATACCCTTGCAGGTGTCCATAAAGCCGATAACAACGCTTTTTTGAATATCCTGACCCCGTCTGGGAGCGTTGGGATTGCTTCTTGAGGAGGAGCCTCCGAAGCCGCCGAAAAAGCTGGAGAAAATGTCGCTGATATCGCCCATGTCGCCAAAGCCGCCGGAGAAGCCTCCTCCGTAGCCTCCGCCGCCATAGGAGGGATCTACTCCCGCGTGGCCGAACTGATCGTACCGTGAACGCTTTTCGGGGTCGGACAGTACCTCGTACGCCTCGTTGACCTCCTTGAATTTTTCCTCGGCTTCCTTGTTGTCGGGGTTGAAGTCGGGGTGATATTTTCTTGACAGCTTTCTGAACGCCTGTTTCAGTTCGTCCTCTGAAGCCCCTTTCTGAAGCCCCAGCACCTCGTAATAATCTCTTTTATCAGCCATATGGGCATTTCCTTTCATGTACTGTAAGTATATACTCCGTAAATCATTTCTGTTTGTATATTAGCTATAAAACAGCTTTCGGGCGGAAGATATTCCGCCCTCGGCTTTTTATGCGGGAACTATGGGAACTCCCCGCTTATTTCTCTGTAAAGTCAGCGTCAACAAAGTCCGCGCCGTCGTTTCCGCCGTTATTGCCGTCGTCGGAAGCTCCGCCGCCCATATCGGCAGCGCCGCCCTGATCCTGCTGAGCCTGCGCGCCTGCAGCCTGGTATACCTTCTGGGAAACCTCGTAGAACGCTTTCTGAAGCTCCTCGGTCTTAGCCTTGATATCCTCGGTGTTATCGGTAGCGTTTGCCGATTTCAGCGCGTCTATCTTGGACTGGATATTAGCCTTTTCCTCCTCGGAAACCTTGTCGCCGAAGTCCGCAAGAGCCTTTTCACACTGGAATACCATGTTCTCGCCCGCGTTTTTCGCGTCAACAGCGTCCTTGCGCTTCTTGTCCTCGTCGGCGTATCTTGCAGCCTCGTCAACAGCTTTCTGAATGTCCTCCTTGGACATATTTGTAGAAGCGGTAATAGATATCTTCTGCTCCTTGCCTGTGCCCAGATCCTTCGCGGATACGTTTACGATACCGTTAGCGTCGATATCAAAGGTTACCTCGATCTGGGGTACTCCTCTGGGAGCGGGAGCGATACCGTCAAGACGGAACACGCCAAGCTGTTTGTTGTCCTTGGCAAATTCACGTTCGCCCTGGAGTACGTTGATGTCAACAGCGGTTTGATTGTCCGCATATGTGGAGAACACCTGTGATTTCTTTGTAGGAATGGTGGTGTTCCTTTCGATCATTCTTGTGCATACTCCGCCCGCGGTCTCAATACCGAGGGAAAGGGGAGTAACGTCCAGCAGGAGGACAGCGTTTTCCTTGTCAACGTCGCCGGAAAGGATACCGCCCTGATATGCCGCGCCGAGAGCAACGCACTCATCGGGGTTGATTCCCTTAAAGGGATCCATGCCCATGAAGCTCTTTACAGCCTCCTGAACGGCTGGTATTCTGGAAGAACCGCCAACCATGAGCACCTTTTTAATGTCGGAGGGTTTAAGCCCCGCGTCGGAAAGAGCCTGCTTAACAGGACCCATTGTGGACTGAACAAGATCGCTTGTCAGCTCGTTGAACTTAGCCTGTGAAAGTTCCATGCTCAGGTGTTTGGGACCTGTCGCGTCCGCAGTAATATAGGGGATAGAGATAGAAGCGGAGGGAGTAGCGGAAAGGGTTATCTTAGCCTTTTCAGCTTCGTCCTTAAGTCTCTGCATTGCAAGCTTGTCGCCGGAAAGGTCAATTCCGTCGGATTTCTTAAATTCGTCGATCATCCAGTTAATGATACGCTGGTCAAAATCGTCGCCGCCCAGACGGTTGTTTCCGGCTGTGGCAAGAACTTCGGTAACGCCGTCACCCATTTCGATAATGGAAACGTCGAAGGTACCGCCGCCAAGGTCGTAAACCATAATGGTCTGATCCTCTTCCTTGTCAATACCGTAGGAAAGAGCCGCAGCCGTAGGCTCGTTGATGATACGTCTTACGGTAAGACCCGCGATCTGTCCCGCGTCCTTGGTAGCCTGCCTCTGAGCGTCGGTGAAGTAAGCGGGAACTGTGATAACAGCTTCTGTAACGGTGTCATGGAGATAAGCCTCCGCGTCCGCTTTAAGCTTCTGGAGGATCATTGCGGAGACCTCCTGCGGGGTGTACTTCTTGCCGTCAATGTCTACCTTGTAGTCGCTGCCCATGTGTCTTTTAATGGAAGCAACGGTTCTGCCCGCGTTTGTAACGGCCTGGTTCTTAGCAACCTGACCCACAAGACGTTCGCCTGTTTTTGTGAAACCCACAACGGAGGGAGTAGTTCTGCCGCCCTCTGCGTTTGTGATAACGGTCGCGTTTCCGCCCTCAACAACGGCAACGCAGGAGTTTGTAGTACCTAAGTCGATACCGATAATTTTTGCCATAAAAATCAACCTTTCTTTGTATCAGTTTCTGTTTTATTCTGTAAGGGAGTAAGGGACGGTTTTCGTCCCCGGGGAAATCAAATTTTTTATAAAGCGGAATATTACGTTACTGTAATAATTATGGATTAGCAACAACGACCATAGCGCACCTTATCACCTTGTCGCCAAGCTTGTAGCCCTTTTGGTAGACCTGAGAAACGGTGCTTTCGCCGAAGCTTTCGTCCTCCACCTGACTGACCGCATTGTGTAGGTTAGGGTCAAATTCCTTGCCCAAGGCCTCTATTTCCTCAACGCCAAGCTTTTTTATCACTTCTGTGAATTGCCCGTAGATCATCTCAACGCCCTTTTTGTAGCTCTCGTCGGAGCACTCCGCAGCCATTGCACGCTCAAAGTTGTCTATTACGGAGATAACTTCAAGAGCGGCTTTTGCGGTAGCGTCGGCGGAAGCGTCAAGCCGTTCCTTTACCGAACGTTTGCGGAAGTTGTCGTATTCGGCTAAAAGCCGCAGATATTTATCCTTGTCGGCAGCGGCGGATTCCTCCAAAGCTTTTATTTTAGCCTCAAGAGCTGCCGCAGGGTCTTCCTCCGGCTTTTCTCCGTCTTCGGAGATATTCTCCTTTTCCGAAGCTTTTTCGGTTTCGGAAGTCTCCGTGTATTCGTCTGCCGTTTCCTCGGCGTTCAGACCGTCCTTTTCTTCATCTATCATTATTAGGAATGCTCCTTTCCGTTGTTTCGGTCAATCGTCGTTTTCATCGTCCGGGTCGTCGGATATGATATCCGTTATCCTGTCGGTAAGATATTCAAGATAGGGAATTATCCTCGCGTAATCCAAACGCATAGGACCTATAACTCCCAGCGAACCCGCTGTTTTTCCGTCCTTTTTTATCTTCGAGACTATCATACTGGAGTTTTCGACAATGAAGCCTCCGTCCTCGCCGAACAGTACCTGCAAGTCGCCAAAGCTGTCGTCAAGCATATTTTTAACAACTTTGTTCTTGTTCTCGAAAAACTTTACGATCTGGTCGGAATTGATATCCTGTCTCGTTAAAAGATTTTTTTCGCCCTGAAGCCTTATTTCGTTGTCCTTGAATCCCTCCGCAAGCTCGCACACACCCTGCAAAAGGGGGGCAAGGGTAACCATATAAGCTCCCATGGCAGACACAAGACGGTCGATAGTGTCTCCGTCAAGATCCTCAATAGATACTCCCTGAAGATTTTCCGCCATATAGCGGCTGAAAAACTCTATCTGCTCGTTGGTAAGGTCGAACTCCAGGCGGCACACCTTGTTTTTGATGTTTCCCGAGGACGTTACCATAAGCAGCACATACATACGCCTGCCGGTAGGGATAAGCTCCACCTTAGTTATCACCGAAAACTTTGGAGCCACATTTTTAACCACCGTAGCGCAGTGAGTAAGCTCTGCAAGAGCCTTTGACGCGCTTTCTATTAGAGCGTCCGCCGTGGGAACGTCAACATCCAGACAGCTGTCAAGAAGAAGCTTTTCCTCCTCGGACAGAACCTTTGCACTCATAAGTTCGTCGATGTAGAGACGGTAGCCGCTGTAGGTAGGGATACGTCCCGCCGAGGTATGGGGCTGTTCAAGGTAGCCCAGCTGTTCAAGCATTGCCATATCGTTTCTTATTGTAGCGGGTGAAACCCTTATATCCGGCAGAGCTGCGACAGCCTTTGAACCGACAGGCTCTCCCGTCGTTATATAAGCGTCAACGACCGCGGCAAGAATACGGCGTTTTCTTTCGTCCAGCAGTTTGATCACTTCCTTGAAAAAATCTGCGGCGGGTATTGGGCATACGTATTAGCACTTGACCCGATCATGTGTTAGCACTCCTTTTCTTTGAGTGCTAATTATATTATACACCGCATTTTTGGTTTGTCAAGGGTTTTTGAGAAAATTTTTTATTTTGTTTGGGAAATTCCGTGAAAACAAGGCAAACAGAACAGCTGAAAAATGTAAAGCAAGCGGCTTTACAGACGGTGCGTTTTGCAAAAATATAACTGCCGCTGATGTTTTTCGTCTGAGAGAAGAAAGGCATATTTAATTAATGCGTGGGATTAAAAACAGAATTGTTTGTTTTCAATCCCACGCATTAAGCTGCGCTTGAAATAAAAAAACAGGAACCGCAAAACAGTTCCTGCCATAAGAGCATATGTTGTTCCGAACAGAATCAGTCGGAAACGTAGGGGATAAGAGCAATATATCTTGCGCGCTTAATAGCGGAAGTAAGCTCTCTCTGATGGTAAGCGCAGGTACCTGTTACTCTTCTTGGGAGTATCTTGGATCTTTCGGTCATGCACTTCTTGAGTCTTGCAACGTCTTTGTAGTCGATCTTTTCAACCCTGTCGGCACAGAACATACAAACCTTTTTACGGGTTCTCTTAGCGCCGCGGGGAGCTCTTTCTCTATCCTTTTCCATAGTGAAACCTCCTTATAAAATGTTTCAGCCGTGCTTGCCTTTCAGAAAGGCAAGTCGCCGTCTCCGATGACTTCCTCAAAGTCGCCTAAGTCCCCGAAAGAGACTGCGGGCGCGCTCTGCTGAGGCTGAGCCTGCTGAGCATACTGGGGAGCGGGAGCGGGCTGGCTGTACTGAGGCTGGGCAAACTGCTGGGGAGCATAATTTCCGCCGCTCTGTGCCGCAGCCTTTGTTTCGCCGAACATAACGTTTTCAGCCTGAACTTCGGTCACATAGTGGCGCACATCGGGATAACGCTTATCGTCATAAGTTCTGGTTCTAAGACCGCCCTCAACGATTATCATTCTTCCCTTGGCAAAATATCTGGAAATAAACTCGGCAGTCTGCCGCCATGCAACAACGGTAATAAAATCCGTTTGTTTTTCACCGCCCTGCGGAGTGTAATTTCTGTCCACAGCAACGGTTATCTGACAAGTGGAGACTCCGGACGGAGTCTGTCTGAGTTCGGGGTCGGCAGTAAGTCTGCCCATGATAATAACTTTATTCAGCATAAAGCGACACCCTTTCCGCGTTATCTTACTGTAGTAAGGGAACGCATAACGCCGTCTGTGATCTTGAATACACGGTCCAGCTCAGCGGGGAAATCGGGCTTGCTTGTAAATGTGTAAAGCACGTAATAGCCCTCTGTCTGGTCGTCGATCTCGTAAGCAAGCTTTCTCTTGCCCCACTCGTCAACGGATTCCATAGTGCCGTTAGCCTCGATGAGCGCTTTGAACTTATCGTTAAGAGCCTTAACGCCGTCCTCACCGTTTTTCAGGCTGTAAACCGCCATGGTTTCGTAAGCTTCATTGATTTTAGCCATTTTAAAACACCTCCTCTTGGATTACGTCCGCGACCCTCCGCGGACGAGGATACCATACTATTATAACACCGCCAAAACCGCTTGTCAACCTTTTTTTTAATTTTTGGATAATTTGAGCAGCCCAATATGTTTGGCGCGGTACTTTTTGTCTGCATTATACTTTACGCGGGGTTTTCGATCCATATTTTGTACATTTTCCGTATGAGATAGCTGCGGCTAAAAATTAATAATACCCAGATGCTCAAGCAATATCTTCAGTCCGATGAGAACAAGTATCACGCCCCCCGCGACTTCGGCTTTGGTCTTGTACTTAGCCCCGAAGCGGTTGCCCAGCAGTACCCCGCCGAGAGAAAGCGCAAAGGTGGTAACGCCGATAAGCAAAACGGACGGCAGTATATTCACCTTTAGAAACGCAAAGGTTATGCCCACTGCAAGAGCGTCAATGCTTGTGGCTACCGCAAGGACGGTCAGTTCTCCCGTGCTGAGCGCGTCGGTCTTTTCTTCCGGTCCGCCGTCCTTTTCTCGTATGGCTTCGATAACCATTTTACCGCCGATAAACGCCAGCAGAGCAAAGGCTATCCAGTGGTCAAATTTTTCGATGTACTCCGAAAAGCCCGTGCCCAAAAGATATCCGATAAGGGGCATTACCGCCTGAAATACGCCGAAAAACAGGGCGATAAGGTAAGCGTGCTTAAGGTTCAGCTTCCGCATATTCAGACCCTTGCATACAGATACGGAAAAAGCGTCGGCAGACAGTCCGATTGCTATAAGAAATAATTCTAAAAATCCCATTTTTACCCTTTCCTTTCAAAATAAAAAGACCCGCGGACAACAAAAGCTGCCCGTGAGTCTCATCGTTAATCCTAATCTTCAGTTAAAAGTGCAGACAAAAAACTTCACAAAAACCGGTATATGCAAGTTTTGTTTGATTTTTTATGCGCTTTTTAATTGAATATCAGTATAAAGCATTACCGGACGAAAAACGTCAGTATGTCGATAAATGCAAACATAACAACATAAAGCTATGCCGATTACTCCCTCATAGTAACACTGTTAATTTTAGTATGTTTTTTACAGCTTGTCAATATATTTTATGTGTACAAGCTGTAAATTATGACATTAATTTTCGTAAACCTTAAGTATCTCGCCCATAAAAAGCTTATGTATGGGATCGCTGCCGTTTGCGGGCTTAACGTCCGGAGCCACAAGATTAATGTCAAAGTCCTGGGCGTAGATCTTTCTGCACACAAAGGTCAGCTTTGCTTCCTTAAAGGTTGTTGTACCGTCTGTAAATTCGGGAGTAAGCCCCGCTTCCTTAGCTTTGTCGCAGTCCCGTCCCGAGTGTGAGCCGCAGAAGCTCAGAGCCTTTTTGTACTCCTCTCCGTAAAAGCTGACGGTAAACAGATCGTTTTTTTCCATAAATTCATAGGTGTAACGGTTGGGGCGAACCATTGCGGAGATAACGTTTTTTCTCCACATAACGCCCGTTGAAGCCCAGCCCACGGTCATTGTGTTGAAGCTGTTTTCATCTCCGCTTGTGAGAAGGAAGCAGTCCTTGCCGATCTTTGTCCAGGGGTTGAAGCTGAGGGATTCAATTGAAATTTCTTTCATGATACCATATCCTTTCTGATTATAAAAGTGAAAAATTTTTGTATTGGTGGATTCAATATATGACTTGATTATTTTAATTATATTTTTATTGGGCAGCTTATATGATTTTTCCCCCGCCCACAACGATATTTCCGTTGTAGATAACAAGAGCCTGACCCTTTGTTACGGCTCTCTGGGGAACGTCAAAGGTCACCATTATCCTGCTGTCGCCTGCACGTTCCAAGGTACCCGCCGCGTCGGCCATATTGTATCTCGTTTTCGCGGTGATCCTAATAGGCTCGGAAATGTCGGGGAGGCTTATCAAATTAACGTCCTCGGCGACTGCGGTCATTGTCAGCAGGTCTATGCTGTCCCCAAGGGTAACGGTATTTTTCTGTACGTCCTTGCCGCAGACGTAAACGGGCTTGCCGAAAGCAACTCCCAGACCTTTTCGCTGTCCTATGGTATAGCGGATCATTCCGCCGTGTTTTCCGATAACCTTTCCACCGGCATCAATAAAATCTCCCGCGGGAAAAGTTTTTTGGGTGTATTCCTCAATAAAAGCCGCGTAATCTCCGTCGGGAACAAAGCAGATATCCTGACTGTCAGGCTTTCCTGCATTCGGAAGTCCGTACCGCTCCGCAAGAGCGCGGTTTTGCTCCTTGTCCCTGTCCCAAAGAGGGAACAGAGTGTGCGCAAGCTGAAACTGGGTCATGCTGTACAAAACATAGGTCTGGTCTTTTTTCCTGTCCGCAGGACGGATAAGCAGATACCGCCCTGAACGTTCGTCGCGTTCCGTCTTTGCGTAGTGTCCCGTTGCAATTCCGTCATAGCCAAGCTTTAACGCATGGTCAAGCATTTCCCCGAACTTGATATAGCGGTTGCAGAAAATGCAGGGGTTGGGAGTGCCGCCCTCAATGTACCCCTCCGCAAATCTGTCAATAACATCGGCCCGGAACTGTTTTTCCAAATCTATTGTGTAGTGTGGTATGCCAAGCCTTTTGCAGACTGCCTCTGCCTCGGAGCAATCGTTTCCGCAAAGCTTTAAGGTGCAGCCGCCGACTTCGCAGCCCTGTTCTTTAAGCAGGACAGCCGCCGCGGAGCTGTCTACTCCGCCGCTCATTCCCGCAAGGATCTTTTTCATTCCGTATACTCCTTTAAAATTTCCGCAAAGGACATTGCCGTCATATCCGCAAATTTTTTTATCTCCTCAAATTCTCCCTCGCAAAGCTTTTCGTAAATTCCCGCTACTCTGAAGCCCGCTTCTTTCGCGGACATTACCGCGTGAATGGAGTCCTCGAAAACAACGGTCTCCGATGGCTTTGCTCCAAGCATTTCCGAAGCTTTCAGAAAAATTTCGGGGCTTTCCTTTCCGCAGCCCACCTCGTCGGAGGTAAGCACAAATTCAAAATATTTCATTATCCCCCTTGATCTCAGAGCCGCTTCGGCAAGGCTTTTTTTGTTGGACGTTGCAACGCACATTTTTACGCCGCATTTTTTTGCGTACTCCAAAAATTCCTCCGCGCCGTCCTTGAGGGGAACAGCCGTTATGTAGTGCTCCTCAACTATGGCAAGTATCTTTTTTCCCGTTTCCTCTGCGGAAAAGGGCAGTGAGTACTCCCTAACAAGATATTCGCAGGCGGAATCAAAGTGCATTTTTTTCATGGCAAGGGAGCATTCGGAGTTATACTCCAGACCCAGTCCGTTAAGAAATTCCCTGTCTGAATCCGCCCAGACTGAAAGACTGTCCAGAAGGGTTCCGTCCATATCGAAAATTATTGCTTTAACGTTTTCAGCGTTCATATTTTCACACTTGCCCCCTGTATCCTTGAATCGCCGATAGTTCAGCCGGTAAATAAATTATAGCAATTTCATACAGAGTTGTCAAGAAAAAGAGGCTTCCGTCAGGCAAGAGGAGTGAGAAAAATTACAAAGGAAAAGTTTTGGAAAAACCTTGTTAAAATAATACAAATGTGTTATACTAATAGAAATATTTCTGAAATTTGTAAAGGCGGGCAGCATTATGAGTTTTGAAAAATCAAAAGGAAGCTTTAAAAGCTCCAACGGTACTGACAATATCGCATACTATATTTATACACCTGTGTCGAAACCGAGAGCGGCCGTGCAGATAGTCCACGGGATGTGCGAGTACATCGAGCGGTATGAGGACTTTATCGCCTTTCTCTGTGCAAACGGCATTGCCGTGTTCGGTCATGATCACTTAGGTCACGGAAATTCGGTTGTCAGCGACGGGTATCTGGGCTACTTCGCGCCTAAACGCGGCTGGCAGTTTCTTGCAAAGGATACGTTTAAGCTTTCCTGCATGATGAAGAAAAAATTTGAGGGCATACCATTATATATACTGGGACACAGCATGGGTTCGCTGGTAACAAGGGCTGTTCTTGCAAAGCACAGCGATCTGTACAGCGGCTCGGTAATAATGGGTACCCTGAACATGAAGATAGGAGTCAATGCCGGCATTGCTCTCTCTCAGGCCGTATGCAGACTCAAAGGCGAGATGGCGCGCTCAAAAACGCTGGACGAGCTTGTTTTCGGACTTAGCAACGTAAAGGTAGAAAACCCAGTCAACGAGTTTGCCTGGATATCCCGTGACACCGAGGTAGCCGAAGCTTATGAAAAAGACCCTTGGTGCAATTTCCGCTTTACCGCAAGAGCCTATACCGATCTGATGTATCTGGTAAGCTATGTCTCCGCAAGGGACTGGGCGGAAAAGGTGGATAACAGCCTGCCGATCCTAATTTGCAGCGGAGGGGACGATCCGGTGGGTCTGTACGGACGCGGGCCCGAAAGAGTTTTTACACGCCTCAGCGATTCGGGTCAGACCGATATCGAACTTGAGCTTTACAGCGGCGCAAGGCACGAGATACTCAACGAGACTAACCGCGCCGAGGTATACGAGGATATACTGAAGTGGCTTGAAAGGCATATTCCCGCCGAAGAAAGCTGAGCCTTCATGTATGCCGCCGTCTATAGCGAACTGCTTTAGTACGCTCCCGAGACGGTAATCCGGCTTAAGCATAAGGTTTGAACGGAAGGCTGAGTCTTTGGACAGACAGCATTTACCGACCAATGTATGAAAGGACGCGCTAATATGTTTGCAAAAATAAACAGTCTCGGACTTTTCGGACTTAATGCTTTTGCCGTGGATGTTGAGATCGAAACAAGCAAGGGAACTCCCGCTTTCGACATAGTGGGACTTCCCGACACGGTGGTAAAGGAAAGCCGCGAACGCATACGCTCCGCACTGCGTGAAAACGGCATAGCCTTTCCGCTGGCAAAGGTGATAGTGAATCTTGCTCCCGCAGATACGAAAAAGTCCGGCAGTGTTCACGACCTTGCCATATTTGTTGCGCTTTTGTGCGTTACGGGAAATATTACCGAGGACATTTCAAAGTCTGCGTTTATCGGAGAAGTATCATTGAACGGAGACATAAGACCTGTCAACGGTGTTCTGCCCATGGTTTTGCTCGCGGAAAAAGCTGGCTTCGAGAATGTGTTCGTACCCGCCGAAAACGCTCATGAGGCAAGCGTTGTGAGCGGTATAACCGTTTACGGCGTGGAAAGCGCTGGTCAGCTTATAAGGCACTTTTGCCGAGGCGAGGTTATACTCCCTCAAAAGCCCTACGAGGCAAAGGCGGAGGAATATTTCGACTCGGTGGATTTTGCGGACGTAAAGGGTCAGTACGCGGCGAAAAAGGCTCTGGAGTACGCCGCTGCTGGAGGACACAACGTGCTGATGATAGGCAGCCCCGGTTCCGGAAAATCCATGCTGGCAAAGAGGCTGACAACCATACTTCCCGCAATGACCTTTGAGGAATCAATAGAAACTACAAACGTCCATTCCGTAAGCGGACTTGTAAGCAAGGATTCCCCGCTGGTGACAAGGAGGCCGTTCAGGAGTCCTCACCACACCATTTCGGCGGCGGGACTTGCGGGAGGGGGAACAGTACCCAGACCGGGAGAGATATCCCTCGCCCACAACGGTCTGCTTTTTCTGGACGAGCTTGCGGAGTTCGACAGGCGTACTCTTGAAATACTCCGCCAGCCTATGGAGGACAAGCAGGTAACAATATCGAGAGCTTCGGGAACAGTAACGTATCCGTGCAGCTTTATGCTTGTGGCGGCAATGAATCCATGTCCCTGCGGTTACTACGGACACCCGTCAAAGCAATGCATATGCGGAAAAAAGCAGGCAGCCCAGTACCTTTCAAAGATAAGCGGCCCCCTGCTTGACAGGTTTGATATACATATAGAGGTTCCCCCGGTGGAGTTTGAGAGGATATCTTCCGCAGAAAAGGAGGAAAGCTCCGCGGCGATAAGGGAGCGGGTACAGTTGGCAAGAGAGCTTCAGAACAGACGGTTCAGGGGTACGGGCATATCCTGCAACGCAAAGATAACTCCCGAGTTTCTGCCGCAGGTATGCGAAATGACCGATTCGGCGCGGGACATGCTTAAAAACGTGTTCGAGAAAATGGGTCTTTCCGCAAGAGCCTACGACCGTATTTTAAAGGTAGCGCGGACTATCGCCGACATGAACGGCGCGGAAATTATCGACAAGCCCCATATCGCTCAGGCGGTGCAGTTCAGAAGCCTTGACCGTAAATACTGGGCGGGACAGTGAACCGTTGACAGCTGAAAATTAAACAAAGCCGTCCCGAACGTTTTGCAGCGTTCGGGACGGCTCAATATTTTATTCATCGTCCGCTTCCGTACGGATTATCACAAGTTCCGGCTCTCCCTCGGAGTTTCTGACGATATCCTCCAGAAGCGTTCTGATAACGTTTTCCGCCTGTTCATCGGCTTTGGAGAGAATATCGTCTTCGTGGGCTTGAAGCTTCAGCTCTTTTTCTGCAAATTTAATACCGTCGATACCGTCTTCAAGCGTGGTCCAGTTGAACAAAGCTTTTTTAACGTTTGCAAAAACTATGGAGTCCGTGTCCACGACAGGCTCCTGCATTACCGCTTTGGGTACGGTAACTACCACTTTGTTGTCATTTATGCTGATATCTATTTTATTAACGTCTATACCGGCTGTTACCGTTCCTATGTAATACATGGAATACCCTTTTTCAGTAAAGATTTTATATTTTCCGTTTTCGGCTGTTATCACGCCGTTATAGGAGACCTCGACAGTGGAAAGCATACCGACATTTCTAAGATTCTTTTCAAGAAATTCAGAAGTCACGGTATATTTTTTCTCTACGGGTTCGCCGTTTATGACGTCCGTTACGGTAACTGCTGCCGGAACGGTTTCCGCGTCTCCGCCGATACGGTTCAGCACAGCCAATGCGACTATAAAAGCCATTACCGCCACTGCAAGTATTACAGACCATTTAAAAACCATTTCAAATTTAAAGCTTTTTTCTTTTTCCATTTTATTTTCCTCCCGCAGTATTTCAGACTTATTATACTATTATAATGCATATTACGGCAAAATTCAATAAATATTCTGCACAAAGAAAAATTTGCTTGTCTGCTCATTTTGATTTGTACAATGCGGGCAAAACCGGCGGCATACAGGGGAAATTTGTGAAAAATAAAGAATAACCGTATCCGTTTTTAAGCGAATACGGTTATTTTCAATAAATCTCCAAAAAAGGCTTGACAAGCCAAAAGGTTTGGTGTATAATAATATACTGTATCATAATCTATTCTTATGCCGTTTTGACGACTTTTCCCGACTTTTTTATTAGTATAACACATTACGGCTAAGATTGCAACAGTTCCGGAAAAATTTTTTTCGGATAACAGACAGCAGCCGTTCCGTGCGGAAAATATACAGAAGACGAGCCGAAGATCCTGCGTATATTGTATACCCATACTGCATATGCGTATCTTTGACAAAAGCTCTTGACTGCGTTTCCGAATAGGAACTGCTGGAAACAAATTCCCGCAAAAATACAAGGAGGGACCCGCCTATGGTGAATGTCAAGCCGGTGCAGCTCGGTAAAACTACGCGCATGAGCTTCGGAAAGATCAACGAGGCTCTTGAAATGCCGAACCTTATCGAGGTGCAGAAAAATTCATACCAGTGGTTTCTGGATGAAGGACTTAAAGAGGTTTTCCGCGATGTTGCGGCTATTACCGACTATAACGGCAATCTGGTGCTGAACTTTGTGGATTACTCTATCGACGACACACCGAAATATTCCGTTGCGGAGTGCAAGGAGAGGGACGTTACCTACGCCGCTCCACTGAGAGTAAAGGCTACGCTCTGGAACAAGGAAACAGGCGTCGTTAAGGAAAACGAAGTATTCATGGGCGATTTCCCGCTTATGACCGACAGCGGAACCTTCGTTATCAACGGCGCGGAGCGCGTTATCGTTTCTCAGCTCGTTCGTTCCCCCGGCGTTTACTACGCTTTTGAAAAGGATAAGACAGGCAAGGATCTCTTCAAGGCTACCGTTATCCCCAACAGGGGCGCGTGGCTTGAATACGAAATGGATTCCAACGACGTTGCATATGTCCGCATAGACAAAAACAGGAAGATCCCTCTTACCACCTTTATCCGTTCCCTCGGCTGCGGAACGGACGTTGAGATAGAGGAGCTTTTCGGTACGGACGAAAGGCTCAACCAGACTATCCTCCAAAAGGATACCACAAAGAACCGTGAGGAAGCTCTCCTTGAAGTTTATAAAAAGCTCCGCCCGGGCGAACCACCCACGGTGGAAAGCGCTGAGAATCACCTCAACGGTCTTTTCTTCGACGCAAAGCGTTACGATCTTGCACGCTTCGGACGTTACAAATATAATCAGAAGCTGGGTATCGGTTCTCGTATAACCGGACACTATCTGTCCAGACCCGTTGCTAATCCTCTTACCGGAGAAATAATCGCCGACGAGGGAGAGCTCATCACCTATGAAAAGGCGCGTGAGATCGAACAGGCGGGCGTAGGCGAGGCATGGCTCGCGGTAGAGCACAAGGAGACCTATACCACTCCCACAGGCGAGACCGCTCACAGTGTTGAAGAGCGGGAAGTGAAGGTAATAGGCAACCGCATGGTGGATATGGCTCCCTATGTGGATTTTGACCCCGCAAAATACGGCGTAAACGAAAAGGTATGCTTCGGCGTTCTTAAAGAAATTCTCGAAAGCGCTTCCGACAAGGAGGAGCTGGAGGAAATGGTAAAGGCGCGCGCCGAGGAGCTTGTTCCCAAGCACATCATTCTTGACGATATATATGCTACCATCAGTTATTTTATTAATCTCTGCGAGGGCGTGGGTGCGATTGACGACATCGACCACCTTGGCAACAGACGTATCCGTTCCGTGGGCGAACTGCTCCAGAACCAGTTCAGGATAGGCTTCTCCCGCATGGAGCGGGTTATCCGCGAGAGAATGAATATACAGTCTCAGGATATGGACGTTATCACTCCCCAGGCTCTTATCAATATCCGCCCCATTACGGCGGCTATAAAGGAATTTTTCGGCTCGTCGCCGCTGTCCCAGTTCATGGATCAGACGAACCCTCTTGCGGAGCTTACCCACAAGAGACGTCTCTCTGCGCTGGGCCCCGGAGGTCTGTCAAGAGACCGCGCGGGATTCGAGGTTCGTGACGTACACTACTCCCACTACGGAAGAATGTGTCCTATCGAGACCCCTGAAGGTCCTAACATCGGCCTTATCTCATATCTGGCTTCCTTTGCCCGCATAAACGAGTACGGCTTTATCGAAGCTCCGTACAGAAAAGTGGATAGGGAGACCGGCGTTGTTACTACAGATGTAGTCTATATGACCGCCGACGTGGAGGATAACTTTACCGTCGCTCAGGCGAACGAGCCACTTACCGAGGACGGAAGGTTTGCACGTCCCATAGTTAACGCACGTTACCGCGACCAGATTTTGGAGTGCGAAAGGGAACGCATAGACTATATGGACGTTTCCCCGAAAATGGTCGTATCCATTGCTACGGCGATGATACCGTTCCTTGAAAACGACGACGCGAACCGTGCCCTTATGGGTGCGAACATGCAGCGTCAGGCTGTTCCGCTCCTTAAGACCGAGGCTCCTATCGTGGGCACCGGCATGGAGTACAAATCCGCCGTTGACTCGGGGGTATGCGTTCTGTCCAAGCACGACGGCGTTGTTGAAGCGGTCTCCTCAGACGAGGTCGTTATCAAGGAGGGCACGGGAGCTACCCATTCGTACAAGCTTACAAAGTTCAAGCGTTCCAACCAGGGCACCTGCGTAAATCAGCGTCCTATTGTAAACAAGGGCGAGGAAGTTCATGCGGGTCAGGTGCTGGCGGACGGTCCCGCTACCTGCAACGGCGAGATATCAATAGGCAAAAATGCTCTTATTGGATTTATGACATGGGAGGGCTATAACTACGAGGATGCGGTTCTCCTTAACGAGAGAGTTGTCCGCGAGGATATCTATACCTCCATTCATATAGAAGAATACGAGATCGAAGCCCGCGACACCAAGCTGGGTCCCGAAGAGATAACAAGGGATATACCCAACGTGGGCGAGGACGCTCTCAAGGACCTTGACGACCGGGGCATTATCCGCATAGGCGCAGAAGTAAGAGCAGGCGACATTCTGGTAGGAAAGGTAACGCCAAAAGGCGAGACCGAGCTTACCGCCGAGGAAAGACTGCTCAGAGCCATATTCGGCGAAAAGGCAAGAGAAGTCCGCGACAACTCCCTTAAAGTACCTCACGGCGAGGCTGGAGTTATCGTTGACGTTAAGATATTCACAAGAGAAAATTCCGAGGAGCTTTCTCCCGGAGTAAATATGCTGGTACGCTGTTATATCGCCCAGAAGCGTAAAATCTCCGTGGGCGATAAAATGGCCGGCCGTCACGGAAACAAGGGTGTTGTGTCCCGTATCCTCAAATCCGAGGATATGCCTTTCCTGCCCGACGGTACGCCGCTCGACATCGTTCTTAACCCGCTGGGCGTTCCGTCCCGTATGAACATCGGTCAGGTACTTGAAGTCCATTTGGGAATGGCTGCCAAGAAGCTTGGCTGGAAGATAATGACCCCCGTATTCGACGGCGCCCACGAGGACGATATCCGCGCCTGCTTCAATGAAGCGGGTATGCGGGAGGACGGCAAGACAACGCTTTACGACGGACGTACGGGCGATAAGTTCGACAATCCCGTTACCGTTGGCTATATGTACTACCTCAAGCTCCACCACCTTGTTGACGACAAGATACACGCACGTTCGGTAGGACCTTACTCACTGGTTACTCAGCAGCCTCTGGGCGGTAAGGCTCAGTTCGGCGGTCAGCGTTTCGGAGAGATGGAAGTTTGGGCGCTGGAGGCTTACGGCGCGGCTTATACGCTTCAGGAAATTCTTACAGTTAAGTCCGATGATACGGTGGGACGCGTTAAGACTTATGAGGCTATCGTTAAGGGGCAGAACGTTCCCAAGCCGGGAATACCCGAATCCTTCAAGGTTCTTATCAAGGAGCTTCAGTCCCTCTGTCTGGACGTTAAAGTTCTTGACGAGCTGGGTGAGGAGATCGATCTCAAGCAGACCTTTGAGGACGACGACGATATCATACCGCAGCCTGTTTCCGACGCCGAGGATATGGACGAGAGCCTTATTGCCGACGGCGACCTTGACAGCGGCTTCTCCATTGAAGATATGGAGGACGGCGACTATGATGACTTCGACGATGAAGACGACGGAGATGATGAGGACGGCGGCGACGATTTTTCATTCGGCGGCGATGATGACGATCTTATCTGATAACCGGTCAGCCGGGTAACAGGGCTTACGGTTTACGACAGGGCGCAGGACGTTTCCGCTCCTGCTCCCTTTACCGCTTACTTCTAAAAAAGGAGTGTTTATATTTGGAATTCAATACCTTTGAATCTATAAAAATCGGTCTGGCGTCCCCCGAACAAATCAGAGCCTGGTCTCACGGCGTTGTGGAAAGACCGGAGACCATAAACTACAGAACCCAGAAGCCTGAGCGCGACGGTCTTTTCTGCGAAAGGATCTTTGGACCTACAAAGGACTGGGAATGTCACTGCGGAAAATACAAAAAGATACGCTTCAAGGGCAAGATATGCGACCGCTGCGGCGTTGAAGTAACGCGCGCAAAGGTTCGCCGCGAGCGTATGGGTCATATTGAGCTTGCCGCTCCCGTGTCCCATATATGGTACTTCAAGGGTACCCCTTCCCGTATAGGTCAGGTCATTGAGGTCTCCCAGAAGCGGCTGGAGGAAGTGCTTTACTTCACAAAGTATATCGTTATCGACTCCGGCAACACGGAGCTTGTCAAGAAGCAGCTCCTGACCGAAAAAGAGTACGCCGATATGCGCGAGAAGTACGAGGACGATTTCGTTGCCGAAATGGGCGCGGAGGCTGTCAAGGAACTGCTTGACGAGTACAACCCAGACCGTTACGACAACTATATCATGAAGCATCTCAGCGAATTTTCCAAGGTAACCGGTATTGACGAGGACGACATCAGGGACTTTTTGGCAAAGCGTCTTTACGTAATATCCGACAACGCGGAAAATGAAAGCTTTGCTGTGGGCGACGTTATCTCCAGAACCAAGTATACCGATGAAGTCCTATATATTAACCGCAAGAACGAGGAAGCGAAGCTTCCCCGGATCATGGTTGAAACAGGCTCTCAGTATATTGAAAAGCGTTTCTTCGAGAACATCGAAGCGGCAAACGCAAACGGAGACTTTAGCGAAATTGCCGATAAGGAAAACTGGGTCAACAACCTTGTGTGGGCTTCCGACGAGCTTAAATCCGAGCTTTCGGAGCTTCCTCCGGGACAAAAGAAGATCAAGCTTCTGAAAAGGCTTGAGATCATAGAATCATTCCGTCTTTCGGGAAACAAGCCCGAATGGATGATTCTGGACGTTGTTCCTGTTATTCCCCCCGATATCAGACCTATGGTTATGCTGGACGGCGGCAGATACGCCACCTCCGACCTTAATGATCTTTACAGGCGCGTTATCAACAGAAATAACCGTCTTAAAAAGATGCTGGAGCTTGAAGCTCCCGACATCATCATAAGAAACGAAAAGAGAATGCTTCAGGAAGCCGTTGACGCTCTTATCGACAACGGCAGACACGGCAGACCGGTTACCGGTCCCAACAACCGCGCCCTTAAGTCTCTTTCCGATATGCTTAAAGGTAAGCAGGGACGTTTCCGTCAGAACCTGCTGGGCAAACGTGTTGACTACTCGGGACGTTCTGTTATCGTTGTAGGCCCTGAACTGAAAATGTTCCAGTGCGGTCTCCCCAAGGAAATGGCTCTGGAGCTGTTCAAGCCTTTTGTAATGAAACGTCTTGTTGACACAGGCAAGGCTACCAATATCAAGTCCGCCCGCAAAAAGGTTGACAGAGCGGAAAATGACGTTTGGGACGCTCTGGAAAACGTTATCAAGGATCACCCCGTGTTCCTGAACCGCGCACCTACGCTTCACAGACTGGGTATCCAGGCGTTCGAGCCTATACTGGTTGAGGGACGCGCCATTAAGCTTCACCCGCTGGTTTGTACCGCGTTCAACGCCGACTTCGACGGAGACCAGATGGCTGTCCATCTGCCCCTTTCCGCAGAGGCTCAGGCAGAGGCAAGGTTCCTTATGCTTGCGGCTAACAACCTTTTGAAACCCTCCGACGGACGTCCCGTGGCTGTTCCGTCCCAGGATATGGTTCTGGGTTCCTACTATCTGACAATGAAAAAGGATGAAAAGGACGAGGACGGCAACTATATTGAAAAGGGCGGCGGAAAGGTGTTCCGCGACGTGAACGAGGCTCTTATGGCTTACAGCAGCGGAGCGGTATCCATTCACGCGCCTATCAAGGTGAGAGTTTCAAAGGATATCGGCGGCAGAACTGTTTCCAAGCTGATAGACTGTACAGTGGGCAGGATAATCTTCAACGAGAATATCCCTCAGAATCTGGGATATGTTGACAGAACAAGCTCCGATAAGCAGTTTGATCTGGAGGTGGATTTCCTTGTTAAAAAGGGTCAGCTTTCCGATATTATTGAAAGATGTATTCGTATCCACGGTACAACGACTACTTCTGAAGTACTTGACAGAGTAAAGGCTTTGGGCTTCAAGTTCTCCACAAGAGCCGCCATTACCGTTGCGGTATGCGACGCGGAGATACCGGGAGCAAAGAAGGATATCCTTGCAGAGGCCGACGATAAGGTTGATAAGATCAACAAGCTCTACAAGCGAGGCTTCATCTCCGCCGCGGAGAAGTCCAAACGTTTTATCGAAATATGGAACGCCGCCACCGACGACGTTACCACTGCTCTTAAGAACGGTCTCGACAAATATAATCCTATCTTTATGATGTCCGACTCCGGAGCGAGAGGTTCTATCAACCAGATGCGTCAGCTTGCGGGTATGCGCGGACTTATCGCAAACACGTCGGGTTCCACTATCGAGATGCCTATCCGTGCAAACTACCGTGAGGGACTTAACATTCTGGAGTACTTCATCTCCTCCCGAGGCGCGCGTAAAGGTCTTGCCGACACCGCTCTGCGTACCGCCGACTCCGGTTACCTTACAAGACGTCTTGTTGACGTTTCCCAGGAGGTTATTATCCGCGAGGAGGACTGCGGTACCGACGAGGGCATTGAGATCTATACCATCAGGAACGGCAATGAGATGATCGAGCCTCTCAAGGAAAGACTTCTCGGACGTTACCTTATGGAGGATCTCCGTGATCCTGAAACAGGCGACCTTATCATGAGCCATAACAAGCTCATGAACGAAGCGGACGCTCAAAAGATTGTTGACAGCGGCGTTGAAAGGATCACTATACGCTCGGTGCTCAACTGTAAGGCTAAGCACGGAGTATGCGCAAAGTGCTACGGTTCCAACCTTGCCAACGGAAATCTTGTTGCCGTGGGCGAAGCTGTCGGCGTAATCGCAGCTCAGTCGATAGGTGAGCCGGGTACCCAGCTTACCATGAGAACGTTCCATACCGGCGGTATCGCTTCTGCGGAGGATATCACGCAGGGTCTTCCCCGTGTTGAGGAGCTGTTCGAGAGCAGACGTCCCAAAAATGCGGCTATTATTTCCAGAATTGCTGGAACAGTACGTATGGAGGAAATAAAGAAGATACGCAACGTTATAATAACCGATCCAGAAACAGGCACGGAGGAGTACTATCCCGTTCCCTACGGCTACAAAATCAGAGTCCGCGAGGGCGACTCCGTTGAGGCGGGTACGCCGCTTACCGAGGGTTCTATCAATCCGGGCGATATTCTTGCGGTAAACGGTCAGCAGGCTGTTCAGAACTATATCATTACCGAAGTTCAGAAAGTTTACCGTTTGCAGGGCGTTGATATCAACGACAAGCACATTGAGGTAATCGTTCGTCAGATGCTGCGCAAGGTCAAGGTGGACGACAGCGGTTCAAGCTACCTGCTTCCCGGTTCGCTTATCGACAAAAAGGATATCGACGAGATTAATGCAGATATCAGGCGCAGAATGGACAGCGGCGAAGAGGGACTCAGCTTTGCAACGACTATTCCTGTTCTTCAGGGTATCACAAAGGCGTCCTCCAATTCGGACAGCTTCCTGTCAGCGGCTTCTTTCCAGGAAACTACCAGAGCTCTTACGGACGCTGCCATCAAGGGCAAGAGCGATTACCTGCAGGGTCTTAAAGAGAATGTTATTATCGGTAAGCTTATTCCTGCCGGTACGGGTATGGACGTTTACAACAACATTCAGATCGTTAAGAATGAAAGCTCGTCTGAGCATATGCCGGCGCCTACAACTCTGTAATTGATTGACAGACAGCAAATAAAAAGCTCTGCGGGATTCTGCTGAAAGGCAGGGGTTCCGCGGAGCTTTTTGATAAATTATTCTGCGAAAGGCTGATGAAAATGCTTGTATATATTGATTCCCACGCCCACTATGACGCAGAGCAGTTCGACCCTGACAGAGAAGAGCTGCTGAACCGCTTGCATGAGGACGGCGTGCGGAATATTGTAAACATGGGCTGCAACCTTGAACGCTCGCGGCTATCGGTTGAGTACGCCGAAAAATATCCCTTTATGTACGCCGCTGTTGGCATTCATCCCGAGGACGTTGAAGGTACTCCGGCGGACTATCTTGATACCCTGAAAAAATGGGCGGTACTGCCGAAAACCGTCGCTATAGGCGAGATAGGCCTGGACTATCACTACGAGGGTTATGACCCCGACCTGCAAAAGCGTATTTTCAGAGAACAGCTCGATCTGGCGGAGCAGCTTTGTCTGCCTGTGGTCATACACTCTCGGGACGCGACAGAGGACACAATGTCCATACTGCGGGAGCGCGGAAAGGTGAACGGAGTTATGCACTGCTTTTCCGGTTCAGCGGAAACGGCGAAGCAGGTGCTTGCTCTGGGACTGAACATCAGCTTTACAGGAGTTCTTACATTCAAAAACGCCCGCAGAGCCATTGAAGCGCTGGAGGCCGTTCCCATGGACAGGCTCATGCTTGAAACGGACTGCCCCTATATGGCTCCCGAGCCGAACCGGGGCAAACGCTGCGACAGCGGAATGATAGTCCATATAATTCAGAAGATAGCAGAGGTCAAGGGGGTCTCTCCCGAGCTTGTTGCAAAGCAGACCACCGAAAACACTTTAAAGCTGTTTTGGAAAATGAATGCGTAATATTTTACAGGAGACGGGTTCCTGCCTCCGCTAAAAAATAAAGTGTCCCCGCGGAATCGTATATACCGCAGGGACACTTTACTTTTAACGATTTTACTTAAGTTTCCAGATGTCGCGTGCGTAGTCCTCAATAGCTCTGTCGGCGGAGAAAATTCCCGCTCCGGCAATATTGTGGAGGGACATTCTGTTCCACTTTGCAGGATCCTTGTAGCACTCGGAAACATACTGCTGCGCGCACTGATACGCGTCGAAATCCGCAAGTACCATATAGGGGTCTTTGAATTTCAGGGAATTGGCGATCTCTTCAAAGGTACAGCCGTTTATGCCGTGATACATCTTGTTGATAGCCTTGTCGATAACATCGTTGTTCTTGCAGTACTCCTCGGGACGGTATCCCTGAGCCTGCTTTGCAAGCACCTCGTCTGCGGTCATGCCGAAAATAAAGATGTTGTCGATACCCACCTGATCCTTGATTTCAATGTTTGCGCCGTCAAGAGTACCCAGCGTAAGCGCGCCGTTGAGCATGAGCTTCATGTTGCCGGTACCCGAAGCCTCCTTGCCTGCCAGGGATATCTGCTCCGATACCTCTGAAGCGGGCATGAGCAGCTCGGAAAGCGACACGCGGTAGTCCTCCAAGAAGAATACCTGAAGCTGCTTGCTGATTTTGGGATTCTTTCTGATCTCCTCTCCGAGCGCCCAGATCATCTTGATGATCTGCTTTGCAAGGTAGTATCCGGGAGCCGCCTTTGCAGCAAATATATAGGTCTTGGGAACGAAATCCGCGTCGGGATTTTCCAGCAGACGGTTGTATTCCGCAAGGATATTGAGCACATTAAGGTGCTGTCTCTTGTACTCATGGAGACGCTTTACCTGAACGTCGAAAATACCGTCGGTGTTGAGCACCGTGCCGAAATTGGTCTTGACATATTTGGCGAAACGCTCTTTGTTTTCCTTTTTGATTTCCGCAAGACGCTTTATAACGTTCTCGTCGTTTTCAAATTTGGTGAAGTTGTAAAGCTCCGCGCCGTTTGACTTGAAGCCGTCCCCGATAGTGCTTTCGAGCAGGGAAGTAAGTCCGGGGTTGGACTGGAGCAGCCATCTTCTGTAGGCGATACCGTTGGTAACATTCTTGAACTTGTGCGGGGTGTCGGCGTACTCATTCTTGAAAACGTCCTTTTTGATGATGTCGGAGTGAAGCTTTGAAACGCCGTTTACGCTGTGGGAAGCGCACACGCAGAGCAAAGCCATGTGTATCTGGTTGTTCTGGATAATAGACATTCTCGTTACCTTTGCGCTGTCGTCCAGACGCTCCATAAGCTCCGCGCAGTAACGGTTGTTTATCTCAACAATAATAGAGAAGATACGTGGTATTACCTGCTTTACAAGGTTAACGTCCCACTTCTCCAGAGCCTCGGCGAGTACTGTGTGGTTGGTATAGGCAAAGGTATTGGTAACGATATGCCATGACTTGCCCCAGCTGTAGCCGCAGTCGTCAAGCAAAATTCTCATAAGCTCGGGTATGGCAAGGGTGGGGTGGGTGTCGTTGATGTGGATAGCTACCTTTTCGTGAAGGTTATCAAGCGTGCCGTAAACGCGCATATGCCTGTCAACGATATCTCCCACTGAAGCTGCGCACATGAAGTACTGCTGGCGCAGACGGAGACTCTTGCCCTCCAGGTGGTTGTCGTTGGGGTACAGAACCTTTGAGATAGCCTGAGCAACTGTGTTCTGGCTGAGAGCCTTTGCGTAGTCTCCCTGATTGAACATAGCCATATCAAATGAGGGAGCTTTTGCCTGCCACAGTCTGAGGACGGACACCGCCTCGTTGCCGTAGCCGGGAACATACATATCGTAGGGTATAGCCTGAACGGTGTTGTAGTTTGTGTAGGAAATGTGGTGGTACTTGTCGTCCCAGTACTCGGTGAGGTCGCCCTCGAAGTGAACGTCGATAACGCGGTCGGACTTCTGAACCAGCCAGCTTTCGCCGCCGGGGAGCCAGTTATCGGGAAGCTCGGTCTGCCATCCCTCCTCGATCTTCTGTTTGAAGATGCCGTATTCATAGCGGATAGAATAACCCATAGCAGGATATCCGTCGGTAGCAAGACCGTCCAGATAGCAGGCGGCAAGCCTGCCCAGACCGCCGTTTCCGAGACCTGCGTCAGGCTCGTACTCATAGATACGGTCAAGGTTGATATCCCACTTCTTGAAGATATCCTCCACCATACCGTTGATATTGAGGTTGAAAAGGCTTGTTTTCAGTGAGCGTCCCATAAGGAACTCCATAGAAAGGTAGTAAATCTCTTTCTTGCCCGCAGAATGGGTCTTTGCGCGGAACTTGCGCCGTTTTTCGCGGAGTATCTCGACCACTACCGCCGAGAGGGACTTATAGATCTGCATATCCGAAGCGTCCACGGGAGTAACGCCGTACTCAGTCTGGAGCACCTTTCGGAGTCTTTCTTCAAATTCGTCTTTAGATATAACAGGAACCATTTAAATCTTCTCCAATCTGTAAGTCTGTAGGGGATCAAATATCAAATGCGGTATATTACGTAAACCTATAAAGCGTAAGCATACAAATACAAAAACGCATTATTCACAGCACACAATACAGGCATTATATTATTTATTATACAGCATTCTGCCTTTTAAAGCAATCGTAATAATAAACAAATTTAATCGTTTTCGTCATAATTCGCTGTAATTTTGCAACAATTTTCTTATAAAATTTTATGCAATTTTACGAAAACTATGTAAATTATGCAAAGATTTTATCAAGCTCAGCAATATCTGCTGACGCCGCGGGTCTGAAATCCTCAGAAACGGCGTAATCAACAAGGCTTTTCAGGAGCTGCTTGCAGGGGAGGGAGTCTTCCGAAAGCGTTAGATCGGAAGAACATACAAGGAGCTTTCCGCCGCCTGTTTTCACCTCGAAAACCGTTCCCAGGTTATGATTGCGCTCGCAGTTGTCAATGGTGCGGACGATGGGGTCTATGTCGAGACCGTCCAGAATAACCGTCCTTGAGCGGTTCGCTATATCGTACCACTGCGCTGTGGAGTAGCTTTCCGAGGGGAACTCCGCAAGGGCGGGGTGGGTCTTGTCGATAAGCAGACCCAGCGTTCCCACAGGCACAGGCTTTTTCATGGACTCGGATATAGAGCGGAACATTGGATAGTTCCAGAAATCAGTGCAGTATGTGCCCTCCACCGAATTGGTATCGTCAAGTCCCGAGGGCATGAAAAGCACGTTTCTGCCTTCCGCAAGAGCGGCTTTTGCGGCGTTCCAGTCATTTGTAACGGCAGCGTTTTCGGGAATTTCCGCTTGTACTTTCGGGTACACCCAAAGTATGTACCTGTTGCAGATATCCCTGCAGTTTATGGTAAGGGTCACTTTTTTCGGTTCGGCGCATTCGGGCATGACTACCTCGGCCGTACCTAAATCGAAAAGTCCGCATTTAAAGCTGCCGTTGGCGGATACCGTGTACTCCGCAAGAGTTTCTCCGCCGGCTGTAAGACGCACTTCGGCAATAGGGTCTGTATCGGGTTTTGCGGCGTACTGGTAAAGCTTAACGGGCATGGAGACCTTTTCCCCCGCTGCGAAAACAAACTTCGGCAGACATCCTAAGATTACCCTGTCGGAGCAGAAGCTTCTCCACTCAACGGAGGTTATGATCCCTTTGCTTTCCATAAAAGCGTTGAGCACTCCTACAAGAGCGGTGCCCTGTCCCGAAAAGTCCTGAATATCCAGAAGCTGGAATCCGGAAAGCTCCCTTGAGCGCAGAGCCGTTTCTATTTCATTTTTGTAGCATTCTGCGGCAAAGCGTCCCGAAGCTCGGAAAAATTTGTCCGCAAGCTTGCCCAGTCCTGCTTCTTCAAGCCGTTCGCGGAATATTTCCAGATTGTAAGGTTTAAGGACTCCCGTGTACTTTTGTATCTCGCCGTAGTCGGGATACATGAAGTACTGTCCTACTTCGTGGCTTACCACAGGCACTGTGGAGATAAATTCGCCGCTGTCGCCGACGGAAACGGTCTTGACCCCTGTGCCGTACTGTATTTCAATAGTACCGCCGCCGCCCTGCTCGGTACTTACCGAAGCGGGACGGATATGTTCGTCATAGGTGTAGCCGGAGTTGGGCGCGTCGGTCTGGATATGTCCCAGGGGAGCGTCGCACATGGCGTATGAGCCGCGGAAAAGCCGCTCCTTTGAGAAGCGCACGCCCACAAAGAAATCGTCGTTTTCCAGAACGCAGGGCCAGAACTGAAAGTTGTTTGAGCCTTGGGTATAAAGCGGACGGGGGTCGTGCTGCTTGTAGCCTCCAAGAATGTCGTTAAGCCGCTCCTTGCTGCCCCAAAGCTCGTTGCCCAGGGACATTGCAAAGAACGAGGGGTGGTTTGCAAATTCGTCCAGAATGCGGAAGCCTTCGTCGATAAGGTACTGCTGACCCTCGGTTATCTCATCCTCAACAGTACCCCAGAAAGGAAGCTCCGGTTCCATATAGATACCCAGCTCGTCGGCGGCTCTGAAAGCAGCGTCGGGAGGACAGCAGGTGTGGAAGCGGTAATGGTTTATACCGTGCTCCCTGGCGGTCTTCATGACCGTGAGCCAGCCCTCGGTATCGGTCGGGGCAGCTCCCGTCATGGGGAATATCATTCCGTCGTGCTTGCCGCGCAGAAATATTTTCTCTCCGTTAAGCAGAAAGTCCGTGCCGCGTGTCTCGAACTTCCGCATACCGAAAGGAATTTTCACGGTATCTCCGCCGAAGTCTATTTTCATTGTATAGGTAACCGGGTTATGCTCGCTCCAAAGCTCCGCGTTCGGCATTTCGTACACAAAGGACGGGTTTTCGGAGGTCAGAACGGTTTCTTTGAGCTTGAAGCCGTTTACCTCGGCAGTCAGGGAAATGCTGTCCCCGCCTGTTATTGTTCCGCTTACGAATACCGTTCCCGCTGTAACGTCGGGGGTAAGCCTTATATTTTCAAAGCGGAGACGGCTCCTAAATTCGATAAATATTTCCCCGGTAATACCCAGCCAGTTGGTCTGGGTGTCCTGAGAGGTCATATGTCCGCCCGTAACAGGGCAGGAAACGTTGTCCACCGCGATTATTATTTCATTTTCACCGTTTTGCACAAGCTTTGTTATATTGTAGCGGTGAGCGGTGCAAAGGCTGTTATAGGTACCCGCTTTTTTTCCGTTTACCCATACGGATGAAGTGCGGGTGCGCTCCAGCGACAGAAAAACCTCGCAGTCACCGCAGCCGGGCTTTTGAGGCGAGACGGTTACCGTTCTGCGGTAAAAGGCGTACCCCTCAAAGCGGTACGGGTCGGTAAGAAAACCGTCGCTGCGTTCTTTGGTAACAGGCGGCTTTTTCATCTGCTGAACTGTAGACGGAAGCGTTATCGTATCTGCAAAGCCAACGTCCGAAATATCCGGCATACCCTCCTCCTTTGAGCGGAGAGCAAAGTCCCATGACGATCCCGCAAGATTGATCTTTTCTACCATAATGCTGCATTCCTTTCTGCAAATAATTATACATATAAGAGCAGTACTGTTATGAAACATTATAGCACATATTTTATTAGATTACAACCAAATATTTCTAAAGGTAAAAATCAATTTTATGTGAATTTTTGCGGACGATTTCTTTCGTTATTCAGACCGGAACAGTTTGCTAAAACACGCACACGGCAAGAAAGATCACCAGCAGTATAAGCACCAGCATCACCGAAGCCGCCGCCAGCTTAAACACAAGCGGTATCTCCCGTCTTCTTCCCGCGGGAACTATCTTTCCCAGATACATCCGGGCCTCTTCTCCCAGCCTTTCAGCTGGAACATCGCTTTTGTCGGATTTAACATAAAGAACAGCCTTTTCAAAATACTCGTGATCGGTGCTCGTTATTTCGACCACCCTTTTATTTACTCCCTTTATCATAAAGGAAAACCTTTCCTTTCACAGCGTTTTTAACCGGTTTTCAACGTTCATATTTCTTTTAGTATAGGCAGCTGCGGGATTTTTTATACCAAATGTAATAGCATTTCGGTGGAAAACTATGTTAAAACTACGGACAATTATAAAATAATGTGGAAAACTCGGTGGAAAAGGTGTAAAAATCAGGCACGTAAACGTTTTTGACTATATAGATATGTGGAAAACTGCTTTACAGTAAGTATTATAAATATCTGTTTAAGCCAGCGGCGGTTTTTATACTGTAAATTGATCTCCGTGAGTATGCTTTTCCTTGATTTTTTCCGCTGTTTGTGATATAATACTCCTATCTCATTACCTCAGAAAGGATATTGTTATGACTTTGAAAGAGCTTCGCGAGCTTACGGTGAATATGCTCTCCGCCGCGGGAATCGAGGACAGCGGCTTCGATACCGACTGCCTTTTTGAGGATATTTTAAACGCGGACAAGACAGACCTTGTTCTGCGCGGAGATACGGAAGTCCACGAACCTGATGCGGACAGGCTTATGCTTGCGGCGGAAAAACGCTGCTGCGGCACGCCCTTACAGTATATTCTCGGCGAGTGGGAATTTTTCGGCAGACCCTTTTATGTGGGCGAGGGAGTTTTGATACCCCGTCCCGACACGGAAGTCCTTGTTGAAAAAGTACTGGAGCACTTTAAAGCGGCGGGCAGCGGTTCTCCCGTAATTTGCGATCTTTGCAGCGGCAGCGGTTGTATTGCAGTTACTCTTAAAAAGGAACTGCCGAACGCAGCTGTTTACGCCGTGGAGCTGTCCTCGGAAGCAATGCCCTACCTGACCAAAAATATTTTCCGCCACGGCGCGGACGTTAAAGTACTGAAAGGAGACGTTACCGACGGCAGGCTTCTTGAAAACTTTGCCGACCCCGACGATATCGGCGAGCTTAGGAAGATAGACTGCATAGTCTCAAACCCTCCCTATATTACCGACAAGGAGATGAACGAGCTTTCCCGTGAGGTGCGGCGAGAACCCGAAGCAGCTCTCCGCGGCGGCGCGGACGGTTTGAAGTTCTATAGGGTGATATCCTGTCTCTGGCGGGAAATCCTTAAGGACGGAGGGCTTATCGCCTTTGAGATTGGCTTTGAACAAGCTGAAGCGGTAAGGGATATTCTGGAGAAAAGCGGATACGAAAACATTTCTGTTTATCGTGATTACGCCGGCAGGGACAGGGTGATCACGGGCATAAAAAAGGACGGCTGATATTAACCGTCCTTTTTTATTTAGCTTAATTTGGCTTAGGTTGGCTTAGTTTAAGCTTAGGTTGCCCTGTAGCCCTCCGCCATGTGAAGCACCTTTTTATCCACAATTGCGTCGATAAGAGTTCCCTCGGGAAGATACTCCTCGGAGAGGATCTTGCCGTCGATTCGGATAGTGTTCAGTATACCCGTCTTGTCGTAAGGGATAACAAATTTTCCCCGCACCGACGTTTCGGGAAGATTCCGCGCAATGCAGTCAAGAAGCTCGTCAAAGCCCTTTTTCTGCTTTGCGGAAATTTTGACGGTACGCCCGTCGCACCTGATATTCTCCGACTCGGGAAGCATATCGCATTTGTTGAGCACATCTATCCGCGGGATATCACCGCAGCCCAGCTCTTCAAGAAGCTCCGCCGTGACCTGAGCCTGCTCGTATCCGTCCTCGGCGCTGATGTCGATAAGATTGATTATGATGTCCGCAGCTGCCGCTTCTTCGAGAGTACTCTTAAAGGCTTCCACAAGATTATGAGGAAGTCGGCGTATAAGTCCTACCGTGTCGATAAGCAGCACGCTTCTGCCGTCGGGAAGCTCAATGGCGCGGGAGGTTATATCCAGTGTGGCGAAAAGCTTGTTTTCCGCAAGTACTCCCGCATCGGTGAGAGCGTTGAGAAGAGTGGACTTCCCCACGTTGGTATATCCCACTATTGCCGCGGACAGAACGTTGTCTTTTTTGCGGCGGGCGCGGTGAAGCTCACGGCGGCGTTCAAGCTCCTTTAATTCAGCCTCGAGAGCCTCTATGCGGCGGCGTATATGCCGCTTGTCTGTTTCCAGCTTTGATTCGCCGGGGCCTCTTGTTCCTATTCCTCCGCCCAGACGGGACAGCTCCACACCCTTTCCCGCCAGTCGCGGCAGACGGTATTTCTGCTGGGCAAGCTCAACCTGTAACCGTCCCTCTTTGGTAACGGCACGTCCCGCGAAAATGTCCAGTATAAGGGTAGTGCGGTCGATAACGCGTATATCGAGAATTTTTTCAATATTTCGGGTTTGATTGGCGGTAAGCTCGCAGTCGAAGATTATCAGGTTAACGTCCAGAGCCTTTGCCTCCTCCGCAAGCTGTTCGAGACGTCCCGAACCGATGACGGTTGCGCTGTCCTGGGCGGGACGCTTCTGGGTAACGCGGGCGGCTACCTCCACTCCTGCGGTGCGCGAAAGCTCCTCAAGCTCGTCAAGGGAACGCTCCGCGTCAAATTCTCCGGTATCTGCGGACACAAGCACCGCTCTTACGGTTTCTTTAAAAGTATTATCAGTCATAAACGATACCTCCTTAATGTCTGCCAAAAGGTTCTTACAGGCAAAAAAAGCCTCCGTACGGCGCAGCGCCGCTTACGGAGACCTTAATTGCATATAAATTGTCACGCGTTACGTTTGGTTACGCGCGTCCGAACCTATTTTGCAGACAGACTCCATAGTACATATTTGGCTTGTTAGTTACGAAAATATACACTTTGTCCGCCTCGCTTTCGGTAAAATTTGTTCCTTAAAAAGAACACAAGCTAATCATAATACAAAAATTTCGTTTTGTCAAGTGTTTTTTATAATTTTTTTAAATCAAAGTTTCCACAACTCCTCGGCATACTGCTTCACGGTTCTGTCGGAGCTGAACTTTCCGCTGCACGCAACGTTCATCCAGCATTTTTTGGAGAATACCTCGCGGTTCTTGTAGTCGTACAGGGCGCGGAGCTTGGTGTCCACATAGCCCTCCAAGTCCGCAAGCAGGAAGTAATTGTCGGGCTTGTGCCAGCTTGTGCCGTTTATCAGCGAATTGTAAAGCTCGCCGAACATTCCGGTGTCGCCGTCGTTGAAGGTACCGTCAACAAGGGTGTTTATAACTCTCTTAACGCGGTCGTTGGTGTAGTATATCTTTTCTTTCGGGCGGTAATTGGGCTTGATCTTTTCGATTTCTTCAACTCTTGCTCCGAAGATATACTCGTTCTCCCAGCCCGCTTCCTCGACTATCTCAACGTTTGCGCCGTCGTATGTGCCTAAAGTTACCGCGCCGTTGAGCATAAATTTCATATTGCCGGTGCCGCTAGCTTCAAGTCCCGCAGTGGATATCTGCTCGGAAATGTCGGCGGCGGGGATAAGCTTCTCCGCATAGGAAACGTTATAGTTCTGCACAAATAGAACTTTTAGCTTATCCTTTGTCTGAGGATCGTTGTTCACAAGCTTGGCGACCTCGTTGATATACTTGATGATACCCTTTGCGCGGCGGTACGCAGGAGCGGCTTTCGCTCCGAAGATAAAGCAGACAGGCTGCAAATCGGGAAGCTTGTTCTCCTTTATCTGGAAGTACAGATCGACTACCGAGAACGCGTTAAGAAGCTGTCTCTTGTATTCGTGGAGACGCTTTACCTGAATGTCGAACACCCAGTCGGGGTTCAGCTCAACACCCTCGTGCTTTTTGATGTAGTCGCAAAGCTGTACTTTCTTTTCATGCTTGATATCCATAAAGCGGCGAATGGTGTTTCCGTCGTCCACAAATTTTTTCAGCCCGGACAGCCTGTCAAGCTCGGTCTGCCAGCCGTCGCCGATCTTTTCGGTGATAAGGGAGGACAGCTCGGGATTGCAGAGTCCCAGCCAGCGGCGGGGGGTAATGCCGTTTGTCTTGTTCTGGAAACGCTCGGGGAATATCTCGTACCAGCCCTTTAAAACGTCGTTCTTGAGAATGTCCGTGTGGAGCTGGGCAACGCCGTTTGTATGAGATGAGGCAAATATAGCCATTCTCGCCATGTGGATACGTTCTCCGTCAAAGATGCGCTTTTCTGCTATTTGATCTTCAGTCTGACCAATTGATTTAAGGTACTTAACAAGGTGCGCGTCTATCATCAGTACGATCTCGTAAATAGTGGGGATAACGCTTCTGAACAAACCTGCGCCCCATTTTTCCAGAGCCTCGCCCATAACGGTATGGTTCGTATAGTTGCAGGTCTTTTGTACGATATCGAACGCCTCGCCGAAGGACATACCCTCTTTGAACATGAATATCCTGATAAGCTCGGGTATTGCAACGGTGGGGTGGGTGTCGTTGAGCTGGAGCGCATAGCATTCCGCAAATTTGGAGAAGTCGTCTCCGTGGGTTTTCTTATAGCGTCGGATAATGTCCTGAACGGAAGCGGACACAAAAAAATACTGCTGCTTCAAACGGAGCCGCAAACCCTTTTCAGTGTTGTCGTTGGGGTACAGAACGTCTGAAACGGCTTCGGCGAGAATTTTCTCCTCGCTTGCGCCCATGTAGTCCTGATTGTCGAATTTGCCGAAATCAAAGCCCCTGAGCGGCTCGCTCTGCCACAGACGGAGGGTATTCACAGCCTTTCCGCCGTAGCCTATTACGGGTATATCATAGGGCACAGCCATTACAGACTGGTCGGCGAAATCTATCTGTACTGCGTCGCTTTCGGTTCTTACGCTCCATGCGTCGCCGTAGTCCAGCCAAGCGTCTGCTTTTTCCTGCTGAAAGCCGTTTCCGATAGACTGCTTGAACAGACCGTAGCGGTATCTTATTCCGTAGCCGTTGAGCGGTATGTCGTGAGCCGCCGCCGAGTCGAGAAAACACGCCGCAAGACGTCCCAAGCCGCCGTTTCCAAGTGCCGCGTCCTCTATATCTTCAAGGCAGGTAATGTCAACGCCCTGCTCCGCTAAAATTTCCTTAGCTTCGTCAAGAAGCCCGGCGCAGTAAAGATTATTGAAAACAGCCCGTCCCATAAGGAACTCCGCGGAGAGGTAGTACGCTCTGCGCTTTTCGTTATGGCGTTCCTCGGTTTTATCCCACATGGGTATAATATCGTCCATTACCGCTCTTGAAAGCGCATTGTGGAGCTGTTTCGGAGCCGCGTGTGAAATATCCGTCCTGCCGTCAATTCGGAGGTTTTCGTTTATTTTTGCCAGAAACTGTTCTTTGTTCATAAAGCTTACCGTCCTTTTCAAAAAATAATCCTGAATAATTATACCATATTTTTGTTTGTCCTGCAACTATTTTATGCGGATTTTTGCCGAATAAACATTTTGACGGATATGCACAGCTTAATGCTTATCTGCGGTTAACGCTGTCTTTTAAGTATAAAAAACAGCGTTCCGGAAAAAAATTTCCCGAAAAACGCCGCTTTTATACTGTTTATTCTCTTTTCACTTTACGGTTTTTTCTTTAAGCCGGAGTATCTTTTGCTCGCTTTTGGGCATTGTCATGCCCAGCGTTATCCAGAAATAGGGAGCTACGTCCACAACGCTGCTGTTTACCAGCGCCTGCGCCGCATAGCCCGCAAACATTCCGAGAAGTATCCATGCAAGGCTTCTCTTTTCACCGTCTTTTGTATTTATCACGGTTCTTACCCCAACAACGCAGGCATAGACCAGCAGGGCTATATAATTTACCGCCGCCGGTATCCCTTGGGTAACAAGGGTCTGTATATATTCGTTATGGGCTCTGGGAGCTTCGTAAGCATGATCCCAGTGAGGGTTGGAGGTGAACACATAATGGAAGTTATCCAGTCCCACTCCGGTAAGCCAGTTTTTCGGCACTGCCTCAAAGGCATATTTCCATATATAGCCTCTTTTGCTGCCAAAATCTTCAAAGTCACCGTTGAGGTCAGTAAGCATTTCTAACATACTTTGACTTATTGTGTCAGTGAATACTGCAAAGTAGACAAATATAGCCGCCGAGACTGCAGCGATTACCCCAAGCCGCTGCCAATGATTTTTAAGCCTGATTTTATCGTATTTTTTTACGTTCATTACAATAAAGGATATTACATAAAAAAACAGTACGCCGAGAGTTCCGAGCCACGCTATCCTTGCGGTTGTGGCAATCGCACTGTAAAAGCAAAGGGCGTACAGCGCCAGTGAAAGAAGCTTTGCTTTTTTACCGGCGGCAAAAATAAAGGCTCCCGCGCTAAGTCCGATAAAAAGCGTACACAGCCCTGCAAAATAATTGCAGTTCAGCGTAAGTCCGAATGCTGCGTTCGTAGCGTTATGGTATTCCGTCGAGAACGCGCAGTCCATTATGCGCAGACCGAAGCTTTGAAAAACGGCGATAATGCAGTTTAGCACGGCGGCTGCCGCTAATACGTACAGTATTTTTTTTCTGAGACCGATGTCCTCTATCATAGTTCCCGCAAACATCAGGCTGAAATATGCCGCGTAATGTATCAGCCATTCTCCGCCGCCGCCTGTGCCGAAAAGGATATTTTTTGTAAAGATCAGCGAGACCGAGGCGAAGAAAATAAGGCTCACATAAAAAATATCCGTAGGATAGAACCGAGGAGTCTTTGCCCCGTCAAGAAAAAATACGATTACCGAAGCGAGTCCAGCCCCGCCGAACAGAGCAAGAATGCGGGGCTGGCTCACAAACTGCTCGCCCCAGAAAAGCTCTGAAACCAATTCACCCAGCGGCAGAAGCGCGATAACGGCTGCTATATAGAAAAAATAAATTTTTTCGCCGGTAATTATTTCCTTGAAAGACCTTTTGCTTGTTTCCATATTTATCTGTCCCTTTTCATACATTTCAGTTTTTCCTGAACATCTGGAAAACTACCAGTACTGCTGTGAAAATGAAATTATACAGTATTTCCATGGACACCGACATTTTCTGATAGCTTCCGACAACTACCATGGCGAGGCATATAAGTATGCCCAGCAGCATTGATACCGCCTGCAGACCTATCCCGAAGCCTATGGTGGTTTTCATGCGGCGGCAGCTCAAGATCAGCGACGTGAACGCCGAAAATCTTCCCGAGCAGGCAAGGGCAGCCTTTTGCTTGAGACAGTATTCAGTGGTCTTTGCAAACTGTTCGTGAACGCGGAAGGGTATCAGCTTCAGGTATTCTGGGGATATCTCGAACAGCTCCGAAAGACGGTTTATCGAAACAAGGGAATCCACCGTGCGGATCATGGAATATACCTCGTTTTTTTGCAGGTCGTGAAACGCGTTCCGTACTTCCATAGAGGGGATTATCTCCACAAGGAACATCGCCGAAAGCTCTCCGGAAATCGAAAGATATACCGCGTATCTTCCGTTTTCGGTGTACTCCTTTTCTTTTGTAAGGGGGGGCATTCCCTCTATGCTGTGATTCATCATAAGCTCCCGGTTGCCGAGAAGCACTCTTTTGTTGTTTATCCAGCCGCACAGACCCATGGAATCCTCGAAAATATAGCTTTCAACTGGATTCAGCAGCTCTGTTTTTCCTGCGATTATGTCGTAAAACATATTTTTCAGGATACTTCCCGCCTGTGTGGTAAGGCTTGCCGCCTCGACTATAGCCTCGTCTATCCTTGTGTCCGAAAACACCTTTATCGCCGAAAGCCTAACGCTTCCCGCAGGGAAAAGCTGTTCAGCGTCGATAAGGACGCTGTTCGTTTCCGCAAATTCTTCCACGCTGTCGTAGCCTATCACCACGCCCTGAAGCTCGGCGTTTTTTTCCGAAGCCCTAAGCATGGGAAGATTTACCACCAGCATTACCGAAAAGCCCGCGCATATGGCGGCAACTCCGACAAATACCGAAATGCCTATAAACAGAGACGAAGAGCCGTGCTCCGTTCTGCCCAAAAAGCCGGCTATAAGACCGATGGCTGCCGCCGCTGCAAGAGCTATCGGCGCAAATACGCGGCAGAAACGGTCGGCGCTGTCGCTTGAGTAAGACGTCTTTAAAAAGTCGGAAATAAGCTCTGTTCTGCGCATTGCAGCCAGCTTTGGAAAGTCGTTCAGCGCACCTCTTGTAAAGTTCTGGGCTGTTTCATCATCCGAAACTGGAAATACCGCATATTTGTCTCCGCTTCCCGAAACAAAGCGGAAGCTTCTTTGGGTACGGCTAACAATGAACAGCTTTCCCAGCGTATTGAACATCAGCGAAGCCACCGCTACCGGCACATAGACGTGCACATAGCTTCCCTTAACAAGATTGCCGTTTGCAAACATTATCATTGCCGAAGCAATGGACGAAACAATCGACACAGCGCAGAGACTGTCGCAGTCCGCTTTCAGAGAGATAAGCTTGGACAGTCCGCAGGATATCACCGTATAGCTTGAAAATGCCGCAAGCAGTCCTATAACGGCGTTTGTAAAAAGGTATGTATTTGTCTGCACTCTTTTATTGAGCAGATCTATAATGGGCAGAGCCTGCGTATCATTCGCAAAGGCAATGTACAGGCTTGCCGCAAAGCATATTATAAGAACGAACAGCCGCAGTATCAGGCTGCCTTTGAGCTGGGCGATATCATGGGCAATGGAGGGCGCGTCGCTGAAATTCTCGAAATCGTCGATCACTGCAGGTTCGTTTCCGATATCCTCCTCGTCCTCGGGAACGTCCTCCTCGTCGCCCACAAGAACGAAGTCCTTTATTTTTCTGCTTCTGCGCTCCTTAAGAGCGTTCAGCTTTTCCAGCTCGTTCTGCTGCTCAGTGTCTGGCAGCTGCGCCGTGTCGGGCAGTATCTTTCCGTCCAGGTCGAGGTCTATATCCGAAATGGATTTCCGTTCTATCGGCGAAACGTGCTGAGTGCGGGATACGCGCTCTCTTTTCGCCTTTATCATGCCGTCCAGCAGCTCGGTGTTTCCGGAAACGCCCTGCTGGGAATTGTCCGGCTTGGGAACGAGCTTTGTAAAAAAATCAGTTATGCTTTTGTGCTGGGTGGTCTGTGAAGATTCATTCCTAAGGGAACCTCTGCGGCTCTCCGAATACTCGCTGAGGATATCGTCAAGACTTCCGCTGCCTATAGAAGAATATTTTTCAAAGGGATCGTCCGTTTTGGAAGAGTTCGCCGAAAAGCTTTGTATAGGGGCTTCCTGCCCTTTGTTTCCCTGCTCCGGAAAAGACTTCCGCGAAACGGCTTTAGCTCCCTCTTTTCTTTTGAAAAGGGAGACTATCCCTGCTTTTTCCTCTTCATCGCCTTCCTCGCTGTCTCCGTAAAGGTCTGGCTCTTCAAATTTTTCGGAAAACGATCTGTCCGGCTTCGGGGCGGGTGTATAGGGAACGTCGTTTTCCCGTTCCTTTACTGCCGTAACTGCGGAAAAAAGCTTGTCGTACTTGCTCGAAAAGCTGTCGTCCGGAACTGTGCTGTCCTTATTGTTTATGCCGTTTATGCTGCCGCTGACTCCGCCGCAGGCTTCGTGAGCTTCCGGCAGTTCGTCGAAATCAGACCCGAAAGCCTCTTCCGATCTGTACGCGGCTTCGTTAACAGAGTTTTTCACGCTGTCCATATCGCCCGAGGCAAATCCGCCGATCAGGTCGTCAATATTTATATCGCTGTCGGCGCCGGCGGATTTTCCGCTTTCATCGTCCGAGTATTCGTTCAGAATGTCGTCGACCGAGTATTTTCCATCAGACAAATTGCAGCTCTCCTATCATTTTTAATTGCCCGGAGGTTTTACCCTCAGATATTGTTCCGCCTTTGTCTGACGGCTTCGTACATAAATATCCCCGCTGCCACCGAGGCGTTAAGGGAGGTTATTTCACCCATCATGGGCAGGCTTGCGAGAAAGTCGCATTTTTCTCTGACGAGACGTCCCATGCCGTTTCCCTCAGAGCCTATCACAAGGCCCGTGCCGCCGCGGAAATCCGCTTTGGTGTAGTCTGAACCGTCGGCGTCCGTTCCGAATATCCACACTCCGTTTTCCTTGAGAAGATCGAGGGCGGCGGGAATGTTGGCAACTCTTGCCACAGGCAGACGGCTTGCCGCTCCTGCGGAGGTCTTGAACACGGTAACGTTCAGAGCTGCGCTTCTTCGTTTGGGGATTATGATACCGTCGGCTCCCGCGGCTTCGGCGGTGCGTATTATCGCGCCCAGGTTGTGGGGGTCTTCTATTTCGTCGCATATTATTATAAACGGTTTTGTGCCTTTTTTTGCCGAGACAGAAAGAATGTCCTCCACCGTGACATATTCGGCGCAGGCTCCGCTTGCGGCAACGCCCTGATGAGCCGCACCGCCGGTTATTTCGTCCAGCTTTGCCTCGGTTGTTTTCTTGACCACGATCCCCCGCTCGGCAGCCATACGGCAGATAAGTCCAAGGCTTCCGCCCTCGCCGCATACATATACCGCGTTCAGCGGTCTGTCAGCTTTAAGAGCTTCGGTCACCGGATTTCTTCCCGCGATAATGCCCGCATCGAGTTCGCTGTTATTATTTTCTTCGCGGTGCTGCCGCACGTCTCTTTTGGGACGTTCAGCCCTGAAAGAGCGGTTTTCGGCGTTGCCGTATTGTTTTTTTCTATTGTAATCAGCCATATAAGCCTCCGTACTGCATTGTTCTGCATAAACTTATTCATATTAAATTATAGCATATTATAAAAAAAAACACAATGACTTTGCAAAAAAATAAATTTATGTTTATCTTAGTACTTTTCCTTTTGTTTGGTCTTAACTTAATATTCTTAAATTTTATAGATAGTGCGGGGGGTGCGAGGGACAACCCTCCCGGGGAAAGGGGGAGGCGCTCTCGGA